>Ga0210401_10001613_pt1 | contig 25782 bp, 20 predicted proteins | sample IncBWH32MmetaG_FD_150866 | JGI IMG/M metagenome (GOLD analysis project Ga0210401, IMG submission 150866) | Forest soil microbial communities from Barre Woods Harvard Forest LTER site, Petersham, Massachusetts, United States - Inc-BW-H-32-M | ecosystem: Environmental > Terrestrial > Soil >...
TACGATCTTGGTTATATCGATCTGGAGGAGAAAACTCTGCAGCCCCTCAACAATCCCTTTGGGCCAAAAGTGTTACCTATGTCTTAGGTACATTCTGTTACCCATGTCTCCGGGCCGGACAATTTGGGCTTTGGGGCGGCATGAGGGATTCGAACCCTCGACATCCGGAACCACAATCCGGCGCTCTACCAAGCTGAGCTAATGCCGCCGTGTTTACATTCAGTTTAGCATTGAGCTACTTTAGCCCAGGAGCTATTTCAGCAGAAGCAGCTTCAACCTAGCCCGGCTTTCTTCCACAGCTGATCCACTCGCTGCTTCACATCCGAGGACATGCGTATGACGCCGGGCCAGGGGCGATTGAAACCTTCCTCTTTCCACTTCCGCGTCGCGTCGATCCCCATCTTGGAGCCGTAATTCGGCAAACGGCTGGAATGGTCGAGCGAATCCACCGGTCCTAGGACGAACTGGATGTCACGTTCCGGATCGATGTTATTCAGCGCCTTCCACGCCACCTCGCGGCTGTCTTGAACATTCACGTCCTCATCCACCACTACTATGCACTTGCTGAACATCGCTTGCCCAAGGCCCCAAATGGCATGCATCACCTTGCGCGCGTGCAGCGGATATGACTTGCGGATCGAGACCAGGATCAGGTTGTGGAAAATGCCTTCGGCCGGCATGGAGATATCGCGGATCTCGGGCAGTTGCAGTCGCATTAACGGCAGGAAGATGCGTTCGATCGCCTTACCCATGTAGAAATCTTCCATGGGCGGAGGCCCAACGATGGTCGTCGCATAGATGGGATGCTTGCGCTGTGTGATGCACGTGATGTGGAAGACCGGATAGTCGTCTTCGAGCGAATAGAACCCGGTGTGATCTCCGAACGGTCCTTCGCGCCGCATCTCGCCCAGCTCGACATACCCTTCTAGCACGATTTCGGAGTTGGCAGGCACCTCCAGGTCTGAAGTCTCGCACTTTACCATCTCGACCGGCTTGCCGCGCAGAAAACCAGCGATCATCATTTCGTCCAGATCCGGTGGAAGTGGCAGGATCGCGGAATACATGGTGGCCGGATCAGAGCCGAGAGCCACCGCGACATCCATTCGCGACTGTTTGCCTTCCTTGACCAGGCGCCGGTAATGCTCGGCGCCCTGCTTGTGCGTCTGCCAGTGCATTCCGGTGGTCCGCTCATCGTAGACCTGCAACCGGTAACAACCACAGTTGCGCTTGCCGGTATCCGGATTCTTCGAAAATACCATCGGGAGGGTAATGAACCGGCCTGCGTCCTCAGGCCAGCAATGCAGGATCGGATATTCGGCCAACGAAAAATTATCGCGGCGGATCACGTCCTTGCAGGGACCGTTCGAGACCAGCTTGGGAAAGAAAGAGCCCATCTCAGCCAGCTTAGGGAGCATCTTCAACTTGCCAATCAAGCCCTCGGGCATTCGCATTTCCAGGTATTCGGAAATCCGGCCGGCAACTTCCTCCACAGAATCTACCTGCAGGGCGATTTCCATTTTGCGCGCGCTCGCGAAGCTGTTGATCAGAACTGGAATGCGGCTGCCTTTAGGCTTTTCAAACAGCAGCGCAGGTCCGCCTTGCTTAACGGCGCGATCGGCGAACTCGGTGATCTCTAAATACGGATCGACCTCGAACGGAATTTTTCGCAGTTCTTTATTTTTGTCGAGCGCGGCGATGAACTCGCGCAGGTCGCTATATGCCATAAGGAAAGTGGAGAGCCCAGGTTTTACTATGATGGAAACTCAGGTCTGATGACAAATCGTATAGCATTAGTCACTGGCGCAAGCCGCGGCATTGGACGCGCGTGCGCGCTGGCGCTAGCGGAATCCGGAGCTCGCGTAGCAGTGGCCGCGCGCAACGTCGAGCAGCTGGAATCGCTGGCTGAAGAGATCCGCGCCCACGGCCGCGAGGCTTCGGTGGTGCCCATGGATCTGGCCGATGCCGAATCGATCAAGGAAGCAATCGCGAAAACCGCCAAAGATTTCGGACCGATCGCCATTCTGGTGAACAACGCCGGCATCACCAAAGACGGCTTGGCGATGCGCATGAAAAAGCCGGATTGGGATCTTGTAATAGCCACCAACCTGACCGGCGCATTCATCGCGATCCAGCAAGTGCTTCCGGGTATGATGCGCGAGCGCTGGGGCCGGATCATCAATATTTCTTCGCTGGTGGGCGAGATGGGAAACGCCGGACAAGCGAACTACGCGGCGTCTAAAGCCGGACTCATCGGACTGACGAAGTCGATTGCGCAAGAAATGGGCAGCCGAAATATCACCGTGAACTCGGTCGCCCCCGGTTACGTCGAGACTGACATGACCCAAGGTCTATCCGAAGAACTGAAGCAGACCATACTCAACAACATTCCGTTGAAGCGGCTCGGCCGCGCGGACGACGTGGCCGCGGCGGTGCGGTTCCTGGCCAGTGAAGAAGCCGGCTATATCACCGGCCACGTGCTGGACGTCAACGGCGGGCTATACATGTGAGCGGCCAAAATAAAGGAGTGAGCACCGACAAGTTCCGGGTGGGTTTAGTGCAGATGAGCTGCGCCATCGACCCCAACGAGAATCTGGAGAAAGCCCTGTGGCGCATTCGCGAGGCGGCGGCGCGTGGCGCGCAAATCGTCTGTCTGCAGGAGCTGTTCCGCTCGCAATATTTTTGCCGCGAGGAAAACGCCGAGCTTTTTGCGCTGGCCGAGTCGATTCCCGGGCCCACCACCGAAACTCTGGGACGCCTCGCCCGCGAGCTCGGAGTGGTTATCATCGCGTCGCTATTCGAACGTCGAACCGCCGGACTGTATCACAACACGGCGGTGGTCATCGGCGCCGATGGCGAGATCGTGGGTCGATATCGCAAGATGCATATCCCCGACGATCCGCTGTATTTCGAAAAGTTTTACTTCACTCCGGGCGATTTGGGTTTCGTCAATTTCGATACTAGCTTCGGACGCCTCGGCGTGCTGGTGTGTTGGGACCAGTGGTATCCGGAAGCGGCGCGCCTCACCAGCATCGGCGGCGCTAATATCCTTTTTTATCCCACCGCCATCGGCTGGCATCCTGCTGAGAAGGCTCAGTATGGGGCGGCGCAGTTGGATGCCTGGCGCACTATCCAGCGCGCTCATGCCATCGCAAACGGAATTTATGTCGCGGCCGTCAACCGCGTGGGCTTTGAAGGGCCACCGGACCGCGGCCTGGAGTTCTGGGGTTCCTCCTTCATCGCTGATCCATTCGGACAGGTGATGGCCGAAGCGTCCTCCAGCGCCGAGGAGATCCTGGTCGCCGAATGCGATCCGCATCGCATAGAAGAAGTGCGCCGCAATTGGCCCTTCCTACGCGACCGCCGCGTGGATGCCTATGCACCGATTCTGAAGCGATGGCTGGACTGAAGCCGTCGCGATCCGGATTCCGGATGCCCGCCGAGTGGGAGCCGCACGAGGCCACCTGGCTGGCTTGGCCTCATGAGCGCACCGACTGGCCTGGAAAATTCGCGCCGATTCCTTGGATCTACGGCGACATCGTGCGCCGGCTGGCCCGAGTCGAGAAGGTGCGCATTCTGGTGGAGGACGCAGCGCTGGAAAAACATGCTCGCCGGGTTCTCACAAAATGCGAGGTCGACCTCGACGCCGTCGAGTTCTTTCGCCATCCAACCAACCGAAGCTGGACCCGCGACTACTGTCCTATCTTCGTGCGCAATGCTGGCGGCGAGGTCGCCGTCACCAATTGGCTCTTCAACGGCTGGGCTAAGTATGACAACTGGAAGCATGACAACAAAATCCCGTCGCTAGTTGCGAGGAAACTGAGGCTTCGTCAGTTTGACCCGGCCATTGTGCTGGAAGGCGGCAGTATCGATGTCAACGGCGAGGGCCTGCTGCTCACGACCGAGGAGTGCCTGTTAAGCGAGACGATCCAAGTTCGAAATCCCGGGCTCGGGCGCGCGAAACTGGAACAATTCTTCGCGGATTACCTGGGGATCAGCCGCACTATTTGGCTCAAGAACGGAATCGCCGGCGACGACACTCACGGCCACATCGACGACCTGGCGCGTTTCACGGATGAGAACACGGTGGTCACGGTAGTCGAGGAAAATCGGGACGAGGCCAATTACGAACCTCTGCAACAGAACCTCTCCCTAATCGAGCGCACCGGCCTCCGCGTGGTGACGCTGCCCATGCCCAAACCCGTCTATTTCGGCGGACAAAGACTTCCGGCCAGCTATGCGAACTTCTATATCGCTAATCAACTGGTACTGGTCCCGACCTTTAACGATCCCATGGATCGCGTGGCGCTCAATGTGCTGGCCGCGCTTTTTCCAGATCGCGAGGTTACCGGTATTTACTGCGGAGACTTGGTACTGGGCCTGGGAACACTGCACTGTATGACTATGCAGCAACCGACGTGGCACGAGTCCCCGACCCGCGAATGAGGCTCGCTACCTCACCCGGAACGTGAGAATCGTCTCCACCGGAATACGAATGTCCTTCTTCCCGGTCGCCGCCGCGCCCGCTGTTCCCACACCCGCTCCAGCTCCCGCGCCAATGGCCGCGCCCTTGCCACCTCCTGCCAACGCGCCGATAATTGCACCGGCCGCCGCCGTTCCGCCGATGGCCCCCGCATCACGACCTTTGTGAGAGCCGCCCTTCCGGCTCACCGTGCTAGTGGTCACCGGCGCTCCATTGATCGATGTCAGTTGCAGCTCGAGCAGCGCCGTACCCGAGAGCCGTCCCGAGGCTTTAGCGTCGATCACTCTGCCCCGCACCGGATCGCCGCGCCGGGCCACCATGCGTCCATCCACGACGACATCCTGCCTGAGCGTGCCCGCCCAAGTGTCGCCGGAGCGCGCTTTATCGGATGAAATGGTCTGCCCCAGCCGAACGCTTACGCTCGTGCCGGGTGGTATCGTCTGAGCCTGCGCAATCAACGCCTGAGTAACCAGGGCTAGCACACAAAGACTTAGTTTTCGCATCGTAATCACCCCCATGTGACCAATGTACAATACGCGAGGCTAACGGGCAGGTGATTTCTAGAGTGATCTCGCCTAAAGATTGCCCTAGAACGCGGCGGTGATTCTACGCATTCCTACGAACTCAAAATGGTTCTTTCGCGCGCGTGCTATCATCCGCTTTCTCGTGCGCTTTCTCGATCTGGCCACCATCGCCGCTTATCTGATCGCGATCACCTGGTTCGGAGCGCGTTTCCGCAAGAACCAGCGCAGCCTCAAGGATTATTTCCTGGGCGGACATACCGCTCCTTGGTGGGCCATTTCTTTATCGATTGTTTCGGCCGAGACCAGCACGCTAACCGTGATCGGCACTCCCGCGCTCTCCTTTGGAGGGAACTTCGAGTTTCTACAGTTAGTCCTCGGGTATCTGCTAGCCAGGATCGTTATCTCAGTCCTGTTCCTTCCGCATTATTTCCGTGGCGAAATGTATACCGCCTATGAATTAATGCGGCGGCGCTTTGGGGAACGAATCCGCAGGCTGACGGCCGGCGCTTTTTTGCTGCTACGCGCGTTGGCCGAAGGAGTCAGGGTATTTGCAATCTCCATCGTGATTTCGATAATTCTGGGCACCGGCGAAGTTGTCTCCATCGCCGTAATCGTATGCCTGACGCTCTTCTACACCTTCGAGGGCGGAATGACCGCTGTGATCTGGACTGACGTAGTGCAGATGTTCCTGTATGTGGCCGGCGCCGTATTGAGTTTCTTCGTAATCCTGCATCAGATCCCGGGTGGCTGGCCCCACGTCGCCCAAGTAGCCGAGGCGGCGCATAAATTCCAGGTCTTCGATTTCCGGTTTACCTTCTCGGCCGAATTCTTCGCTCGCAACTACAGCTTCTGGGCGGGCTTGATCGGCGGCTGCTTCCTCACCACTGCCAGTCATGGGACCGAACAGCTGTTGGTGCAACGGCTGCTCGCAGCCAAGAACGAAAGGCAAAGCCGCGCCGCGCTCTTCTCCAGTTGGGTTGTGATCTTCTTCCAGTTCTCACTATTCTTGTTTATCGGGCTGCTCCTGTACGTTCACTATTCCGATGCGCATCTCGCCGCACCTAAACCGCTGGAGTCGATCTATCCGGCTTTTATCTGGCAAAATTTGCCTGCTGGTGTGGCGGGGCTAGTGATCGCAGCCATTCTGGCAGCGGGCATGTCGAACCTGAGCGCGGCTTTGAACGCGCTGGCCTCCACCACCGTCATGGACTTTTACAAGCCTCTATTGGCTGCGAGAAATGCCCACCGGCCTGAGTCGTATTTCCTTGGAATCGCTCGCTGGGCGACGGTCCTCTGGGGCGTCATCCTTTTCCTGATAGGATTGGTGGCGCGAAACTGGGGATCGGTGCTCGAAGCCGGCTTGACGATCGCCTCCATTCTGTATGGATCGCTGCTGGGCGTCTTCTTGCTCGGTCTACTCACGCGGCGGGTTCAGGAGAATTCGGCCATGATTGCCATGATCGCCGGGCTTGTGGTTATGATCTATGTCAAACAATGGACGCACATCGCCTTCACCTGGTACGTCCTGATCGGGACGTCGGCCACGTTCCTCACCGGTTTAATTGCATCGTTAGTGTTGAAGGAAAGGTCCAATGACCGAAAAATCGCTTGAGGGCGGGGGACGATTTGATCTAAAACGCGACTTGGGTGTCTGGAGCGCGGCTGCGATTGTCATCGGGACCGTCATCGGCAGCGCGATCTTCATCGTGCCTCGCGACATGATAAACAACGTCGGCTCTCCCCTCATGGTCTTCACCGTCTGGATCTTCGGGGGAATGCTATCACTGTTCGGGGCACTAAGCTACGCCGAATTGGCCGCCGCGCTTCCCGAAGCCGGTGGCGAGTATGTCTATCTTCGCGAAGCTTACGGTCCGTTGTGGGGTTTCATTTATGGATGGACCCAAATGTGGGTAGCAAAAAGCGGCTCGATTGCTACCTTGGCTACTGGGTTTTTCATTTATTTGGCCAATTTTCATCCGGAACTCGAACGCGTCTGGATGGTAGTGCCACTGCCACTGGGAGAAGCAGGCCAGCCGCTCCAAATCCGATATGGCCAATTGCTGGCAATGGTCGTGATTGCGGTGCTGGCTACCATCAATTATTTCGGCGTCAAGGTGGGTGGCAACGTTCAGGTCGCCGTTACCCTCGTCAAAGTGGGGCTTATCGTTGCCATTATCGTTATAGGTCTCGGAACGGGACACGGAAACGTAGCCAATTACAGCACTTCCATACCAGCAGCAGGCGGAATTACCGGCTTTTTTGCGGCTTTGGTGGCGGCGCTATGGGCTTACGATGGCTGGAACAATGTCAGCATGGTGGCCTCAGAAGTTCAAAAGCCGCAGCGCAATCTTCCCTTGGCTTTGATTGCCGGGACGCTGACGGTAATCGCCCTGTATCTGCTGGCAAACCTAGCGTATTTTTACATATTACCCGCCAGTGCCGTCGGTTCCACGAATCGCGTAGCGGGCGAAGCCATGCGGCGGGTGCTGGGTGCGCCAGGCGCCAATGCCGTGAGCATCGCCGCCATGATCTCCATTTTCGCAGCACTGAACGGCTCCATCCTGTCAGGCTCGCGCGTCCCCTTTGCCATGGCTCGCGACCGCCTGTTCTTTCGCCGAGTCAGCTATGTCCACCCCAAGCACCGTACCCCCAGCGTGTCTATTCTGGCGTTAAGCGCTTGGGCCGCGGTATTAGTCCTAAGCGGACGGTACGATCAGCTTTATACTTACGTCATCTTCGCCAGCGTCATCCTCTATGGGATGGCCACCGCAGCCGTGATTGTCTTAAGGTATAAACGGCCGGATCTGCCGCGGCCCTATCGGACCTTGGGCTATCCCGTCGTTCCGATAGTTTTTGTCCTTGGCATAACTTGCCTTGTCATCTCGACGCTCTGGAAGTCCCCCCGCGAGTCGTTCATGGGACTCGGATTGGTCGCGCTCGGCTTACCATTCTATTTCTATTGGAAGCGGCGCGCCTGAATAGCCCTTTCGAGCTACTCCCTAAGGGTTAAACGACCGGTACCAAAACCGATCTGTTCTGTTTTCCGAACAAACCGCTTGAAAAACTAAACAAAATGGAGTACAACCTTTATTACAAGATATGTTTCTTATTAGTGTCTTGTTCGCTTTCCCGAACGAAAGCGGTTTAACATCACAAAAATTCTCTGGGGAGATCGACACAGATGGACATCAACAAAATGTTGGCCGAATTGAGAAATGAGCGGGAACAGATCGAAGAAGCAATTATGACATTGGAGCGATTAGCCAGGGGTCGCGGGCGCCGCCGTGGGCGTCCACCAGCCTGGATGTCGATGATCAAGCGCCGGGGGCGTCCACCGGGCAGTAAGAATCGGCCCAAAAACGAACCCAAAGGCTCTACCGCCAGGGCGACGGCCGCGTAGTTTACAGCAGTATCCCGCGAACTGCCGTCTTATTTGTAGAGCAGGAACTTCTCTCGTCTGCTGAGAAAAGAGGCGAGAGAATCTTCCATTTTCTGGGCCGTCGCGCGAGGGTCCAGGCTTGCTTTTCCAGCCGCGATTACCTCGTGATTTCCGATCAAAAAACGATTCACATCCCAAGGGATTTTACCAGGGTATAGTTTCTCCAGTGCATAACCCAGCTCTAAACCAAGTCTGGTGCTATCGAACGAATTACGGTCGGTAATAACGAACCGGACGCCCTCGATCGTCTTTCCGGCGAAATTAGAAGACGTTGGCCGAAAGCGGGTTGGGTAAGCTCGAACGCCGGGAATATATCGGCCATTCAAAAACGAAGCCAACTCGGGACCTCGGATCCAATCCGCTCCGACCTGCTCAAATGGGGCATCGCTGCCGCGCCCAACCGAGTAGTTCGTCGACGCCTCCAGCATTGCAATGCCCGGATAAAGCGTGGCGGCATTCAGGCTTCTCATGTTGGGGGATGGATCTACCCAAGAAAGACCGGTGGAGTCAAACCAATCGCCGCGATTCCAGCCTTCGACCGGAATAATGTGCAGATCGACTCCCAAATTCCGCTCGCCGTTGGCCATTTTTGCCAGTTCGCCGAAGGTCATGCCGTGACGCAGAGGTATTCCCAGACATCCGACAATTGATTCGAGGTCCGGGTCCATCATAGGTCCTTCGACATGCACTCCGGTAATCGGATTCGGCCGGTCAAGAACGAAAAATGGCAGATGTTTTTTCGCGGCTTCTTGCATGCTGTACAGCAGAGTGCAGGAATAGGTCCAGAATCGAGCGCCGACATCTTGAATATCGTAGACCAGCACATCGATGCCGTTTAGCATTTCCGGAGTGAGGTGATGCCGGGACTCCTTATACAGGCTTAGAATCGGGAGGCCGCTGGCCGGGTCTTTGCGGTTCGAAATATTGGGCTGATCCTCGGTGCCTTGCAAGCCATGCTCGGGCGCAAAAAGCGTGACCACCTTCACTCCGGCTGCGAGCATCAGGTCGATATTGCGCTTCCCATCGCCGCTCAGGCCGGTGTGGTTGGTAATCAGCCCGACGCGTTTCCCCCGCAGCGGAGCGAAATTGTCTCGTACCAGGACATCTAAGCCAGTGAGAACGGCGTCCTTCGGTGCGACCATGCGATGCAGTCCCGGCCCGACGATGGTTTCGTTATATCCGGTGAGCGCGACTGCGGGAGCGGCGATTCCGAACGAGGCGGCGGCAATGGTCGCGACCCGGCTGCGCAGCGAACTGAGCGATTTTCCACGATGCGGATGCACTACGTTGGTGAGCAGGATGACGTAGCTGTGGCTGACGGGATCCATCCACATCGAAGTGCCGGTGAATCCGGTATGGCCGAAGGAGCCGATCGGAAACAGGTCGCCGCGGTTACTGGAGTAAGGTGAGTCGATGTCCCAGCCGAGACCACGCAGAATCGGCTGATCGGCAGGAGATTCGGGCGTAGTGAATTTTTCGACAGTGAGAGGGCTGAACAGGCGCGCGCCATTTGCCTGGCCGCGATCGAGTAGCATCTGCGCGAATTTCGCGAGGTCGTCGGCGGTGGTAAACAGGCCCGCGTGTCCTGCAACGCCGCCCATGTAACGCGAAGTGTCGTCATGCACAACGCCCCACAGCGGTCGTCCGGTGGTGGGGTCGATCTCCGTTGGCGCGATGCGCGGGCGAAGCGAAGCCGGAGGCTGGAACGTCGAGTCTTTCATGCCTAGCGGCTCGAAAATATTCGCACGGGCAAAGTCAGAAAGCATCTGGCCGCTCAGCCGGCGTACGATCTCGCCCATAAGAATGAAATTGATGTCGCTGTAAACGAAGCGAACACCCGGCGGACCGGCGGGCTTGTCGATGAGCGCCCGGTGGATTCCGGTCTCATAGCCGCTCCAGGCAGGCTTCAGATCGACATCGGGCCGCAGTCCGGAAAAATGCGTCATCAGATTGCGAATAGTGATGGAACTGTGGCCTTCCTGAAATTCTGGAAGGTATTTAGTCACTGGATCGTCAAGCCGGATCTTGCCCTGCTCGACGAGTTTCATGACCGACGACGTTGTAGCGACTACTTTCGTGAGCGAAGCGGCATCGAAAATGGTGTCGACCGTCATGGGTTCGCGCGTGGGGATCAATGACCGTTCGCCGTAAGCTTTGCGATACACCACTTGGCCGTCGTGCCCGATCAGGAGCACGGCTCCCGGGATCAGCCCTTCCTGGACCGCTTGATTAATCTGTTCATCTACTGCGGCAGCGCCGGGAAAGGTCGGCTGCGCCCAGAGGCCGGCCGTGCATGCGAGCAGAAGCAGGATTTTCATTGCAGCTTTTTCGCGGTTTCGTCCAGAAGCTTAGCCAGATCGGCGTCCTTTTGCGTGATGCCCTGGGCGTCATGAGTGGTGAGGTCGACGGTCACGCGATTGTAGACGTTGAACCATTCCGGATGATGGCCCATTTTCTCAATGGCAAGGGCAGCCGTGGCCATGAAGCCGAAAGCGTGGATGAAGTCCGCGAATTTGTATTCCTTGTGCAGCTTGGCGTTGACGACGCTCCATCCAGAGAGAGTGTCAAGCGCGTTCTTAAGCTCAGGGCCGGAAAATTTCCGCATACCATCATTATGTATCCGGATTTCCGCTAGATTGGATTGGTGGACGGGGTTTTGGTTGTCGACAAGCCGGAGGGGATCACTTCTCACGATGTCGTGAATCGAGTACGCAGGCTGGCGGGAACGCGGCGGGTCGGTCATTTGGGCACGCTCGACCCCATGGCCACGGGCGTTCTGCCTCTCCTGATTGGCCGGGCTACGCGGCTGGCGCAATTCTTTTCCACCGGCGAAAAGAAGTACGACGCGCGCATCCGTTTCGGATGGGCCACTGATACCTATGATCGCGACGGCAAGCCAACCTCAGAGCCGGTGACGCCGCAGTTTACTCGGGAAGAACTCCAAGCCGCCCTGGGGCCTTTCCGTGGAATCTTTCTGCAGACGCCGCCCTCCTTCTCAGCGAAGAAAATTGCGGGAACGCCGGCCTACCGGCTGGCGCGCAAGAATATCGCGGTAGAGCTGCGATCCGTAGAAGTGCATGTCTTTGCGCTGGACTTGGTGGAGTTTGAGAGCGACAGCGCGCGGGTGCGGGTGCATTGCTCGGCGGGAACCTACCTTCGCAGCATCGCCCATGAAGTAGGACAAAGGCTGGGCTGTGGAGCACATCTGGAAGCCTTGCGTCGAACCAGTTCGGGCGACTTCACCGAAGATCAGGCGCGGACGCTGGATCAATTGGGCAGCCTCGCCGAGGGGGGCAGGTTCGATCAGGCGATTGTTCCGGCGTCTCAACTACTGCCGCATTTCCCGAACGCGACGGTGGATGCGCTGACAGTGGCGCAGATCCGGCAAGGCAAGGATTTCCGGCTATCGCCATTTGTCGACCGCGCGGGCGCGAAGCACGTCAAGGCGGTTAGTCAAGAAGGAGATTTGATCGCCATCGGGGAAGCGCGGCTGCCGCATTTGTATCATCCGATCCTGGTTCTGTAGCACCGCCGGTATATATTGCGCCGTCAAACTGCACATGTCAGCAATGTTATGTCAAAGGGTATCGCGAAGAGGATCAGCGGACCGAAGCCGACTTGGGAGTAATCCGGCGGCCTTCGGAACGGCGTTTGAAGAGAACTTCCGAGTATCCTGCCACCCCGCGGTATCGGGCCTGCCGACCCCGCGCGAGAGCTAAACCCCTCACTGCCGAGCAAGGTCGACGAGCACAATGTCAGAACGCTCCTGCATCCGTTCCAAGACAACTTCACGGCCGTCTGGGGAAATGTCGAAGTCCCTAATGTCGAAATCGCCTGGCATGTTGGTCAACTGCCGCTCAGCGCCGGTCTCCGGGTTCATTAACCAGAGATCTTTGTGTTCAATCTCTCCCCGCAGGAAAGCGATTCCACGCCCTCCCGAAAGAAATTTCAGGTGTCGAGCGCCCCGCGTCAGAGTAGTCAGCCGCGGAAGGGAGTACGCCAGGCCGCCAGGCGCCGCGGCTTTGACTGAAAACGTTGTGCCGATGTCGGGTCCGGAGTAAACAACAAAGCGACCAGAGGGCTGCCATGCCGGATCTAACGAATAGTCGCGGAGAAGGACGGCCGGCGTACCGCCATCGATCGGCACCTGGAATAGGTGCGGCACCCCGTGATCGTTTGCAGCCGATGTGATCGATCGACCATCCGGCGTCCATGCCGGAGAGCCTCGCAACTCGAGTGAGTCGGCCACCACTCGCGCGTTGGTCCCATCCGCCAGCATCAAATACAACAGGGTCTGCGAGCGTTGACGGACCGAAAATGCGATACGTCCGCCATCGGCGGAGACAGCGGGGCTGCCAATGATTTGGGCTCCATCACCACTCCACAGTTCCATGTCCGATCCGTTCGCCCGCTTCCAAATGCTCTGGGTTGTACCGGCCGAAGAGACGTACACAAGATAATCCGGCCCTAGTCGCGGGGAGAACGCAGTAGCGGGCGTCAGGGCGATTCGAGCTGGTGGCAAAAGCTCGGCGCTTGCATCGCCGATCCGCATTCGCCAGAGGGTGCTCTTCGGACTAGCGCTTGTGACAACCAGGCGCTTGCCGTCAGCAGTGGCGGCCAGTGACGTGTACCGGTCCGGGCCCACGGTGAGCCGGTGAGGAATGCGGCGGTCGACGTCTATGCTGTACAGCCATGGTCCTGAGCCGTCCGGATCGCTGGCAAGGTACATCAATGTATGCCGATTCAGAAACACTGGATGACTCACGCGCCCATTGTGTGACGTGATCCGTTCCGGCATTCCGCCCTCTGGCTGAATGCGCCAGATGTCCAGTTTGTCTGGAAGCGCACCGTAGACGAGGTAGATGAACCGATTGTCGGGCGGCCACAACGGAAAGTGAGAATGAAGGCCCGCAGGCGCAGTAAAGATTGGTCCGTGCGGATGCGTCGTGCCGTCCGAAACGAACAGCGGATCTCCTGAAGCAGGCGTATGGTAGGCGAGCCGTGAACCGTCGTGCGACCAATCGAATTCCGCCGCGCCTTCCAGATAAGGCCTGGACTGGCCGCCCAGCGTCGGTACCGCCCATATGCCGATCTGCCCACCTTGGCCGGGTGGCTGCCGAACCCAAAACGTGACCAAGGAGCCATCGGGCGAGAATCCCAGATCCCGGACCGAGGGATTGACGAGTTCCAAAGCGCTTCCGCTAGTAAGGTTACGGAACTGTTCCGAACCTGTTTGGGTGACCCAAACGTCAGGATGTCCGTCTCGACTCGACAAGAATGCCACGAACTTGCCGTCGCGTGACACGGCTGCGGCCTGCTCGGTTCCATCGAAGTCGGTCAGGGTCTGAAATCGCGCATCGGCAATGGGGTTTCGCCAGAAACGTTCTGTATCTTGAACCCAGCGCATTGCGGCGATCGCCAGCGCGATGGCTACCCCCGCAATGACCAGCCATGCGCGCCGCCCCGTCTTCTTGTCAGGTAGCGCTGGTGGAGACGCCGGGTCCCGCAATCGAAAGGCCGGTGTGTATCCGCCCTTCGGCAGCTCGATGACGATTGCGTCGTCTTTTCCTTCGCCGACGTAATACTCAGCCAACCGGCCACGCAGCCGGCCCGCCTCGGTCCGCACGATCGAATCCTGCACAGGATTATGGTCCGGCTTGCGGCCAAAGACCTCGACGGCGATTACGGATTCTTTGAGCTGGTCGCCGTGGCCTTCGAGATGCCGCTCGGCGAGGAAGCGGAGGAATCGGCTCATCCGCTCATTGTGAAGAAAACCAGGGCTCGAGAGGACGCGTTCCAACTGCCGACGCGTAGCCTCAGGATCTGTACGCGCCGTAGGCACGTTTCGAGAATACCTTTGTTTTCATCGGCGTGCAAATGTATGAAACATGCTTCAAGCCTGTTCGAACTTGCTCTTTGGTTCCACTGGGCGCATTGTGGTGCCGGACTTAGTTCACAAACACATTCAACATAGGAGGAACCAGAGGAACAATGAGAAGAGCAAAATCCATTGCGGGAATTTGCGGGATTGCGATCGCACTGTGCGGGGTCGCGGTGGTGGGAACCCAAGCTCAAGATCTCAGGATTGTGCACTTTAGCGGCGTGTTCAACGACTATTCGCCGTCGACGGTATCTGGTGGTCCGTATGAAATGCACGGCAAGTGGTCGCTGGAGGTGCAAAAAGGCGGCACCGCCAGTTTTTCAGCGGACATGACGATGGAGACGTCGGATTACGGGATCACCGGCGCCACGCAAGTGGATCCGCTGAATCCGTTGACCCGGAGTCCCCACACGCACCATATCAGCGTGACGAACGCCACGGTCAGCTATGACACCAGCGTCTGTCCCGCCAACAGCCCTCCCACCACGGGCACTGGTCTTGTGGTAACCGGTCCGGCCACGACGTCGGGGAATGGAAGCCCAGCGTCCTTTGAGTCTAAGGGCTCATCCACGATACAGGTCTGCATCATGGGAGGCTCGGAGGTCGATTATTCCAACATGACTCTGGTGTACTCTGGGCCTGCAACCGGGCATTTCGGCCCACAACCGATCCACGGCGTCGTCAGAAAGGTGTCAACAAAGTAAGCTTTGACCCGCTCGATTTTGGCCCAGTGTAAGACTGTGAAGTCTCGGCGGTTCCTCGGACGAACCGTCCGTCTAGTCGGGCATCTGCGTCGACCCGACATGGGGTGTTCGTAGTTCTCGAGCGGCGCGGCCGAACTCAGCTCCTGACAAGCTTCGCCGAGGAGGGCAGGTTCGACCAGGCGATTATTCCGGCGTCGCGTTTGCTGCCGCATTTTCCAAACGCCACCGTGGATGCCCTGACCGTGGAGCAGATCCGGCAAGGCAAGGATTTCCGGCTATCGCCGTTTGTCAATCGCACCGCCGCGAAGCACGTCAAGGCCGTCAGCCAAGAAGGGGACTTGATCGCGATCGGGGAAGCGCGGCTGCCGCATTTGTAGCATCCGATCCTGGTTCTATTGGAACTGGCCGTGGGTCACGCTGAAACGTCCCCGCGGCTTTCAGAGCATAATGGGCGATGTGGCTATCGGATCCATTCTGCGTGGCAACTCGGCTTATTTTCTTTAAGCCAGACTGGCACTTCAGCACGACCTGAACGAGTGAGGTCCACTCTTAGTCGACATTCTGAAAAAACGGCTGCCGTCCGCGGTCGAACCCCAACGCCCAGACGCCAAAACTCCAAGGGGTTGATCAGGGATTCCCGCCGCTACTAGTAATTGAATTTATTTGGTTGTGGGCACGCGACGCCGCAGCTCGTCTAAGAAGTTCAGCAGGAAGACGACCTGGTTCGACCGTTGGGCTTTCCGGGCCTCGGCGGGTATAAGAGCCGCCATGCGCTTGCCGTCGGGCGCAATATCAACATTCCGCATCCCGTTGACGTAGCCTGCGGTCAACCATGCGAGCTTTCTTTCGGACCACATCCGCGGCTTGTCGGGCACGAAGGAATCGCCCTTTAACGTATACGCTGCTGCCATGATCTGATGATCTTTCGTTTCGAAAAACAGTTCGTGCGTCTGACGCGACCACATCGGGTACGTGCCACCGCTGTTCGAGACTTGCCACTGACCGCCATTGTCGGGGAAGCGTCGCACATAAATCTGGTCTGTCCCCGACTCGTCGGAAGAATAGGCCAGCCACCGGCCGTCCGGAGATAGAGCTGGAGATCGCTCATTCGCCGGCGTTTGCAGAAAAACGTGTGGCTTTCCGGCCCGCAGAGCCGCGCCGTCACTTTCCAACGGCACGGTCCACAAATCGAATGACGTTTTCGAATCTATGTCCGCGTATGCCATCTGCTTTCCGTCAGGGGTGAAGGACCACGGAGTCTGGATGTGTGTACTTTGGATCAATGGCTGCGGTTTTCCTGCTCCGTCGGAACGGGTTACAAGGATGCCCGCTCCGATTGTCATGAACACAATGTATCGTCCGTCCGGGGTCCATACGGCATTCTCGGCCCCTCCGCTGAATGTCAAGCGCGTCATCGTGTCCCGCGGCCAATCGTAGATCCAGATGTCCACGAGGGGTCCATCGTTCACATCCAGAGCCAGCCGCCGGCCGTCCGGCGAAAGGCTCGGACGCGAATAAACGCCTGGTTTCGCTAAAATAGGCTCCGTCTTTGCAGCGCCTTCGATCCACGCAACTGTGACCAATCTACTCTCGACGTCGTTTCTTCGGTAGACCAACGTGCCGGTACGGGAGAAATCCATCTGAGCAGTCCCCAACCCGATCCCATAGGCAATATCGTCCAGAATAGGCACGGCCGTCCCGTGGGTCTCCAGTTTAGACAGATCGAACGGGATCGCGAAAAGTGTAGCCCTATTGGTATAGACTAAATAGCCAGCTCCATTTGAAGTCGCCAGATATCGCGGCGATGTGCCTCGGGCAGCGGTCTTCCTATGGCGATCAGCCAGTGTCATCACCTCGATGCTGGCTGCATCGGGGTTTAAAGCCGTGTAAGCCGAGAACAGGATCGCTTTGCCTCCTGGCAGAATCTGTGGGTTAGTGAAGCCGATTTCTCCACTGCCCAGGCCCGCCACGATCTCAGGCGAACCTCCGCCGGCGGGGACCCGCAGGAGGCCCTTATACCCATCGGCTGCGAGAATGTAGCCGTCCTCGCCCCAGCTCGCGCCGGCGAATCTGGTGCCTTCGTTGCTGAAGTCCGCCAGTGGGACCGCGCCGCCGCCTTCCACGGAGATCTTGTTCAGCCTCCCAAGGGTGTAGAATCCGACCCACCGCCCGTCCGGTGAGAAGAACGGCAGGTTCGCCAACTGCGTTCCTGGAAGCTCGGTGGTTTTCGGTTGATCCAGCCGCCTGATGAACAGCTTCGTTGGTGCGCCCGCGCTGTATACCAGCCGCGTTCCATCGGGGGAGATGGCGATACTGTCCCATCCGATGAGGGAGTCGGCGGCGAGCGATGAAACATCCGGGTTCAGATCGACGTCCAGCCGCACTAGCGGACGATCCGCCGGCTTCTCCGAGCGCCACGGCGCCCACAAGGCAATCACCGCGACCGTTGCCAGCGCCGCCGCGATAGTCCAGGGGAGCCTCCTGGCGTGAGCCTCCGGCAGGGGCTGATCTTCCAGGAGAAGCCGCCAATCGCTGATGGCTTGCAATCTTTGCTTCGGGTCTTTTTCGAGACAACTCCGCACGAGGCGTCGCACCTTGGCGGGCACTCGCTCCAACCTGGGCTCATCCTTGATCACCGAGGCGAGCGTCTCCGAAAGATCGTCGCCCTTGAAAGGCTTCTGGCCCGTCAGCATCTCGCTTAGCACTACGCCGAATGCCCAGATATCCGCGCGCCAGTCGACCTCTTTACCGCGAGCTTGTTCGGGAGCCATATAGGCGGCCGTGCCGAGAATGGTTCCCGCCCTCGTCGGGCCACTCGTCCGAGTGGGCGAATTGTCCGCCTCGGCCGCGGGGATAGCACTCATCTTCGCCAGTCCGAAGTCGAGCACCTTCACCGTCCCGTCGGGCTTGAGGTTGATGTTGCCGGGTTTCAGATCGCGATGCGTGATTCCCTTCGCGTGCGCAGCTTCCAGCGCGGCGGCGATCTGTTTGGCGATGGCCAGGGCTTCATCGAGCGAGATCACGCCGTTTTTGATGCTCTCGGCGAGAGTCGGACCCTCCACCAATTCCATCACTAGGTAGTTGGGACCGACGTCGTGGAGCGTGCACACGTTAGGGTGATTCAACGCTGCAATCGTGCGGGCTTCCCTTTCGAATCGCTCATTGAAGCGCTCCGCCGATATTTTGATGGCGACAGGGCGGCCCAGTCGCGTATCTACAGCACGAAAGACCACGCCCATGCCGCCTTCTCCGAGCTTGCTCTCGATACGGTATGGCCCCAGGGTATCGCCGGGAGCGAGTTCAGCGGCAACCGGGAAGAACGTTGTCGCTGGACTTTGCCAACTAGGCTCCTGGTTTCCCATGAGCAACCGCTCCACTTCGGCCCGCAGGTCCGCATCCCCCCTACACGCCGACTCCAGAAATCGGGCCCGCTCCGATTCCGAAGTCTCCAGCGCCGCGCCGAACACGTCTCGGATCCGGGACCAGCGTTGAGGCGTCACACCCGGACTCCCGAGCTCAATTGCGATTTCATCCACCCTTTAGCCATAGCCCAGTCAAGCTTGACGGTGCGCGTGGCGATGCCCAAGGCTTCCGCCGTCTCTTCTACCGATAGCCCGCCGAAATAGCGCAACTCGACGACGCGGGCCTGTCGCGGATCCAGTTCGGCCAGACGCGCAAGCACCTCGTCCACTGCCAGTATTTCCTCGGTTTGATCGGTGCCCGGAGCTCGTTGACAGACACGTTCGCTCAGCGTGACCGGAAGGCCGCGCTTGGCGGCACGGCGCCGCCGCGCGTGATCCACCAGCAACCGGCGCATCAGTTGGGCTGCCACGCCAAAGAATTGCGTCCGGTTCTGCCAGTTGTCGTGGTTCTGGTCGACCAGACGAAGAAAAGCTTCGTGCACAAGAGCCGTGGGCTGAAGGGTATGGCCCGGGCGCTCGGCTCGCATTTGATGACCGGCTATGCGGCGCAGTTCACGGTAAACCAGCGGCATCAGCCGGTGGAGCGCATCGCTTCGGCCAAGCCTCGCCTCGGCCAGTAGCCAGGTCACCTCTCCACGAGTGTCCGCCATGTTCCGACCATCAATTCTAAACTGCTCTGATCTCCGTTTTCGATTATCCCCGATTTTTTGCCCCCATTTCCAAGTTTTTGCGCGTTCCGTCCAGCCGTTTCCGCACTGACCGGCGGAGAAAGGACAGCGATGAAAATGACGGGCATAGTGGTGATGGTGCTGGTAGCGGCCAGCGCCCACGCAGGCATAATCAGGGCGGAAGCACGGCAGTTGATTATCTGCATGGAAAGCGCCTCGGGCAACGTTGTGATAGAGAATGCGGCTAGGACGGTGGCGTCCGGAGTCTTCGCGAGCATTAACGTAAAGATAGAGTGGCGGATTGCTGCTAAGTGCCCCACCGAGGCGATCTACGTCTCGTTCTTAAGCCAAACTCCCGTCAACCTACATCGCGGTGCATTGGCCTACGCGCTGCCGTACGAAGGGACCCACATCGTGGTGTTCCTTGACAGGCTGAAGTACACGGCGCCTTCCGCTGTGGCCCATTTACTGGGTTACACCCTTGTCCATGAGATCACGCATATCCTGGAAGGCGAAGTACGGCACTCCGAAAGCGGCATTATGAAAGCATACTGGGGAACCGACGACAACGTCGGGATAAGGCACGGGCATCTGAGCTTCGCCGCCGAAGATGTGAGCTTGATTTACCGAGGGCTGGACTGGCGGGAATCGCGCTTGGCGATGGCATCGCCCTCAAATGCGGCGGCCTATGCGATTGCCACTCATTAGCTAAACATGTCATGAAAGGGACATCGGTTGGCCGTCAAGCTAAGACGTCACCTCGCGGCAGAAGCTGGATCGCCTCGCAACGTTCCGGCATAAGCCGGATTTTTTGCCCCTATTTCCGGATTCTTGCGTTGGTAGATGCCCAGCGAACTCCGAGCGCGATTGTCCCGGGTGGGATTTTTCTCAGCCGTAGCTATAGCGGCTGCCAGACCGACCAGGACCTCGAACGCAAGAGTAAATGCTACCAGCGCCGCGGTCGGCGGGATTGCCGTGGCCTGTCGACCGCGCGGGCGCCAAGCACGTCAAGGGTGTCAGCTAGGGGGCTTGATCGCGATCGGGGAAGTGCGGCTGCCGTCCCCGGGTATGCCCGAAAGGCGCCTCCCCTTCAGCTAGCCGGCGTAAGCTGCGAGATCCCTCCGCCGCTGCACTGCCCCGCCGCCGATTGCCCCGGTCCGACAGTCGTTGCGCACGGCACCGCGGTGGAACCGAAAACCGGCCGCAATTTCTTCCTCGATTATCCGCGCGATTTAAAGAGGGGCGAAAAGGTGACTTTTGTTTTGAGCCTGCACGGCTTCGGTTCCTATGGAAACTGGCAGCGTCACTATTTCCCTTCATGGACTACAAGGAAAAGTATCGCCTGGTCATCGCCACGCCGAATGCCCCAACCAAATTTTGGGCGCCTACCGATGACGAGTACTTGCACGACATCGTCAGTCTCATCTTCGAGCAGATCGGCAAGGAGAACATCAAGGCCTTTTGGCTGGTTGGCCACTCTCAAGGCGGCATGACCTCCAACCGGATCATCCGTACAGACTTCTTCAAGGACAAGGTCGACGGCTGGCTCAGCCTTTCCGGTGGCCGCTTGGGTGGAAACCCGGGAAGAGGCGGCAATTTCGGTCCTCCGCGGGCGCCAGCTCCTCCCGTCTCCACTCCGGCGTCTGGCGACGCAACCGCGCCTGCCGCTAGTGGGCGCCCTGCCATCCCTGCCGGTATCGCTGCTGCAGCAGCCGCGTTGCGCGAACCTCCGGCGAACGACTTCTCGTTCATTTACGAAACCGGGCAGCGCGAAATGGATGACAAAGGCATTCCCGAAAACATCGGAGTGGGCCGCCAAATACGGCTGTGGCGCCCGCGTTCGCCGCCCAGACGTATTGGATAGCGAGGCTGGGTACGTTTACGACAGTACCCGTCAGAATCCGCCAAATCCCGCCTCGGGATTGCTGCCCCGGCCCGGTACGGCTGAAGTTTTCGAGTATCCGCACTGCAAAAACGGCCGCGTCGTAGTCGACGTGGTTCGCATGGATAAAGGCCACACCGAGGGACTCGAACCTCACGTAACCGAACAGTTGATCAAACTGATGCTGTCGGCCAAAAAATAACTCGCCGGAGCAAATTGCGGTCTGAATTATTCCTCGCGCAGGGTGGTCGAAGGATCGATCCGTAACGCGCGCCTGGCCGGAGATAGCGTTGCCAACGCCGCCACCAGCACAAAGCATGCTAGTCCGGCAGCGAACCCGGCGACGTCCACGCCGTCGCGCTGCCGAAGAACGATGACGCTGCGCACTAGCTGCGAAAAAATCAGGGCTAGAATCACACCCGCTACCACACCGGCTGCCGTCGGCTTCGCATTTTGTAACAGGAGCACTCCGAGAATGTGACGGGGTTTCGCGCCGATCGCGATACGAATGCCGAGCTCACGTTTCCTCTGCGCCACCGTGAACGCGACCAGCGCGAACATGCCGGCAGCAGCGAGTGCAGTGGCTACCGCCCCAATCGAGCTTATAAGAGTAATCATTCTCCGCAGTCCAGCCAGGAAATTATCCCGTGAGGCCCGCATGAGCGACACCGAGACAGTTTCATCCGCCGCCGCTGCTGCTGAAACCATACGCAGCAACAGAGCCGGATCATCCAAAGTGTGGAGTATCAGTGCACTACGCTCCACGTCGACTCCTTGGACCGGCACATAGGCCTCGATCGAATCTGCATCGGCAAGGAGGTTTGCCCCGCTGTCTTTGACCACACCCACCACCGTCCGATCCACGCCCGCCAGATTCCAGATCTTGGCCACGGGATCCTGGTTGGGCCAAACGGCTCGCGCGGTGGATTCACTGACAATGACGGCGTTCGATTCTCCAGGCAAGAACGTCCGGCCACGCAGGATGGGCAAATTCATCACTTTGAAATACGAAGACTCGACGATATTCCGATAAACGTGCGGTAATCCCGGCAAACTATCGATCATGACGCGACCGCCGAGGGGTGGGGCCACGGCTGCTGTCACGCCGGTTACGCCAGGCAGGGCGCTCAAACGAGTGGAGAGTGCGTCCAGTTTTTGCTGTGCAACTGAGGCAGGTAAACTGTGCGTGTACAGTTGAGGATCGACTACCACCATGTTCTGGTAATTGAATGCAAGATCGACGGACGCGCTGAGAATTCCGTTATGCGCGAGCACGCCCGAAGTAATCAATAGGAGACAGCTAACGGCCACCTGTACCCCTACCAGACTCTGCCTCAAGCGGATCTTCGGTCGATTCGACCGGACTGTTTGCAGAGCCGCCGGAAGACCGAAGGCCACCGCCGATACGAACGTCAGCACAAATCCGGCCAAAAGGAACGGCCAGCTCATGGAGAGGTGGATGTCAGGCGGGGCGTCCAGAGCATTCATGAGCACACGCGCGGCAAGTGCTCCGAAGGCTAAGCCGGCGGCGGTTCCGAGAATGGCCAGCAGAATATTCTCGGTCATCAATTGCCGTATGAGTCGGGCACGGCTCGCCCCAATCGCTGCGCGGATGCCTATTTCGCGTTGCCGTGCTAATCCTCGGGCGAGCAGCATGTTCCCCAAATTGGCACACGCGGAAAGCAGTATCAAAAGAACCATCACGATGAAAATGGCGATAGCCGGGGCCTGTTCGGCGCGACGAGCGGTTGATTCCTCTACAAGTTCCCCCTGAATCCGTTCATCATCACGAAAATAACGAGGTTGTCTACGAATCAATTCACGAGTGAGCGAAGTGAGTTCTGCCTCGCCGGCGGCCTGTGAAACTCCCGCCCTCAGCTTGCCGAAGAGCCCGTCGGTGGCGCGCGAGAAATCCTGCTGGATAGGAGGACGACCGGCAATCAGCACTGGGCGACTGGCAACTGGCAGCCAAACAGCCGTCAGCCGAGGCGAAATGCCGTCAAAACTGTAAGGCAGCACTCCCACAATTTGCACTGGTTTATTGTTGATGTGAATGAGATGGCCGACTACATGCGGGTCCCCCGCCCAATGGGCCTGCCAATACTGGTAGCCCAACACGACGACCGCTGGTGCGCCGGCTTGCGCATCGCGCGCATCCAGAAGCCGGCCCCACGCTGGAACAATTCCGAGACTGCTGAAATAGTTGGCGGATACAAAGTTCGAACGTAACCCCGATTCAGCTTCAACGGCCAATAACAAGCTCGTATCTTCCGAGACCAACCAGGCAAACGAAGTGGTCTCCGCCCGATAAAGCTCAACTGCGGCGGACGGAAACCCGAGCCGCTCGCCCTGCCGGGAAGCACGGGAAAGCTGAAGCAATGAATTGGCATCCCTAATTGTGAGACGGTGGAAGACGACCGCATCGAAAATCTGAAATTCGGCCAGATTCACACCGACGCCGAGCGCAAGCACCGCAACGGCGCCCAGGGTGAACCCGAGCGCACGGCGCAAGACGCGCGCCCCGTAGGATAGATCCTGCCACAGCTGTTCCAGACCGATCCACGACCATGCTTCACGCGATTCTTCCCGCAATCTCGTCGTGTTCCCGAAATGTGAATCTGGCGGCATCATTTCGCGGTGTACCGCCATTTCTTCCATCAGTTCGCTTTCCAGGCGCCGGCGATGCAACAGGAAGTATACGCGCCTCCATTGCTTACGCAAGATTCGCATCATGCCAACCGAAGAATCGCCTGGATGGCTGCGGTCGCCTGCTCATACTCGTTCAGCTCTCGTTTGAGCTGCGTTACGCCTTCGGGCGTCAATCTGTAGAACCGGACGCGGCGTCCGGTCTCGGACGTGCCCCAGTCGGCGGCAACCCATCCTTCCAGCAGGATGCGTTGAAGTGCCGGATAGAGGGAGCCTTCTTCAGCCCCCAAAACATCGCCCGATAACTGGCGGATTCGTTGTGCGATCGCATAGCCGTGAAGAGGACCTCTACGAAGTACCCGCAGAATCAACATTGCGAGCGCGCCTTTAGGCATAGAAATAGAAGGCATAGAAATTCTATGTATACAACCTTGGTTCGGCGATGTCAATGGAAACTTTGCCGTCAGGTGCCGCTGATCGCGACGCGTGCCCGACGGGTCGTGACTTATTGGTAGCGCAAAGCAATCATGGGATCCACCTGCGTGGCCCGGCGTGCCGGAAAGCAACATGCCAATACACCGGCCACGGTTACAACTGCTACAACCACGCCCAGAGTGATAGGGTCACGAGGTGATACGTTCCAGAGCTGGGTTGCTATGACGCGTGTTACCGCTAAGCTAGCCAGCAGTCCGGCTGCGAGGCCCAATGCGATCAACCGAAGACCCATCCGCAATACCAGGCGAAGGACGTCGCCACGGCCGGCTCCGAGCGCCATGCGGATGCCGATTTCGTGAGTCTGGCGCGACACCGTGTATGCGATTACGCTATAGACGCCGAGCACCACTAAGACCAAGCCGACGCTGGCAAAGATGCCGAGCAGGATCAAACTGAAGCGTGGTCCTGCGTACGAAAACTTCTGAAGATAGTCCTCCAGGCTGCCCGTCAGTGTGAGCGCTACGTTCCGGTCGACGGCCCAGATCTCGCGCCGGACCGCATTCAACATCAACTTAGGATCTTGCGCCGTTCGTACCAGGATGCCGCGCTCGAAAGCGCCGGTAATCGTGTAAGGGATAAACATCTCCGGCTCGGGCGGATCTTGGATACCGCGGTTCTTGGCGTCCGCGACAACGCCGACGATCTCAAACACGGGATCCGTGACTGGGCTATCGGGGCGTTTCTCAAGCATGTTGATTTTGATTCGTTGCCCAATCGGGTCCTGTTGGCCGAAGTAACGATTAGCGAGCGTCTGATTTACGACCATCACTTTGCGCGCGTCATTGACGTCCACGTCCGATAGCAGGCGCCCGCGTTTCAGCGCAATCTGGAGAGTTGGGAAATACCCCTCGCTGCACAATTGAAAGATCGCAGTCCAGCGCTCATTATGGGTCTTGCCGGGAACATCGATGTCGCTGCCGATCCCGCCATAAGGCGGTAGAGTGCTTGTTTCGGTGACTGCTACCACGCCGGGCAGCGCCGCGAGGCGCGGAAGCAACTGCCGGAAGAAACGCTGCTTTTCCGCCGCTGTTTTGTACTGACCTTTCGGGAGGGGCAGGCGCGCGACCAGAATATTGTGTGGGTTGATGCCCAGATCGACCAGTTGGAGACCAACAAAGCTGCGCATGAGCAATCCGGCGCCGGCGAGCAAAACAAGCGACAGCGCCACCTCGACCACCACCAGCGTGGCACGGAGCTTCCCGTGCCGGAATCCACCACTCACGCCCTTACCGGAGTCCTTGAGCGGTTCGACGATGTCCCGCTTGGCCATCTGGATAGCCGGGGCGAGACCGAACAGCAACGCCGTAAACGCCGCCATCCCCAAACTGAATAGCAGCACCGGAATGTTCAACCGGATTACGGCCTCATGCGGAATGGCGCCTTCGGGAATGGCCGCCACCAAACCCTTGAGCCCGGCATAGGCGAATAGGCAGCCGATCAGCGCGCCGCCGAGAGCCAGAAGGAGGCTTTCGATCAGAAGCTGGCGGATCAAGCGCCATCGAGGCGCGCCTAGGGAAGCGCGCACCGCGAATTCTTTCTCGCGCGCGGTGGCTCGGGCGAGCAGCATATTAGCAACGTTGCTGCACGCGATTAAAAGCAACAGACCAACTGCCGCACCAAGAGTGTAGAGGGTCTTGCGAA
>Ga0210401_10001615_pt1 | contig 25776 bp, 25 predicted proteins | sample IncBWH32MmetaG_FD_150866 | JGI IMG/M metagenome (GOLD analysis project Ga0210401, IMG submission 150866) | Forest soil microbial communities from Barre Woods Harvard Forest LTER site, Petersham, Massachusetts, United States - Inc-BW-H-32-M | ecosystem: Environmental > Terrestrial > Soil >...
TGGAGTTGGGTGGCGGGAGTATGGAGTTGGGTGGGACGACGGTGGAAGAGAGTGTTGGCCAAGGGGCCGCAGATACGCTGGTGAAAGAGGATGAACATCAGAGCAACCCGGATGCCTTTTTCGGTGAGTTGGTAGGCGTATCGGGATCCGTCACGCGTGAGCAGGGCATGGGCTTTGAGCTTGCGCAGGTCATAACGGAGTTGGGTCAGGGTGTAAGTTTCGGGGCTGAGTTGGAAGGTGGAGAGGAGGGCTTGGTGGATTTGGCGGGAGCGCCATCCGCTCAGCTGGGTGCCGCGGTGGAGCAAGACTTCCATAAGACGGAGCATGCGGGTGTCCTGGATCTTGATGCCGGGGATTTTGGTGTTGCCCGAGGGGATGGGAAGAGCCAGACGCTGGAACAGCGGGAAATCGACGTGAACATCCAGGGCTTGGGCCTCGAACTGGGCGAAACGGTCGGTGACCACAGCCAGAGTTCGGCGAACGGTTTCTAGGTTGTCCAACGATTTTTTCAGGCCAAAGTCTTTCAAGTTGTTGCTGAGAACCTCCAAGCGCAGGAAGGTGGAGAACTTCTCATACATGCGAAGCACGGCATTTTTGGCGCAGGCGCGCAGCACATGATGGCCATGTTCCATTCTTTCCAGGACGGTGGCGAGCTTGCCTCGCATTCTCTTGTGGAGGCGAAAGCCAAACATCTCAGTTAACTTGTCGGCGGTGAGGCGGAATAGTCCCAGATCGCAGGAACGTTCGAAGAGTTTGTGAATGGGGAAATTGCGTCGGAAGACGAAGTTGAGACAGTACTCAACCTGCTGCAGGGAATAGTGACGACTGAGGTTGATGGCGGCGCGGTCTTTTTGGGAAAACTTTGGTCCCACTACCCAGGTCCAATGGTCGAGTTGCTGGCGAATGATCTCCGGGCTGAGACGGTCGGCGGCCGCCTGTAAGGCCTTTGGATCAGCCACCCACAGAAAGGCGTTGTCGTCTTTGCGAAACTGCACCCCCGCACGGAGGAGTTCGCGTTCGATAAAATGATGGCCGTTGAGGTAGTAAGTGATGGAGAAAGGCAGGAAAGAGCCGACGCATAAGGCGATTGGTCCCAGGACTTCATCGCGGATATAGAAGTAATAGTGGGTGTAGCGGGAACGCTGCCGAGACAGGATGCGGTAATTGGGATCGTCGACCGGAAATCTGGGAACAGCGGAGCGGAAGGTGGGTCCCAATTCCATGCTCTTGAGGATGAAGTAAACGCCGAACTGATTCCGGCGCTCCATGCGTTGCAGGTGAGGACGGACGTAGTCTTCCTTGCGGACTCCTTTTTCGGCCCACTCCATGGGAAGCTTACGTTTCCTGGCGAAGGCCTCTAGCCAGTGATGGTAATCATCGGTTCGCTGCCGCAAGACTTCTTTGCTGATGATCTCCACCTGATGAATATCGCGGAAGAAGTGGACGATGTTCTCCGGGCGGGTGAGCAAGGGCAAATGACCGAGGATGACGATGCGATCGAAACAGTGGTATACCAAGGCCAGCAGGCTGCCAAACAGCTTTGCAAAGATCTCCATCGGTTCCTCCCCTTGACTCTTGCCTTGACAACAAGATCATCGGACAAAGAACCGGTGGAGATCAAAATTTCAAATATGTTTGGGTAGATTTAGGAGATTGAACATGCCGGCACAAGCCTGGCTAATTTTGATCTTGGTGGTTTCAATTTTCGCGCTTATGGCGTGGGACAAGTTGCCCCCTGGGTGGTTTTCTCGGGTGCCATTACCGTCGCCATGACCTTGCAGCTTGCGCCGCCCTCTGGATTATTGAAGGGCTTTAGCAACGCAGGTGTGCTGACGGTCGCGGCCTTGTTTCCGGTGGCGATCGGCATGTACTCAACTGGTGCGATTTCCATCCTGTCGCAGCGCTTGTTTGGCAACCCCAAAACTGAAACCGCAGCCCATCCACGTATCCTACCGCCGGTTGCAATCGGCAGTGCTTTCATCAATAACACGCCAGTGGTCGCCATGATGATCCCAGTAGTGCGTCATCTCGTGCGAAAGGGGAGCCTCGTGGCTCCCAGCTTATATATGGGACTTAGTTTCGCTTGGAAACTGTTCGGGAGCACCACGCTGATTGGTAGTTCCGTCAATTTGATCGTCGCCGGCATGACTGCGGATGCAATCACAGCCGGTAAACTGTCTGGGATGAAACCCATCGGTATGTTCGATCAGTCTTGGGTAGCAATACCTGCAGCGGCAGCCGGGCCGTTGTACATGATCTATGGTGCTCCTCATCTGCTGCGCGGGAATGAAGTCACACGCGATGACAACTGACTTCAAACAGAGGTACTTAAGTGAGTTCGAAGTGGTGGCCACTTCCAACCTTGAAGGGAAGAGCATCATAGGAGCAGAACTGATCTCGTTAGGAGGCCGAGAGCTGCGTTCTGTGCGGCGCCACGGCATAAAGCTCGCCTATTCTCCCGATCTGACTTTGCAAGGCGGCGACAAGTTAACGTTTGCTTGCTCGTCCCCACACGTGGTGAAGTGATGCAAACCGCCCGCCATCAGCATCAACTGGTGGAGGTCGTGGTCTCCGCCAAAGCGTCTGCGATCGGACACCGGCTCTCGGATTTGCCGCTCCCCGACAGTCCATATGAGGCAATGCTGGTCGGCGTGTCTCGAAATGGAGAAGCTCCGACAGTGGAAGAACTCGACGATTTGCGCGTGGAGCCTGGCGACGGCGCCATTTTTGAAGTAAACGACCGTTTCTTTTACGAGACTCGCCGGGACTCCGATTTCCTTATCGTCAAGACATGGGAAGAGAACCGGGTGAAGCGTGTGGACCGAGCAATCATGGCAACGGTGATTACGCTAACCATGGTTATCCTGGCCGCCTCCGGGGCTATGAGCATGCTGAACGCTGCCTTGCTGGCGACGTTCGCGATGTTGGTAACAGGCTGCCTTACCATCGAGCAGGCTTTGGGCAGTGTTCAATGGAAAACGGTCGTGGTTTTGGGAGCTGGAGTCGGCGATCGCGGGAAGCGGCTTGTCGACAAGCATTGCTGAAATCTGCGTGTCCGTAGGCGGCAGAAGCCCCAGAGTCGCACTCGCGGTTATATTCGTGGCTACGACGTTGATGACCAATCTCATTGGCTATGCCGCAGCCACAGGTTTAATGTTCCCTGTCGGTATGTCGATGGCGGAAATGCTGGGCATGAATTTCAAGCCGTTTGTCATCATGCTCATGATGGCGGCTTCATGCACTTTCATAAACCCCGCAGGATTTCAGACCAATCTGATGGTCCAGAAGGACGGGGGATATGCATTTAAGGACTTCGCTAAGGTCGGCGTTCCCCTACCTTGATCTTGGGAGCAGTTGTGCTGCTACTCGCCCCAATCGTGTATGGCCTCTAAACGGTAAGTTGAGCGACAAATGAAACTGTTTCTTCCACCACCAGAAAATGCTACGCGACTAATGCAGCACACAGGGCTGTCAAATCATAAGCGGAAGTCATGGGTGTGCCGACTAACTCAGCAACGTCACGCTACCAGTGGCAATGTCGTAGTACGCTGCCGCAACCTTCAGCTTGCCTTCTTTCACCAGCCCCTTGATCACCGTGGACGATTCGGCCAGCAGGGCCGCTTGAATCTTGGCGTTCGCCTTAGTGGCCGCTTCCAGATTGTTCCCGGCCAGATCGACCGCCGGTTGAATATGGGGATAGAGGGCGCTGATCTGCCCAGGAACTTCCGCACCCTGGATCGTCGCCTTCACCGCGCCGCAGCCTGCGTGTCCCATGACCAGGATCACCTTCGTGCCCAAAACCGCCGCCCCGTACTCCAGACTCGCGATAATCTCCGAGGTGGCGAAGTTGCCCGCGATACGGGTAACAAAGATGTGGCCGATGGTTTGATCAAAAACCAACTCCACCGGGACGCGGGAATCGGCGCAGGAGAGCACCGCAGCGAAGGGCTCCTGCTTTTCGGCGTTGTTTTGCTTCAAGATGGCGAGATCCTGGGCGTCGGAGGTGATGCGCCTGGTCACAAAGCGCTCATTACCCGCCATCAGCTCCGCGAGGGCAGCATCGGGAGTGAGCGCGCTCTGGGCGAAAGCTGGTTGGGGAAAACTTAACTGTGAAGCTGCGGTTCCCATCCAACCGACGAAGGCGCCTCCGGCTGCGAGTTGCAAGAAACGCCGCCGCGCGGGCTCACTACGAAGGCCGCTCGGCTCGTGGACCTTGTGATCGTCTGGATCGAAACCGAAATCCTGGCGCGTCAGTTTGGGCATTTGGTTCATGGATATTGTTCCTCCTTGTCGACGGTAATTTCCTGTTTGATTTCGAAAACGTCCTGCATCGTACGGGTCCAAATTAGACCAAGAACTTGAGTTCTTTCGTGCGATTCCTTATTTGGCTGCCGGAACCCAGACGTTGTCGGCGGCGGCTATCTCGGAATTCGGCACTTCCGTAGTTAAGTTGACACGCTGCAAGCCATCTTTCTTTCCCGGCGTGGCTTGGAAAACTACGTAGTACTGGTTGTCAAACATTTTCTGCAGGCGGTCCAGGTAGGGTTTGAAGCTGACCAGAGTTGACGTGCCGAGAGAAAAGCAGTCGCCGCCGGTTTCATCGGCGATTTTGGTAAGGCCAGAAAGGCCGATTTGCAGATCCCAGGAACTTCGGGCAACTCGTCCGACCCCCACGGCGTATAGCGAATAGACAATCACATTGTAGCGCTGGCTGATCTCGCTGGCGGAGTTCACGTCGGGGCTCATAGTGGGCATGCTGTGATACACCGGTCCATAGTCCGGGCCCAGGCGCGAAGACCCGGGCTGCGTGCGTCCGGAGCGGGGCGTCATAGGCTGAGTTGTTGAGCGTCCGGGTTGCTCTCCGCGAAGCCGGTCGATGCCGTCTGACACCATCAGGACTTCACGCCGGACATTCTGCTGGGGCCATCCTTTTACCAAACTGATCGTAGACAGATACGGACTATCCATCGTCGACAAGCTTCCGCGAGGCAGGCGGAGGGCTTTGGCGGCGAGGTCGTGATCGGCTGTGAAGTTCTGGGCAACCTGGACGGCCGCATTCGACATATAGCCGACAGCAATCACGGTTGTCGCAGGCTGGGCGTCGATGAAATCCCGAATGTCGTTGAGATTGTTTCCGATCGCAGTGCCGAGCGTATCGTCGATCAAGATAAATAGCTGGAGAGCGGCATTGTCGCCCTTGGCTTGGATCAACTGGTTCACTTTCAGAGAATTCTTCCCCTGTTTTACTTTTACGTCGCCCTGCTGCAGAGTGGGCACTTCGTCACCACGCTGGGCCTCATTGGTGACAACTAGGTGGACTTGAACCGTGCCTTGAGCATTCTTGTCTTGTGAGTGCATGATTGGCGCGGTGAACATGAGGAGGCACAAACTGCTCAACAATCCGAGAACAATCTTGTAGTTTTTCATTGACCCTCGCTTTTGAATCAAGAATGTTGAACCGAAATCCAAACTTCAGATCCATTGAGAGCTGACTGACAGAAGTAGTTCATGCCGCGGATACGACGTGAATCAAAAGGAGGTATGAAAACTTGCCCGACTCACGTCACTTCTACATTAGATCCAGCAAGAATTGGAGGATGTTACGACCACCATGGTGCCCTGTCAACGACAAACACGACAAAAGTGCCAGTTTGCACCGGCCCAGGAGAAATGACCCTAGCCGTGCAGAACAACCATATCCCTTCCACGGTCGAAACGGTTACTCCGGTGTCGCGCGCAGAAGCGATCTGATCTGCCTGTCGGAACTCGATCACTTCACCGAATAACCCCGGGCGTCCATGCAAGCCTCGAATGCCCTCTGAAAGGTATCTAAGCCTTGAGCGTGAGCAGCTTTCAGTTCTTCTTCTTCTTTCTGTTGTTTGGCGGCAGTTTGTGAGGCGGCTTGTTTCTGGGCCGCAGTGTTGGCTTGTCGTTGCTGCATGCCACCTCGCATGGTGCCCGCAACGGCCCCGGCTCCAGCTCCCTTTCCGGCATCCCCGGCAATAGCGCCAATTGCAGCGCCTCCCGCAGCACCCCTGGCCGCGCCTGCGGCACGCCCGCCCTTCGCTTGGTTAGCATTTGTCGCAGATGCCTTTTGTTCAGCTACTTTCTGTTCGGCGGTCTTGCCCGCAGCAGCCTGTGCTTTGGGGTCTATCCCGGTCATCTGTTGGGCTGCTCCGTAGCATTCGCTCTCGTCTTTGAGTTGCTGATCAGGGTTCTGGCCATTTTTCCCGAAGACGAAAACGCCGATGTCCTTCGAGGGGGACCATGCGGGTGCGGATTGTGCGGGAGCTGACGCCGGTGCCGTTTGGGCAACGGTAGGTAGCGCCACAAAGACGAGGATTGCCAATGCGGAAGACCTCAAGATGCCTCCTTTGTGCGACCAACTGATGTGCACCAGAACTGAATGCGAGTCGTATAATATATCTCCGTTGCGCGCATTGAAAGCCCCGTGTCCGGAAGCCTACGCATACTGGGTTATCCGAGTTCTGGAGGTGCGCGTGGTTTATCATTTCATTGGCTGGCGGGCACGACGACTTAAAGGCGTGCAAGGGTCTGGGCTCGCAGGTGTCGCGGCAATGCGACACCGCACTATGGACGTAGGTCCGGCACGCTCGACGATCGATTGGTCGATTCTGTCCCAGGGCGTCGTTCGTTCGCGAGATCGTCCCCTTCTATGCATTCCAATCTCAATTGTCATAATGACAATCTCACTTGCTGGTCTCAGCTTTGCCCAAATTGCGCAACCTCCGAATGACAAAGAAACCACCCAGGCATCTCCGTCGCGTGATCAGACCGCAAGCGCCGAATCCCAGGCCCAGATCAACGTAAACTGGTTTTATGGATCGTACGTTCCGAAGAATGTGCCCTTGACATCTCTGGATACCCGAATGCGCTGGAAGCTGTACCTTCGTCAGACCTATACGACACCTGGGATCTACATCAAGACCCTGCTGTTCGCGACGCATGACCAGGTCACTGATAGCAATCCCGAATGGGGAGATGACTTCCAAGCCTTTGTGAAAAGGCTAGGCAATCGCCAAGTGCAATTCATCATCCAGAACTCCGTATCGTCGCTGGGCAATGGCATCGCTGGATGGGAACCACGATACGACCGTTGTCGATGCGACGGTTTCTGGCCGCGCACCCGCCACGCTATGGTGCGGAACTTCGTGACCTACGATAGAACGGAGACATCGTTGCGTCCCCAACTGATGCCTTATCTCGGAGCGTTCGGCGCTGCTTCGATCGCGAGTACCTGGGCCCCGGGCCATGCTCGGTGGGAAGTGCAAGGCTATCAGGCGGCCATCACGCAGGTGTTTGTCGGTATGGGCATCAATTGGATTGGTGAGTTTGCTCCAGAAATCGGAAAAGTTCTTAAGCGAAAAAAACGATAGTCAATCGAGGAAACCTTCGCTTCGGCGGAAATCTAAACCACTTCGTCCTTCTCACTCAGCCCATGATCCCAGCCCAAGGTTGTTCCGCCTTGCACGTATTTGCAGGTAGTTGGCAGTCTCCCGCAAACTGATTGGATTGGGCTAGTCCCAGATCATCCGGGCGGGACTCCGGCCCTTGCTGCGCGAGATCGAGCGCCCCCCCACCTTACCAGTGCAGCAGGTTGGAGCAAAGACTCACCAGCTACGGAGGTGAATCTAGGATTCTTAGGTTTTTTAAATCCAAAACGGAAGATGGCTCGCATGCAACACGGGACAATTGATGTGTCTAGCGTGTGCAGAGGTCTGGGGCGGCCGGTCGAAGACCAAAATCTTCCTCCGGCCCGTTATAGAGTCCGATCGATACAACGGCGCACAGGAAACTGAGACTCGTGAAGGCGTGATGGTCTGCCCCCCCAGAGCGCCGAGGAACCGCAGAACTCAGGTTTAGAGCGAGTCACTTCATCATGCATCCGGTGTTCGGATGCTGGCAAGCCTCAAGCAACTGTAGTTGCACACCTCCCAGTGCCAATCGTGTGTCACGTAATCGTTCTCTCGCACTCATCTCGCGAGCAGACTCCTCTACCACTTCTCTCCTTAATTGCCAAATGTAATGACCTTGCAACAACAGCAGGGCCACGCATCCGATGTGCAGCGCGCTGTGAATCCAGGGTTTGAGTTTCATGTCTCGCCGACCTCTGATCGGCAAGTTTACCCCAAGATCCACGGGCATCAGCTTTTCAGGGAACTGTCTCTATAAATTCAATACGCAGGTTTCCACGGCACGCATGGTGCAGAGCTACAATGCGGCTTACCCGCACGCACAAAAGTTGGGACCTCAACCCTCCCCCGAGTGCTGAGGCCAACTTATCCTCGCTCTTACTTGTCGGCGAGAACGAGCAAGTGCAGGCCCACGATACCTGGCCCCGAGGACCTACTATACTACCAGAGGTAGCAGCCAATAGTTGGTGTCCAGAAAGCGGTCAAACTCTCAGCCGTGAGGCGGGGAACTAGGTTCCCCTGACTACTTAAAAAGGAGTATTGCCTACCCGGTGCGGCGGGTGTGAAATTGCACCCAAGATCACACTTTAAGCCAACCGAAATTGGCCCGACCTTGGAGGGGTTGGGCCGTTTTTGCCAGCACTTGCCCGCTCTCACTTTTTAGGGTTAGGCACAAACTGCTCTCACCTTGCGATAACTCAACTGCAGCATGACTGCTGCATCCCCAACTTTAGTCCCTCTTGGGCAACTCCCATCACCTCCACTCGCTCCAGGTTACGAGTGCTCGTCGCCGTCCTCTTCGGCAAGACCTCCTTGGCTGGGGGCCTCAGTTTAAGCGGACATTTCTAATGAGTCCGCGAGGGGACATTATCTAAAGAGTTTCAACACGGACGTCGCGGGGACCTCCACAAGCCGCAGCTCCCGCGTTACACTTGCACTGTCCCAGTGCACGGAAACCTATGCGGGAGATTAAGGAACCTGATTGGAAAGTGCTGCGGCGCGTGCATCCGCTCGCGCTCGAACGCTTCTGCGAGCGTGTCCTTGCGGAGATCGACCGCGTCTCGCGCGATGGCGCGACGAGTCACCATGCGCGCTACCTCCAAATCTTCAGGATTCTCCAACAACGTGATCGGGAGATGGCGCGTCTCTTCGACAATCCGCGGCGCTCTCATGCACTAACGATGCTGGCCCAGATTCGCTCGCAGGGGTTGCTCACGGAGGATGAATTTTCCAGTCTGAGCCCAGAAACGCGCGGTATCATTCAAATGCTGCTCGGTGCAGGATGAAGCTCCATATGGCTGCACGGTCTCGCTTTTCCACCTCCACCGTCATCGATTCGGAATACCTCGTCCCGTGGCTGTCCGCAGAAGGACCCCTGGCCTACAGCCCCACCAAGCCGCCGGCGAGGGAACCTGGATCCTCCCGGGAATCTTCAATCCGCTGGTCAATCTGCGCGAGCATCGCTACTTCGGCAGTCCCCTTAAGGAGAGCGCACGCATCCTTTTCGACTTCTGGGCGAATGCCCGTAGAGGAGAGGGACCGGCGCTGCGAAGCTACTGCCAGTTCGGGTTCTTTTCAGACAACGAGTTGAGGACGCCGATGGCGGCCTATCATCATGTCCGAGACTATTCGCGACACACCCGGTTCCCTGCTCATTCAACATGGTAGTTATCAGTGGGTCTCCCTGGAGGATCAGCCGAGCCTGAGAAGCGGAGAACCTCGCTGCGCCATTGGGCTTTCACGGACGCGGGACAAACGACCAGGACTTTGCGGATGCCTGCTTCGCGCGCCAGCAGTTCCGCCATACCGATACCCTGAAGGGTCTTCCCGAGTCCCATGTCATCAGCCAGGATCGCGCGCCCAGCGCTTGCTGCGAAGGCGATGCCGTCCAGCTGATAGGGAAGGATCTCCACCTTCAGCAGCGTCGTGCGCAGTGGATGAGATTTCGGGATTGCGCCGGATCGCGGCGACCTTCGCATTTCTTGTTACTGCAAAGGGACTGGTTCGGTCTGAGGAATTCGAGAAAAGCCGAGACTTCACGGAGTACTTCCTAATCGGTTCGCTTTCGAGTGTCCTGGTTGCGCTTTGCGCAGGGTTGGCACTCAGATATGCATTGCTGGCACTATGGCCTGATTTGCTGGTTTTGCAAATGCAGCAATGAGCAAGGTGGATCTCTGAAGGAATAAACCGATTCCTTATTCACTGGGACTGGAAAATCGCAAGCGGTAGTTAAGAGGCAGTGGCCGCCGGCCAGGCAAACAGCAACCGCCAGGGTTTAAACAAGGACGCGCTTCGCGGCATGCAAAGCGCGCTCGACGATGAAACGGCTCATGCTGACACCTTCCTTTGCTGCCGCCCTCTCAAGGATGAGCACCCCCTTGTTGTTTCCGGTCTTCGGTCAGTCGGGCTCTTGAGACGCCAGGTGACATCAGGCGCCTGGTTCTCTTTATTTCCCCTCCTGCGCTGGTTTGTCGCGTGGATTATAGAACGATTCGCCCTGTGGCAAACGAGGTGAGAATGCATCCCGGCAATCACGACATTGGATTGTAGCCGATATGACAGTGCTATCTCTATCAAGACTTCCGTTTACGACGTGGCAGCTTCGCCCTTCCAGGGGAGGAGTGGCTGCGGCCCTCGAGCTTGTGCAAGTCTGCTTCTGGCGGAAGCCCGTTGCTGCTCGTGTGACGAATTTGGACAGAGTGAGGCCTAGTTTCCGGGCTGCCTGGATTATGAAGCATGAGGAATTTGTCCCTCTGTTGGCTCAGCAACATGCTTTGCGAGAGACACTTCTGATGGTAGGGCAGCGGATGGCTCCGGAGTCGACAATGCATTGAGAAGAGTACGAAGTGTGTATTCCACTACAGGAGGCCGACTGCAGCTCTGCGGCGCTACCATCTCGACGGGTCGTTATCGGCACGCCCTGGCGCCAAGCCCGCCGACTCCATTCGTGACAAAAATTTTACATTCCTTTGTTATGGTTCTAACATCACATTGAAATGGATGCTCCATCGCCATCCAGCATTGCTTGGCTGCTGCTGACATTCACGCTGCCTAGCCAGCGGGCTAGCCAGCGGGTGGAAGTCTGGCGAAAACTGCAACGCCACGGGAGTGTGGCGCTGGGCAACTCCGGATACTTGCTGCCCAAAAATCCGGTAAACGAAGAACGTTTTCAGTGGCTTGCCACGGGCATTCGCAAATACGGGGGCGATGCCTCGATCGTTCATGTGCAGGCGATCGACAATATTTCGACTCCGCAATTGATAGGACGGTTTGCCGAAGCGCGTGCACGGGAGTACCAGGAGTTGATTCGCCAGCTGCAAGAGTTTTCTGATATGCCGCGACCAAAGCGGGCGCTCGGTCGTCTCAGCCGGTTGCGGAGCCGTTTTCAAGAAATCGCGGAGGTGGATTTCTTCCATAGTCCTCTGCAAAAGCGCGTCGGGGAATTGCTCGCGAACGCGGATGCCACGCGCCTGACGAGGAGGACATCAGAGAGACAAAAGATTGATCCGCGGGAGTACAAAAAACGGGTTTGGGTAACCCGACCGAGACCAGGTGTAGACCGGTGCGCATCGGCCTGGCTGATTCAGCGCTTCATCGATTCCAAGGCCCGGTTTGCCTTCGCGCCTGAAAACCAGGTGCCGGGGAAGTCGGTTCCGTTCGATATGTTTCACGAGAGCGGTTTTGGGCATCGCGGCGAAGACTGCACGTTCGAGACGTTACAAAAGGAATTCAGGATTCGCGACCGAAGGGTAAAGGTCATCTCCGAGATTATTCATGACGCAGATATCGCGGACGACAAATTCGGACGAAAAGAGGGTTACGGGGTCGACGAAATCCTCAAGGGTTGGGCACGACAAGGAACGTCTGACCAGGAGCTCCTTGACCGCGGAATGCTGTTAATCGAGGGACTCTATCATGCGCAGTCGTAAACGAAAGGGTTGCAGGAATCGAAGTTCTTGAAATAGGAGCAGACCGTCGTGTTAGACAATCATCGTGCCGGACTGGGATGGATTACGATCACGCTTGTTCTCTTGATAAGCCTCGGCCAGACCCGTCTCGCGCAATCCAGCGCAGATCAGAAGAAGACACTGGCGCTCGCAGATGCGGTTGACTTCGCCCTGAAGAATTATCCCGCGGTGCGGGCTGCGCTGGAGCGAGTTACGGCGGCTCAAGCAGGCGTTGGCTTGGCGCGGACGAATTATCTGCCTCGGGCGGACGTGGTCTGGCAAACGAACCGCGCGACCGACAACAACATTACGGGGCTTGTATTTCCCCAGTCGATCATCGCTCCGATTTCCGGCCCGGTTCCGATAGCGACGTCGAATCAAAGCGCGTGGGGAAGCGCGGCCGGGCTACTGTTTTCCTGGGAGCCCTTCGACTTTGGATACCGGGGAGCAAAGGTAGGCGCCGCTCGCGCCGCTCGGGATCAAGCCACTTCGGAAGCTTCATTGACGCGCCTCGATGTGGCGATCGCCACAGTAAACGCCTACCTAACCGTCCTGGCTGCCCAACGAACCGTACGCGCGGCCGATGCGGATGTGGAACGGCGCGAAACGTTCGACAAGGCTGTCCGGGTGCTGGTCGATAACCAGCTTCGCGCGGGAGCGGATAGTTCCCGTGCGGACGCAGAATTGGCTCGCGCCAGAGTCAATTTAGCCCGAGCCCAGCAAGAAGAGAAAATCAGCCGGGCCGCATTAGCCGATATTCTCGGATTACCGGATACCTCAGTAGTAGTCGTCGAAGGTTTTCTCCTTGAGCCACCTCCAGGCGAAGCTCTACAGATCACCCCAATCACAAACAATCCGGCGGCGGAGGTGCAACACGCGCGTGTCGAAGAAGCCCATGCACAGGTCCATATTCTGGATCGCTCCTACTATCCAAAGCTCTATCTCCAGTCGTCGGTGTATGGACGCGGCAGCGGGTGGGATCCCACAGGCAAATTCGAAGGAGGAACGACAGGCCTGGCCCCAGATCGTTCGAACTGGGCGGTTGGCTTAACTGTGACGTTTCCCGCATTTGACATCTTCGCGATTCGATCTCGAAAGGCGGTTGAATCGGCGAATGAACGCGCGGAAGCGGCTCGCTACGATCAAACGTTACAAGATCTGACCGGGCAGTTGCGGAAGGCACAGGCTTCTCTCGAAGGGGCGCGGCACGTCGCCGAGAATACTCCCGTCGAACTGGATGCCGCGCGGACCACCGAGACTCAGGAACGTTCGCGTTACCAAGCAGGGCTGGCAACCTTGATCGACGTAGCGGACGCCCAGAGCCTCCTAGTGCAAGCAGAAACTGACGACGCTCTTGCCCGGCTCGCGGTCTGGCAGAACTTGGCTTCGGTCGCGGCATCGCAAGGGGATCTGGAGCCATTCTTGCAGTTCCTGCACCAGAAGACGCAGGGAGGGCCGTAGTCATGTGGCTCATTCGCCTCGCTCTAAGACGTCCGATCGCGATCATCGTCGTCGTGGTCGCCATAGCGCTCTCATCGATCCTGGCGATTCAGCGAACGCGCATCGACATCTTTCCCACTCTGGACCTGCCAATTATCTATGTCGCGCAGCCTTACGGTGGCATGAGCCCGCAACAGATGGAAGGTTTCATCTCGTATTACTACGAGTACCACTTCCTGTACATCAATGGCATTGAGAACGTGGAGGCAAAGTCCATCCAGAGTACAGCTCTGTTGCGCCTTAGTTTTCATGCCGGCACGAACATGAGCGAGGCGCTGGCGCAGACCGTTTCTTACGTCAATCGCGCTCGCGCATTCATGCCTCCGGGAACCGTGGCGCCCTTTGTCATCCGTTTCGATGCAGGCACGTTGCCGGTTGGCTATCTTGTTTTCTCAAGTCCATCACGTACGTTATCGGAGATACAAGACCTAGCTCTTAACCGCGTTCGTCCCGTATTTGCAACCTTGCCGGGTGTCTCGTCGCCACCTCCCTTCGGCGGCAATCAGCGGACAATCGTGATCAATGTCGATCCGCAAAAGCTGCATGCCTATGGGCTATCGCCGGATAACGTAGTGCAGGCGCTGACGACGGGCAACAGCATCCAGCCGGCAGGCAACGCCGACATCGGCACGACCAACGCCATGGTCACGACCGATTCCACTGTGACCCAGATCAATGACCTGCTCGATATTCCGTTGCACCCGGGGTCGGGGGCGTCGGTCTACTTGCGCGACATCGGCAGCGTCAAAGACTCGTCGGATGTTCTTGCCGGCTATGCACTGCTGAACGGTCAGCGAACCGTTTATATTCCCGTGACCAAGCGGCCGGATGCTTCGACGATCACGGTTGTGAATGAAGTGCGCCAGAGCATCGAACGTTTTCAGTCACTCATCCCGCAAGACATCAAAATCACTTACGAATTCGACCAGTCGCAATACGTTCGCGCCGCCCTTCTCTCGGTGTTGCGTGAAGGCCTGATCGGAGCTGCCCTCACCGGTCTGATGATCTTTCTCTTCCTCGGCGACTTGCGAAGTTCCCTCATCGTGGTCCTTACGATTCCGTTTGCGTTGCTGATGGCTGTAGTCTTGCTGCGTCTCACGGGCCAGACGATCAACATCATGACCCTGGGCGGTCTAGCCCTTGCCGTGGGCGTGCTGGTCGATGAAGGCACAGTACTGTTGGAAAACATCCATGTGCATTTGGCCCAGCGAGAGGAAAAAGCGCAAGCCGTTCTCGCCGCCAGCCGCGAAGTTGCGATCCCGCGGCTATTAGCCATGCTCAGCGTGCTGGCTGTCTTTCTGCCATCGTTCTTTATGACCGGGCCTGCGCAGTCACTGTTTGTGCCCTTGTCCCTTGCGGTCGGATTCTCGATGGGTGCATCGTACTTGCTTTCGAGCTCTCTTGTGCCTGTGCTGGCGAATTGGATTCTGAAGCAGGAGAAGAACGAGGCCGCACACCCGAAGGAAGAACGATTCGATCGTTTTCGCAAACGCTTTCAGCGCATCCTCGAGCGAATCATGGAATTTCCCAAGCTGTTGCTCGGCGTTTACGCGGTGGTAGCACTGTTAATTGTCGCGCTGCTCGGACCCACACTGGCCGAAGAAATCTTCCCGTCCTCGGCATCAACCCAATTCCGTCTACGCATTGATGCCCCGGATGGCACGCGAGTGGCGGTGACAGAGGCCCTCGTCGACAAAGTGTTGGCTGCGATTACGCGGGAGGCAGGCCCGAACAATCTTGAGACCACCCTTGGCTATATCGGAACACAACCTTCCTCGTACCCGATTAACACCGTGTTCTTATGGACCAGTGGATCTCAACAAGCCATCATCAACGTTGGCCTGAAACCTGGGGCGTCTATCTCGCTGCGCAGCCTCGAAGAGAACCTCAGACAAAATTTGCCGCAGGAATTTCCAAGTGCCCGTTTTTCTTTCGATCCTGGCGATCTCATCAGTCAAACTCTGAGCTTTGGAGCGCCTTCGTCCGTTGAAGTCGCCATCGCGGGCCCGCAATATGCCGACGTACAGAGCTATGCCAATCGCGTTCAGCAGGAACTGGCAAAGGTAAAAGAATTGCGCGATGTCGAATTCGAAGAGCCTCTCCGCTATCCAACAGTGAATGTTCACGTGGACCGAGTGCTTGCTGCCCAGCTTGGCTCGACTGCGAATGATGTTGCCGCAGCAGTGGTTTCTGCCACCGCTTCGAGTCGCTTCATCGCTCCCAACTATTGGCGCGATCCCAAATCCGGCGTGAGTTATCAGGTACAGGTCCAATTGCCGCAGGCGGCGATGACGTCGCTCAATGACATCCAGAGCATTCCCGTCAACAGCAGTACGGGAGCGCACCCGTTCTTGAGCCAAGTGGCCGATGTGCAGTCAACGACCGTGCCAGGAGAGTTAGACCGGCAGAATGGAATGTGGATGATCATCACCTCGGCCAATGTGGGGAACAGCGACTTTGCACAAGCCGCAAAGGAGATCAATCGAGCAATTGCGAAGGCAGGCCAGGCACCCCGTGGGGTTACGACTCAGGTGCGCGGCCAGGTGAACGCGCTTAAGCAGATCTTTACCGAGTTGGGGATCGGCCTTGCATTGGCCGTCATTGTAATTCTGCTCTTGCTCACGGCGAACTTTCAGTCGTTCCGCCTCGCCCTGGTCGTCATTTCTAGCGTTCCGGCGGTGCTTGTCGGGGCTATCCTGATGCTCTTACTCACCGGCACTACGCTGAACCTTGAGAGTTTCATGGGAACCATTATGGCGATCGGCGTCGCCGTGGCAAACGCGATTCTGTTGGTCACCTTCGCTGAACAGAGCCGCCGGAATGGCGCCGACCCCATTTCCGCCGCGCGGACGGCTGCGGCTGAGCGGTTGCGGCCCGTGCTGATGACGAGCTTGGCAATGATTGCCGGAATGATTCCAATGGCGCTTGCGATTGGCCAAGGGAGCGAGGAAACGGCCCCTCTGGGCCGCGCGGTGATAGGTGGTCTATTCGCTGCCACGCTTGCAACTTTGTTCCTGCTACCGAACGTGTTTGGCATGGTTCAAAAAGGTGCATCTCTCAAGTCGTCGTCTCTCGATCCTGAAGACCCTGATAGTTCCTTTGCCCAGAAGACGGAGAACGCATGAAAAACATAGTCATTGTCCTAGCGCTCTTACTGTTCATCTCTAGCTGCAGTGGCAATCCAAAGACCGTAGCCAGCAAACAAACGGAACCGGATGCGCAGACCGTGGAAGTTGTCTCTGTCACCTCGCAGAAACTAGCAACTGTCTTCACATTGCCAGCGCAACTCATCGCGTTCGAGACCGTTGATATCTACCCCAAAGTTAGTGGCTTCATAGACATGATTCGGGTGGATCGGGGGTCTCGCGTGCACAAGGGTGAACTCATTATTCGGCTTTCCGCTCCGGAATTTTTGGCCGAGCGTGCACAGGCGGAATCTGCCGTCCGCGCGGCCGAATCGCAATTGACCACGGCCAAGGCCAAGCTCGCCTCGGACCAGGGCACTTATCTGCATATGGCTTCGGCCGCCAAAACGCCTGGAGTGGTTGCGGAGAACGATGTGATGGTAGCTAGCCAGGCCGCTTCCGCTGATCAAGGGCAGGTGCAGTCGGCAGAGAATAACGTCGCAGCTGCACGGGACGCGCTGCGCAGCGTAGCGCAACTCGAATCGTATCTCAACATCTATGCGCCGTTTGACGGAATCGTCACTACGAGAAATCTGCATCCCGGAGCGCTCGTCGGACCCGCATCCGGACGGTCTGGAACCCTACCCCTTGTGCAGATTGTCGATAGCGGTCATTTGCGGTTGGTTGTCCCAGTTCCAGAAGCCTACCTGGGAGAAATGCAAACGGGCCAGCAGGTAGCCTTTACGGTTCCTGCGAATCCCGGACAGACGTTCCACGCGCCCATTGCGCGCATTTCGCACGACGTGGACCCGAATACCCGGACGATGCCCGTCGAACTCGATGTCCGTAGCACTGATGGCCGACTATCTCCGGGCAGTTTCAGCAGTGTTCAATGGCCGGTCCATCGCGCCGCGCCAACCATGTTTGTGCCGGTCTCCGCCGTGACCAATGACCAACAACGCACCTTCGTCGAGCGAGTACACGATGGAAAGGCGGAATGGGTGGATGTAGTTACAGGTCTGAATGTGAACGGCAATATAGAGGTCTTTGGTGATCTCAAGCCGGGAGACAACGTCATCCGCAACTCCACAGATGCGATTCGTCACGGACAACAGGTGAGGACTAGTACGTCGCATTCTTAGCATGCACACGCTTGCCAAAATTTGTTTATCGAAAAGGAGCCTTATCATGATTGCTAGACTACGTTTCCTTACTCTCCTTTGTGTCTTAACGCCTCCAACTTTGCTTCGCGCCCAGGCAGTAACTCCCGCGCCGATCGATCAGGCTTTGGGCAGGTCAGGCCAGAAAACCGGAGATGTTTACAGAGTCAGCTTCCCCAGGACCGATCTTCACGTGTCCGTGAAAGGAGTGGCGATCAAACCAGGGCTCGCGCTTGGCTCGTGGGCGGCTTTTCTTGGAACCGACGACAAGGCCATGGTAATGGGCGATTTGGTCCTGCTTGAAGACGAACTGAATCCGGTGATGGCGAAGTTGCGGTCATCCGGTTTTGAAATTTCTGCGGTGCACAACCATCTCATGGAAGAAACTCCGAAGGTCTTGTACATGCATTACATGGGACATGGGCCGGCCACGCAATTGGCAACGTCCCTGCGCGCGGCTTTGTCGCTTTCTAAAACTCCGCTTGAGAAACCAGTCGTACCCGCTGAGGAAGCGGCGGCGCCAGGATGGGTAAAAACTGTCGAGGACGCGGTCGGACGCAAAGCCACATATAAAGGTGGCGTGCTGTCGTACGGCGTGCCGCGCAGCGATACCATCACGATGGCGGGTATGACCGTAACGCCCGCCGCGGGTGTGGGAGAGGCCATTAATTTTCAGGCAGCGGACTCAGGGAATGTGGCCACCACCGGCGACTTCGTGCTCACCGCGGACGAGGTAAATCCGGTCATCTCCGCTCTGCAAGAGCACTCCATTCAAGTGACCGCCCTGCACAGCCATATGCTCACTGAACAGCCTCGTTTGTTTTTTATGCACTTTTGGTGTGTCGGCAGTCCGGAATCGGTGGGCGCGGGTATCAAAGCGGCGCTCAGCAAAGTTCAGACGAAGTGAGAAATTGAGCGACCATTCCGGGAGCGGGAATATGAAAGCAGGCGTTCAGATCGAACCTGTCAACGGGGGCGATACACTCGTTCCGCAGGTTGAAGGAGTCTCTTTATCCCGGCTGGTTGCCTATTTTCTTCGTCTGGGAACCGTTGGGTTTGGCGGGCCCATCGCCCTTGTCGGCTATATGCAGAGAGATCTGGTGGAAGACAGACACTGGGTCTCGAACGAAGACTATTTGCAAGGGCTGGCTTTTTCTCAACTCAGCCCCGGACCTCTTGCCGCACAGCTCGCAAACTATCTCGGATGGGTACACAGCGGAACGCTAGGCGCAACACTGGCTGGCATTGCGTTCGTTTTACCTTCTCTTCTGATGGTTTTCGCGCTGGCGGCAATGTACGTGCATTTTGGACAGCTTGCCTGGATCCAAGGAATGTTCTACGGAATTGGCGCGGCGGTGAGCGCCATCATTGTGCGAAGCGCATGGCGGCTCATCCAAAAGACCCTTGGCAAGGACTACCTGCTTTGGACTGTGTTCGCGATTTTGGCAATTACGACCGTGTGGACGGAATCCGAAATTCTCTCCCTGTTCGTTCTTTCTGGATTGGTTGCGATGCTGATAAAAGCTCCTCCTGGGGGTCAGTCGACTCTTGCCAAAGCAGTAGTGACTCCATTGGGCCTCGTGGGAGTGCACGTCCCTGCCGGAACCAAGACTGTGATGACTGTCTTTTTTTTCTTTCTCAAAGCCGGTGCATTCGTGTTCGGGAGCGGCTTGGCCATCGTGCCGTTCCTCTACGGGGGCGTCGTTAATAGCTTTCACTGGCTCACGGAGCGCCAGTTTCTGGACGCTGTAGCAGTCGCGATGATCACTCCGGGACCGGTAGTCATCACTTCGGGGTTCATTGGCTATTTAGTGGCCGGTCCGCTCGGAGCCTTCGCTGCAACTCTTGCCGTCTTTCTCCCGCCATATTTGTTGGTAGTTATCGGGGCGCCGTACTATCGGCAGTTTGCTAAGAATCGCCAAGTCAAGGCTTTTGTTCAAGGAGTCACAGCGGCAGCAGTGGGAGCTATTGCCGGTGCAGCAATCATTTTGAGCAAACGCGCGGTCATGGATTTGCCTACTGTTCTGATTGCCGTGGTTTCTCTGCTCCTATTGGTACGATTCAAGAAAATACCCGAACCGCTTATCATTCTCGGAGCCGGGATCATCGGGCTGACTGTGAAACACGGTTGGTTCTGACTTTTTTGGGAGGAATATGAAAGGAAATGTGATCTGTGTTCGGTTTCTGTGGTGTTGCGCTTTGCTCTTTATAGGATTGTTGTCAACAATTGCTTCCGGGCAAACGCTTAAAGAGATCGCACAATTCAACCTGCCGGGGCCACTAGGAAAACGTTTTGACTATCTAACCATCGATGAGGACGACCACTACCTGATTTCCGCGCACCTCGGCGCCGGGCAAACCTATGTCATCGACCTGGGCACGAACAAAATCGTGGCCACGATCAAGGACACGCCCGGTGCGGAAGGCGTCGAATACGTTCCCGAATTAAAGAAGTTTTATACGTCGAATGCTGGTGACAACAGCATTGGCGTTGTGGACCTGAAGCTGATGAAGGTTGTAAAAAAGCTGCCTACCGAGAAGAAGCCGGATGGCAGTGCCTACGCCGGCCCGTTTCACAAGCTCTACGTCTCGGATGAGCGCGGCAAGGCCGAAGCGATCGTGGATGTCACGAAGGATGTAATTATCAAGACGTTGCATTTTGACAGCGAGACCGGAATGCCGCAATTCGATCCGGTCGCGCGCAAAGTCTACGTCAACCTGCAGGATCAAAACATTTTTGCAATCATCGATCCCACGACCGACGAGGTCGTCGGACGGTACCCGGTAGGACGCTGCAAGGGAAACCACGGTATGACTCTGGATCTGGAACATCACCGCGCGTTTCTCTCGTGTGAGGAAAACAATCTCATGACCGTCTTCGATCTCGACAAACACGAACCCATCGCCTTTCTTCCGATGGCCGAAGGACCGGATGTGATTAAGTTCGATCCTGGACTCGGCCGGATTTATGCGGCCTGTTACAGCGGAGCCATCTCTGTTTTCCATCAGGATGATCCCAACCACTACACCAAGATCGAAGACTTCAAGGTGCCGCGCGCCGTCCACACGCTCGCGGTGGACGTACAGACGCACCGTGTCTACACGCCGGAGCAAGACGCGGACGGCAAGCCGGCCGCACGAATGACTGTTTACGAAGCCGTAGTCCGTTGAGTCGAGGTCTGCGGTTTGCGGGTACGAAGTTTCTCGGCTCAAGTTTCAAGATGGAAGGTGCCTGTATGCAAATGAAAACTCGATGGGCTAGCTACATACTGGCGCTTGTCCTTGCTTTGAGCTTTGGCTCACTAACTGTGGCAGCGCAAGAAAAAACGACCGGCGGCACGGCTGTCACCGTTAGCGGGTGCTTGCAAAACGGGTGATGAAGCCGGCGAGTACTCGATTACATCCGAGGACGGCAAGCGTTACGAGCTTCGCAGCAAAACCGTCGGTCTCGCAAAGCACGTAGGACGCAGGGTTAGCGTTGCCGGCACGCAAATGCGGGAAGAGAATGAAGTAAAGGAAGAAAAAGAAGCCAAAGAATCTGGAGAAGGGGAGTACGCCGATCTCCGGGTCACCAATCTGAAGATGGTTAGCGACAGCTGCAAGTAACGAGTCCGGGGGGCCGAATCGGAAGCGCGGTTCGGCCTCATATTTCTGTGCGTCTACCGCTCCGGCAGGTCAGTCCCGGACAAACCTCCAGAGCTGATTCCCAATTGCGATGACCATCACTGGCTTATTACCTTCCGTATGTAGGGTTCTGACGCGCGATGGTTATCTGCTATTTCTCACACGATTCATGCGTTTATTCGCGTACGGGTCGTTATCTGTCGTCTTGGTCTTCTACCTGATCGGCCTTGGGCTGAATGCATCTCAGACCGGACTACTTCTCACGCTGACGCTAGTCGGCGATACGGTGATCTCTCTTTATCTCACGACGCGCGCTGACCGGATTGGGCGACGGCGGATGCTGATCTTGGGAGCCGTTCTGATGGCCGCGGCGGGACTCGCCTTCGCTTTCACAAGCAATCTTCTGTTGCTGATCTTCGCAGGCACGATCGGCGTGATCAGTCCCAGCGGCAACGAAGTAGGTCCGTTTCTCTCGATTGAGCAGGCGGCGCTCTCCCATGTCGTTCCAGACCGGTCGAGAACGGAAGTGTTTGCTTGGTACATAGTGGCGGGCTCGGTGGGGACCGCGTTGGGTGAACTCTTTGCCGGCATGATCACTCGTGTGCTCGAAAAAACTACGATGACGCCAGTTGGGATGTACCGGATTGTGGTTGTTGTTTATTCGGTCATTGGGATTCTGCTGGCGTTCTTGTTTCTTCGCCTCTCATCCGCGGCGGAAGTGCGTTCACCCGAAGAAGCCTCGGCCACGCCGAAGACGATGAAGAGCTTCTTTGGCGTGGGTAGATCGCACCGCGTTGTCATTAGACTTTCAAGCCTGTTCGCGTTGGACTCGTTCGCCGGGGGTTTTGTGGTGCAGAGTTTCGCGGCGTATTGGTTCTACCTTCGTTTTGGTGTGAACCCGGCGACGCTCGGAGTGATTTTCTTTTGGGCCAATATCTTTGCGGGGATTTCCGCACTACTGGCTGCCCGGCTCGCTGCCCGCTGGGGGCTCATTAACACTATGGTTGTCACGCATTTCCCTTCCAATGTTCTCCTTATTCTTGTGCCCCTGATGCCAAGTCTGGGGTTGGCTGTTCTGGTTCTTCTCTTACGATTCAGTATTAGCCAGATGGATGTTCCCACCAGGCAGTCGTACATCATGGCGGTAGTGAGCAAGGAAGAGCGATCGGCCGCTGCGGGAATAACCGGCGTTGCACGAACGACGGGCGCCGCCATCAGCCCGTTGCTCGTAGGGTTTATGTTCGCCCGGCCTTCCTGGGTCAACGCGCCGTTCTTCATCGCTGGCACATTGAAAATTCTCTACGATGTGTTGCTCTATCGACAATTTGTGGCTGTCCGGCCACCTGAAGAGGAGGATTCGAGGCTAACTCGGCGATTCTGACTAATTGTTAAGTAAAACTTCAGTATCCAAACCCGACCTTCATTCATAAGATGACAAAATAGCAACGCGGGATAACGAATACGCTCGGGGTGTGAGGCGACGGCGATGAATAAGTCTTTTGTATTAGGGTATTACTATCGGTTCAGAGGAGCAGGTGGAGTAAATGAGGCTTTGAGAAGAAACATGAAAAGATTTCTAGCATTTGCCCTGGGTGCTGCCATTTCATTTGCGACGTTGGCAGGTGCTCAGCAGCCGGCCGACAAGAGCTCAGCTTCAAAAGGGGGTGCGAAACAGGGGGAACAGAGCCGGTTCGCGCATGCCGACGAATAGGCGGTGACCGCCTCGTCGAGTGCCATGGGAAATTCTTCCGCAAGCCCGTGAGCGGCCATCTTGTGATCTTCTTTGCCTCTCGATTAATTACTGCGATCTGTTGCAGGTCCGGAATGCTCACATAAATATTGGGACCTGCGTCTTCGAGCTGGAAGGACTCGGGTTCGGCACCAATCTTATATTCCTCATCGAGACGCTGGTTGGTCATCGCATCGACCGTGGCGATGGCCCCGTTCTTCTCGTCGTCGCCGCAGCCAACATAAACACGCTTGGTCGCTGCGTCGTTGCGCAAGTTCCGAAGTTCCAGAAGAAATCAGCCCAAATTCTGAGATAAGTCTCTGATTTATGTGCCGAACGTCGAATTTTCCATGCCGAAACTGTTCCCATGTTATTAACAGTCATACTGTTTTAGTTTAATGCTTTCTTTGTATAATGGCTCCCATGTACATCGAAACTGTCCCCAACCGCAATTCCCCACCCGCCATCCTCCTGCGCGAAGGCTGGCGCGAAGGCAGCAAGACCCGCAAGCGCACCTTGGCCAACCTCTCCGATTGGCCTCAGGAAAAAATCGAAACCTTCCGCCGCTTGCTGCGCGACGAACCCCTCGTCTCTCCCCATGATCTGCTCGCCACGCAAAAGACTCTGCCCCACGGCCATGTCGAAGCTCTGCTGCTGGCCATTCGCAAACTCGGCCTGGATTCCATGATTTCTGCCAAGCGTTGCCGTGAACGCGATTGTGTGCTGGCCATGATCGTCGAACGTTTAGTCGATCCCGGTTCCATGTTGGCCACCACGCGCCCCTGGCACAGCACCACTTTGGCCGAGGAGCTGGGGGTAGAGGAAGCCACGGAAGACGAGCTCTATCAGACCATGGACTGGGTGTTGGAACGACAGGGGCGTATCGAGAAAAAACTGGCTGAGCGCCACCTCCAGGAAGGCCGTCTGGTGCTCTATGACGTGAGCAGCCGTTATTACGAAGGCCACAGCTGCCCGCTGGCGCAGTATGGGCATGATCGGGAGGGGAAGAAAGGATTGCCCACAATCGTCTATGGCCTGATGACCGATGGAGAAGGGCATCCCATTGCGGTCGAAGTTTATCCCGGCAACACGGGCGATCCGAGCCCAGTGGTGGATCAGGGGAACAAGCTGCGCGAGCGTTTTCATTGGTCGCGCGTGGTGCTGGTAGGCGATCGCGGCATGCTGACGCAGCCTCAGATAGACAAGCTCAAAGCGCATCCGCAGATGGGTTGGATCACCGCCTTGACTAGTGTGGGCATTCGCGGTTTGCTGGCCGAGGGATCTTTACCACTCTCCTTGTTGAACGAGAAGACTCTGGTGGAGATTCACTCGCCGGAATATCCCGGGGAGCGCTTGATGGTCTGCTACAACCCATTGCTGGCGGAGGAGCGGAAGCGCAAGCGGGCGGAGTTATTAGCGGCGACGGAGAAAGCGCTGACCTGCATCGGGAAACAAGTGGAGCGCCGCAAGAAGAAGCCGTTGACGGCGACCGAGATTGCTTTGCAGGTGGGCAAGGTGCTGGGGCATTACCAGATGGGCAAACACTTCGCCCACCAGATCGCGGACGGGAAGTTGAGTTGGTCGCGGCGGGGGGAAACGATCGCGAGGGAAGCGCAGTTGGATGGGATTTATGTGATTCGCACCAGCGAGCCAGCGGAGCAGTTATCGGCGGCCGATACCGTGCGCGGCTACAAGAGTCTGGCCCAGGTCGAGCGTGCCTTTCGCAGTTTGAAAGGCTTGGATCTGCTGATTCGCCATCGCACCGAAGAGCACGTGCCGGCGCATATTTTCCTATGCATGTTGGCCTACCACGTGGAGTGGCATCTGCGGCGGGTGTGGGCTCCGCTGCTGTTTGAAGACGAGGAACTTCCGCGAGAGCGGCAACGACGCGATCCGGTTCTGCCGGCCACTAACTCGGAATCAGCACAAGTTAAAAAGCTCACCCACCAGACCACCGACGGACTACCGGTGCAGAGTTTCGCCACTCTGCTTGCGGACTTAGCCAGCCGCGCGCGTGTGACCTACAGCTTGAAAACGGATAGGTCCGGTCCCACATTGCAGCAGGTGCCGCCGCCGACACCGCTGCAGGCCAAGGCGTATGAGTTGCTGAATCTGTTGCGAGTAGCTGGAAACTGAATTTTGACCTTTCTCGCAGCGAATCAGCAGAATCCCGCCTGAACTCATCTGGAACTTCGGTTTAGAGACAAGCATCAAACGAAGTGAGGAGTGAGGTAGAGATGTGGGTTGAACTCAACGTACCTGGGTCTGTCATAGAGCCGCGCATGTGGGTGCAACATCAGCCGTTTCTCTTCATGGCGTTGCGGACTGGTTCCGCTGAACTTGGCTTGCGCCGTTCTGGCGCGGGCGAAATGTGCCTGGTCCCTCGTCATTTTGAGACATGGGTTCGAACCGATGACTTGCACTATTTGTAATTTGTCCGTCGGCATCTCGGACGCCGCGCTAGCGGCAGCCCGTGATGGAACAAGGGGCGACGTGGAATTGCGCAGAGTGAAAGCCTGGTTGACGCACGAGTCGGTGCGCTGGCCGCGGCCGTGAATGCGGAGAGAGTTGCGGGCTTTCCGAGTGGGGGCTATTTCTAGATTCCATCGAGCAGGCGCTTGTCAACGGCTATGCACTGCGGCAGTGTTCTTTGCAGACGTACCGAGGCGGGCTAGGTTCCGCTCGTTTGCGCAGGATCAAAGAGTTCGTACAAGCGAAGATCGAAGACGATTTGACGCTTTGCGAGATGGCGCAATC
>Ga0210401_10001617_pt1 | contig 25756 bp, 21 predicted proteins | sample IncBWH32MmetaG_FD_150866 | JGI IMG/M metagenome (GOLD analysis project Ga0210401, IMG submission 150866) | Forest soil microbial communities from Barre Woods Harvard Forest LTER site, Petersham, Massachusetts, United States - Inc-BW-H-32-M | ecosystem: Environmental > Terrestrial > Soil >...
GGGCGCTGGCCTTGGGTTGTCCATCGTCGCGCAGATCGTTGCGGCCATGCGCGGAATCATTCGAATCGAAGACTCGGCGGTGACCGGATCGACGTTTCACATCCGGCTTCCAGTCACGTTGCTTGCCGGGTGAGTCTGAGCGCCGAGCGGGAATGCCCCAGAAAATCTCAATAATTTCAACCGTTTACGTGGGCTAACTGGACGCGGCCGCGCGATTGCGAGCGCTGGCGCAAAAGCTTTTCCATTCGAATTCACCAGTGCTAGTGTGGGCGTTACGAAAGTGACTCCTGATAACAACAGAGGGGGAACGCCATGCAGAATCGATCCAAGCATCTTGTTGTGGCGACCATGGCCCCGATCCTGGCCGGATGCATGTCGGCGCCGCCCGCCCCGCCACCTGCCCCAGCAACCCCGTCGGCCCAGGCCGTCACCGCACCGCCTTCACAGTCGGGGGCCAGCGCACTGTCCTACGGCACCGTGACCTCGCAGGTTGTGAAAGACAAGACGACACAGGCCGATCTGCTGCAGTTGTTCGGCGGCCCGAGCATTGCAACCACAGATAACGATGGCGTCGAGACTTGGGTTTATGAACGGTCGGTCACGCAGACCGATGTGAGTTCGCGCAGCCAGAACTGGCAGGCTGCGGCCGGACTGGGCGTGTTCTTTGGCCACGTCTCGGGCAACGCGCAGGCCTCGGGTGGCCAGAGCGCTGGCGCCTCGTCGGTCACCTCCTCGTTTCGGTCGCTGACTGTGGTCGTGAAGTTCAACCCGAACAAGACGGTGAAGGACTATTCGGTCCGGGCGAGTCAATTCTGATCGTGGAGGCACACCGATGATCCAACGATTCGGAGTCGTCGCAGGGGCGCTTTGGGCAGCAGCGTGCCTGGGCCTCTCGTTATCCGGCTGCTCCTCGGGAGGCGGGATGCTGTACGGCGGGAGCAGCACAGCCACGCGCCCGCCCCCCAACGTGCAAGCGATGATGGGCTTCAATCCCGCCGACATGCTCGCGCGGCAGAAGCTGATGCAGGAGCTGCAGACCGATCCGGACCTGCCGGCATGGCACGATCAGCGCGAGAAGATGGCGCTGGCGATCGGGGACCGCGTCTTCGATAAGAGCTTCGACCGCACGTTCGATTCGATGATCATCGCGTTGGCCAACCTCGGGTGCCGCGTCAACAACATGGAGCGAGTGTCGGGTTACATCACGTCGTCGCTGCCCGAGTTGCCGCCGGAAGTCGATGGCCAGCTCAAAAAACAGGCCCTGAGCGAGTATGCCCAGGCCAAAGGCTATCCTCCCTCCGTGCTCGAGGCGAACAGTCCGTTCAATGTGAACCTGCCCGGGGCGATGACGGAAAAGATGACGGCCGGCGTTACCCTCACGATGGCGCGGCAGTCCGGCGAGCAGACACGGGTCAAGCTGCGCTTCAACAATGTCTACTATCCTCGGACCGTCGAGGAGTTGTACAAGCGCGTTTGGGACGCGGTTGACAAGCAGATCTTCCTCGACCGCACGATCGGGTAGCGGCGCGTTGATCGACCGTGAAGGTTGAGCTGGGGCTGCTGCTCGCCTCGGCCATTGGGGCGGCTGCGACGCAGCTGCCGGGTGAGTGCAAGCCACCGGCCCAGAGCGAACAGGCGATCCGCCAGAGCCCAGGCGCCAGGGCGTACGGCGAAGCCGGCGCCTGGTTTGCCCAAAATGGCGATCTGAAGTGGGCGCTGGCCGCGCCAGGGCGGACGTCACGATCCGCTGGCCCCAGGGGGGCACGGACAGCTTCAAAGACGTCGCGGCCAACCAGCTGATCGTCGCCCGCGAGGGCAAGGGGATCGTCGAGCGGCGCCCGTTTTCGCCCTCTTCGAGCGCGTCCGCTCCGCCCTAGGCGGTACCTGTCCGTACGTTTTGGCGTTGTCGCCGCTGGTGCGATACTCGCGCTTCCATAAACTCGGCCCGTAGGTCAAAGAAGGGGTCTTCATGCCGTACCGCAGGGTTTTTCATCGCCGTGTCACACCGTGGGCCTGGATGGGCCTCGGAATCGCGGCCCTTTCCATTTCACTCGCGAGCACAACCGTCGCATGGGCTGAAGACCAAACCAAGAGCGCCGCTCCGATGACTACCAAGACGAATTCCGGCTTGCAATTCCAGGACCTTGTCGCCGGCACGGGTGCCGAGGCGACCACTGGGCACCAGGTCAGCGTGCATTACACCGGGTGGCTGCAGAACCCGGACGGCAGCGCCGGCAAGAAGTTCGATTCCAGCCTGGACCGCGGTCAGCCCTTTGTATTTCCGCTGGGCGCCGGTCGCGTGATCCGTGGCTGGGACGAAGGGGTCGCCGGAATGAAGGTCGGGGGCAAGCGCAAGCTGATCATCCCGGCGGACCTGGGCTATGGCGCACGCGGAGCCGGCGGAGTCATTCCACCCAACGCGACGCTGATCTTCGAGGTCGAGCTTCTCGGCGTGCAATAGCCTGAGCCCTTGCTCCCGCACGGGGCACAGGCGATGCGCTTCGATCCAGGGCGACGGCTTACGCTCTTGCGAGGGCGTCCGTCGCTTTGATCACATCCTCGGGCGAGTCCACGCCGATGTACGCGACAAACTGACTGCCGATCACGGACGCCGACAATCCGCGCAGGTTGATGCCGCTCTCGCCCAGCGCGCGCGTCAGCTGGGCTACGATGCCCGCCCTGTCCAGCCCCATGATGCGGATCGAGTGCAGTGATTGAGTCACGTTGAATCCGATTTGCGAGGCGGCACGAATTTCCCGATCGCCTTGCAGCGGTGTGACGAACACCACCCCCGTTCCGGGTTTCTCAGGGGCGCGCCGGGCGATAACGAACTGCAGATCGGCCCCGGCTTCGTGCAACGTCTTTAGCAATTCCGCAAGGGCGCCCGGCCTGTCCTGAAGGGGTGCTGCCCAGACATCGACTTTTTCCACAAGAAGATCCATGAGGCACTCTCCTTCTGTTACAGGCGCGGAGGTGGAAGTGTCGCGACTCGCGGCCAATCGCGGAATCCCCTTTGCGGGAAGCCGAACCTTGCGACCACGAAGGCCGGCGCAATCACCGTAATGCCGGTGCGAACCCAGGCGAGCAGCGTTCTTTCGGAAGCGAAGTGCTGCAGCGCGGCGTCAAACTGGCCCAGCGACTGCGCCGAGGGCAATCAGGCGCCGCGCCGTTGGCCTCGAACCGCCTAACTGGCCCGGGAGGCCGGTGCATCTTCGCCATTCTGGAGCCGCGGACCTATCCCACCATGAGGGTTTGTCCAGCCATCTTGCAGCGCGACATCCCCATTTAGAAGGTAGTTCCAGATGAACTTTATCGGTCGATTGAAGCTGGGTGCCCGCCTCGGCCTGGGCTTCGGGCTCGTGTTCGCCTTTCTGATCATTATCGTCGCGCTGGCGTTCACGCGGGCGATGGCTCTGGGAGAGATTGCCGACAAGCTCGTCAACCAGGATTGGGTCAAGGCGCAGTCCGTGCACGAGATCGAGGCGATCACGCGCAACAATGCCCGGATGACGATGGAACTGTTCCTGACGAACGACAAGGACCAGATCGCGCGAATCCATCAGGCCATGGAATCCAACAGGGAAAAAGTCGAGGCGATGCTGGGGCGCCTGGAAGGGCAGGTCGAGCCTGCCGAGGGCAGGGCGCTCCTGCAGAAAATCAGGGAACGCCGCAAGGACTTCATCACATCCTTCGGCGCGACGATCAAGCAGCTCGAGGCCGGCAAGCGCGACGACGCGTCCAGGCTGCTGATCAGTGAGACGCTTCCGGCCATCGACGCGCTGCAAGAGCAGATCAAGGCGATGGTCGATTGGCAAACGATAATCGTCGACACCAGTGGAGCCGAAATCCAGCACAGCATCCAGTCGGCGCAGATCCTGATGGTCGTGCTGGGTTCGGCCGCTGTGCTGATCGGCGCCGCTTTCGCATGGAGGCTGACCCGCTCGATCACGCGTCAGATCGGCGGCGAGCCCGACTACGCCGCGGGTGTGGTAAGGCAGATGGCTGCGGGCAATCTCACGGTCGACGTCAGCACGCGCTCAGGCGATGACTCGAGCCTGTTGGCGGCGATGAAAGCCATGCGCGACAGCCTGGCGCGGATCGTGAGCGAGGTCCGGGTCGGCGTCGAATCGGTCGGCACCGCGAGCGCGCAGATCGCAGCGGGCAATACGGACCTGAGTTCCAGAACCGAGGAGCAGGCCAGCTCGCTGCAGCAAACCGCGGCCTCCATGGAGCAGCTGACCAGCACCGTGAAGCTCAGCGCCGATAACGCCAGGCAGGCCGACCAGCTGGCGGCCGCCGCTTCCGAGGCCGCCGGCAAAGGCGGCCAGGTCGTCGAGCAGGTGGTGGCCACCATGGATCAGATCAGCGCCGCCAGCAAGAAGATCGGCGAGATCATCACCGTAATCGATGCGATAGCGTTCCAAACCAACATCCTGGCCCTGAACGCGGCGGTCGAGGCCGCGCGGGCCGGTGAACAAGGCCGGGGCTTCGCGGTGGTCGCCGGTGAAGTCAGAACCCTGGCGCAGCGCAGCGCCCAAGCGGCTCGGGAGATTCGGGGCATGATCTCAGACTCCGTGCGGAAGGTGGAGAGTGGCTCCAAGCTGGTCAACGAGGCAGGCGCGTCGATGGCGGAGATCGTCTCCCAGGTCAAGCGCGTCACCGATCTGGTCGGCGAAATCAGCAATGCAAGCCAGGAACAATCCTCCGGCATCGGGCAGGTGAACGAGGCCCTCACGCAGATGGACCAGGTCACCCAGCAGAACGCAGCGCTGGTGGAGCAATCCGCCGCGGGGGCACAGAGCCTGAAAGACCTTGCGATGCGCCTGGCCGAGGCCGTTTCGGTATTTCGCCTCGCCGGGCAGCAATCCCAGCGCGGGATCGAGGCGGCACGGCCGAACGCCAGTACGCCTTCGAAAGAAAAGCCTGCACCCAGGGCCGGAAGGCCGCCCGTCAAGGCCGCAGCGCCCAGGACGACTTCCAAGCCTTTGCCGGTCACCCCGAAGGCTGCGATCGAAACGGCCGGAGCGGAATGGCAGGAGTTTTGAAGTTGAGCGATCATCAACTCAATTCGATCGCTCAACTCCCATGCGATGATTGATGCGATCCGCGTGACTTAACGTGATTTGACCGCTTTACCTTGGGTGGTCAAAGCGCTTATCCGTGCTGCGCACGCCTTACGGTTGTTCCCCGATTCCGGTGATCTCACGCATGGTTCTTCAATGCTTCACCTGAATTTCATCGCGCGTTTTTTCCTCTAGCCTCCCGCCCACATTGCGTTCGATCAAGTGCGATCGGACACGGCGCCCGAGAGCGAGGAGAAAACCATGATGCCGATCCGTGCGGTGATCGCCACGGTTGCTTCAACCATGATCTACGGAGTAGTACTGAGCGGACCTGTTGCGGCCGATGAGCACTTTGCTTTCCGGATAGATCGGGACACCTCGGGAGAGCTTGCCACATTGTCCACGAACAACTTCAGTACCGGCTCGACCAACGGCTTCTTCGCAAACCTCGGGTCCAATGGCCGGACCTGCGGAACCTGCCACGTCGAGGCCAACGCCTGGACCTTCACCCCACAACACGCGCAGTCACTCAGCCCCAGCGATCCGTTGTTCACTACCAATGATGGATCGGACTGCCCGGCGACGAGTCCGTCGCAAACACCGGATAGCGCGCTGTCGACCGAGGTGACCAACTACGGGCTGATCCGAATCATGCTCGCCATTCCGGCCAACGCGGGTTTCCAGCTGGCGTCGGCGACCAATCCAAAGAATTGCGCGATTGCCCCCGGGTCGTCGGGCGTCAGCGGCCAGCTGTTTCTGTTCCGGCGCCCACCGCCGGCGACCAATCTGATCTTCGACACGACCATCATGTGGGATGGGCGCGAGACGCTGCAGGGCATCACGACGCAGCCGAACCAGCAGAGCACCGCTCCACTGACGTTCGATTTGAGCGATCAGGCCAACGGCGCCACGACAGGCCATGCCCAGGGTGCATCGATCGCCGGAACGCAGGCACTGACCGACATGGTGCAGTTCGAGACCAATACGTTCAACGGGCAGATGTTCTATACGCAGGCTCGAAATTCGGTACAACTGAATGACGATGGTGGACACGGAGGCACGGTCTACCTGCAGCAGACGGTTGCCCCCGCCTTTTTCGTCGGGATCAATGACCCGCTGAAGGCGGGATTTAACGGTGCCAACTTCAACGTGTATGCGGCCTGGGAGCCGACCAGTGCGCAATACGCGAGCCTGAATCCGCTGCAGCAATCGATCGGCCGCGGCGAGGCGGTCTTCAACAACACCACGTTCGTGATTCACGATGTCCCCGGCCTGAACAGCTCCCCGAGCGATCCCTTGTACAACCCGTCCGATCCGCTGGCCGGCCAGGACATCACCGGCGGATGCGCGATCTGCCACAACAGCCCGAACGTCGGAAATCACTCATCGTCGCTGCCGATCAACATCGGTGTCACGATGGCGCAGCCGACCAACAACGACGGCTCGCTCAACACCGTGCTCGACATAGCCAACCTGCCCGTTTACACGCTGAGCAATTCAGTGACGGGAGCCAGTGTCGAAGTGACGGATCCCGGCAAGGCGGTCATCAGCGGCAAGTGGACCGACATCGGAAAGACGAAGGGACCGAACCTGCGGGGCCTGGCAGCACGCGCGCCGTATTTTCACAATGGCTCGGCCAAGGATCTGACGACAGTGGTCGATTTCTACAACGCGCGCTTCAACATCGGCCTGACGTCGGAGCAGATCAGCGACCTGGTCGCGTTCCTGAGCGCCCTGTGAAGCGGGCGCGCCAAACGGATTGAACCGATCGGCTTGCATCGCCGCAAGGGGGTCCCGATGGGGATGTCAATGCTTTCCGTTGCGATTTCGCTGTTCCTGGTCGCTGCCATGGGCGGGCTGGCGATGGCGATTTTCATATTCAAGAACCGGTATCCGCCGTTCTTTCTGATCGGGGCGCACGGTTTCTTCGGCCTTGGAGCATTGACGCTCGCGGTATGGACCACCGGCATGCCGGGGACGCCGTCTCTGGTGGATTACGGAATCGTCACCGTGATGCTGGGCGCGCTGGGGGGCATCTTCCTGATCAGCTTCCAGTTCCGCAACGAAGCGCAGCCGAAGATCGTCGTCGTACTGCACGGGCTGGCCGCGGTCAGCGGCGTAAGTTGCCTGCTCCTGGCTCTTCTGGAAATGAATCGAATCGCGCGCCCGGTCGAGTGGTTTACGTGGACCAGTCACTAGGCTGACCGACTCTGAAACGCAGGCATGCCCCGCTTCGCGCGCGCTGGTATCGTGTGCGCGCTATGGGTCCGCTGAATGAAACGCACGACTCGGGCTTGAGCAGCTGGCTGGCGTCCGCCAACGCGCCCGGTTGCGACTTCCCGATCCAGAACCTGCCCTTCGCGGTGTTCCGCCGCGTTGGCGCGGACGAAGCCTTCCGTGGCGGCGTGGCGATCGGCGACGCGATCCTGGATCTGGGGTGTGCTCACGCCGCCGGCGCCTTCGACGGCGTGGCCGCTCAGGCGGCAGCCGCTTGCGCGGGATCCGCGCTCAATGCGTTCATGGCGCTCGGTCCGAGCGCCTGGTCGCAGCTGCGCCTGGCGCTGTCGCGCGCCCTGCGCGCCGGCTCCAAGCGCGCTGACGGTTTGCGTGCCTGCCTGCTGCGCCAGGCCGACGCGCAGTACGCGGTGCCCGCCGTGATCGGGGATTACACCGACTTCTATACATCGATCCACCACGCGACCAGCGTCGGGCGCCTGTTCCGCCCGGACAATCCGCTGCTGCCCAACTACAAGTGGGTGCCGATCGGTTATCACGGACGCACCTCCTCGATTGTGGTGTCCGGACAGCCGTTCCGGCGTCCGATCGGCCAGACTTTGCCGCCGGGCGCACACACACCCCGGTTCGGCCCCAGCCAGCGCCTCGATTACGAGCTCGAGTTGGGCGTGTTCATCGGCCCCGGCAACGCGCCCGGCTCGCGTATTCCGATCGCCGAAGCCGAGCAGCACGTGTTCGGCTTGTGCCTGCTGAACGACTGGTCGGCGCGAGACGTACAGGCCTGGGAGTACCAGCCGCTCGGCCCCTTCCTTGCCAAGAACTTCGCCACCACGATTTCCCCTTGGATCGTGACCTTGGAGGCGCTCGCGCCCTTCCGGGTGCCATGGACGAGGCCGGACGACGATCCGCAACCGCTGCCTTACCTGGAGTCGGAACACAATCGCGCCGCCGGTGCGTTCGACATCCAGCTTCAGGTGTTGATCGAGACCGTCAGCATGCGGGCCACGGGTCTGGCGGCTGCTCGCCTGTCACAAACCAGCTTCCGCCACGCGTACTGGAGCATTGCTCAGATGGTCGCGCACCATACCGTCAACGGCTGCAATCTGCGTTCGGGCGATTTGCTGGGTACCGGCACCGAATCAGGACCCACGCCTCAGGAGGCGGGCTCGCTGCTGGAGCTGTCCGGCGGTGGGAACTCTCCGCTGTCGCTACCGGATGGGCAGACTCGCACCTTTCTCGAAGACGGTGACACGGTGACGATGCGCGCCTGGTGCGAGAAGCCGGGCGCCGTGCGCATCGGTTTTGGCGAGGCTGTCGGTCAGGTCCTGCCCGCGCTCGCGTGATCGCCGGGCTGTCGGTGGCGGGCCTCCAGGTTATCGGGGAGGCACCTGAATCAAAATTTGATTTCCAGACGGGTGATCCAGGCGACGAATGTTCGAGTGACCACGTCGGCCGTCTCGTCGGTCGGCCCGGTGACCGCATTGGCGGTTTCGTAGTCACGGCGCGTCATGTTGGACGCTGCGGCACGCAACTGGACTGACGGGCTGAATTTCCAGAGCGCATAGCAGTCGAACACTTGCTTCAATCCTTGAAGATAGAGCTGCGTGTCGGATTGCTGGACCGCGTAGCCCGGCGTCCAGTTCAGATTGCCACCCAGCGTCAGCGGCAGCCAGCCGGGCCGGTACTCCAGGCCGACATTGGCCGTCTGCTTGGGCTGCTGATCCAGCCGGTTATTGGGGCCGATGATGTTTTCGACATCCGACCAGAATCGGCTGTAGTTGGCGTGAAGGTCCAGCGCAGGCGCCCCGTTCATCACCTCGGCCATCCGGAACTTCGCTTCGAGTTCGATGCCGCGGGCATTGGCATGGCCGATATTCTGGGGTTGCGTTACCCAGCGTGGCGCGGGTGACCAGCTCACGGTCTCGAGGCGCGCGCTCGATCGCATCAGGTCGTCGATGCTGCGGTCGAACGCGCTGGCAGCGAGCACGCCGCCTTCGCCCAGGTAGTGCTCGAATCCGGCGTCCAGCCCCCACGCCAACTCCGGCTTGAGCTCCGGATTTCCGATCCGGTCGGGGCTGGTCAACGAATTCGGCCCGCTGACCGGATACAAAGGCGACAAAATCGGACGCGCGACCAGATTGTTGAGCGTCGGCGAGCGGTAACTGCGTGTAAGACTCAAACGGACCTGGTCCCGATCGTCCTGCGACAGCCGCCACAAGCTGTGCAGCAGCGGGCTCCAGACACCGCTCGTATTGTCGATCGAGTTTCCGGCCCATTCGCTGGTCGTTCGTATTCCTTCCCAGCGCAAACCGGCATAGCCCGACCACAGCGGGCTGAATTTGAACTCGTCCTGGGCGAAGCTCGCCAGCCGCAACGTGCTTGCCTGGATGTCGGATCCGAACTGGGCCAACTGCAGCACGCCGTCCTGGATCGTGGTCACGTTTTCGGTGCGCGCGCCGTATTCGACGTCCCAGCCAGCAGCAAAATCGTTGCCTTGCCCGATCCGGCGTGAATATTTGCCACCGTTGCTGATGCTGCGGTCCTGGATTCGGCTGTCGTTCAGAAGCGTGTGTGCCAGGTCGCCCGTGCCGTTGAAGTCGTTCTGCGCGGTCGCCGTGTCGTTGTCTGCGATTGCGTAGCCGAACCGCACCATCAGCCTGCCCCCGCCGTCGATCCGATGCTGCCAGTTGCCGGCCAGTCTCCCAATGGTGGTGCCGGTGTTGCTGAGTGAATTGGCCGTTACGAAGGCCGGCGGTGCGGTGCCCACCGACTGGTCGAGCGCGCTGGTGCCCGGCGCTGCGTTGCGCGACTGCATCAGGAACGGCTGCAGGTTCAGCGCGTCGCCGCCGTCGAAGTGCCAGTTCATGCGCGAGGTGAAGTGCACCCCTTCGCTCGTCGCCCGACTCTGATCGAACTGCCGCTGTTCAAGAACGGTTGTGCCGGTGGAGGGATCGATCCCGGTTGTCGTCGTGTGGACCTGGTTGAGCTGCTCTTTCTTGAACGCATTCAGGTTGACGTTGTAGCCGAACGCCCCCACGGTGTCACTGCGTGCCAGATAGATTCCCGGCGCCGAGCGCCCCTGCTCGAGTGTGTCCTGCAGGCGGATCTCATTCATCTTTTTCGAGAAATCCTCGCGCAGCACGATATTGATGGTGCCGGCGATGCCGCGCGCGCTGTGCTCCGCCACCGGTGCGCGCATGATTTCGATGCGTTCGACCTGCTCCGGTGAAAGCGAATCCAGCGAAAACCCGCGCGCCGTGGGCTCGCCGTTGATCAGAATCTGGGTGTACCCATGCCCCAGCCCGCGCATTCGGATGTCGCCGCCGCGGCCTGGAACCCCGAAGATCGTGATGCCGGGCAGGCGCTTCAGGATCTCGCCGATCGACGAATCGCCATAACGATCCAGCTCGGCTCGGCCGAACACCATTTTCGATGCGGTCGAGGCGCGGCGTGCCTCGGTATCCGGATCGACGTGCGCGTGGACTTCGATGCGGTCGGTCCGGCTTGCCGCATTGGCATCGGACGAAGAGTCGGCTGCGCGCGCCGCTCCTGAGGCCAGGAGGATGGCGAACTGGGCAAGCACCTCTCGACGCGGTAGCCAGGCAAACTTCATCGAGAGATCCGCGCCTCAATGCGGGGTCGATGCGCGGGGAATCTACTGGCCTGTTGTTAACCGGCGTGGATCCTTTCATGACGCCGTGTTCTATTCGGCGAACAGCTGTTTAACGCGCTCGCGCAGCCAGCGATGGGCCGGATCCTGCTGAGAGCGCGCGACCCAGTGCAGTGAAACGTCGAACTGCGGCAGGCCGAGATCGGCGTCGATGACCGCCAGTTGACCGTAGTGCGTCGCGAAACGTCGCGCCGGCCGCCGCGGCAGGATCAGGGCCAGGTCCGTCTGCTTCAGGATCGCCGGCACGACCGTGAAGTGCGGCAGGGTCAGCCGGATGCGCGACTCCAGCCCCAGCCGTTGCAGCGCGAAGGCAGGCTCGATGTGGCTTCGGACCAGCACGAATTCGAGCGCATCCAGGCTGGCGCGCGAGCGCGTGCGGCGGCGCAAAGGGTGGCCCTGGCGCATCATCACGACGTAGCGCTCGCGCAGCAGCACCTCCCGCTGCGTTCCGGCAAGCTGGGGCAGAAAGCCGAACGCCAGGTCGATACGCCCCGATTCGAGCGCGTCATGGATCTCGCCCGGTGCCAGCTGCACGGCTTCGAGCTGGACCTCGGGCGCCAGCCGATGCAGCTCGCGCATCAGGCGAGGCAGGAATTCGGTCTCGCCCAGGTCGCTCATGTAGGCGACGAAACGGCGGCGCGAACGCGCCGGATCGAAGCGATCGGACTCGAGCAGAGCGGCTTCCAGCGAACGCAACGCGGCCGCGACGTAGCCCGCCAGGTGCTCGGCTCGCGCCGTGGGGCGCACACCGCCGGGGACCCGCACGAACAACGGATCCCTCAGCGCAACCCGCAGGCGAGCCAGCGAGTGGCTGACCGCGGACTGGGACAGGTCGAGTTGCTCCGCCGCGCGCGTGACGTTGCGCGTGCTGTGCACCGCGTGAAACACGTTGAGCAGGTTCAGGTCCAGGTCGCAGATATGCATGGCGTGCATGCTACAGCCGAATTCAAGTCATTTGCTTCATGAGCGCTGCGATCTTAGAGTCCGCGCGAGCGGCGGCGCGAACGCGGACGTCGTGCAGCGCACAAGACAGGACGCCTCATACGATGGAAGTCCGTTACGACGACGAGATCGAGCGGCTGCGCCTGGGAGCCGGTTCGACGTTCCACGGGGAGGGCATCCTCGCCATCACCAAGGCGCTGCTGCAATCGGGTGTCGCCTACGTGGGCGGCTATCAGGGCGCCCCGGTATCGCATCTGCTGGACGTCATGGTGCAGGCCAAGCCGTACCTTGACAGCCTGGGGGTGCATGTCGAAGCGTGCTCGAACGAGGCCTCGGCGGCCGCGATGCTGGGAGCGTCGATCCACTATCCGGTGCGAGGCGCAGTCACCTGGAAGTCGATTGTCGGCACCAATGTTGCGGCGGATGCTTTGTCGAACCTGTCATCGGCCGGAGTGCGCGGTGGCGCGCTGGTCGTCGTCGGCGAGGACTACGGCGAGGGCGCCAGCGTGATTCAGGAGCGCACGCACGCCTACGCGCTGAAGTCCACTCTGGCATTGCTCGACCCGCGGCCCGATCTGTCGACCATGGTGCGGCTGGTCGAGCATGGCTTCGCACTGTCCGAGGCCGCCAACATGCCGGCGTTGCTCGAGCTGCGGATTCGCGCCTGCCACCTGCACGGCAGCTTCGAATGCAAGGACAACCAGGCACCGCCGCTTTCGACGCGCCAACTGCTCGTCGAGCCGGTCCCATTCGACTACTCGCGCCTCGCGCACCCACCGGCAACCTTCCGCCAGGAGAAGCTCAAGATCGAGCAGCGCCTGCCGGCCGCGCGGCGCTATATCGCCGCGCATCGCCTGAACGAATGCCTGCCCGGGCGGCGTGACGATCTGGGGCTGATCGTGCAAGGCGGACTGACGCATTCGTTGTTGCGTGCCCTGTACCAGCTCGGGCTGGCCGACCCGTTCGGCGCCAGCGAATGGCCGCTGCTCCTGCTGAATGTGACTTTCCCGCTCGTACCGGAGGAGATTGCGGCTTTCGCGCTGGGCAAACGCGCAGTCCTGGTGGTGGAAGAGGGGGCGCCCGAGTACATCGAGCAGGAGATCCTGGCCACGCTGCGACGGCGCGATGTGCCCACCGCCGTCCATGGCAAGGACCTGCTGCCGCCGGCCGGCGAGTACACGATCGAAGCGCTGGCCAAGGGGCTGATCGGATTCTTCGACCGTCATGCACCCGGCGCGGTCGGCGATCCTGGACGCGCGTGGCTCGCCGGCAATGAGCAGCGGCGCCAGGCGGTTGCGCGGATGCTGGGCGAGCCGCTGCCGGCGCGTCCTCCGCAGTTTTGTACCGGCTGCCCGGAGCGACCCGTGTTCTCCGCACTAAAGCTCGCTCAGCAGCGGGTCGGTGCGGTTCACATCGCCGCCGACATCGGCTGCCATTCGTTCGGCACTTTCGAGCCGTTTTCGTTCGGCCATTCGATCCTGGGTTACGGGATGAGCCTTGCGAGCAGCGCCGGCGTATCGCCGATCTCCGAGCGTCGCGTGCTCGCGGTGATGGGCGACGGCGGGTTCTGGCATAACGGCCTGCTGACCGGCGTGCAGTCGGCCCTGTTCAACGGCGACGATGCGGTGCTGCTGATTTTCAAGAACGGCTACACCTCGGCGACCGGGACCCAGGAGATCATTTCGACCCCGGACGACGACGCCAAGGCGCTCGCGATCGACAAAGGGCAAAGCCTGGTCGACCTCAACACGACGATCGAAAGTACTCTGAAGGGGCTGGGGGTCTCGTGGATTCGCAGCGTCGACTCCTACCGGGTCGAGCGGATGCAAGGCGCCCTGGAAGAGGCGCTGACGTCGCCCCAGCACGGATTGAAAGTGATCATCGCAGCCGGAGAGTGCCAGCTGGAACGCCAGCGTCGGATTCGCCCCTGGATCGCAGGCCTGCTGCAAGCCGGCCGGCGGGTGGTGCGGGTGCGGTACGGGGTCGACGAGGACGTGTGCACCGGTGATCACGCGTGCATCCGCCTGTCGGGCTGCCCGACCCTGACGCTGAAGGACAGTGGCGACCCCTTGCGAGTCGAACCGGTCGCCACCGTGATCGACGGCTGCGTCGGCTGCGGCCTGTGCGGTGAGAACGCGCACGCAGCCGCGCTGTGCCCGTCGTTCTACCGGGCCGAGGTGATCCGCAATCCGACCTGGCCCGAGCGAGCTCTGGACCGTCTGCGCGCCGGTCTATGCCGCGCGCTCGGCTTGGCATGATGACGGCCGACCGCCCGCAATCGATCTCGCTGCTGGTATGCGCCCTCGGGGGAGAGGGCGGCGGCGTGCTGGCTCGCTGGCTGGTCGACACGGCGGTTGCGGCCGGCCATGCGGCGCAAAGCACATCGATCCCCGGTGTCGCGCAGCGCACGGGTGCGACCACTTACTACATCGAGGTGGACGCGTCGCCATCGGTGCCCGGCAATATCCGCCCGCTGTTCAGCCTGTATCCGGTGCCCGGAGCGCTCGACCTGCTGGCGTCGTCCGAGTTACTGGAGACGGTGCGACAGATTGGCGCAGGCTTTGCCACGCGCGAGCACACGCACGTGCTGAGCTCGACCCACCGTACGCTCACGACAGCGGAGAAGATGCAGCTCGGCGACGGCCGGGCGCCGTCGCCCCGGCTGCTCGAGGTGGTTCGCGCGCACAGCGTCCGGACGCATGTGTTCGACATGGCGGCGCTGGCTCGCGAGGCGGGCACCGCGATCAGCGCGGTAATGCTCGGTGCGATTGCGGCCAGCGGCGTGCTCCCGTTCGCACGCGAGCACTACGAGGCAACGATCCGGCGCGGCGGCAAGGGCGTCGAGGCCAGCTTGCGCGGCTTTGAGCTCGGCCTTGATGAAGTGCGCGGGCTGCGCACCCGGGTCGCCGTCCCCAGTGTCCCGCTCGCCGCGCTGCCACCGACTGCGGAGATTGCGGCTCGTTTTCCAGCTGCGACGCTCGACATCATCGCCGCGGGGCTGGCTCGCTTGCGCGAATACCAGGACGAGGAGTACGCGCGACTGTACCTTCGGCGCCTGGAGCGCATCCGCGACGCCGAGGCCCACGTCGACCCGGGCGGCGCGAACGGATCGATCGCGACGCGCGAGGCCGCGCGCAGCCTGGCGCTGTGGATGGCTTTCGACGACGTCGTGCGGGTGGCCGACTTGAAAAGCCGGCCGGATCGGTTCGCTCGTGTCCGGCGCGAGGTCGGCGTCGGCCAGGGCGACTTGCTGCGCCTCTACGATTACTTGAAGCCGGGCATCGCCGAAATCGCAGGCTTGCTGCCGCCTGGCATGGCGGCGCGCTTGCTGCGATGGGAGCAGCGCCGGGTTGCGGCAGGCCGTTCGCAGCTGGGGTTTGCGATCACGCTGGGAAGCCATCGCGTGCACAACCGGGTACTGTTGCGCGTGCTGGCTTCGATGAAGGGCCTGCGCCGGCACGGCAGTCGTTTCGTGCAGGAGCAGGCAATGATCGAGCACTGGCTTGATCGAACCGAGCGCGGTCTGCGAGGCGGCTGGTTGCTTGGGCACCAGCTCGCGTTGTGCGGGCGGCTGGTCAAGGGTTACGGTTCCACCCACGCTCGCGGCAAGGAGGCGCTGATGCATATTCTCGACCACCTGGTCGACGGCGGCCGGTTTTCGGATCCGCAGGAGCGCGCCCTGGCGGTACAGCAGGCGCGCGAAGCGGCGCTCTCCGACGATGCGGGAGACTCGCTCGACCGCACGCTGTCGCAATTCGGTGCCCCGCCGCGGCCGCTGAAGCCTCAGCCGATCAGATGGGCGGGGCGCGCGCCACGCTCCGGCCGCGTGGCCGATTCGAGACGGGCGGGCGCCAAATGAGGCGGCCACATGTTTACGCAGTTCAGGTCGAGTTTGGAGACTGCGATCCGGCCGGCATCGTGTTCTACCCCAACTTCCTGCGCTGGATCGATGCGGCCGGCCGCGCGCTGTTCATCACAGCCGGGGTGCCGCCCTGGCGCGAAACGGAGCGGACCTCGGGCATCATCGGCACGCCGCTGGTCAACGTCCAGGGCCGGTTCGTGCAGCCAGCGAGCTACGGCGATCAGCTGACGATCGAGTCCACGATCAGCGAATGGCGCAACCGCAGCTTCGTGATGCGCCATCGAGTCTGCCGCGGCGGCGACTTGGTGGCCGAGTTCGAAGAGGTGCGCGTGTTTGCGTGCCGTCGCCCGGGCGAGCCCTTGCGCATCGAGGCGGTGGACGTGCCGCCGGAATTTCGCGAGCTGTGCGAACCCAATTGAGAAGCGTCCAAGCAGACGACACACCCGAGGGGGAGACCATGCATCTTCAAGACAGCATCCGGGCCTCTGCCAGCGCCGGCCCGGTTTCTGCCGGCACTGCGGCCAGGATCTTTGCGCTGGCCATGGCACTGGCCCTCGGGTCCGCGCTGACGGCCGCGCCGGCCGCGGCGCAGGACAAGCCGGTCGCCTTGAAGCTGTCCAGCTGGCTGCCGGCGCAGCATCCGTTGAACCCGATGTTGCAGGCCTGGGCCGACGATATTCGCAAGCAATCACAAGGCACGATCACATCGACGCTGTTTCCGTCCGAGCAGTTGGGAAAGGCGTTCGACCACTACGACATGGCGCGCGACGGCATCGCCGACTTCGCCTATGTCAACCCGGGCTACCAGCCCGGACGATTCCCGATTTTCGCGGCCGCGTCGCTGCCGTTTCTGTTCGCTGATGGCAAGGGCGGCTCGGCCGCGATCGACGTGTGGTACCGCTCGTACGCGGCGAGTGAAATGAAGGACGTGCACTTCTGCTTTGCCTTCGTCCACGACCCCGGCACGCTGCATGCGCGGCGCAGGATCGTGATGCCGAGCGACCTGCGGGACCTGAAGGTGCGGCCGGCCACCGGGACAATCGGACAGATGGTCACCACGTTGGGCGGCACCAATGTACAGGCGTCCGCGCCCGAGTCGCGCGAGATGCTGGAGCGCGGCGTGGCCGACGCGATCACCTTCCCGTGGGGCTCGCTGTCCCTGTTCGGCATCGACAAGGTCGTCTCATACCACCTCGACGTGCCGTTGTATGTGACCCCGTTCGTGTGGGTGATGAATCCGGACCGCTACAACAGCCTGTCGCCGGCGCAGAAGAAGGTCATCGACGACCATTGCAGTACCGAGTGGGCCGAAAAGATCGCTAACCCCTGGGCCGAATTCGAATCGGCCGGGCGCACCAAGATCGCAGCGCTGCCGGGCCACGAGCTGGTTCAACTCCGACCCGATCAGCTGGAGGCTTGGCGAATAGCGGTGGCGCCGGTCGTCAGTCAGTGGAGTGCCGATGTCAAACGTGCGGGGCTGGACCCGGGCCCGGTGCTGGATGCGTTGAAGCAGAGCTTGAATCGCCGCAAGGCCGCCCTTCCGTGATCAGCAGGCACACCCCCCTCTCCGGCAAGCGGGAGAGGGGCAGGGCAGCAACTGCTCCTTTGCTTCACATGGGCTGGGGGAGCAACGTGGGGCCCAGCCCAGCCCCCTCGTCCTCTTCCTCTCACTTTGGCTGGGGGGAGCCACGAGGGGGCCAGCCGGCGCTCCACGGCGCGCCTTGCAAGGCGCGCCGGCTCCGGCGGCGCGAAGCGGTGCTTCGCGAAACCCCGCCTCCGCCCCTCGTTTTCTTCCTCTTGCCTTTTCCGGCCGCAGGCCGGAAAAGGGTGCGCGCCGGGGCGGCATGAAGCGCCGGTTCACAGACCGTGTCATCGACGCCATCGAGCGACTGGCCGCGATCTTCGTCGGTGTCGTCGCGGCCGACATTTTTGTTTCGGTGCTCCTGCGCAAGTTCTTCAATGCGTCGATCCCCGACAGCTACGACTTCGGGCGCCTGCTGCTCGGGGTTCTGATCTTCTGGGGTATCGCGGCCACCAGCTATCGGGGCGGCCACATCACGGTCGATCTGCTGTGGACCAACGCCGGTCCGCGGCTTCGGCGCTTCATCGACGTGTTTGCCACGCTCGTCCTTCTGTTCGTCGTGCTGGTTCAGACCGGCACGCTGTTCGACAAGGTGCGCCAGACCTACGCCGATCATGTGCTGACGTTCGACCTGAATCTGCCGACCTGGCCGATGTTCGCGCTGGCCTGGGCGGGCGATGTCTCGGCGGTGCTGCTGATCGCCGTCCGCGCGTGGCGTCTGGTGTTGCATCCCGAATTGCTGCAAGACCAGCCCGAGTCCCGGCCAGTGGAGTGACCCGCAGCGTGCCGCCGCCATGAGTCCGGACGCGATTGCGATCGCCAGCTTCGCGATCCTCTTTGCGCTGATGCTGCTGCGAGTTCCCGTGGGCATGGCGATGGGTCTGGTCGGGGTGACCGGCTACTCGCTGCTGGCGGGAGCCGGACCCGCGCTGAAGCTGGTCGGCCAGACGTCGATGCGTACCGTCACCGACTACACGTTCGGCGTGATCCCGATGTTCATGCTGATGGGCGCGTTCGTCTCGTTCAGCGGAGTCAGCCGCGAGCTGTTTCGTGCCACCAACGCGCTGGTCGGCCACCGTCGCGGCGGCCTGGCGGTATCGACAATCATGGCCTGCGGCGGATTTGCCGCGATCTGTGGTTCTTCGGTCGCCACCGCCGCCACGTTCTCGAGCGTCGCCTACCCCGAGATGCGCCGCTATGGATACCCACCGTCGTTGGCGTCGGGCGTGATCGCGGCCGGCGGCACGCTGGGCGCGATGTTGCCGCCGTCGACCGTGCTTGCGGTGTACGCGGTGATCACGCAGCAGGACGTCGGAAGGCTGTTCATGGCCGGTATCCTGCCCGGGCTGCTGGCGATGGCGATGTATGTGATGACGATCGTGCTGATCGTCACGCTGCGACCACGCCTGTTGCCCGCCGGCGTGCGGCTGCCATGGCGTGAACGGTTGCTCGCACTGAGGGAAGTGTGGGCGCCGCTCGCGCTGTTCGCGTTCGTGATCGGTGGCCTGTATGGAGGCGTGTTCACGCCGACCGAGGCGGGCGGCGTGGGCGCCGGAGGCGCGTTCCTGCTCGGGGTGTTGCGCGGCAAACTGCCGCGGGTTGCGATCCGGGCGGCGCTGCTTCAAGCCACCCGCACTGCCGCTGCGGTGTTCACGGTCCTGATCGGTGCGCTGCTGTTCGGCTACCTGCTGACGATCACGCAAGCTCCGCAGAAGCTCACCGAGACGCTGGTCGGCCTGGGACTGGGTCGCTACGGCGTGCTGGCGCTGATGATGCTGATGTATCTGGTGCTCGGGTGCCTGATGGACGCGATGGCGATGATCATCCTGACGGTGCCGATCGTGTTCCCGGTCATCACCGCGCTCGGATTCGACCCGATCTGGTTCGGCGTGATCATCGTGATGACGGTCGAGCTGGGCTTGATTCACCCTCCGGTCGGCATGAACGTGTTCGTGATCAAGAGCGTGGTCAAAGAGTTGAGCTTCACCACCATTTTCAAGGGCGTCCTGCCGTTCGTGGCCACCGATCTGGTGCGATTGATCCTATTGATCGCGTTCCCCGCGATCGCGCTGTACCTGCCGGGTCGGATCTCATAGCTCATAGCCGAAGCTGTGGATGATCGCCTTCGACTTGTCCGACTTCAAATAGTCGATCAGCGCCTTGGCAGCTGGACGGTCCCGGCCCTTGGCAAGTATCACGGCGTCCTGGCGAATCGGGGAGTAGAGGTTGGACGGCACGACCCAGCTGGAGCCTTCGGAGATTTTGCCGTCCTTGAATACCTGCGAGAGCGCGACGAAACCGACGTCGGCGTTGCCCGATGCGACGAACTGAAAGGCTTGCGCGATGCTCTCGCCCTGCACCAGTTTCGGCTGCACCGTGTCGAGCACACCCAGCGACTTCATCGCCTCGACCGCAGCGGCGCCATAAGGCGCGAGTTTGGGGTTGCAGTACGCGATGTGCGCGACGGTCGCACTGGTCAGCACGGATCCCTTTTGATCCACCAGGCCCGGCTTCGGCGACCACAGAACCAGTTTGCCGATGGCGTACGTGAACTGGCTGGCCGCAACCGCGTTGCCCTCCGACACCAGTCGGGCCGGGGTTGCGCTGTCGGCGGCCAGCAATACCTCGAAGGGCGCGCCACTGCTGATCTGAGCGTAGAACTTGCCGGTTGAGCCGAACGACAATTGCGCCGTATGGCCGGTGTCCTTGTGGAATTCGATCGCGATCTGCTGCATCGGCGCGGTGAAATTGGCCGCCACGGCCACCGGCACCTCGTCGGCTGCGACGAACTCACAACCCAATCCGAACAACGCCAGCAGAAGGATGCGGGACAGCGACGTTTTCATGAAGGCTCCAGGTGCGCGGACAGGTTCGAAAACGATGTGACACTATAACGAACCCGCAGTCGCGATTTCAACCATGCGAACCCTGATCCGCTTTATCTTGAGCGTCTGCTGGCCGGCGCTGGCGGCCAGCGCGGTTGCAGCGACCGACGATACCGGACCCCCGGTGTCGATCCATTCAGCTCCCGGCAGCAGCGGCGATGTGGCACCCGAGACCTGGAGCGTGCATTGGCAATTCACCAACATTACTCAATACCACCCGGCGTTTGATTCGCCTTACCAGGGCCCCAACAGCTTGGACCCGGGCAACAGTGGAAGGGAAACGATCGACCTGACGCTGTTTGCCGGTCTGCGCGTATGGCACGGGGGCGCCGTCTACGTGAATCCGGAGATCGACCAGGGCTTCGGCCTGTCCGAAACGCTGGGCGTGGCAGCATTTCCGAGTGGAGGCGCGTACAAGATCGGTGACGCTCATCCTTATTACCGCACCCACCGATTGTTCCTGCGGCAAGTGTTCGATCTCGGAGGCGGCGAAGAGGAGCCGATTCCATCGGGTCCGAACCTGGTGGCCGGCCCGCAAGCGTCCAACAACGTGACGCTGACTGCAGGCAAGTTATCTGCGGTCGACGTCTTCGACACAAACCGCTATGCGCACGATCCTCGCGCCGATTTCCTGAACTGGTCGATCATCGAATCCGGCGCCTACGACTATGCGGCGGATGCCTGGGGCTATTCCTATGGGGCGGCGGCTGAATGGACCCAGTCCTGGTGGACGCTGCGCGCTGGCGCGTTCTCGTTGTCACGCGTCCCGAACCAGAAGGAGCTCGATCGGAGCTTCGAGCAGTTCGAGCTCGTGGCCGAAATCGAGGAGCGACACCGCTGGTTGGCGCACCCTGGAAAGCTGAAACTGCTGGCATTCGATAATCGAGGCAGGATGGGTGGTTACGACGATGCCGTGAACCGGGCGATGCAGAACGACACCGTTGCTGACACCTCGGTCGCCCGTCACATGGCCTCGCGTCCCGGCTTCGCGCTCAACCTGGAGCAGGAATGGATGTCCGATTTGGGCGTCTTCGCCCGCGCCAGCGCGAACGACGGTAGCAAAGAGGCCTTCGATTTCACCGAGATCAATCGCTCAGTGGCTACGGGCCTGTCGCTTGCGGGCGTCCGCTGGAATCGGCCGCAGCACCCGGTCGGACTCGCCGGTTCGGTCAACGCGATATCGACGGCGGCGCGACGTTATTTTGCAGCCGGCGGAGTCGGCATCCTGATTGGCGACGGCCGCCTGCCGGACTATGGGCTCGAAAAGATCCTCGAGACCTACTACGCGGCGCAGATCACCGGAGCCCTGGCGATCAGCTTGGACTTTCAATATGTCGTCAACCCGGCGTACAACGCCGACCGTGGGCCGGTGTCGATCTTCGGCCTGCGGATTCACGCGCAGATGTAACGTGGGTCAGTCAAATGGGCTGTACGCGAACGACTTCGACCGTCACGTGCGAGAGGCTCTTGAAGCATTTCAGCTTCGAGCGATAGAAATCCGGATCGCGCGCCTCGCGCGTGACCACGGAAATGATGGCCGCAACATGTCCGGGCCCGACGCGCCACAGATGCACATCGGTTATCCGATCACCACCGCCTTCAATGGTGTTGCGAAGACTCTCGGACAACTTGCGATCCGGGTTCATATCGAGCAGGATGGCCCCGGTGTCCCGAATCAACCCATAGGACCAGTTCGCAATGACGAACGCGCCGATGATTCCCGCCAGTGCGTCCATCCAAAGCCAGCCGAAAATGCGAGCCAGCACAAGCCCGACAATCACGAGTACGGAAACGGCCGCGTCGGCAGCCACGTGAACGAGGGCGGCACGCAGATTGTTGTCGCGATGTGCCGCCGTCTCATGAGCGTGTTCTTCAAACACCAGCGCATGGTGTGCCCCGGACCGATCGCGGATACGCGCAGTAAAGGCGTGCGGCTCCGGAATCTCCTCGATCGACTCCAGGTACTGTCCCCGATCTCTCATTGAGAAAACTTGACGGGTCCCGTCGCTTCGCTCCGTCTCGATGCTGGTTCCCTCCAGCAAGGCGTCACTGGCATTGCCAGAAAAAAGACGAAATCGCGGCGGCACTCCATCTTCGAAAATCTCCAGAGTCAAGATTCCGCTGTTCGTGGTTATTGAGCGGCTCTCCGGGTGGTGGTTGTTCCCATGACCGCGGTCTGGGCCATGGTGATGGTCGCCGCGACTCAGCAACCAGGCGCTGGCGATGTTCACCGCCAACCCGGCACAGGCGATCGGAATCGCCTCGGAAAAACGGATCGCCACCGGCTCCAGCAGTCGCACAATCGACTCGTACCCGATCAACAGGGCGATCATCGCCAGCACGATGGCACTCGTGAATCCGGCCAGATCGCCCAACTTGCCGGTGCCAAAGGTAAACCGCGCATCATTGGCGTGCTGACGGGCATAGGTGTACGCGAGGGCAGCGAGCAACAATGCACCGGCGTGGGTACTCATGTGCAGGCCGTCGGCGACCAAGGCGATCGATCCGAACGCGAGTCCCCCGACGATCTCCGCGAGCATCATTGCGCCGCACAGCGCAATGACCGCCCAGGTTCGCCGTTCGCTGCGATCGTGGTCGGCCGCCAGAAATACATGGCCATGCGGTTGTGCCGTCCGGCCGGACGCCGGGTCGTTCATGATCGTCTCCTACTTGAGGTAAGTACGAAGGACGTCGATCAGCTGCTCCGTCGCATCCAGGCCCCGTCCACCCGGCTTGCGCTCCGCATCAACCAAGTGGGTGCGGACGTGGTCCTCCAGCACTTCGGTCATCAGTCCAGCGGTCGCGCCGCGCACACCAGCGATCAGGTGCATCACGGTTTCGCAGCCGGCTTCCTCTTCCAAAGCCCGCTCGATCGCTTCGACTTGGCCCCGGATCCGGCGTACTCGCGCAAGCAGCTTGTGTTTCTCGCGAACGGTGTGAGTCATATAGGGTAGTACCCTATCCTAAGTCGAAAGCCACCGCAACGGCTGCGGGGCGATACCATGCGCCCTGTCGCCGTCGCTGGAAACCTCACCCAGCGTTGCCTTGCGGCGTCCGCTTGGCAGCGCTGTACGCCACGGGACTCATGGCGCGCAGGACCGCAGCCTCTGGCCCGGCGCCGGCCATACGACCAAAGTGGAATATCGCCGCAGCCAGGGCGTCGCTAGAATCGCGCGCCATGACGCAACCGACATTGATCATTGCGGACGATCACCCTTTATTTCGCGCCGCACTAAGAGAAGTGGTAGGCCGCCACATACCTGGCGCGCAAATCGTCGAGGTTTCGTCCCTCGACGCCTTGCAGGCGGCGATCGCCAATCATCCCGACTCGGACATGATCCTGCTGGATCTGCGGATGCCGGGCGCCAGAGGTTTCTCGTCGCTGCTTTATCTGAGGGCCGAGTACCCCGCGGTTCCGATCATCGTCGTTTCGGCCTCGGAAGCCGCCAGCGTCATTCGCCGCGCGCTGGACTTCGGTGCGTCCGGGTTCATTCCGAAGTCGGCCAGCATCGAAACGATCGGCGAATCCTTGCGGACCGTGCTGGACGGTGGGATATCGGCGCCGCGCCTGCCCGAACGCCGTACCGCCGCCGAAGAGCAGGAGCGCGAGCTGGCGCGCAGGCTGTCGACGCTGACGCCGCAGCAGCTGAAGGTGCTGGTCATGCTGGCCGAAGGTCAGAGCAACAAGGACATCGCAGGGCACCTGTCGATTACAGAGGCCACCGTAAAAGCCCATATCACCGGAATCCTGCGCAAGCTCGGGATCGAGCGGCGGACACAAGCGGCGATTCTGGCCCAGCGCCTGATGCAGACCGGCGAGCGCGCCGAGGTCGGCGATTCCGATGACGAGGGCTAAGCAACCCGCCGGCGCCGGCTGTTGAAAAACGTAGCGAGCAGGGCCGAGTTGCGACCGAGGACCGGAGCTGTATGAAGGAATACAGTGAGGACCGGAGGTCGCAAATCGGCCCGCGCAGTAGTTTTGCAACAGCCGGCGCTAAGCGAGCATGCTGTTCATCACGGCGCGCAGCGCGGCCGGCTTGACCGGTTTGCGCAATATCCGGCAGCCGCGCGCGTTGGCCGCGGTTTGGGCGCCTTGCGTGTGGTCGGCGGTGATCACGATGCTCGGCACGCGGCTGCCCCACAGGTCCTGGATCTGCTCCGCCAGCTCGAGTCCGCTTTCCCCTCGATCGAGGTGAAAGTCGACCAGAAGGATGTCCGGCGCCGCCCCTCCCTTGCGCACCCAGCTCATCGCCGACTCCCGGTCGCGAACGGCCACCGTGTGGCATCCCCAGCTCGACAGCAGAGCCTCGATGCCGGCCAGGACCGCAGGTTCGTTTTCCATGCACAGCACGCGTCGGCCGACCAGGCGGTCTTCCGACATGTCCACCGTGGCGGGGCGCGGCAGCGATACCTGGCCCGGGTTGCCGATCGGCACTGAGATCCCGAATACGCTGCCTCGTCCCGGCCAAGAGCGCAGTGACAACGGATGCTTCAGCATCTTCGCGATCCGGTCGGCAATCGCCAGGCCGAGACCCAAGCCGCGTTCCTGGTCGTCGTCGTAGTCGTCCAGCCGGCGGAATTCCTCGAAGATCTCCCGTTGCTTGTCTTCGGGGATGCCTCGCCCGGAATCCCAGACTTCGATCCGCAACGTGCTGCCTCGGCGTCGGCAGCCGAGCAACACGTGCCCACGGCGCGTGTAGCGCATCGCGTTGGACATGAAGTTCTGCAGCACGCGCCGCAGCAACTGCGGATCCGAAGCGACCACGTGATCGCAATTGGCTGTGCGCAGTTCCAAACCGCGGTCGCGCGCAATGACCGTGAATTCGGCCGCCAACGGCCCGACCACCTGGGACAGCGGGAAGTGCTCGACGTGCGCCTCCTGAGCGCCGGCGTCCAGCCGAGAGATATCGAGCAGTCCCCCGAGCAGGTTCTCGGCCGCCACCAGCGCGGCTTCCGCCTGGCCGACCAGCGGAGCACCGGCCGTCGTGAGCTGGTGACGGTCGACCGATGAGATGAACAGCCGGGCCGCCGTCATCGGCTGCACCAGGTCGTGCGAGGCCGCCGCGAGAAAGCGCGTCTTGGCCTCGTTGGCCCTTTCAGCGGCGATTTTCGCTTCGGCCAGCTCGGCATTCAGTGAGGTGAGTTCGCGGGTGCGCTGGACCACCCGATACTCCAGCGTTTCGTTGGCCTCCTGCAGCGCCCGCTGCGCGCGCTTGTAGGCCGTCACCTCGGAGTAGCTCGTTACGAATCCGCCGCCTGGCATCGGATTGCCCAGGATCTCCAGCACGGTGCCATTGGGAAGCTCGCGCTCATGGGAATGCGCCTTGCCCGCGCGCATGAACTGCAGGCGTCTGGCAACCGCTGCGTCGACGTCGGCCGACACGACCCAGCCTCGCGTCGCGTTATAGCGGATCAGATCCTCGATCGGACGGCCGACCGCGACCATGCCCGGCGGATAACCGAACAGCTTCTCGTAGCGCTGATTCCAGGCGACCAGGCACAGGTTGGCGTCGACCA
>Ga0210401_10001619_pt1 | contig 25750 bp, 20 predicted proteins | sample IncBWH32MmetaG_FD_150866 | JGI IMG/M metagenome (GOLD analysis project Ga0210401, IMG submission 150866) | Forest soil microbial communities from Barre Woods Harvard Forest LTER site, Petersham, Massachusetts, United States - Inc-BW-H-32-M | ecosystem: Environmental > Terrestrial > Soil >...
TGGCCTCCAGTCGCTTGAGCCGCTGCTCGCGCGTGAGCTGGCCGAACGGGTTCATCGTGGAATGGCGAAAATCGAAATGAACGCCGCCGAAGAACGGCCGCGGCGTTTCCTGCGGAATCTCCCGCCCGTCCTGGTCGATGATTTTGCCGCGCGCTTCCGCGGCGGAAAAATCAGCGCGGGCGGCGTGGGCGTGACCGAAAGCGTGTTTGTTTGCCATGACCATCAGATGGTAACGCGCCTGCCGAGTGCAAGTTGCTTTATTTTCCGCGCGCCGCCGTCGGCGTCAGACCGAAGCGGCGACGGAAGCAGCGGTTGAAATAGGAGAGATCGTTGAAGCCGCATTCGAAGGCGATATCGCTGATGCGCCCTTCCTTGCGGGCGAGCAAATCGGCAGCCTTACGCATTCGTAATTCATTAAGCCGCGTGGTGAAGCTGGCGCCGGCTTCATACAGGAGCTCGTTGACATAGCGCTCCGACAGGCCCGCCTCGGCGGCGAGTTTCTGCGCGGAAAAATCCGGCTCCGAGAAGCGCCGCTGCAGGATCGTCAGCACCGCCTTGAGCCGCACGGCTCGCAAGCCGCCGCGCTGAGCTTCCACCGCGAGATCGCCGCGTGCGCCAAGGCCGATGGCTGCGAGATCGAGCAAATGCGCGGCGATCGCCATGCCGGCTTCTTCGACTGCTGCGGGATGCTTGAGCAGGAGATCGCTGTAATCCATGGCGAGCGAGAGGGCGCCGCCCGGCTCCAGCTCGCGTCCGACCATCGCCTCGACGCCGGGCACCATGGCCCGCAGCGTCTCCATCGGAAAATGCACATTGGTGAACTGTTTGCGATTGCTGCCGTCGGCGGCAAAGAACGGCTCGTCGAGCTTGAGCAAGACGATCGAGCCCGGCCGCAACGTGAACTCGGCCCCGCGATGAGTCATGGTCGAGGCCCGTGTCCCGGTATTGCGCGCCAGACAATAGCGGTCGTCATTGGTCTCGAGCACCTGGCGCATCTCGCGCCGCACGGTGGTGAACGTGCCGTCGCAGCGGCCGAGCATCGTGGTGCCGACATGGACGGAATTCATCGCGGCACGAAACGGCACATCGGAAGCCGGATCGAGCTCGCCGGTGTTCGAAAAATGTTCGAACAGCTCGGCGAAGCGCAGGAAGCGCTGCCGATCGTCGAGCCCTTGCGGCAGCATGTCGGTCGACAGCGATTTCCGGATGACAGTCATCGAAGCCTAAACATCGAAGCCCAAAATTTGCGGCCAAGCTGGCAGGGAGCCAATGAACGCCCGCTGAATGCGGCGCGCGAACCTAGCAACACCTGTCCGTCATTGAAATGGCGCCGGACAGTCCAAATGCGCCGATCTTCCACGCCAGCCAGTCCAAGACGGCGCGAGGCGACCAATTTATTCATTCGGCCCGACCGATTCCCCCCGGTCGGCCTGGCGGCCGTAAGCCGTTGTACGGCGACGGCCGCCCGCCTCACAAAACGACCCCTCAAGGAGACAACGATATGGGCACTCATTTCGCGCGCAAGTTGCTGCTTGGCGCCGCCATCGCCTCAAGCCTCGGCATCGGTTACGCGATCGGCGCACAGCCGCACATGGCCGAGACCATCGTGATCCTGCAATCGGCCCGTGCCGAGCTCGTCAAGGCAACCCCGAACAAGGGCGGCCATCGCGAGCGTGCACTTGGACTGATCGACCAGGCCATCGGCGAAGTGCAAGCCGGCATGAACTTCGCCGCCCAGTAGCGCTTCAATCCGTCAACTGATCCCTAAACCCAAGGAGACCGAAGACCATGCGAAAACTGTTGGCCATAGCTTTCTGCCTCGGCACGATCGCCGGCACCGCGCAAGCGATGCCGCTCGCCCCCGCAGCTTCCACGCCGAACGCTGATATCATCCAGATCGCCGGCGGATGCGGCGCCGGCTTCCATCGCGGACCCTATGGCGGCTGTCTGGCGAACTTCGCCAACCCGGGCGCACACGCCTGCCCGCGCGGCTTCCATGTCGGCCCCGGCGGCGGCTGCGTCGGCAACGGACGCTAAAAGCGCGACGACCTATCGGATCCCGCGCTGAGCTCTTTCGATCACGTAACACTACTGACGCGGCGGGCAGTCTCTGCCCGCCGTTTTTTTAAGCCGCAGGTGTCGCAGGTGTGGCCTGCACCGGTTGCGGCTCCTCGACATAGCGATGCACCAGCCAGGCCGAGATGGTGGCGGGAATGAAGCCCACCAGCCCATACATGATGAACTGGAACGCGCCGCTGTCCTGCCCGCGCGAGCCGTAGAGCAATTCGGAAGCAGCGAAGGCGGCCACGCCGACGAGCAGGATGCGCAACGGCGCGCCGATCCGCTTGACGTGGAAAAGAATATCCTCGACCGCCCCGATCATCAGCGAAGGCAAGAGGCCGAACAGATAGCTGTATTGCAGCGTCGTCGCGAACACCGTGAACAGCTTGCCGATCTCGGCCGCACTCGGATGGCTGCTCCAATAGCCCGACAACAGCGTCGTCGTCAGCAACAGCCAGAAGCCGCCCAGCAGCGGGCCGATCGCCGCGAAAATCAGATAGCGTTTCATGCTCCATCCTCCGCCTGCTCGGGGCCATTTATAGCAGCGCAGGATGAAGGCTAGACAAAATAATTGGTCGAAGGCGGCGCCCCGCTACTCGCCCCACTGCGCGAAGGCGTCGTTGAAGGCGCGTTCGCCCGGCGCGCCCTTTTCGATCGCGATGATGGCGCGGCGCTGGTTGGAATAGACCAGCGGCACGTCGAACCACGAGCGTTCCTTCAGGAGCTGGACGTTGCGCGCGCGGTCGGCGTCGACATTGGAGAGGCCGACCAGGAAGAAGCCGTCGGTGACCTTGACGGCGAGACCGGCAAGGGGAGTTCCGCGCGCCTGCTCGTTGGACTTCATCAGGATGCCGGGCACGTTGGAGACGCCGCCGCCCGAGAAATCCGGCGGCAGGATGAAGGTGAGCTCCGCGGTGTGGCTCGCCGGCAGCGATGCGTCGGTGTTGCGGCGGAACGACATCGTCATCTTGAACTTGCGATCGGGAATTTCGATGTCGGCGCGCACGGCGATATCAGGCTTCTGGTTGCCGGTCGCCTTGATCGGTTCGGTGTGCCACACCACCGAGCCGACATATTGCTTGCCCTTCGGATCGGACGGATCCTCGTCATAGAGCACGACACGCTGCGCCACCGGCGCGACCGGTTGATCCCCCGACGAGGTGGACGGCTGGCCGACGCGATCGGGAATCTTCGGTTTCGACAGCGGCGTCGAAGTATCCTTGGGCTGCTCGACAGCGGGCTGTGATTTGAACAGCCCGCTGACGCCGGAGACCACCGACTTGCCCCACAGGATCGCAGCACCTACCAGGATCAGAACGATACCGACGGCGATCGCGCTCTTGAACGGAAACACGGTGCCGGCGCGGGCACGCTTGGGCTTGGGCTCACGATCGCGATCGGCGCCGATCCGCGTGCGCGGCGCGGGCGGCGGAGGCGGCGTGTAGCGATCACCCTCGTCGATCGACTCGTCGTAAGAGAAGGGCTGGTCGCCGGGCTCGAGGCTGGGCTCCAGCCGGTCGAACTCCGGCGAGGGCGACGGCACATTGGCGTAGGTTTTCCGCGCAGCCCGGTTGGCCTGGGCGGCGGCGCGGCCGAGATCGTCGGCATCGGCGGCGATGTCGCGAAAACCGCGCACGCCGGGTGCCGGCGGACCGCCATTGTCGAGGCCGCGCCGGCCCGGGCCCGGCACCGGCGGGGGCGCACGGTCGCGAACCGGCGGCAGCGGCGGCTCGTCAAGCGAGATCGGCGGCGGGGACGGAGGTGGCGGCGGGGATGGCGGCCGTGGCGGCGAAAACGGTGAATCGGGGCGCGGGGCCCGGGTTGAACGCACCTGCTGATCCGGCCGATCCTCCTGTCCGAGCGGCGGACGGTCGTTGCGCGAAGGTGGCGGCGCTGGCGGGGCCGAGGGCCGCGGCGGCCGCGCCGACGGGCCCGCGGGCTGGGCGGTCGCGGAGCCATCGGCGGAGCGCGGCGTGCCGCGGCGGAAGGCATCGCCGGCGCGGGGGGCGGCGCCGCCGCTCGAACGGGCCTCGCGGGCGCGCTGGGCGGCTTCCGATTCGACCTTGCGCACGGCTTCTTCCAGCGACAGCCGCTCGCGGGTGATCTCGGATTCGGAAAGCGGCGGCTGAACGCCGCGGAGCTGGGTAATCAGCGCGGCGCGAGCCCGCTCATAGAGCGCGCGACGGCTTTCGCCGGGGGCACTGGGATCCAGTCCGGCGATGGCGCGAGCGATCAGCGGGTAGTAATCGGCCATATCAACTCAACTATGCGCGCTTTCCAGTAATATCCCGTTAAGCCTCAAACGGGTTTTGTACCAGGATAGTATCTTCGCGTTCGGGGCTGGTGGAAAGCAGGGCAATGGGACAACCCACCAGCTCTTCCACCCTCCTGACATATTTGATCGCCTGCGCGGGCAGGTCCGCCCAGGACCGGGCATTGGCGGTCGGCTGCTTCCACCCCTCGATGGTCTCGTAGATCGGCACCACCCGCGCCTGGGCGCCCTCGCCCGCCGGCAGATGATCGATTTCCTTACCGTCGAGCGAATAGCCGGTGCAGACTTCGATTTTGTCGAAGCCGTCGAGAATATCGAGCTTGGTCAGCGCCAGCCCATTGATGCCGCAGGTGCGGACGGTCTGCCGCACCAGCACGGCGTCGAACCAGCCGGTGCGCCGCTTGCGTCCGGTGTTGACACCGAATTCCTTGCCGCGGCGGCCGATCTCTTCGCCGATCTCGTTTTTCAATTCGGTCGGAAACGGCCCCTGGCCGACCCGCGTCGTATAGGCCTTGCAGATGCCGAGCACATAGCCGACCGCGCCCGGACCCATACCGGTTCCGGTCGCCGCCTGCGCCGCCACCGTGTTGGAGGAGGTGACATAGGGATAGGTGCCGTGGTCAACGTCAAGCAGCGCGCCCTGCGCGCCCTCGAACAGGATGCGCTTGCCCTCGCGCTTCTTGGCATCGAGCAGCCGCCACACCGTCTCCGCATAAGGCAGCAGCTTCGGCGCCATCTCGGTCAGCTCGCGCAGAATGCCCTTGCCGTCGATCTCTTCCAGCTTGAGCCCGCGGCGCAGCGCATTGTGATGCGATAGCAGCCGGTCGATCTTGTGCGGCAGCGTGTCGAGATCGGCGAGATCCATCAGGCGGATCGCGCGGCGGCCGACCTTGTCCTCATAGGCAGGTCCAATGCCGCGGCGGGTGGTGCCGATCGCGGTCACGGCATTGGAGCTCTCGCGCAAAGCATCGAGCTCGCGATGCAGCGGCAGGATCAGCGTGACGTTCTCGGCGACGCGCAGATTTTCAGGGCTGACCGCAACGCCCTGCCCTTTCAGCTTCGCGACCTCGTCGAGAAAGGCCTGGGGATCGAACACCACCCCATTGCCGATCACCGCGAGCTTCGAGGGCCGCAGCACGCCGGACGGCAGCAACGCGAGCTTGTAGGTCTCACCATTGATGACGAGGGTATGGCCGGCATTGTGCCCGCCCTGAAAGCGCACAACGATGTCGGCCTGCTCCGACAACCAATCGACGATCTTGCCTTTTCCTTCGTCGCCCCACTGGGCGCCGACGACGACAACGTTGGCCATACCTCGACTTTTCCCTCTGCAATCAGCAATTCATCCAGGCACGATCAGTTACGGAAAACCGGTCCCCACCGTTTCCGCAATCGCGCGCCCTGCCCAGCTCAAAGCACGGCCGGGGGCCGCTCGCATGCGAGGCGCTTATCCGGATAAAGGAAGCGGCCCTGCTAGGCAAGCAAGAAGGCCCCCTAAGGCAGCCTAAGAACCAGTCTCAACCCCTTGATATCCCCTATAAAATCCGCTGGCCACCCAACCTTCGCATGAGCCTTGCCAGCGTTATGGGGCCTTTCCGGGGCAGACCGGCGCGCAATCGGCCCATCATAGCCGATATATGCTTCTCCCTGTGCAGATACATTGCCCGCCGCCCTGCCTAAAAGGGCCGCTACAAACAGGCTCGCCCTGCAGAGGCGTGGGCGGCGTCTCTCACGCTCGAGACGGTCTCTCACGCTTCGATTGCGCGATCGAAGCTGCGCTCGCCTCTCGGCGCAAGCGCATGGTCGCGATGCGTACCACCCCATTGAAGCGAGGCGCAAATCCGTGTCTGTGAAGCGGCCGGGGAAAGAACCGGCCTGGAACCAATGCCAGGCCGGGGCCGCGGCGTATTGAACCGGGCCATTCTCGACCAGCATGTCTGCTTCCGACCAAGCTTCGCACGTGGCCTCGCCTTCCTCGGGCCACTGGATCGCGAACCAGCCCTATCTCCTGCTCTGCATCACCACCGCCTGCTGGGCCGGCAATGCCATCGTCGGCCGTCTTGCCGCCGGCCATATCCCGCCGGTGACGCTCGGATTCCTGCGCTGGTCCGTCGCGTTCGTGCTGATGCTTCCCTTTGCATGGAAGCATCTGAAGCGGGACTGGCCGGCGATCCGCGGCAAGCTCGGCATCATGATCCTGATCTCCATCGTCGGGATCGGCATGTTCAACACGCTGCAATACTGGTCGCTCGAATACACGACCGCGCTCAACACGCTGCTGCTGCAATCCACCGGCCCCCTGATCGTCGCGATCTGGTCGCTGATCCTGCTCGGCGTGCGGCTGACACTGGCGCAGGCGCTCGGCGTGCTGCTGTCGCTTGGCGGCGTGCTCATCATCCTCATGCACGGCGACCTCACAGCGCTGTCCAACATCAGCTTCAACGAGGGCGACCTGATCTTCCTGTTCGCGATGGTGGTCTTCTCGCTCTATTCGGTGCTGACATTGAAGCGCCCGGCGATCCATGGACTGTCGTTCGCGGCGTTCACGTTCGGCGCCGGTGCAACCTGCCTCATCCCACTCCTGATCTGGGAGCTGCTCACCCGTCCGGTCGCGGCGCTCGATGCGCAGAACCTGTTGTCGGTGCTGTACGTCGCGATATTTCCCTCGATTATCGCCTATCTCTGCTTCAATCGCGGCATACAATTGATCGGCGCCAACCGCGCCGCGCCGTTCTTTCATATGGTCCCGGTATTCGGCTCGGTGATGGCGATCATCTTTCTCGGGGAGCATCCGCAGCTCTTCCATCTGATCGGATTTGCCCTGGTCTTGACCGGCGTCTATGTCGCCTCGCGCAGGCAGGCCGCCTGACGCGCCGCCCGCGGCCGTTTTCCCCCGCAACGATGATGTCACAACTGCCGGTTATGGTTTAACATGGCCGGGGCATGGCTTTTCGCGAAAGCCTGCCAGAGCATGATCCGGACCCGTAGGGCCGCGTTAGCGCAAAGTGTGCAGCGGTTTTCCGAAAAGATCATGCTCAATCAAAGAGCTAAAGCGCGATGATGTCTCATCGCGCTTTGGGAATGTTCGGGGGCAGGGGTGATGATTACCGTTCCGGAGCTTGCGGCCGACGCGCTCGGCAAATTCCTCGCCAATTACATGCGGCGCAGGTTCGGCTCCTCGCAGACCCACCTCGTCGAGATGGTGCCCTCGATCGCCCGCATCGCCATCGAATGCATCGGCAACAGCGACGCGCTCTATCACAATGTCGAGCACACCATGCTGGTGACGCTCGCCGGCCACGACATCCTGCGCGGCCGCGCGTTGCACAGCCACATGCCGGCCGAAGACTATGCGCATGTGATCATCGCCTGCCTGACCCACGACATCGGCTATGTCCGCGGGCTGTTCAAGGCGGACGACAAGGACGGCTATCTCGTCGACTCCTCGGGGCGCAAGGTGGCGCTGCAGCGCGGAGCCTCGGATGCCTCACTCCTGCCCTATCATGTCGACCGCTCGAAGATGTTCGTGATGGAGCGCATCGAAGGCATCGCCCAGCTCGACAACCAGCGCATCGCCCGCGCCGTCGAAGGCACGCGTTTTCCCGCCAGCATTCCCAGCGAACAGGAGGAAGTCGACGAGGAGGCCGCGCTGCTCCGCGCCGCCGACCTGATCGGCCAGCTCGGCGATCCCCATTACATCCGCAAGGCCAATGCGCTGTATTACGAATTCGAGGAGGCCGGGGTGAACCGCCAGCTCGGCTATTCCTCGCCCGCCGATCTCGTCAATCTCTATCCGCAATTCTACTGGAACAGCGTCGCGCCCCACGTGCAGACCGCGATCCGCTATCTCAACGTCACCTCGCGCGGCCGGCAATGGATCGCCAATCTCTACAGCAATGTCTTCCGCGCCGAGCGCGAAATCTCGCTGTCGGGCCCGCAGAAGTGATTATGCTCGGACGCCAAGCGCGAATTTATTGATCCCGTCGTTGACCGGCTGCACCGCATCGATCATGGCGAAATGTCCGGAGTTTGGAATAATTCGAGCCTCCGATTTCGGTGCCAGTTGCGCCACAGCATCCATCCATGGCGTGGTCATGCCGGCCTGGATCGGCGCGCGCTTGAGATCGCTGTTGATATAGGTCGCCTGCAACACCAGAGCCGGCACCGTCAGTTGCTTCAACCCGTCGCGCGACCTGGTGAGATCCCAGCGCACCAGATTCACGAAAAGCTCCTCGCGGAATTTGGGATCGATGCTCCCCGCCCGCGAAACAATGCGCTGCTTGGTCTGCTCGTCGCTCCCCGGCAGGAACATGTCGTTGAACAGGCGCTGGCTGAAGGCATCGATGCCGGCCTTGGCGATCGCGTCTTTCGCCCTGGCCACGCCCGTCTCGGGATCGCCGCCTAAAATGCTGCCGTCGACAAAAACAAGTCCGGCGATGTTGGCTTTCGATTGCAGGAAGGCCTCGAGGATCACGCGGCAGCCCATGCTGTGGCCGATCAGGATCGCCTTGTTGCTGCCGACGTGATCCTTCACGGTGTTCACGGCCTTGGCCAACGCCTCGATCGTCGGCTCCGGCGGCATGGCAGAATTGCCGTGACCGGGCAGATCGAGCGCGACGCAGCGATAGTTCGACGACAGCGCGTTGACCTGGCCGTCCCAGTCCGACAATGCGCAGGCAAAGCCGTGGACGAAGATCAGGGTCGGGTCCTTGCTGCCCGTCGTCCTAAAATTGATGCCGGCCGTATCAGATGCAGCAACCACCCGGCCGGTGCCTGCAATAGCAGCCGTTGCGATCGCGGCTCCGCCGGCAAGAACAGACCTGCGGGACATATAGCTTCGCTGAGCTTGATCAAGCATGATAATCCTCCCGACTTTTTTTCTCGTGGACCTTGCCGCAAACGATCGATCCAGCGCAAGCTGAATGATCGATTTTGCAAGACAGATTCCAGCGCATTGTCCGAGTACCTCACGCAATTTCCGCCGCTGCGCTGGCTCGTCAACCAGCCCTATCTGCTGCTCAGCCTGACCTCGCTGTTCTGGGCCGCCAACATCGTGCTGGCGCGGTTTGTTGCGGGCCATGTGCCGCCGATGGCGCTGTCGAGCGTGCGCTGGATCGGCGCGTTCATCCTGCTGTGGCCGTTTGCGAAGGAGCATCTGCGCCGGGACTGGCCGACGCTGCGCGCCCATCTGCCGCTGATGCTGTTGTTGTCGGCAACGGGCTTTGCCTACAACAACGCCGCGTCCTATCTCGCACTTCAATACACCGAGGCGCTGAATGCACTTTTGATCCAGTCTTCCGGGCCGCTGTTCGTCGCGCTATGGGCGCTGTTGCTGTTCGGCGTGCGGCTGACCTGGGCGCAGCTCGGCGGCATCGTGATTTCGCTCACGGGCGTGCTGACCATCCTGCTGCGTGGCGATTGGACGGCGCTTGCCGCCATCCACTTCAACAAGGGCGACCTGCTGTTTGCCAGCGCCGTGCTGGCGTTCGGGCTCTATTCGGCGGTCATGACACGCCGGCCGGTGACGCATCCCTTGTCGCTGATCACCTTCACCATGGCCGGCGGCTCGATCATGCTGGTGCCGTTGGCGGCCTGGGAAATCATGAGCGGTTTTCCGCCCAAGGCCGACCTTCTGACCGCGGCGACGTTCGCCTATGCCGTGATCTTCCCGTCGACGCTCGCCTATCTCTTCTTCAACCGGGGCATTGCGCTGATCGGGCCGAACCGCGCCGCGCCCTTCCTGCATCTGGTGCCGGTGTTCGGCTCGGTGCTTGCGATCACCCTGCTCGGCGAGGCGCTGCAGCCGTTTCACGTGATCGGCTACGCGCTGGTGCTGGCGGGCGTGGTGATCGCTTCAAGGCAGGGTTCGGCGAAGACATAAGCGCGGTGCCGTAGGGTGGGCAAAGGCGCCCAGCGCCGTGCCCACCATCAACATTGTGCTCGTAATAGTGGGCACGCTTCGCTTTGCCCACCCTACGGATTTGCGCAGATTGGCGCTTACGCCGCCCTCACCTTGGCGAGGAAGCCGTCGACGGCGCTGCGCAGCATGCCGGACTGGTTGTCGAGCTCGCGCGCATTCGACAGCACGTCGGAGGCCGCCTTGCCGGTGGCTTCCGCCGCCGTGGTGACGCCGCCGATATGGCTGTTGATCTCGCTGGAGCCCGCCGCGACCGACTGGATGTTGCGGGCGATCTCGCGCGTCGCCTCACCCTGCTGCTCGATCGAGGTCGAGATGCTGGAGGTGATCTCGCTCATCTGCGCAATCGTCTGGGTGATGCCGTTGATCGCTGAGACCGCATCGCTGGTCGATTGCTGCATGGCCGCGACCTGGCCGGAGATTTCCTCGGTGGCCTTGGCCGTCTGGTTCGCCAGCGCCTTCACCTCGGAGGCGACCACCGCAAAGCCGCGGCCGGACTCGCCGGCGCGCGCTGCCTCGATGGTGGCGTTGAGCGCCAACAGGTTGGTCTGCGCGGCGATGGAGTGAATGAGCTTCACCACCTCGCCGATCTTCTCGGCGCCGGTGGAGAGCACCTGCACGGTGGCGTTGGTACGCTCGGCATCGCCGACAGCCTTGCTCGCGATCTCGGATGAGCGCGCAACCTGGCGCGAAATCTCGGTGACCGAGCTCGACAGCTCTTCGGCCGCAGCCGCAACGGTGCCGACATTGGAGGAAGCGCTCTGCGAGGCGGCGCTGACATTGGCCGCACGCGCGCTGGCGTCGCTGGCGGTCGAGGTCATCGACTGCGCGGTGCCCTGCATGCCGGCCGCCGCTGATGACACCGAGCGAACGATGCCGTTGACGCTGCGCTCGAAATCACCGGCGAGGTTTTCCATCGCCGTGCGCCGATCGGAAGCCGTGCGGGCCTGGGTCTCGGCTTCGGACTTCTCGAGCTCACGCATGCGCACCGCGTTGTCCTTGAAGATCTGGACGGTGGCGGCCATCTTGCCGACTTCATCGCCACGGCCGACGCCGGGGATTTCGCCCTCGAGCTTGCCGTCGGCGATATCCTGCATCCGCGTGCCGAGCAGCGCGAGCGGCCGGGAGATGCTGCGGCCGATGAACCAGGCAATGGCGCCCGAGACCACGGCGATGCCGAGGATGGCGAGCCCGAGCACCCAGGCGATCGGACGAAGCTTGGCATCGAGATCGTCGAGATAGGCGCCGGTGCCGAGATACATGTCCAGGCCGGGGACGGCGACGGCGTATCCGATCTTGCGGACCGGCGTCTCCTGTCCGGGCTTTACATATTCATAGGGCAGCAGGATTTGGCCATTGGCTTTCACGCCGTTCAGCAGCTCCCAGGACAGCTTGCGGCCGTTGGTCACGACCTCCATACGGTTGGTGCCGACCTGCTTCGGATCAGGCGAAAGCTGGGTGATGCCGTCATAGCCGGTGCCGAAGATGTAGCCCGAGCCCTTGTCATAGGTCATGGCGTTGCCGAGCTTGCGGAGCTGGGCCATCGCCTGGTCCTTGGTCATCTCGCCGGCGTCGGCCTCTTTCTTCAGCTCGATCGCCATGTTGCGGGCCATCTCGACGATCGACTTGGTCTGGTCGATGCGGGCGTTCAGCATCTCCTGCTGCATCAGATAGCCCGCGAGAGCGCCGGCGACACAGAGGCCAAGCAGGGTCACGCCAAGCAGGATGCCGAGCTTGGGAGCAATCGTCAGATTGTTCAACTTCACGGAACCATCTCCTCCAGAGACCGGCGCGCGCGTGCGCCGCTTGAATTGCTTTCTTGCAGTATTTCACCGCCGATCGCTGGAGCGCTCCAGAGATCGGCGGCGTCACCATCATGGCCTGCCGTCAGGCGGCGCGGACTTTGGCGAGGAAGCCATCGACCGCGGTGCGCAGCATGCCGGATTGAGTATCGAGCTCGCGCGCATTGGCGAGCACTTCGGAGGCCGCCGTGCCGGTGGCTGCCGCCGCCGATGTCACGCCGCCAATATGACTGTTGATCTCGCTCGAGCCGGCCGCGACCGACTGGATGTTGCGGGCAATCTCGCGCGTCGCCTCGCCCTGCTGATCGATCGAGGTCGAAATACTGTTGGTGATCTCGCTCATCTGGGCGATCGTCTGGGTAATGCCGTTGATCGCCGCGACCGCATCACTGGTCGATTGCTGCATGGCCGCAACCTGGCCTGAAATCTCCTCGGTCGCCTTCGCCGTCTGGTTGGCGAGCGCCTTCACCTCGGAAGCCACCACCGCAAAGCCACGGCCGGATTCGCCGGCGCGCGCCGCCTCGATGGTGGCATTCAGGGCGAGCAGATTGGTCTGCGCCGCGATCGAATGAATGAGCTTGACTACCTCGCCGATCTTCTCGGCTCCGGTGGAGAGCACCTGCACGGTCGCGTTGGTGCGCTCGGCATCACCGACCGCCTTGCTCGCGATCTCGGATGAGCGGGAAACCTGGCGGGAGATCTCGGTGACCGAGCTCGACAGCTCCTCGGCGGCGGCCGCCACCGTGCCGACATTGGAGGAGGCGCTCTGCGAGGCGGCGCTGACGGTTGCCGCGCGCGCGCTGGCATCGCTTGCGGTCGACGTCATCGACTGCGCGGTGCCCTGCATGCCGGCCGCCGCACTCGACACCGAGCGGACGATGCCGTTGACGCTGCGCTCGAAGTCGCCGGCGAGGTTTTCCATCGCCGAGCGGCGCTCGGAAGTCGCGCGCGCCTGGGTCTCGGCTTCGGACTTCTCCAGCTCACGCATGCGAGCCGCGTTGTCCTTGAAGATCTGCACGGTGGCAGCCATCTCGCCGACTTCATCGCCGCGGCCGACGCCGGGAATCTCACCATCGACCTTGCCGTCGGCGAGCGCCTTCATGCGAAAGCCGAGCAGGCCGAGCGGCCTGGAGATGCTGCGGCCGATCAACCAGGCGAAGCTGCCGGAGATCACGCCGATGCCGAGGATGGCGAGGGCGAGCATCCAGGCGATCGGCTGCAGCTTGGCGTCGATATCATCGAGATAGGCACCGGTGCCGACATACATGTTGAAGAAGGGCAGCGCGACGGCATAGCCCACCTTGCGGCTCGCTTCTTTCGCACCCGGACGCACGTTGTCGTAATACATGGTGTACTCGCCCTTGGTTGCGACACCGTCGCGCCATTCGCGCGAGACCGCACGGCCATTGGTGAGCACGTCCAACCGGTTCTTGCCGATGAAGCTCGGATCGGGCGCCAGAACGGTGATGCCCTCCATGGTGTTGCCGAACAGATAGCCGGAGCCGTTGTCGTAGGTGAGCGTATTGGCGCGCTTGCCGAACTCGGCAAAGGCAGCCTCCTTGGTCAGCTTGCCGGCTTCCACTTCCTTCTGCAGCGCCAGCGCCATGTTGCGCGCCATGTCGACGACGGCATGGACCTGGTCGATGCGCGCATTGTTCATTTCGCGCTGCACCAGGTAGCCCGCCAGGACACCGGCCGCGGCCAGACCCACCAGTGTGATCCCGACGAGAATCCCGAGCTTGGGAGCAATCTTAAGATTGTTAAGCTTCACGGGGAGTCTCTCCGGGGAGGGGATAACTGGCGTTAAGGCTGGCAATTAACGGATGATTCAGCTCACGATAGAGTGAATTCCCTAGTAGTTCCTTACGACGCGCGCTCCGTAGAACTTCGGGTTAGCCATGGATGCGAAAGCGCAGATTTCGCTACCCGACTGAGTCATCGACTCACATCGCAATCCTTGATTGCGTTACGGGCCTAGCCGAGTGGCGGCCGCCCATGCTTTGATGGCCGCCGTCCAAAAAGACTGCCGCGGCAAGCGGCCAACGAACATCGGGAGCGATGAATGTCGAAATACAGGGTGGTGACGCCGAAGGCCGCAAGTTTCACGGTCGCCGGCGGCGGTTATGCCTATGAGCAGGAGGCGCTCGATCCGATCGGCGCCGAGATCATCGAGACTCCCACGAACGAGGCCGAGTTCATCGCCGTCGCGAAGACGGCCGACGCCATCTACGCCAAGGGCATGCCGATCACCAAGGCGATCATCGATGCGCTGGAGAACTGCAAGGTGATCACGCTCGGCAGCGTCGGCGTCGACTCCGTCGACGTGAAGGCGGCGACCGCGCGCGGCATTCCCGTCACCAACATCCCCGACACCTTCATCGAGGAAGTTGCCGACCACGCCATGACGCTGCTGCTCGCCGGCTTCCGCCGGCTGATCGAGCAGGACAAGATGGTGCGCGAGGGCCGCTGGTCCGAGGGCCGGCCGGCGCTGCTGAAACTTCCGCGGCTGATGGGGCAGACGCTGGGCTTCGTCTCGTTCGGCCGTGTCGCGCGCGCGGTTGCCAAGCGCGCCGCGCCCTTCGGCCTCAAGATGATGGCGTTCGATCCCTTCATCCAGGAAACGCTGATGTACGACCACGGCGTGATGCCGGCGACGCTCTCCGAAGTGCTGTCGCAATCCGATTTCGTCTCGATGCATGCGCCGGCGCGGCCGGAGGTGCATCACATGCTGGGCGAACAGCACTTCAAGCAGATGAAGAAGAGCGCGATCTTCATCAATACCGGCCGCGGCGCCACCGTGAACGAGGAAGCGCTGATCAAGGCGCTGCAGGAAGGCTGGATCGCGCATGCCGCGCTCGACGTGCTGGAGAAAGAGCCGCCATCTCACAACAATCCGCTGCTGCGCATGGAGCAGACCACGCTGACCGCGCATGTCGCCTCCGCCTCGGCACGTTTCGACGAGGCACGCAAGCGGCGGGTGGGCTACGAATTGTCACTGGTGCTGCAGGGGATGTGGCCGGTAAGCTGCGTCAACCCCTCGGTGCTGCAGAACACGCAACTGCGGCGCTGGCAACCGGTCAGCATGGATCGCGGGCCGAACAGCTAGACTTGACGCCACATTGATACCGCAGGGTACACCGGCGATCCAATGCCGCGACCCGAACAAGAAGAACAACAAGAAAGAAGAACAACCAAGAAAAAGGGAAGAAGCATGAAAAGCCGGATCACGCGCCGCGAGGCGCTGGTATTGAGCGCTTCCGCGGCGGCGCTGGCCGCAAGCGGCGCCCGCGCGCAAACTCCCGCATCGAACGTGAAGGCCACCGACGTTCCCGCACCCTCGTTGCCGATCGAGAAAGGCGCAAGTTTGCGCATGCTGCGGCCGGTGCGCTTCGTCCAGGCGGACGAGGATGTGTTCCGTGCCAATGCCAAGGCGTTTACCGACAAGACCGGCGTCGAGGTCAAGGTCGACTTCGTCGGCTGGGAGGACATCAACCAGCAGACCGCGGTCACCGCCAACTCCGGTGCGGGCCCCGATATCATCATCGGCTTTAACGACGCCCCACACATTTATGTCGAGAAGGTCGCCGACCTGAGCGATGTCGCCGAATATCTCGGCAAGCGCTATGGCGGCTGGATGACTCTCGCGGAAAAATACGGCAAGCGCTACAAGACCAACAATTGGATCGGCCTGCCGTTTGGCGCCAGCGGCGGGCCGTTGGTCTATCGAAAGTCGCTGGTCCAGGCCGCGGGCTTCGAGAAGGTTCCGGAAGACCATGCTGGCATTCTCGCGCTCTGCAAGAAGCTGAAAGAGGCCGGAAAGCCCGCAGGCTTCGCGTTGGGCAACGCCGTAGGAGACGGCAATGGTTTCGCCAACTGGCTCCTTTGGTCGCACAACGCCTCGGTGCTCGACGAAGAGGGCAATATCACCATCAACAGCAAGGAGACCATCGCGGCGCTTAAATACCTGAAGGAACTCTATCCGACCTTCATCGCCGGCACGCCGTCGTGGAACGACGTCAGCAACAACCGCGCTTATTCGGGGCAGGAGATCGCACTGACCGCAAACGGAGTTTCTCTGTACTTCTCGTTGAAAAACGATCCCGCAACGAAGGCGATCGCCGACGATACCGAACATCAACTGCTGCCGAAGGGCCTGGCCAGCACCTCGCCGATGGCGGGATTGACGCTGAACGCGATGGTATTCAAGCACAGTTCCTACCCAAACGCTGCAAAGGCGCTGCTGCAATTCCTGCTGGAGAAGGAGCAGTACGAGCCGTGGCTGAACGCCAACAGCGGCTATTGGGCACAGCCGCTGGCGGCCTACGCGGACGCGGCCGTGTGGTCAGGCGACCCCAAGGTCTCCCTGTTCAAGAACACGATGAAAAGCCCGTATTACAACGGTTACAAGGGGCCGATCTCGACCGCCACCGGGGCGATCAGTGCCGAATATGTGACGATCCAAATGTGCGCGTCGGTCGCCACCGACGCCGCGACGCCGGAAACCGCAGCAGCGGAAGCGGAGCAGCGCTGCAAGCGGTATTTCCGGCGGCAGGCCCGGTGAGGCGACGATCGAATCGAACATCTGGGATCACTCGTCATTGCGCTCGCAGTGGCGACTGGACGAATATGCAATGTCTGTAACGGCTCTCTCATCGCGCGGCGTAGCGGTCCGGAAACCCGGCAGGATCGCACGCCTGCTCGACTACAAGCCGTTCCTGATCGTGATGTGTCTTGCACCTGCGATCGGTCTCTTGGCGGTGTTCCTCACTTATCCGCTGGCGCTTGGCATCTGGCTCGCCTTCACCGACACGACGATCGGCCAGAGAGGCGTCTTCGTCGGCCTGGAAAACTTCCAGTATCTCCTGACCGATCCCTTGTGGTGGGGCGCGGTGTTCTACAGCATCTTCTATACGGCGGTCGCGACCTTCGGCAAATTCGCGCTCGGCTTCTGGCTGGCGCTGCTGCTCAACAACCACTTTCCCTTCAAGAGCCTGATCCGCGCCATCGTGCTGCTGCCGTGGATCGTGCCGACGGTACTGTCCGCGCTGGCGTTCTGGTGGATCTACGATCCGCAATTCTCGATCATCTCGTATCTGCTGGTCGACGTGCTGCATGTCCGCAGCACCAATGTCGACTTCCTGGGTACGCCCTGGCCGGCGCGCTTCTCGCTGATCGTCGCCAATATCTGGCGCGGCATCCCCTTTGTCGCGATCTCGCTGCTCGCGGGCTTGCAGACCATCTCGCCCTCGCTCTATGAAGCCGCGATGCTAGACGGCGCCACCAGTTGGCAGCGCTTCCGCTACATCACCTTCCCGATGATGATGCCGATCCTGGCCATCGTCATGACCTTCTCGATCATCTTCACCTTCACCGATTTCCAGCTCGTCTACGCCATCACCCGCGGCGGCCCGGTCAACTCCACGCATCTGCTCGCAACGCTGGCCTTCCAGCGCGGCATTGCCGGCGGCGAGCTCGGCGAAGGCGCGGCGATCGCGGTCTCGATGATACCGTTCCTGGTGTTCGCGACGCTGTTCTCCTATTTTGGCCTGGCACGGCGCAAATGGCAGCAGGGAGAGGCCAATGACTGACGCCGTCGCGCAGCCGGTCAACAACTCAAGCGCCGCGCCTGAGGCGATGCAATGGGACTCGCGCGCACGGCGGATGATGATGATCTACCTGCCGCTCGCCTGCTTCGTGCTGATCCTGCTGTTTCCGTTCTACTGGATGGCTGTCACCTCATTCAAACCGAACGCGGAGCTGTTGAACTACAGGGAGCACAACCCGTTCTGGATAACCTCGCCGACGCTGATGCATATCAGGCATCTGTTGTTCGAGACGTCCTATCCGCGCTGGCTGTGGACCACGATGTTCGTCGCGACCGGCGCGACCTTCCTCTCGCTGTTTGCCAGCACGCTTGCCGCCTATGCGATCGAGCGCCTGCGCTTTCGCGGCAGCCCCTATGTGGGCCTGGGTATCTACCTCGCCTATCTGGTGCCGCCTTCGATCCTGTTCATTCCGCTCGCCACCGTCGTGGTGCAGTTCGGCCTGTTCGACAGTCCGCTGGCGCTGATCCTGGTCTACCCGACATTCCTCGTGCCGTTCTGCACCTGGCTTCTGATCGGCTATTTCAAGTCGATCCCCTATGAGCTGGAAGAATGCGCGCTGGTCGATGGCGCGACGCGGCTGCAGATCCTGCGCAAGGTCACGCTGCCGCTGGCGGTGCCAGGCCTGATCTCGGCCGGCATCTTCTCCTTCACGCTGTCCTGGAACGAGTTCATCTATGCGCTGGCCTTCATCCAGAGCGGTGCCAACAAGACGGTCCCGGTCGCGATCCTGACCGAGCTCGTCACCGGCGACGTCTATCAATGGGGCGCGCTGATGGCGGGCTCGCTGCTCGGCTCGCTGCCGGTTGCGATCTTCTATTCACTGTTCGTGGATTATTACGTCTCGTCGCTGACGGGCGCGGTGAAGGAGTAGGACTTCTACGCAAACCGCTTGGCTGCGTCCAGCGCGAGACCCGTCGCGACGCTTCCGAACGCATCACCGGCGATGAGGCGCGCGGTCGGCACGGCAGCCGCAATGGCCTTTCGCACAGACGGCATCATGGCGGCGCCGCCGGTGACAAACACCGCTGAAATCGACTCCGGTTTCAAACCAGCCATTCCCAGCACACTCTCGATGCGCGAGCGGATCCGCTCAAGGCTGTCTGCAACCGCGGCTTCGAGATCGGCGCGGGCGATATTGAGCGAGATATCGGCGACGCTCTTGTCGAAGTCGAATGTCGTGATGTTGGCGCTCGACAGCGCGATCTTGGCGGTTTCGACGCCTGCCAAGAGCTCGTGGCCCTTGCGGTGCTCGAGCACGCGCAGCAGCCGTTCGATCTTCTCGGGCTCGGCGGACTCCCGCAACACGGCGCGGACCTCGGTCAGCACCTTGTGATCATAGAGAAAGCCGATCCGGTGCCAGGTCGCGAGATCGAAGAAATACCAGGATGGCGCGTCCAATCCCTTGCGCAGAAGCGGACTGCGCAAGCCCAGCGCCGGCATCACCGTCGCCATGCCCAACTGCCGGTCGAAATCCGTGCCGCCGATATGCACACCGGTGAAGCCGAGGATATCCTGACGCCGGTCGCTCGATCGCGCACGCTCGGGCGAGACCCGCACCACCGAGAAGTCCGACGTACCACCGCCGATGTCGGCCACCAGCGCGATCTCCTCGCGGCTGACGCTCTGCTCATAGTCGAGCGCGGCTGCGATCGGCTCGAACTGAAAGGCGATGGTTTCGAAGCCGGCGGCACGTGCAGCCGCCTCGAGTTGCCGCTCCGCTGCCGCGTCGGCCTTGGGGTCGTCGTCGACAAAGAACGCCGGACGGCCGAGGACAACGCTGGTCGGCGGCGTACCGAGGGTTTCGCCGGCCGTGGCACGCAGGAAGCGCAGGAACGCCGCGATGATGTCGCCAAAGGCATAGCGCCTGCGTTTGACTTGCGTTCTCTCCTCGAAAAGCTTGGTGCCGAGCACGCTCTTGATGGCGCGCAAATAGCGGCCGGGCTCGCGCGTCAAATAACGTTCGAGCGCTTCATGGCCGTACGTCGTCGAATTGTCGTCCAGGCTGAAGAACAGCGCCGTCGGCACCGACGTCGCGCCGCGCTGGATCGGCAACAAGCGCGGCCCTGTTGTGTCGGAAACGCCGATGGACGAGTTCGACGTGCCAAAATCGATGCCGCACGCCTGTGTCATGCGCGGTGCTCCTTCAAATGCGGAGCCGCGCATTAGCGCCGGATTTCATCCCTTGACAAGTCTGGAATTTTCCCTCAGACGGCGGTGCGTCCACCAAAATGAGAGCGAGAACAGCGCCGCGCTTGCGCGCGGATGTCCGGCTCGGGCCAATTTTCCGTATCCTTTTCACGCCGCCGTTGCGATTATTGAGTTAGGCTCTGCCCGACCAACCCGTGTCCGACGACGCGCACGGGGTGCACAGCGGGGATGCCATGCCCTCTCATCCGAAGAACCTTATGTCGCGCCGCGGCTTCTGCCTCTGCTGCATCGGTGGGGCGGCCTATGCCGCGGGCTCCGGCTGGCTCACGCCGCGGCAGGCCTACGCCGAAGCGCGCGGCCTTGTCAGCCTGATCAAGGACAGCGCGGCGACGTCGGCAATCACCACCCATAAGCTGCGCAACAACATCAGCGTGCTTGAGGGATCTGGCGGTAACATCGCGGTCCTCACCGGCCCCGATGGCAAAGTCCTGGTCGATGGCGGCATCGCGGTCTCGCGCGCGCGATTGTCCAAGGCGCTGGACGAACTCGGCCGCGAGCCGATCAAGCACCTCATCAATACGCATTGGCACTTCGACCACGCCGACGGCAATGACTGGCTGCACTCGGCCGGCGCGAAGATCATCGCGCATGAGAACACGCGCAAGCATCTCGCCTCGATCCAGCGCGTCGAGGACTGGGACTACAACTTCCTGCCCTCGCCGCATGGCGCGATCCCGAGCGAAGTCTTTGCCAAGGATCATCAACTCAAGCTCAACGGCCAGTCGATCGCGCTGAAATATTATGGACCAGCGCATACCGACGGCGACATCTCCGCCCATTTCACTGAAGCCAATATCTTCCATGCCGGCGACACCTACTGGAACGGCATCTATCCCTTCATCGATTATTCGACGGGCGGCAGCATCAATGGCAAGATCGCCGCCTGCGACGCTACGCTCTCCGCGACCAATGACGACAGCGTCATCATTCCCGGCCACGGCAAGCCGGTCAGCAACAAGGCGGAGCTCAAGGAGTTTCGTGACATGCTGGCCGCAATTCGGGACAATGTCGCCAAGCTGAAGAAAGACGGAAAGACGCGGGACGAAGCGGTCGCCGCCAAGCCGACCGCAGCCTACGATGCCAAATGGGGTCAGTTCGTGATCGATCCCGGTTTTTTCACAAGGCTGGTCTACGAAGGCGTTTGACGGCAGGCTTTGCGGAAACTATTTGCTCTCCAGCGCGCTGACGGGCTCCCAGCCGGCGCCCGGCGGCGCTTTGGCGAATTCCTGCGAGCGCTTGAGAAACAACGCCGACGGCTTGTCGAAATCTGCGGCGCGCGAAAAGCAGGTCACGGCCGCATCGAACTTGCGCGCACGCCAATGCGAAAGGCCCTCCGCATAGGCGGTTGCAGCCTTCTGCTGCTCCTGCGTTTCGCGGCCCGCTTCCGCGACCAGCTCATAGATCTTCACCGGCGACGTGCGTCCCTTCACGCGCGTCGCGTCCAGCTCGCGCCAGGTGAACGCGGCGCGAGTGGCCGCGACCGTGGTTTCGGAAGCGATGATTGTGGTGCCGTAATATTTGTTGGCGCCTTCGAGGCGCGAGGCGACGTTCACGGCGTCGCTCATCACGGAATAGTTGAAGCGCCGGCGCGAGCCGATATTGCCGACCAGCGCCTCGCCGGTGTTGAGGCCCATGCGGTGGGCGACGTTAAGGCCATGGAAGGCGGGCGAGCTGCGGTTCAGCTCGTCGAGCCGATCGCGGCAGAGCAGCGCGGCTGAGGCTGCATGGCGCGCGTGGTCAGCATCGTCGACCGGCGCACCAAACACTGCCACGATGGAGTCGCCGATATATTTTTCGACATAGCCGTCCTGGCTCTCGATGATGTCGGTCATCTCGGAGAGATATTCGTTCATGAACGCGACCAGCTCCGTCGGCGTCATCTGCTCGGAGATCGCGGAGAAACCCGCGAGATCGGAGAAGAAGATGGTGACGTTGCGCGTCTCACCGCCGAGCGCCGGCAGCCTGTTCGACGCCAGCATCTGGTCGATCACCTGCGGCGCCAGATAAAGCGCAAAGCTGTTGCGGAGCAGTCGCTGTCCCCGGTCGGTCACGACCAGGCGCCAGGCGATGATCAACACCAGCGCCGCGATGCTCGCTGCGAACGGCTCGCTCAGCGGCAACACCAGCGACTTCGCGAACACCAGCGTGGCGACAGCGGTCCAGGTCAGCGCCATGCCGACCCACACGACGGCCGCCGTGAGCGGCGCGAGCCGTCTCGCCGTGAGCGCCGCCAGCAGCGCGAAGCCAATGGCAATGATCGTAACGGGCCCGCGGCCGAGCTCGCGCAAGCTGTCCCGGCCGATCAGATTATTGACCGCGGCCGCATGGATGTAGACGCCCGCAATCGTGCTGCGGGGAAAGCGGATGGTGCCGGGCGGCGGCTGCGGCAGCGCGCAGCGCGGCGCGCCCGAGCGTTCCCGTCCCGTCGCGAAGCGCTTTGACGTGATCTTGCGGTCCTCGACGTCCAGGAGCGTACCGAAGAGGACGACCTTGTCGGCAAACTCACGGCGGAAGAACTCCTTGTCGTCGCGCTCGACGCAGGCGCGCAGGTCGGCCAGCGAATAGGTTAGGATATCGCCTCCGCCGCCGTCGAAATTCACCGTCAGCGTATTCTTGACCGCTTGCGGAATTGGATAGCCGGCAAGCGTCACGCTGCCGTCTTCGCCAAACACCGGCTCCGTCGCCAGCGCGCGAGAAGCCAGCTCCAGCGCCATGGATGGAATCGGCTTTTCCCTGCCCGGGAATGTCAGCGGCACGCGCCTGACCACGTCGTCGGGATCGGAATAGACGTTGAGCGGGCGGATGTTCTGCTGACGGCGAACCGCGATGCTCTGACCCGCCGTCGGCGAGAACGTTCCTTCGGCGCGCAGCACTTCGCCCAACACCACCTTGCCGGCAGCCGCTCCCGCCGCTAACGAGCGCAGGAACGGACGATCGAAGCCGCGCAGCTTCGCGCCCAGAATATCGTCACCGAAAGGAATTTCGGATTGTTCGATCGAGTTGGGTAAGACGACATCGAAGCCGACCACCTTGGCGCCGCCGTCGAGGACTGCGGTCAAGATGCGGCCGATTTCCGGCGTCCAGGTCGGTGTCGGCGAATGATCGAAAGGCGGCGTTTCGTAGGTTTCCTCGTCGATGGCGATCACGACGGCAGGGGCCGCAGTGGTATCGTGACGCAGCCCGAACGTTTGCCAGCGCAGCGCGGTGAGGATATCGATCGACCAGCCGTGCACAAAGCGCATCGGCGGCAGCGCGGAGGCCAATCCGCAGGCAAGGGCGACGAGCAGGATGACGACGGCGTCCCGGCGGGTCGACCTCATGCGCCGTCCATCAACGGCTCACCGCAGCGACACCAGGCGGCTCATCATCGGGCCGGTACCGGCCACAGCATCGGCATCGACGACGAAGGCGACGGATTTCGAGTTCAGCTTCATCGAATAGGCGCCGCCGGGTTTGAGCGCGATGTTGGCTTTGGCGAAATCGTAGAACTTGCCATGCACGAACGGCGCGCCGGTCAGGTTCAGCTCATAATGCTCGCCCTTCACGTCAAGCCGATCCACCACGAGCTTGCCATGCTCGGAGACTGCGACGAGCGGCGACTGGCCGTGCAGCACGAGCTGCGGCTTGGCGTGCTCTTCACTGATGCTGCGCACGATCGTGGCGGCGCTCTCGCTGACTTCCTGGCCGACATGTTCGGTGAGTCCGGAGTCGCAAGGCACCTTGCCCGCCTTGAATTCGGAAAGATGCACCGAGCTCTCCTCGGTGCCCACGATCACCGTGCCGATGCCGGTGATGGTCTCGCGCCAGCAGGATTTCATGTAGCCGAGCGTGATGCTGCCGCCGGCGCCGAGCTTGATCACCTGGCCGGGCACGACATAGTCCATGAACTCGGCGCCCGTGACCTTGCCCTGCACGTCCTCGACGACAGCAACGGGCGCCTGGCCCGCGCGGGCGACGCCGGTCAAGGCGATGACGCCGATCATGGCGGAGAAAAAGCGTTTCATCGGTCGGACCTCGGTGAGCTTGCCCATCATCTAAAGCGAGCGCCGGCAAGGCGACATCCTTTACCCAGCCGCAGAGCTAGCGTCAAAAGCGCGCCAGCGGCGTGAGTCATATCACACAAGCCGCTTCTTTTTGACGCCAGTTTTTGAACCCGTCTTTTGAATTAAAGGCGGCCGCTTCGGCCCGACCGCCTTGTTCACGCTGACGGCATCAGCCGGCCGGTACCATCACCACGCCCTTGTCCTTGGGCCAGCGCATGCGCCAGGCGAAATTGATGTCCTTCGCCTCGCCCGGCTTCACCTCGAACGCCCATTCCAGCACCCCGCGCTTGTCGTGTAGGTTGGTGGTGGTCGGCGGTGTCGATGACGGCAACAGCTCGATCGCGATCTCGTCGCTCTCGCTGACCGGAAGCTGATCCTCGATCGCGACCTTGATCGGGAAGTCGTGGCCGTTGCGCACGCTGGTCTTGAACGCGCGTTCGTCGACTTTCGAGGTGACGATCAAGCCGCTGGAGCCCTCGTTGCGCTTGAGCACCGCGCGCTCGATCTTGACCTTGTCGTCGGCGCCGAAGCCGAGCCGCACCTTCTCGTCCTTGCCGGCAGCGGCCATCCTGCCAAGGCCTACGAACATGCCGTCACGGTAGATCGAAATCCGGCCCGGCAGCAGCGGCGCGTCCTCGCTTTGCACGAAGCTCGCTTCGAGATAGGCGGTTGGATCGAGCACCGGCACAGAGCGGATGACGAGATCCGGCGCAATGGTCATACTCGAGACACGCAGGGCGCGCGCGCCCTGCCCCGCATTGACGCTGACCCGGCCAGGAATTTTGAAGGCGGCCTGGAAGGCGCCGATCTCGGCCGTGGCCTGCTGCTCGGTCGCCGGCTTTGCCGCGAGGTCGGCTGCGAATCCTGCCGGCGCCGACGCGGTCGCCGGTGCGGGCAGTAGTCGTTGCACTTTGGCGCTGTCCTGCTCCTCCGACACCGAGCGACGCACCTCCTGACGCGGCGGCTCTGGATAGCGTACCAGCACTGAACCCAAGTCGGGCGCGTCACCGCCGCGCGCAACGCGGACGGTGGAGACGCCGAGCGTCACACTCGACCAGTCCTCGCCGGTGGCCTGCGTGATCTCGGCACGGCGGACCAGCTCCAGCGCGGGCTTGCGGTCCTTGGCGCCGGTGTCGAGACGCGCGTCGTAAAGCGGCGTCCAATGCGCGCCCTTCACCGAATAGGTCACGCGCAACGTCGCCTTGGTCGCAGCCGCGGTGGCAAGATCAATTCTTACTTCGAGCTTGCCGGGCGGCTTGACGTTGCGATCCTGCTGAAGCCGCGCCAAGTCGCGGTCGAGATCGCGCTGCTTGCGCTGCGCCTCGCGGATCGCCCTGTCGGCGCTCGCGACCTCTTCTGCTACGGCGCCGAAGGCGGCGCGCCACTCGGCCAAAGGCCGCGCCTCGCCCTTATCGCCCAATCCCGCCGGAGACGCTTCCGCAAAATGCTCGGCAAATTTGCGCCGCGCCTCGGCCGAGGCAATCGCACCGTCAAGATCGGCGCGCTGGTCCTTCAGCGCCTCGATCTGCTTGTCGATCTCGGAAAGGTTTGCTGGCAGCACCGGCTTTGGCGTGCGCGTATCGATCGCGCCGATGGTAAGCTTCTCGCCCGCTTCGCCCTCGATTCGCAGCGAAGCGCGGTCGAGCGACAGCGGGAAGTCCTTTGCCACCAGCGTGTTGTCGCCGGAAGGCAGATCGAGTGTGATGATGCGGGTGACGCTCGCGCCATCGGGATAGACGGTGACAGCATCGATCGACGATATCGCATCGAGATCGGCGGCGAGAGCCGGCGTCGCGAAGGACGCGACGAGAACAAGGGAAGTGGTAGCAAGATAATTTGAG
>Ga0210401_10001620_pt1 | contig 25738 bp, 24 predicted proteins | sample IncBWH32MmetaG_FD_150866 | JGI IMG/M metagenome (GOLD analysis project Ga0210401, IMG submission 150866) | Forest soil microbial communities from Barre Woods Harvard Forest LTER site, Petersham, Massachusetts, United States - Inc-BW-H-32-M | ecosystem: Environmental > Terrestrial > Soil >...
GCGAACGTGAAGGTGAACGACAAGAATCCGAACAAGCCGAGTTTGCGCAAGAAGACTGCGCAGACTACGGCGCCGCAGCCGGGGGATACTTCGACTACGGGCTCGGATCCGAATTCTGATCCGGATCGGCCGACTTTGCAGCGGAGAACGGATCCGAATCAGCAGCCTTGAACGGCGGTTAACAGTTCAGAGTTTACAGTCAAAAGTTAACACCTTACGCGCCCGGTTCTTCTGCCGGGCGCTTTTTTTTTGCTGTGGGATCAGTTGGGACTGCGTCGATTCGGAGGGACGATGGCTATCGGCTAGGATTGCGGTTGTTAGCGGGTTTGGACTTCGGCTACGCCCATGCGTTTTAGGCCTTCAGCGTAGTATTTGCGGTAGAGGATGTCCCACTCTTCGCTGCCTTCGAGGATTTCTTTCTTCTGGGAGGCGATTTTGGCGCGGACTTCGGTATCCACTTGGGCTTCGACTTTCAGAAGAGCGGTGATGATGGTGACAATTTCCTGGCGGATGGTGTCGCGGTCTTCGACGAAGTCCACGTCCGGACTCGAGACCAGGAAATCAATGATGCGATGGGAGAGGCGTACGGTTTTTTCGCGTGTCAGTCGCATGGCATCGGCCGCTGGTTAGCGGAGAATTAATTTCCTTTCGCGGGCCAGCTGGCCCTTCACTTTCTTGTACATTTCCTGATAGGAGGCGCCGGAAGTGCGCATTTCCTCGGCGTATTTCGCGAGGATTTCGCGGACCTCTTCGTTGAGGCGGTCCTCGATAGTGACTTCCTCGGCCATCACCTGGCGGACTTGCTGGGTGAGGTTCTCCGCGTTCTTGGCTTCGATCATTTTGGCGGCTACCAAGCGCTTAACGATTTCCTTGGCCATGTAACCGACATAATCGCGCGACAGTAGCATTCGGTTCGACTCCGCGTGGTGCGACGAGCAAATCAGTTTACTGGCAGGCTGCGCGGAGTGTCAAGGCGAGGGGTTGCGGATCAATTTAGCGCTGTTTCGAACGTGGTTAGCATTTAGCTTTGGCGGTCCAGCGGTGTTGCGCGGAGCTGAATAGCGCTGCGGAGCCGATGAAAACGCCGCCGATCACGGACAGAATGATGACGGTGAGGCCGTCGGTGGGTGTGACGATTTCGGGTTTGACGATGACCTTTTCCCACACAGTGGAGAGCGGGTAGTAAACCGCGACGCAGCCTACGACCAGGCCGACGATGCCCCCAACGACCGGAATGCTGTAATTCGCGAACAGCTTGATGTTCTGCATGTGCCCCGCAGCATGCGGTCCCCAAGATCGTGGTGCGATGCGCAGATAATGTCACTGGAGCGGGCGGAGGGCGATGGGGATTGCTGCTGAAAGTGTTCATTCCGGTAACTGCAAATGCGCGTATGTGGGCAAGAAATTCTACGGATTGGAGAGTCGGGCAGCTTCGGGTTCTGCGACTTATCAAGAGTTGGCTAACGGGCTAGACCGAATCACCCACAGCGTTTCAGTTTTCATTGGGCTCAAGCCGCTATGATACCGTATCGGAAACTGTCCTCAGGAGGAAACGCCTGGAAATACCAGTCTTCCGAATCATGTTATGTGCTCTCGTCATGTCCCTGCCGCACGCCCTCGCACTGGACAAACCGAAACCACACGGCGAAGCAGCTGTTATTGCTGCCAGGTCCGAAGATGTAAGCGGCATCGAAGCGATCGTCAAGACGGACTACGAGTGCGTCTCCGGCGGAATCGGAGTTGCGAGACAGTGGGCGCGAGACTTCAGCCGGTACAACCCGTTCGCGCGGTCGTTCGTGCCTTCAAAGGATGAGAAGACAGGTGCGCTTGTCATCTGGCATCCGACAAAGCAGGAATACGCGGACGAATCCGATGCGCAGCTTGTGCGCGATGGGTTCAGTGAACATGAGCTAGCACACAAGATCTACAGGTATGGGAATGTGGCGACGGTCTTTAGCAGTTATGAAGTATCAGTGGCAAGGACAGGAAAACGGTATTCACGGGGTGTCAACATCTATCAGCTGTACTACGCTGGCAACAGATGGTGGATATCCTCAGTGTCTTGGGACGCCGAGAACAACATCAATCCGATCCCTCAAGAGTTAATGCCGAAGAATTAGATTGAAGAGGCCGGGATACGACGCGGGTAGACTCTGGTCGCGCAACACTCGCCTCCTTTTATGGCCTCGACTCCTGGTGAACGCTCTGAACGGAAACTCAGGCACCGGCCAGATTGGCTGGATTCGCTGACGGAACGGGCATCTGCTATTCTTGTGCCTCAGCGTGATGGCGATGGACAATTGTAGGCGCCGAAATTATCGGCAGGGGATGGCATCGTGACACTTTCTATTGCTCCGCCGCGTGGCGTGGAGCGGGCGGCTAATTTTAATGCTGGACCGGGGGCTTTGCCTTTGGCGGTTTTGCAGCGGATTCGCGAGGAGTTGCTGGATTACCGCGGGACTGGGATGTCTGTGATGGAGATGAGCCACCGGTCGGCGGAATTTGAGGAGATTATTGAGCGGGCGGAGAAGAATTTGCGGAAGCTGATGGGAATTCCCGAAGAATATGCTGTGATTTTCGTGCAGGGGGGCGGGAGCGCGCAGTTTACGATGGCGCCGCTGAACTTGTGCTTGCCGGGGAAGCCGGTGGACATGTTGCACACGGGAATGTGGACGGGAAAGGCGCTGACGGAATTGAAGCGCGGGACGCCTTACAGGATTGCGGCTTCGACGGAGGCGGTGAAATTCACGCGATTGCCTCGCAAGGATGAAATGCAGCTGGGGGCGGACGCTTCGTACGTTTATATGTGCACGAATAATACGATTGAGGGATCGCAGTGGAATTGGCTGCCGGAAACGGGCGATGTGCCACTGGTGGCGGATATGTCGTCGGACATTATGTCGCGACCGGTCGACGTGCGGAAGTTTGGGTTGATTTTTGCAGGGGCGCAGAAGAATTTGGGGCCTTCTGGGGCTACTGTGGTCATCGTGCGGGAGGATCTGGCGGAGCGGGCGGACAAAAATTTGCCTAGTGTGCTGCAGTACCGCACGCATATTAAGGAACGGTCGCTTTATCACACGCCACCGACGTTTGCGGTTTACATTGTGGGATTGGTGCTGGAATGGATTGAGGCGGAGGGAGGCGTCGCGGCGATTGAGAAGCGGAATGAGGCTAAGGCGCGGCTGCTTTATGACGCGATTGATTCCAGCGGCGGATATTATGTGGGGCCCATCGAGAAGGCTTCGCGGTCGAAGATGAATGTGACGTTTCGTGTGGCTGGTGGGAATGAGGAGCTGGAGAAGAAATTCGCGAAGGAAGCTGCGGCGGGTCGGTTGATCGGGCTCGCCGGGCATCGGTCTGTCGGAGGGATGCGGGCTTCGATTTACAATGCGGTGAACCTTGAGACCGTTCAGGTTTTGGTGAATTTTATGCGCGAGTTTCAGAAGGCTAATGGGTGAATGGCAGCTACGAGCACAGAGAAAGGCAAGAGATGTCCTTCGCTGCGCTCAGGATTAACGGTGGTTGTCGCATCGCAAGATACGCGGAGTGAGACAACTCGGGAGCAACGGCAACTGCGACGCTGCGGTGATGTTGAGACCCGGGCAAGCTGGGGCGCAGCAAGCAGCGCCCGGCTATCTGAGTCCTCGAGAGATTTTTGCTGAGGCGCGCTGCAACCAGTGCCTGTGCCACTATCCGCATTGGCCGCAGCGCAAACCCACGGCCTCATGCCCCTCGTTACGATGTAAAGTCCTTCCCTAGCTAGGACATAACCGAAGAGCCACAGTAGTGTGGCAATGGCGCGACAGTTGGCTTGACTTGGTGATTTAGGCCCGGTATTCTCGGATTTCGATGGTAAATCCGCTCAAAATCGCTGCTTTTGGCACGGAACGACGCCCAATTCTATGCGCCAGGATCGCTCGCGCGACCGGATCGGCACAGGTTCGGGGACCGTTGGGAACTTTTTGCGGTGAATGTCCGGTGGGGCGATATTTGGAGGACGGGCGTTGAAGGTAGAGCGAGCCAAGCGGAAAAACCGGTTGTGGCCGTGGATTGGCGGGATCGTCGTTACGTTGCTGACGGCGGCCGTGTTCATGGTGGGGTCGCTGGACGTGCCGCTGCGGCCGCAGCAAGGCAGCGAGTTCGCCGTATTTTTTGCGTTGACGACGTTGCTGACGGCGGCACTGCTGGTGTTCGCGGTGATTCTGGCGCGCAGCTTAGTGCGGCTGTGGATCGAACGGCGCAGCGGGCAGATGGGTTCGCGGTTCAAGGTGAAGATGGTGCTGGGCGCGATTGGTGTGTCACTGTTGCCGACCGCGTTCTTTTTCATTTTCAGTTACGCGGTTGTGAACCGCACACTGATTGCCTGGTTCCCGCGGCCGCTGGAAATTGCGAACGAACAGAGCCAGCGGCTGCTGGAGGATATGGGCCAGGCCAATTTGGGGCATTTGAACGCGATTGCTGAGAAGGCGGCGGCAACGAGCAAGGAAAATCAATCGCTGCTGGGCCTGGCCTGGTCGGTGGACGCTTCGTGGATCGCGCATGCCGCGGGACAAGCGGACGACGGAGTGGCGTATGTGAAGCCGGAAGACGCGGCGAGCGACCAGACTGTGCCGGAGATGGAGACAATCACTCCCACGCTGGTGCAAACGCTGCCGAACGGCGCGGAAATCTGGCATACGGACGATCATTTGTATATTGCGGGCAGCGCGCCGGTCGATGGCGGCCGATTGTACGTGGCGCGGATTCTGCCGAATGATTTCTTGTCGCGCTATTCGGAAATTCACATGCAGACGGAAACCTACGCGCGGCAGAAGCAGGGGCTGCGCGCTTACAAGCGGGACGTGCTACTGGGACTATTTCTGTTCACGGTGATTCTGGGATTTTCGACGACTTGGGTGGCGCTGTTTTTGTCGAAGCAGGTGACGGTGCCGATTCAAGCGCTGGCGGAGGCTACGCGGGAAATATCGCGCGGAAATTTCGATTACCGGATTGACGTGAAAGGCCAGGACGAGTTGGGGATGCTGGTGCGGTCGTTCAATCGCATGACGGAGCAACTGGGCGAGGGGCGGCGGCAGATCAACGAATTCACGCAGAGTCTGGAACAGGCGATTGAAGAGCGCGAGCGGCGGCGCAAATTGATGGAAGCGATTCTGGAAAATATTCCTACCGGTGTGATTTCGCTGAATTCTTCGGGCGAAGTGGCGCGGGTGAATTCGGCGGTGCCGGCGATTCTGGGAGATTCGGCGCGGGAGGCCCGGACGTTGCCGGAGTTGGTGGGTGAAGAGGCGGCGCGTGCGGTGCTGCATTTGATGCGGCGGTCGCTGCGCATGGGCGTGGCTTCACGGGAGATTGAAATTGCCACGGCGGGACGGCTGGTGCGCGCGGCGGTGACGGTGAGTTCACTGGGGCCGCGGCTTTCGAATCCTGGGTACGTCATCGTGATTGACGATTTGACGGATTTGTTGCGCGCGCAGAAGGCTGCGGCCTGGCAGGAGGTGGCGCAGCGGATTGCGCACGAGATCAAGAATCCGCTGACGCCGATACAGCTTTCGGCGCAGAGGTTGCTGCGTTATTTGGAACGCAGCAGCGGGACGCTGCAGGTTGCGGGCTTGCGGACGGAGTTGGAGAAATTGGTGGCGGAGTGTGCGGGTTTGATCGAGCGGGAGGTGCACACTTTGAAGTCGTTAGTGGATGCGTTCTCGCAGTTTGCGCGCTTCCCTTCCGCGCGGCTGGCTCCGGAGGATGTGAATACGATTGTGGCCAGCGCTTTGGATTTGTTTCATGGGCGGCTTGAGGGTGTGACGGTGCGGACGGAGTTGGCGGCTGCTTTGCCGTTGGTGAAAGCGGATCGCGAGCTTTTGCGGCGCGTGTTGGCCAATTTGATTGATAACGCGGCGGAGGCGATGGAAGGGTCGTCGATGCGGCGGATGCGGGTGGCTACGCGGGTGGATGGCGACGGCGACGCGGTGGAGATCGAGATTTCGGATAGTGGTCAGGGGATTTCGCCGGAGGATAAGGAGCGGTTGTTCTTGCCGCATTTTTCTACCAAGGAGCGCGGGACGGGTTTGGGGCTGGCGATTGCGAGCCGGATTATTGCGGAGCATAACGGGACGATTCGGGTGGAGGATAATTTGCCAGCTGGGACGCGATTTGTGATTCGGTTTCCGGCGGCGGAGATTCCAGTTACGCCTGCGTAAGTCAAAAGATTCAACACAGAGGCCACAGAGAAAAGGCCGAGGTAAATCGGAGAAGGCCGGAAGATTTACCGCAGAGACGCACAGGACGCAGAGAAAACCTAGACAACATGCCAGCTTCCATATTTATTGTTGATGATGAAAACGGGATACGCGAGTCTCTCGGTGCTTTGCTGCGCGACGAGGGGTATGAGGTGGAGGCTGTCGCGTCGGGAGAAGAGTGTTTAGCGCGTTTGGAGACGCGGGCTTTTGATTTGGTTTTGCTGGATGTGTGGTTGAAGAAGATGGATGGGCTGGAGACCTTGGAGCGGATGCAGGCGCAAGATGGGGCGCCGATGGTGGTGATGATTTCGGGGCACGCGAATATTGAGACGGCGGTGCGGGCTACGAAGTTGGGCGCGTTTGATTTTGTGGAAAAGCCGCTGTCGCTGGAAAAAGTGGTTTTGGTGGTGCGCAATGCGCTGGAATATTTGCGGCTCGAAACCGAAAACCGTCGGCTGCGCGCGGAGCTAGAGGAGAAACATCAGATATTGGGCAGCAGCATTCCGATGAAGGCGCTGCGGCAACAGATTGCTTTGACGGCGCCGACGAATGGGCGCGTTTTAATTTACGGCGAGAGCGGCACGGGCAAGGAACTGGTGGCGCGAGCGCTGCATGCCAGCAGTTTGCGCAGTTCGATGCAATTTGTGGAAGTGAACTGCGCGGCGATTCCGGAGGAATTGATCGAATCGGAAATGTTCGGGCATCGCAAGGGCAGTTTCACAGGCGCGAGCGAAGATAAGGTGGGGAAATTTCAGAAGGCGGACGGCGGGACGCTGTTTCTAGACGAAGTCGGGGATATGAGCTTGAAGACGCAGTCGAAGGTGCTGCGTGTGCTGGAGGAGCGGCGCGTTGAGCCGCTCGGATCGAACCAGCCTGCTACCGTGGACGTGCGCGTGATTGCCGCGACAAATAAAAAGCTCGAGGAAGAGATTGCGCGCAATGCTTTCCGCGAGGATCTTTTTTACCGGTTGAACGTGATTCCCTTCTACGTGCCGGCTTTGCGCGAGCGCGTGGCGGATATTCCGATTTTGGCGGCGCATTTTCTGGCGGCTTTTTGCCAGGAATATGGGAAGAAGGCGAAGGAGTTCAGTGCGACGGCACTGGACGTGCTGCTCAATTATCCGTGGCCCGGCAACGTGCGCGAGCTGAAAAATCTGGTGGAGCGGCTGGTGATTGTTTGTCCTTCGCCGCGGATTGAGCCGCATCATTTGCCGCCGGAACTTTTTCGTGGCGTGTCGAAGAGCCCGCAGAAGCCTTATGAGAGTTTGCAGGAGGCGCGGTCTGCGTACGAGCGCGAATTTGTGCTGCGCAAGTTGGAGGAAAATCGCTGGAACATGACGAAGGCGGCACAGGCTTTGGGCCTGGAGCGCAGTCATTTGTACCGGAAGATGCGGTCGCTGGGGATTGCGCCGACGCGGGTGTGATGCCGCGCTCCTACACGTGCGGACGTGCGTCGCCGCTGTGGCATGGAAGCAACGCACACGGGAGTGCGCGGCTGAGTCCCCTTCCCGTGCGGCCGGGTGCTTGTGGCTACGAGCCTACGCGGATGTGGGCGAATGAATTGAAGAGCCCGAAAATATTCAGGAGCCAGAGCACGACTGCTATCACTACTACCGCGTTCAGGATTGATTTGATTGTTCCCTGCATGGGGATGAGGTTGACCAGCCACAGCAGTACTCCTACGACGATCAGAACCGTTATTACCGTCAACAATGGCATTGGTTGTTGACCTCCTTTGTTGAGCAGTCGTACCGACTTTTCTCGATGTGAGAATACGCAGCGCAGCGACGATGGGCCATACACGGAAGGGAGTAGAGCTGCCGAGGGATTTACGTTACGCCGCGAAGCGATCGATTAGGGCGTCCGAGTTGGCTCCGAAAACGGCTGCGATTCCATAACTCCAGCTAACGGGTTTATCGAGTGCCGAACCGAAAGCCGCCTGAATCATTGGGTTTTTCTCAATTCCTTCAATAAGTTTCTAGCCCTCCCGTGGCCGCGACGCGCGGCCTTCGCCAGCCACAATCTTGGGATTTTCTCACTTTTTTTAACGCCTTCACCGTCAAGAAAATGACGTCCCGAATTGCATTGGGCTTTCGAGTCGCCTTGACCCGCGGTACGCGTCATCCAATGCAAGCCCTTGCGAAGATTGCGCTTGGTACCTGCACCATCCAGATAGGCAACAGCAAGATTGCCTTGCGCTTCTTTATCGCCCAATTTAGCCGACCGCCGATACAAGGCGAATGCCCTGCGAGGGTTGCGCTGAATTCCTCGCCCGAGGTCATAATCCAACGCAAGGTTGAACATTGCTCCTGGATGCCCTCGTTTCACAGTTGCTGCCCACCAGACTCTCGATTTGCCGAGGCTTTCCTCCGTTCCTAACGCGTCTCGATACGCGCATCCGACCACATACTGGGCGTGAACATAACCCTGTTTTGCGGCTTCAAGAAGCAGTGGAAAAGCCTTGCGGTAATTCGTCATTGTTCGAATTCCGTAAAAGCATTTACGGCCTTGCTCCAGTTCATAGTCGCGAGCGCGCCGGACGGGTGCCATGTCGAGTGACCTCTGCGTGGAAATGTATAGCGACTTCGAACTAAAGGATTGGCACCGGCAAACGAATTGGTGACGTGCGCGTGGCTAGCACTAGATAGATCGGGTTATGGCGATCATGCCGATCGCTCGACAGCGCTTAGCCTTCTTCGGCTTCCTGGAATTGCGCTAATTGTTCTAGTTGGCGGTGCCAGTCTAGTTGGCGGACCAGGGTGGAGTTTTGGCGCCAGTTGGATTGGACTTTTACGAAGAGTTCGAGGAATATTTTTGCGCCCAGGATGAATTCGAGTTCTTTGCGGGCTGCTGTGCCGATTTTTTTTATGGCCTCGCCGGCCTTGCCGATAAGGATGCCCTTCTGGCCTTCGCGCTCGACGTAGATGGTGGCGCGGATGCGCAGGAGCTTGGGGGTTTCCTCGAAATTATCAATCAGGACGGCGATGGCGTGGGGAACTTCATCGCGCGTCTGGAGGATGGCTTTTTCGCGGACGACTTCGGCGGCTAGGAAGCGTTCGGGCTGGTCGGTGAATTGGTCCGGCGGAAAATGCGGCGGGGCTTCGGGCAAGCGCGTGAGCCAGGAATTGACGAGATCGAGGCAGCCGGCCCCGGTGAGCGCGGAGATGGGGAAAATTTCGGCGAAATCGAATTCTTTGTTGTAGCGCTCGATCAGCGGAAGGAGCAGATGCTTGGCGATGCGGTCCACTTTGTTTAGTAGCAAGTACACGGGACCGTGGAAGCGTTTGATCCATTCGATGGAGAAGCGATCGCCGGGGCCGTAGTCAACGGAGGCGTCGGCGATTAGGCACAGGATGTCAATGCCTTCGAGGGCGTGCTGCAGTTCGTCCATCATCATGCGGCTGAGGACGTTTTTTGGTTGGTGAATTCCCGGCGTGTCTATCAGCACGATTTGCGCGTCTTCGCGATTCAGGATGCCTTGAATGCGGTTGCGAGTGGTTTGCGGCTTGGGGGAGACGATGGCGACTTTTTGGCCGACGAGCGTATTGACGAGCGTGGATTTGCCCGCGTTGGGGCGGCCTACGATAGCGACGAAACCGGATTTGAAGGGCATGGAAGAGTTAATTGTACGCCTTTGGAGGGTGGGGCGGAAGCTGGGCGGGACTTGCGAGGTCGTAAGAGCGCGGCGGGGAAAATCAAAAGATTCAACACCGAGCGCACAGAGAAAAGACGGAGAGATCCCTGCCTGCGGCCGGCAGGCTTCGGCCGGCTTGCGGCAAAGGCGCCTGCCTCCCTTCGCAAAATCACTCAGGGCAGGCAGGATGACGATGCTCATCGCATCGTCAGAAAACCAAAGAGCACAGGCAAGATTGCCTATGCTATGAATTCTTACACGGTGCGGGCGGTTGAGGCTGCAGTGTTGGGGATTGGTTTGGCGCGGACGCGGAGGACTTTGCGTTGGTTGGCTTCGACGACCTCGAAGCGGAGGCCGTCTGCTTCTATCACTTCGCCCGTGCGGGGGACGTGGCCGGCTACGCTATTTAGGAGGCCGGCGATGGTGGTGGCGGCGGAATGTTGCATGCCGGAATCGAGTTGCACGCCGAAAAGTTCGCTGATTTTTTCGAGTTGCACGCTGCCGCGGATTATCAGGGAGCCGCTGGCTTCGCGCACGACGTCCGGAGCAGGCGTGCGGTCCTCTTCACCGATCTCGCCGACGATTTCCTCGACCAGATCTTCGATGGTAACGAGACCGGCCATCAGGCCGTATTCGTCGATCACCACGGCCATCTGCTGATTCTTGCGCTGCATTTCCTTCAGCAACTCGGAGCCGAATTTTGTTTCAGGGATGAACAGCGCGGGGCGAATCAGCTCTCGCACAGTGCGATGCGCGGCTTCGCGATCGGGAACTTCGAGCATGTCGCGCGCCATGACGATTCCGGCGATGTCGTCGAGAGTTTTTTCAAAGACGGGCAGGCGCGAGAACTTTGTTTCGACGACGAGGTCGCGCAATTCTTCGAGCGAAGCGTCGGCGCGAATGGCGATTACGTCGGGGCGCGGGGTCATCACGTCGCGCACGCGCTTATCGCCAAATTCGACGACGGATTCGATCAGGCGCGCTTCGTCCTGCTCGATGATGCCCTCTTCGGTGGCGGCGTCCACCAACGCTTCGATCGCCTGCTGCTGTTCGGCGGCGGGAGTTTGCGCTTCTTCGGATTCTTCCGAGAGATGCAGCACGGAGATCAGCAGCTCGAGCACGGCTTGCACGGGCCAGATGATGAAGAGAAACGTGCGCACGACGGGAACCAGCGGCAGCACCCAATTCCCTGGCGCGCGAGCCAACAGCAGCGCCGGGAAAAATTGCATGGCGATGACGACCTCGGCGCCCAGGAAAAATATCATCTCGACGGCGGCTTCGCGCGTGCCGGGAACGAAGAAGAGCACGCCGCGCGCGGTGATGGCGGCGACAAAAACGAGCCAGAAGCGCGCGAGTAGGCTGAAGCCCAGGGCGGCGCGGCGGCGTTCCATGTGCAGGCGCGGCTCGACGTCTGATTCGAACATGTCGAGGTGCTGGTGGATGCGGCCGTGATGCACCCGGCCGAGTTCGCGATAGGCGCGATCGAAGTAAGAGAAGACCACCAGGCCAGTGGTGAGAGCCAGAACCCCCGCGGCGTAGAGAAAAATCGGCATCTTCAGCGCAGTCCTAGGTCGCGGCGCAAGCGATTTTCGCGGCGGTCCATTTGGCCTGAGTCGGTCTCGTGATCGTAGCCGAGCAAGTGCAGAATGCCGTGAAGAATGAGGATACGCATTTCGTGGTCGAAGGGGCGGCCGAAGCGCTGCGCGTTGCGGCGCGCGACAGCGGGGGCGATGGCGATGTCGCCGAGATACTCGGACGCTGACGCCGACGCAGACACGGCCCCGGACGCGGTCCTACAAGTGGACAAACGCGTGGCGCGCGTCCGGCGTGCAGGACGCGGCTGACGATGCTTTCGCGTAGTTGCGGGTTCTGCTTGCGACACGTCTGCTGGGAAGGACAATACATCGGTCGGACGATTTTTGCCACGGTAGGCGCGATTCCAGCGCTTTATCTGCGCGTCAGTGACCAGCGCGACGGTGAGCGAACGCGGCGCGAGGCGCAGGCGTTTGCGCGCGACGGCCAGAAATTTTTCCAGGCCGGAAATGGAAACACGAACGCGACGCTGTTGATTGAGGATCATGCGCGCCAGGCTAATCCCGCGGATTCTGCTGGCCGGGATGGCCGGCGTGTCCGGCGCCGCGACCGTTGTGGTGAGGATGGGTGGCGGCGTGCTCGTCGTAAGCCTTAATGATGCGCTGGACGAGATTGTGGCGGACGACGTCGCGTTCATCGAAATAGGTGAAAGAGATTCCTTCGATCTTGCCGACAATTTCAATGGCTTCGATGAGCCCTGAGCGGCGCGATTCGGGCAGGTCGATTTGGGTGACGTCGCCGGTGATGACGGCTTTAGAATTGAAGCCGAGGCGCGTGAGAAACATTTTCATCTGCTCGCTGGTGGTGTTCTGGGCTTCGTCGAGGATCACGAAAGAATCGTTGAGCGTGCGGCCGCGCATGAAAGCGAGCGGCGCAACTTCGATGATGCCCTTCTCGAGGAAACTTTCCAGCTTGTCCGCTTCGAGCAGGTCGTGCAGCGCGTCATAGAGCGGGCGCATGTAGGGGTCCACTTTTTCCTGCAGCGTACCGGGAAGAAAGCCGAGGCGTTCGCCAGCTTCGACGGCAGGGCGCGCGAGAATGATGCGGTTCACTTGTTTGGAGAGCAGCGCGGTGACGGCCATGGCGACGGCGAGGTAGGTCTTGCCGGTGCCGCCGGGGCCGATGGCGAAGACCATGTCGTAGGCTTCCAGGGCTTCCATGTAGCGTTTCTGGTTAGCGCTCTTGGGCGTGATGGATTTCTTGCCGAAGGAACGCGTATTGGAAAGGGAGAATGCGCCGCGCGTGGTTGCGAGTTCGCTCGTGGCGCCTGTGGCGATGCGCAGCAAGGATTTCACTTCTGAGCTGTCTGGAATGCGGCCGTCGCGTATGCGCTGATTGTATTCGCCCAGAATTTGCGCGGCGCGTTCTACTTGCGGCTGCGAGCCTTCGATTTCCAGGTCGTGATCGCGCAGATGCGTAGTGACGTGAAGGGCGGACTCGAAGAGTTTAAGATTTTCGTCGAGGGTACCGAAGAGTTCATTGATGCCACCTGCTAGTCGCACAGTTTGTTTCATTCAGTTTCGCGGAAGCGAAGGCTCCTGGACACGACTCCCACTGCTACAATGAGCGTAGCGCGGGAAAGCGGGAGGGTCAAGGCGGGGACGCAGGATTCATCAGGTAGTAACATTCGCCGAGTCGCGGTGGCGATCGCGGAACACCCTACGTTTCGCTTTTGGGCACCGCTCTCTTGAATATGCCCGGTCAGCGGCCTCGTATCCTTCAAAATTGTATCGGGCGGCTGCTACCGGGGAGATTTGGATGACGAACGGCAAGGACTTACCGCCGCTTCAGGCGGCCCAAAATTACAGCAAGTTGCGGCGCACCCAGCGCGTTCATATCCAGATGGCGGTGATCGTGCGCGGAACCAGCAAAGGCAAACCGTTCGAAGAAGAAACCAAGACCAGCACCGTGAACGCCAATGGGTGCCTAGTTACGATGGATACGCCGGTGCTGCGCGGGCAGCAGGTTTCGATCGTGAATTCCAAAACGGTGGAAGAGTTGACGTGCAACGTGGCGTTTATCAGCGAGAATAAGGGCAGCAAGAGCGAAGTAGGATTGGAATTTACGGAGCCGTCGCCGCTGTTCTGGCGCATCGGATTTCCGCCGGAGGATTGGAGCGAATCGTCGGAACGCAAGCGCGCGCCCGCGCCGCCTCGGCAAAAATCTGCAGACCCGCAGGAAAAGAAATAGCAACGATATTCTTTGCACGCGCGAACTCGGTGGCTGCCTAGGCCTTCGCCGGAATTCCTGCGCGCGTCCGCTGGCCGCTTAGGGCTTCGCGGCTGGAAACTGCACTTTGGGTGCTTCGCGTGATGCTTCGGCGGCCTGGAAGTAGTCGTTGTTGCGTTTGAAGCCGGCCCATCCAGCGAAGATATTGTTGGGGAACAGGCCGATGTAGGTGTTGTATTCCTGGATGGAATCGTTGTAACGCTTGCGTTCGACGGCGATGCGATTTTCTGTGCCGGCTAGTTCGTCTTGCAGGCGGAGGAAGTTTTCGTTGGACTTCAGTTGGGGATAGTTTTCCGATAGTGCCAGGATCTTCATTTCCAACGGGTACATTTGATTGCTGGCGGCGATTTTGTCGGCGGGGGTCTGCGCGTTCATGTATTGGGTGCGCGCTTTGGCGATGTCGTCGAAGACGGTTTGTTCGTGCGCGGCGAAGCCCTGGACTGTCGCGACCAAGTTGGGGATAAGGTCGGCGCGGCGTTGCAGGACTACGTCCACTTGGGCCCAGTTGGATTTGACTTGTTCGTTGAGGCGGACCATTTCGTTGCGGCGGCCGGCGTACATGCCGCCAACGATGAGCGCGAGGATCAGGAGAACGGCGATGACGGCGAGAGCTGCTTTCATGGACTGCCTCCGATTTGGGTGTGGCGCGGTGCCATCATATCAAATACGCGCTCAGAGAGCGTCGAGGCGCCGATCAACTTCGTTGGTTACGACCTCGACGAATTCCAGGTAGGCGTGCAGGGAGGCTTCTACGTCAATGTTGCGCGGTTTGCTTTTTCCTTCGCGCAGATCGAGGAGGGTGTGGAAGGCGGAGGGGTCGGCGCCGGTTAGGGCGGCCACGGCTGCTACGGCTTCGCGTTTTCCGGCGGGCATCGGTTGTCCAAGGGCGAATAGCGCGTGGCGAAAGAGCGCGCAGAAGGTGGAGACGGATTGCGACATGATGGCCAGGTGCGCTTTGTAGCTTAGCGGGGCGGCGAGGATCGCTTGGCGGAGGCGGAGCCAATCGGCGCGGAGTTCGCGTTCGACCTGAAGGCGATGCAGGCGCAGGGGAACTTCGAAATTCGCGAAGTAGTCGGTGCCGAACAGCAGGCGATGGTGACGGGTGATGTCGAGCAGCTCGATGGCGAAGACGTCCGCGGAACGATGAAGTTCATCGAGCGTGAAAAGCAGCGGCGGAGGATTGCCTTGGCGCACCCACCACTCGGACGCGTCGTGGAGGTGCTCGAGGTCTTCAGAAGCGACGCGTTCGACGATGCAGAGGATGTTGAGGTCGGAGTGGCCCGCGCGGAATTCGGCGGTGACGGCCGAACCGTAGAGCACGATGGATTTCAGGTTGGCCTCGGCCGCGATTTTCAGACGGCTTACGAGTTCAGTTAGTTTAGCTTCCATTTAGCGACCTTTAGCGAAGTGACGTGCACGACGGGCGGGTCTGAGACCCGCCCCTACAGAAACTATCTATTACCAGCTGCCGCTGGCGCCACCGCCACCGAACGAGCCTCCGCCTCCACCACCAAAGCCACCGCCACCACCGCCGAAACCTCCGCCACCGAATCCGCCTCCACCCCAGCCGCCGCGTCCGATGCTGCTGGCGATCAGAGGGCCAACCCACCAACCGCTTCCGCCGCCGCGACCGCGGCCGGAGCCGCCGCCGCGCGACATTATCGAGTACAAAATGAAAATGAAAATTCCCAGGATGAAGAGCCCCAACAAACCACTGGTATTGCCCTGACCGGAGTGATCAGTCCGGGCGGCCGGCAATGGTCGCGCGCTGAGTGTAACGCCGCGATCTGCCGCTATCACGTCGGCAACGCGGCCAGTTATGAGAAGGAAGGCCGCGTCGTAATTGCCCGCGCGAAGGTACGGGACGGCTTCACGCATAAAGCCACCGACTTTGCCGTCGGGCAAAATGGGCTCGAGACCATACCCAACTTCAATGCGGTTTTTGTGGTCGTTGATGGCGAAGAATATCAGGACACCGCTGGAGGTTTGCTTGGGGCCGACGCCCCATTTGGTGGCCACGTCTAAGGAATAGTCTTCTACGGTGCGGTCGCCCAGCGACCGAACGATCACGATGAAAATCTGGGCTTTGGCTTTGTCGTTTACTTCGGTGCAGAGCGCATCAAGTTGCTGGCGGGTCGCGGGGCTTAGGACGCGGGCGTAGTCGTTGACGTAGCCGGCGGGCTTGGCGGGGACGTCAATCACGTCTCCCTTCGGCTTTACGGGAAGATCCGTCGCTTGAGCGGCTGCTGATAGCGCGGTGAGGCAGAGCGCCAGCAGCAACAACGACGAGCGGAGCAAGCACCACTTCGGAGCGGAGTTAGGACGCGGGTTTAGATCGCGGGACATTTGGGCGTCGCGCGCATGTTAGTTCGTTGCCGCGCCAAGTGTCAACGCGAGCAGCCGAGGAATTCATGGCAAGCGCATAAAGATTTAACACAGAGAAAAGCGGAGAAAAGCAGGAGGGCACAGCGAAAGCTGCGCCGAGTGCGGCGCATTACATATACCGGTAACGCAAATCCCGGCTGGTGTAGAGAGCTCTGGTCTTGCACGTTGGACATACCATTTCCTCGCCGCCTTGCGGCAGAGCCGGGGCGGTGGGAATCAGGTAGTCGATGAGTCTTCGGTCTCGGCCGACCTCAGAGTGCGTGAAGCTCGCCAGACAATTTTGGCAGTCAACCACCCATCGAGGATTGAAGTTCCGAGTCACGACGCAAAGATAGCGTAGCGTAGGCAACGGTTGGGAAAATCGGGTGAAACTTGTATTTGGGGCGAGGAATAACCTTGTTCCGTCACGACACACCACCGCAAGAGTCAAAGACAACCAGCGACGATTGCGACGGGTAGGGTGCGATGCTAAACTTCGCGCAGCACGTGTCCGGGTACGCACGGTACTGTCCGAAAATGAACGCCCGACGCTCACTATTTCCCGCTTAATCGTCTATATTCAAGCGGATATGCATGGCCGCGGTGTTGCATCGAAAATACATAAAATGAAACAAACACCGTGGTTCGCGCGTTTGAGTAAGTTACAGGCCTGCGCAAGCTCAAGAAAGCTCTTTGGAGAGGACAACACGATGAACGGAAGTCTAAGGCATGTAGCGGTGGCTCTGCTGACGGCTGCGTCGCTGATTGTGGCGCCGGCATTCGCACAGGCGCAAGAAGGTCAAAACCAGAGCCAGCCTCAGCAACAACAGGGGCAGTCCGCGCCTGGTGAGCAGCCTCCGAGCCAGCCGGGCGCGCAAACAGGGTCGGCCGCGTCGGAACCAGCGCGCGACATGAAGGAGGGCATGGGCGCCGATTACACTACGGGCAAGCCGATGTTCCCGAACATTTTCTCACCTTACGCCCCGCGGAGTATGCCTGAGCCGATGCTGACGAATTCCACGCGATTGGACCAGTTGATCCAGGACGGCAAATTGATGCTGAGCGTGGATGACGCGATATCTCTCGCGCTGGAAAATAATCTGAATATCTTCGTCCAACGGTTTGTGCCGTGGATTGCCGAGACGCAAATGCTGAAAGCCCTCGCGGGAGGCGTTCCACAAAGCAACGCCACGCAGCAAGTGGTGCTGGGCACGTCGCCGTCGGTGTCGTTCGACCCGGTATTCAGCGCAGGCTATTCCTGGCAGCACGGTAATTTCCCGGTAAATAACCCGTTTATTTCCGGAACGGGCACCGGTACCAATATTCTAGTGGTAAACCAAAATTCGTCGGCGATTAATTTCGGCTATACGGAGGGATTTCACACGGGCACCAGCCTGCAGATCACAATGAACACAGCGCGCACCGCGACGAACGAACCGGATGTGTTTTTCAACCCGGCGTTCACGCCGATACTGACCGCCACTTTGTCGCAGCCGCTTCTGAACGGCTTCGGGATATTGCCAAACACGCGCTACATCATCGAACAGAAGAATACGATCAAGGCGGCGAATTCGCTGTTCGCGCAACAGGTGATCGCGGTGGTGACGCAGACTTCCAACGACTACTGGGAACTCGTGTTTGACCGGCAGAACGTGAAGGTGGAGGAAGCCGCGGTGGGTGTTTCGCAAAAACTGTATGAAGACAACAAGAAACAGCTGGAAATCGGAACCATGGCGCCGCTGGACGTGCTGACCGCGGAATCGCAATTGGCGACCGACCAGCAAAATCTGATCGTGGCGCAAACCACGAAATTGCAGCAAGAAACCGTTTTGCTGAACGATATCGCCAAGAACCTGATGGCCAAAGACGTGGCCGGAATCGAGATCGTGCCGACAACTCCCATCACCATTCCGGACGTGGTGGAAAATATTCCGCTGCAGGACGCAGTGCAGGAGGCGTGGCGGAAACGGCCGGAGCTTTATCAGGCCGATTTGAACCTGAAGAATTCGCGGATTGAGGTGAAGGCGACGCGAAATGCGCTGCTGCCGTCGCTGAACGCCTTCATTCAATACCAGGGCCAGGGACTGAACGGGACAGGGTTCAATACGACGGGAATTAACGGGACGTTCGTCGCCGATCCCCAGGCGCCGCTGGTGGGTGCGAACGGAGTTCCTATTTTGATCAACGGCAATGAAGCCTTCACAGGCTCGCCGGCTTCTACGACGGCCGTGACGCACGGCGGAGTGGGCGATGCGCTGGACGACATCATCAAGAACCAATTCCCGGTTTATTCGGCGGGGATCACGCTGACTATGCCGTTGCGCAATCGTTCGGCGCAGGCGGATAGCGCGCGGGCGCAGTTCGACGAGCGGCAGCTGCAGGTGCAGTACCGGCAGACGGAGAACACCATCGTTATTAATGTGCGCAACGCGATCATTGCTTTGGCGCAGGATCGTTCGCAGGTGGCGGCTGCGGAAAAGGCGCGGAACCTGGCGCAGCAGACTTTGGACGCCGAGCAGAAGAAATATCAGCTGGGGTCGTCTACTTCCTATCAAGTGGTGCTGCGGTCGCGCGATTTGACGGCGGCGCAGGGCACGGCGCTGCGCGCGCAGGCGAATTTGGCGGAGGCGCTGGTGCTGTTCAATCAGGCGATGGGCCGGACGCTGGAAGTGCAGCACATTACGGTGGCGGATGCGATGCGCGGGACGCCTGTGGTGGATCCGCTGATTCCAGGCACACCGGAGCCTGGGACGGTGATGGGCGCGAAGTAAGCGCGCTGCGTGATTTGGGGTGTTTGCGGCGGTCCCGCCGCCGCGGAACCATCGGAGTTGTGGCGCGGATCGATGGCCTGCTCCGAATCGGAATTGCGGTCGGGATCGATAGCGGTCTGAAGACCGCCGCTACGAAAGCTCGTCTCGGCATCCGATGGAGCACCCCATGGTATCTGCTTGTTGCTGCTGCGCTTCGCTTGCCCTAAGATAAAGTATGGACGGGCAGGCGCCGGTGTGCGTTTTTCTGCCTGGCCCGGCTTTGAAGGAGCCCTCCCTCATGTCTGAAAAAATAACGGACAAAACCGACAAGGCGCCGAAATCGCAGGCGACCGTGACGCTCGACGCTGAGCGCAAAGTTTCCGCCGGAGAGCGGGCGTGGGAGGGAAAAACGCTGGAGCCGACGCTGCGAAAATCGCCCGAGCGCGCGCATGAGTTCACGACCGTTTCCAGTTATCCGATACGGCGGCTCTACACGCCGGCGGATTTGCCGGACTGGAATCCGGAAAGAGATTTGGGCTATCCGGGCGAGCCTCCGTACACGCGCGGAATTCATTCCACGATGTACCGCGGGCGCCTGTGGACCATGCGGCAGTTCGCGGGCTTCGGTACCGCGCAAGATACCAACGCGCGTTTTCGTTATTTGCTGGGGCAGGGGCAGACGGGACTTTCGGTGGCGTTTGATTTGCCGACTTTGATGGGCTACGACGCGGACCACGCGCTGTCCGAGGGCGAGGTTGGTAAGTGTGGCGTGGCGATCAGCTCCCTCGCGGATATGGAAGTGCTGTTCGATCAGATTCCGCTGGCGGATGTGACTACTTCGATGACCATCAATTCGCCGGCAGCAGTGATTTGGGCGATGTACCTGGCCGTGGCGGAAAAGCAGGGCGCGGATTGGAAGAAAATTTCGGGGACGCTGCAGAACGACATCTTGAAGGAATATATCGCACAGAAGGAATACATCTACCCGCCGGAACCTTCGATGCGGCTGGTAATTGATACGCTGGAATTCGGCGCGAAGCAAACTCCGAAGTTCAATCCGATTTCGATCAGTGGGTATCACATTCGCGAGGCAGGCTCGACGGCGATTCAGGAGCTGGCGTTCACTTTGCGCGACGGGATCGAATACGTCGATTGGGGCGTGCGGCGCGGGATGGATGTGGACGAGTTTGCGCCGCGGCTGTCTTTCTTTTTTAATGCGCACAATGATTTCTTCGAGGAAATTGCGAAATATCGCGCGGCGCGGCGCATCTGGCATAAGACCATGACCGAGCGGTTTGGCGCGAAGAATCCGCGTTCGTGGGCGCTGCGTTTTCATACGCAGACGGCGGGATGTTCGCTGACCGCACAGCAGCCTTACAACAACGTGGTGCGTACGGCTTTGCAGGCGCTGGCGGCGGTGATGGGCGGGACGCAATCGCTACACACGAATTCGCTCGACGAGGCTTGGGCGCTGCCGACGGAATTCGCGGCGACGCTGGCTTTGCGCACGCAGCAAATTATCGCGCACGAAAGCGGCGTGACCAATACGGCGGACCCATTGGGCGGATCGTATTTTGTGGAAGCACTGACGAATGAAGAGGAGCGCGGGGCCTGGGATTACATTCAGAGGATTGACGCGCTCGGCGGGATGGTGGCGGCGATCGAACGGGCTTATCCGCAGCGGGAGATTGCGGAGGCTTCTTACAAGTATCAGCTGGCGGTGGATCGCAAGGAAAAGATTATTGTCGGCGTGAATGATTACGTGACGGAAGAAAAAGGCATTGATATTTTGCAGATTGATGAGACCGTCGCGACGCGGCAGACGGCGCAGTTGCGCAAATTGCGGGCGGAGCGCTCGAATGCTGAGGTCGAGCGGCGCTTGCTGGCTCTGCGCAAGGCCGCGGAAGGCAAAGCCAATCTGATGCCGTTCATTTATGACGCGGTGAAAGCCTACGCAACATTGGGTGAAGTCTGCGACGCGATGCGCGCGGTCTTCGGCATCTACGAAGAGGTCGCAATCACCTAATTATGCACGGAATAAAGCAGCGACTTTTCTTACTGATCGCCGCGGCGTTCGCGATGGTGTGCGCGGTTGCTCTATTTTCGAGTGCGGCATCGGCTGCGGCCTACGACAAGAAGCCGGGGGAACGGAGCGGGTTCGTCACTACTTCCGATGGGGTGAAGATTCATTACATCGAAGCGGGGCGCCTTGCGACTACGCCCAGCGCGCAGATTGGCAACCCGATGCCGAAGAATGCGGTGATTAAGAAGGGCGAGATCGGGCTTTCGGCGGCGCACCAGTTCCCTTCCATTCTTTTTGTCCCGGGATGGACCATGCCGGCGTGGATTTGGCAGAGCCAGATTGATTATTTTGCGCACGACTATCGCGTGGTGGCGATGGATCCTCGTTCGCAGGGACAATCTTCGCAGACGAATGACGGCTTGTATCCTGCTGCGCGCGCACGGGACATCAAGGCCGTGGTGGATCAGCTGCACCTGGCGCCGGTGGTGATTGTGGCGTGGTCCATGGCGGTGGTGGAGACGATGGCGTACGTGGATCAGTTCGGCACCGGCGATCTCGCTGGGCTGATTCTGGTGGATAACGACGCGGGCGGGCGCGGAACCGGTGATGCGGATCGGGATTTCGGAATTTTGAAGGGAGTACTCGAGGATCGGCAGAAGGCGCTGGACGGATTCATGCGTAATCTGAATCTGAAGAAGCCGCATCCCGAGGAGTACATCAACAGGCTCGAGAAAGCGTCGTTGCAGGTGCCGACGAATTCAGCCGTCGCGCTCCTGGTAGGATATTATGTGGCGGACTACCGGCCGTTGCTGCCGAAGATTGATAAGCCGGTCGTCGTATGTGCGGCGAACAGTGGATACATGGGCACGATCGTCGCCATGCAGAAAAACATACCGAACTCGAAGCTGGAAGTTTTCGAGGGCGATGGCCACGCGCTGTTTGTTGATGATCCGGACAAGTTCAACGCGCTGGTGGAGGATTTCCTGTTGAGCCTATCGAGATAGAACCCTGCCGGGGAGTGCTGCTATCGTTTTGCTGGGGATTTCGAGTATTCTTCATAATATATGCCTGACAAGAAAATTAGGGTTCTGATTGCCAAACCGGGCTTGGATGGGCACGACCGTGGCGCGAAAATTATTGCGCGGGCGCTGCGCGATGCCGGGATGGAAGTGATTTACACCGGGCTGCGGCAGACGCCGGAAATGATTGCGTCGGCGGCGGCGCAGGAAGACGTGGACGTGATCGGGCTTTCGATTCTTTCCGGCGCGCACAATACGCTTTGCCCACGGTTGATGGAACTGCTGCGCGGCAAGGGCATGAATGACGTCACTGTGCTGATCGGCGGAATTATTCCTGAGGCGGACATTCCGGCGCTGAAGCAGGGCGGGATCGCGGAAGTTTTTCTTCCTGGGACGACCACGCAGGCCATCGTTGATTTCATACGCCAGCGCGTTTCTGCGGCGCCGCGCGAAGCGTAAGCACTCGCCAAAAGTCAAAAAATTACCGCAGAAAGCGCCGAGGTCCGAGCGCAGAGTACTCAGAGAAAACCTGAAGCGCTGACGCGTTGCCCGCGCTGTAGGGCCGGTCTGAGACCCGCCCCTACACGCAATCCACGTGACCGCCGACTACGAAGGCGGAAAGATTAGTTTTGTGCGCGTGTAGGCTACGCGAAAGCCGCTGCGCTCGATGTTGCGGTGCGAAATGCTGCCGGGTTGGGTGATGCTGACGGCGAGATCGCAGCCTTTTTCGCGCGCCCAGGCAAGACGCCTCGCGAGCAGGGCCGACTGCGCGCCGCGACGGCGGAATGCGGGCAGCGTACTGGCGCCGAACAGGCCGCAGACGCCGTGCTGCGCGGAGACCGCGGCGCCACCGGCGATGACGCCATCTACCAACGCGAGGTAGCAGCAGGCAGTGCTGCGGTAGTAGAAGCCTTCCATCACATCGAGCATCGGTTGAGTCACGGGATAATGTTCGGCGAAGCCTTGGGCTACGGTGAGCGTCCAGAGTCTTGATTCCTCGGGCGTGGCGATTCGGATCGTGACGCCGGGAGGCAGCTTGTCCGAGATACGCGCTGCCTTCAGGTCATCGAGCAGCAAAACATTCGAAACTTCGAGAAGGCGATAATTGCGCGCGGCGAATTTTTCATAGAGGCTCATGTCCACCAGCGGGCAGAGCTCGATTGCGGCTGGAGCTTTGCGGCTGTGGAAAAATTCGCCAAGTGCGTCAAGTTCGGTGTCGCTTACTTCACCGTGCAGACCGACTCCGATGGCTTGCGTCACTGGCGAATCGACGCCAGCGAAAACGGCGATGCCTCCGGCGATTTCTTCCACGGCTACAGGGTATTCCGGGTGCAGGCGATGGCAGGCCTCGGCACATTCGCGCCCGGCGTTCGCTTCGGCCATTTCGACGCGGCGCGCTAAATTCAAGTCAATGAAATGCATCTGTGAATCTCCTCTGCGCGCATCGGCGCGCGCGGGTGAACAGTTAGCGTCAGCGATCGAGCCAAAGCAGATTCCTCTCCCGCGTTCACGGGATCGGAATGACAACGTCAGCGATGGTTCGCGAAGATTTAAGGCATCGCGCCATTCAGGCCGATCCGAATCGAACAAGATCGCGAAGTTCGGGAAAGCGCCGAGACGCCTGTGCTAGCGGGGCGAGCCGGAGACAGACCTATCCTTCGCGTGGGAATCGCTGCGCATAGGCGCCTCCAGAGGAGAGATGTGGTTCGCGGCGTTGCCGCGAGCCGGTGCGATTCTAGCGCACCTGCGTAGCGAGTCAAAATAATTCAGGGGTGGGCAACCTGGAATTTCTGGAGCGGGCGGTAGGAATCGAACCTACGTCCGAAGCTTGGAAACCTTCTGTACTGCCATTGTACGACACCCGCTCGAACCAGTTCCGCGATGATACAGGCTTGCGACAGAATTCAGCCTGAAACGCAACGCCTGCTGTACTTTTCAGGCAAGTGCACTCGTCTCAAGTGAGACCTGCAGGGGGCGCGCTCCAGCTCGCGCACTGTGCGAGCGGGTGATGCCCCGCTTTTCGGTGACGGAGATAGTTTGATGATGCGATACTGCTGGCCATCAATTTGGTCTTGCGGGTGATCGCCGCGGCGGCGAGCCATGCGGGAACCAGGGTCTGGCGAGGAGCGTGTGTGGTGAGAATCTCTTTGACACGAAGGGCAGCGTGCCTGGTCGGTATGGTCTTGGCGATTGCGGCTGCGGTAACGGGCTTGAATACGATCTCGGCACGCGCTCCGCAATCGAGCACGGAGCAACCGGATAAGTACACGTGGTTGGAAGATATCCACGGGGAGCGGCAAATGGCTTGGGTGAAGGCCGAGAATGAGCGGACGGCAGCGGCGTTGGAGAAAGACAGTCACTTTGCACCGCTCGAGGCAGAGGCGCTGACCGTCCGCGAGTCTCCGGACCGGCTGCCGCGCCCAGAGTTTCGCAACAGCGCGGTGTACAACACGTGGCGTGACGCCGAACATGTGCGCGGGATCGTTCGGCGCACAACGCTGAAGGACTATCTCACCGCAGGACCCATGTGGGAGACGGTGCTGGACTATGACGCACTCTCCAAGACCGACAAGCAGAGTTGGGTGGGGAAAGGGCTCATGTGCCTGGAACCAGAAAATGAGCTATGCCTGGTGGGGCTATCGGCGGGAGGTGAAGACGCTGAGACCCTGCGCGAGATGGATCTGAAAACGGGCAAGTTTGTGCCAGATGGTTTTGTGCTGCCGCGCGGCAAGCAGACCGTGGCGTGGGTTGAAAAGGACACGCTGCTGATTTCGCGCGATTGGGGCCCGGGGACGATGAGCGAGGCCGGTTACCCGATCACTATCCGGCGGTGGAAGCGCGGCCAGCCGTTGGAAAGCGCGCAAGAAGTGTTTCGCGGAGACATCAAGGATAACGGATATGGTAACGATCCGTTCGTATTCGTGGATGGACAAGGCCACCACGCAGTAATTGTGCAGCGCAGTTTGAGTACATTCGCGCATGAGAACTATCTGCTCATGCCCGACGGAGCAAAGAAGCTCGCGTTGCCGCTGAAGGCACGGGTAACGGGCTTGGTGAGCGGTCAGCTGCTGGTAACGCTGGATGAGGATTGGACGCCCCAGGGACAAACCACCAAGATTGCAGAGGGTTCCGCGATTGCCCTGGAGCTGGCAGCTATCGAAAAAGATCAGGTGCACCTGAAACCGGAGGTAGTGTTCGCGCCGAGCGCACAGGAGTTCGAACAGTTTTCTATGACCACAAAGAACCACATGATCATGGCGACGCTCGAACACGTGCAGCAACGCGCGTATGTGTACACAGTGGGAAGCGATGGCAATTGGACGCGAAAACGGCTTCCGGTGCCGGACAATCTGACGATTAAATCCGGGACGGCGAGCCGCACGGACGACCTTTTCTTTTTGGGGCTGGAAGGTTTCTTAACGCCACCCTCGCTGTGGCTCGGCGATGCAGCGAACGGATCGTTCGCTCCTGCCAAGTCGCAGAAGCCGCAGTTTGACGCGAGCAACGATGTGGTGGAACTACTCGAGGCCACCTCAAAGGATGGCACGAAGGTGCCGTACTTTGTGGCGCATCGCAAAGATATGCTATGGGACGGGTCGAATCCGACCCTGCTGACGGCCTACGGCGGATTCGAGGTTGCGAATACGCCGAGCTACTCGCCCGTGGTTGGCAAGCTGTGGCTCGAGCATGGCGGCGTGTATGCCCTGGCCAACATCCGGGGTGGCGGCGAGTTTGGTCCGGCGTGGCATGAGGCGGGCCTGAAGACTCACCGGCAGCGGATTTACGACGACTTCTATGCGGTGGCGCAAGATCTTGTCGCTCGCAAGATCACCAGCTCGCGGAGGTTGGGAATTATCGGAGGTTCCAATGGCGGCCTGCTGATGGGGGTA
>Ga0210401_10001621_pt1 | contig 25712 bp, 21 predicted proteins | sample IncBWH32MmetaG_FD_150866 | JGI IMG/M metagenome (GOLD analysis project Ga0210401, IMG submission 150866) | Forest soil microbial communities from Barre Woods Harvard Forest LTER site, Petersham, Massachusetts, United States - Inc-BW-H-32-M | ecosystem: Environmental > Terrestrial > Soil >...
CGGTTGATAAAAATGTCCGTGAACGCAGACGTATCTCATTTTCTCGTTTGCCTAAGGCCTATGCATGACGAAAGAACAGTTCGCAGAAGGAAGCCCGTCTTCTGGCGCGTCAGTGAAAGGCAGTCGCCCCTGGCGCCAGATTCATCCAAGCGCTGCTGGTACTAGACACTCCCAACACCTGACGCCGCCAACAGAAGACACAGACTCGTAACAATTATGCGAAGACGGCGCGATTAAGAACATACAGGAAAGTGCCTATGGGCCCCCGTCGACCGTCGGCATAGTGACGCTATTTCTCTGATTTAAAACGAAATGGGAAGACCAACTCCCGCACGCTGTTCCCTCACCCCGTAATGCCAAGCCGCTATGTTTCTAGCGCGACAATAACCAACAGTGACCACGAATCGACGTTTTACTTAATACGATGATAATTTAAGTCAATAGTTAGTGCTAGGTTTTCGACGACTCACAGGCCACGTGCGTTTCACGCTTAAGGAGATCATGATGAAAGCACATGTTAGTTTCCCGGCCTCCGCTATTGTGCAGCGTTTGTCCAGGCTTCATCGGCTTGCGCACGTCATCCTGCTCTTTTGTGCCCTCGGTGGCCACAGCACCCTCGCATGGGCTCAGGGCACAGTCGTTCTCGTCGGATCAGGCTCAAGCGTGCCGGCGCCTCTGTACAACCGATGGAGCCAGGAGTACGGCAAGCGCAGCACCAGCATTCAGATGCGATATCTTCCTGTCGGTACCAGCGAAGGGATCAAGGAGATTTCTCATGGCGCAGGCGATTTCGGAGCGGGAGAATCCCAGCTCACCGAAAAGGAACGGAAAGAGGGAAGTCTGATCGAGCTTCCGGCTGTGCTTATCGGGATTGTTCCAATCTACAATCTTCCCGGTGTTCACCAGGAACTTCGGCTTTCGGGGGAAGTGTTAGCCGAGATCTACCTCGGCGATGTGAAAACGTGGAATGCGCCCCAGATCGCGAAGCTCAATCCCGACGTAACGCTGCCGAATCTCTCAATCCAGGTGGTCAACCGGCCCGCGGGAAAGGGCTCTAACTACGTCCTCACCGATTTTCTCTCCAAGGCTAGCTCTAAGTTTCGCGCCCAAATTGGAACCACGTCTTCACCTAAGTGGCCTGTCGGCGAACCGGCGGAACGAAGCTCCGACATGGCCGACAAAGTAAAAAACATCTCTGGCTCCATTGGCTATGTCGAATACCAATACGCGGTAAAAGGAAACATTCCTCAAGCTGCCGTGCTATCCCCTTCCGGAAAGTTCGTTAAAGCCTCAACCGAAACGATCGCAGCAGCGTGCCAGGCGGCCGAAGCCCCCCACTGGAACAATTTTTCCGCCTCTCTGACGAACGGGCCAGGAACAGATTCTTATCCCATCACCAGTTTCAGCTGGATTTACCTGCGCACTCAATCGTCCGATTCAGCGCGCGCAACTGCATTAGCCGATCTGTTGGATTGGATATATACGGATGGTCAGCGATATGCGGCGCAAGAGGGCTATGCGGAACTACCTTCTCCACTTCTCGCAGCGGTAAGGAAAAAAGTAAAGGAACTGCGATAGCCGCTAGCAAGCCTCAATTTCATCATTCGCGCGCTCAGGATTCGGATAATCCTTCATTCACAAGCGTTGCGGCTACCGCGCGCCGTCGGATTTTTCCCGTCGAAGTGGTTGGTATGTTTTTCACCAGATATATTTTCTTCGGACACTTGTATTCCGCCAAATGTTCGCGGCAGTGTTTGATCAGTTCAGATTCAGTTGCTTGCTGTGACTCTTGCAGAACCACCGCTGCAGCCACTTCCTCACCCAGCGTCGGATGAACGTAGCCGAACGTCACTGCCGCTGCCACAGCAGTATTCTGCAACAACACCTCGTCCACTTCGTGTGGTGCGATATTCTCGCCTCCGCGGATGATGATGTCCTTGATCCTGCCCGTCAAATGTAGATAGCAGTCTTCGTCGAGCATTCCCTCGTCGCCCGTGCGAAACCATCCGTCTGCGAAGGCTCGGGTATTCGCCTCAGGATTGTTCTCATAACCGCGAAACACGTTGGCTCCCTGAATCGCCACTTCACCACGCTGGTTCGTCCCGAGGTGGTTGCCCTCCCGGTCCATGATGCTGATGCGCAACCCGGTCCCGACTCCGACAGATCCCGCCTTGCGATGTCGCGGCGGTAATGGATTCGATGTCATCTGGTGGCTTGCTTCTGTCATCCCATAAGCTTCGACGAAAGGCACCCCGAATAAATTCTCGATCTTGTGAATGAGGCTTGGCGAGAGAGGCGCGCTGCAGGAGCGGATAAAGCGCAGCGTCGCAGCCTCTTCGGGTTTTTGGTGGGCGCGAGCGAGCAGAAGCTGATGCATCGTTGGTACTCCCGAATACCATGTCACACGATGCTCTCGAACCGTCCTCCAGAAGGAAAGCGCGTTGAACCTTGTGGGAACAACAACGGTCCCTCCAGAAAGCAGTGTCGCCATGAGCGACGCCATCAACCCATGAACGTGAAACAGCGGCATGATGCACAGCGAAACGTCTGCGCCAGAAAGAGCGTAAGCATTCGCGATATTCGCCGACGACACCGCAAGGTTGAAATGCCGCAGCGGCACGCGCTTGGGCCGCCCCGTGCTCCCGCTCGTGTGCAGCACCAGAGCAATGTCGTCAGGTGTCGGCTCTTTTGCAGTAGCGCCAGTAGGATTGCCTGCAAGCCAAACATTCCCATCCTCACTCATTCCCACCGGGAACACTGGGATTTTGCGATCGGAGGCAGCGCTGCGCGCGAATTCCGCGCCTGCCGGGGGACATAGAAGAATGCGAGCATTCGTGTCATTGAGGAAAAAAAGAAACTCCTCATACGGATACGCCAGATTCAAAGGAGCTGCCTTTCCCGCAATGGTGGCAGCCAGAAAACTTACGATCGCAGGCAGTCCATTGGGCAGCGCGATTGCCACCGCGTCGCCGCGTCGAATCCCGACGGAAGCCAGAGCATTCGCCATAGCCAAAACTTGCTGCCGAAGCGAATCATAGCTCACCCGGATTCCGAGCTCTGGCACGATCACCGCGGTATGGCTGCTGTCGGCGAATTGCAGAACATCAAGGAGAGTTTCAACGGACTTCAGCGTCATTCGTTGGCTCCTCTGCGCCCGACTACCGCGTGCGAAATTCTTGTCTTAGTGTCTGCGAAATGTAGCGCCACGTGGGAGGAAAATCCTGTGAATTCTAAATCCGCGGCCTTGGCGTTTCGGCTTCTAACTGAACGCCTTTCCCAATGCCCGGATTATCCCATCGCGTATGTCGATGGGCAACCATACCTCAGCGAGCAGACGAGGAAAGGGAGTCTCTAGCGGCCGGGATCTAAATCTCTAATCACGACGTTCAGCACCTGTCCGGTTCGCCTCGCATCACTCTCCGAAACAGTTCTCCTCAAGTCGCCCTCGCTGCCCCCATGGGAATTATCTCGATACGTTCGCGCAATCGCCGGTAGCCTGACGCATCCGCCGCGGATGAGCCCCGCTTTCTCTGCGACAGCAAGTCTCGTTTCAAATGACCAATCGCTGATTTCCCCCGCGGGTACGCCTGCACTCGCCAGCCCTTGCAGTCCTTTGTGCTCGAGCGCGTCGGTCACGAGCGCCTCGAGAACTCCGCAAGAAGTGCGAAGCGCCACGTCATAGTCCTTTTGCTCGATAGCGCGTCGGCTATCGGCGTAAGCCTGCTCCACTACAGGGCGCAATTCAGGGTTGTGAACAAACTCGAACCGGCGACGAATCCCCGCATCCGATGACGCGGCTGGGGATTCAGGCGGAGCTTCACTAAGAGGAGAGTTACCTGACATTCCGGATAGCGATGCAACCGCCTGCCCGAGAACATCGAGCAGCCGCTTGACGATCTCGTCCGGAGGCACTCCTTCGGCAGCTCGCCCGTCCGCAGTGCGCATCAAGAAGGCACTACTAAACGAACGCGCCAACCAATGGGCTTTGCTGCCCCCCGACAATTGATTGATCGTCGTGCCACAATGCTCCTGCCAGGCGCGTGTTTCAGCCATCACCGCTGGATTGCTCGCATCGGTTCCTAGCCTTTCGCGAATCTGCCGCCCGCGTCGGATCAGACCGTCCAGGTGCGACAACTGAGTATCGATCTGCGCTCGCACACTTTCTTCCATTGCTCGCGTCTCCTGCTTCTCGACATCTTCATGGGCGACTTCACGCCAACACGATTATCGCATTTCGCCTGTCGGCGGCAACGTAACGGCGACAACGTAATGCTGTCGAAACACCTGGCGAACCGTATTTTGACGAAGGGCAATGTGAGGTTCGCTATAATTCCGTAGCGATGCCTCGGTTTCTCGACAAACTGTTGCGGGTGCTCCGTGAGCGGCGCGGCACGGACATGCCGTTCATGTGCCGCCACCTTCTTTCCGAGCGCGGCGAAGCTTCGCAAACCGCTCTCGCGCAGGAAATCATCAATGCCTATAGGGCGATGAACGACACGCAGCGGCTGCCGTTCTATGAAATGCTGTCCCGTGATTTCGCCCCCGATCAGGCTTCCATTCTTAGCGCTGCGGCGGACTATCAGAGCTCACCTGGGCCTCACGCCTTGGCCAGGTTATCGGCAGCCGTCGAGTCTCCACGCCAGGAGCTTTTCCGCCGCCTCAACACGGCGCCGCGCGGCACCGAAACGCTCGTCGCCATGCGCGAGCATGTGTTGGCCTCCAGCAACGGAGATTTCTCCCCCATCGATGTAGACTTGCGGCACTTATTCAGGTCCTGGTTCAACCGGGGTTTTCTTCGCCTCGAACGCATCAGCTGGCACACCTCGGCTTTGATCCTGGAAAAACTGATCGCCTACGAATCGGTCCATGAAATCAATGGCTGGCCCGACCTCCATCGCCGCCTCGAGGCCGACCGCCGCTGCTTCGCCTTCTTTCATCCGGCCATCGTCGACGAGCCAATCATTTTTGTGGAAGTGGCCCTATCCCGCGGACTGACGGGCGATCTCGAACCATTGCTGGATATTCAGGCGCCGGTGCTCCCTCCCGGGAAGGCCGACACAGCCATTTTTTATTCCATCAACAACTGCCTGCGCGGTTTGCGTGGCGTTCCTTTTGGCAACTTTCTGATCAAGCAGGTGGTGGACGAGTTGGCTGCCGAGCTTCCGAACATTCAAAACTACAGTACGCTATCGCCTCTCCCGCACTTTTCGCGAGCCTTGCGGGATCAACAAGACGAAAACGGTTTTACCCGCGATCGCCTGCTGCGTCTACTATCCGACGATGCCCGCCCTCTCACTACGGCAGGGCGGCGTCGGGACCCCGTGGAAGCTCTCTTCCACTTGCTGGAGCAGCCTCTGGCGCATCGAGAAATTCTCACACGGCCGCTGGAGCGCCTGGCCCTTGCTTATCTCACACAGGTGCGTCAGAACGGTAAGCTCTACGATTCCGTCGCCACGTTTCATCTTTCGAATGGCGCGCGCCTCGAGAGAATCAATACTTTTGGCAATTTGCGGCCTTACGGCTTGCGTGATTCCTTTGGCGTCACCGTGAATTATCGCTATCTCCCTGCTGAACTCGAAGAGAACCACGAGCGCTTCGTCAGAGGTGAAATCCAGGTAGCCAACGGCCTGGCATCAGAATACAAGGCGGTAAGGAAAGCCTGGCAGCCCCGAGTGTCCCTGCACAGCGCAAAACACTGAAACAGTGTCTCGGCATCTTACCCGGATCTCGTCTCGATGATCGAGCGGCTGCTGGCTGGGCAAACGTGCTTGATTCCATTCGCCCAGCTTCTCTAAGGCTGCTCGGTTAGGCGCTCGCTGTCGACGCCCGCGCTTCCGACGCCGCCACAGCAGCTACCTCGCGAGGCCCTGGCGCCTTCAATCGCCGCAGGACAAAGAACGCCAGCACCGCCGCAATCGAGTCGAAAACAATCGCGATCTTGAACACGCCCGCCCAGCCAATGTTCGGCAGGGCGAACTTCGCCGCGAACGGGGTCCCCATCGTCGGTAGCACCGTGAGACCGATTCCATACGCGACAAACACCCCTGCCACAATCAGCACGACGACCTTGGCCATGCGACTAAGTTGTAGGCGCATCACTGTCGGCGCAAGGAACATCGAAAACAACACCATCACTCCGCCGAGCAGCAGCAAAATGTCGGCCCGGAAGTCGAAAGCCTTCCCCGCCGCGAGCGCAGATCCGATGGGGACAAACATCGACGCAGTCCCCTTGGCGGTGTATAGGAAGCCGTAGTTCGTTGTGGCGTACTTCCGGCCGAAGAAGTCTCCACAGAGCGCCGGAAAAAGCGAATAGATCTCACCCCATCCGAAGAACGTGAAAGCGCTAAAAACCACGAATAGCTTCGGGTTGTGTGCGAACTTGATGAGCGCGAAGATGGCAATCGCCTCCAGGCCGAATGCCAGAGTCATGGTCTTCTCGCGTCCGATGTGGTCAGAGATCCAACCCCAGAACGGACGACATAGCCCGTTGACTAGGCGGTCTGCGGAAAGCGCAAACGTGAGCGCAGCCATGCTCAGGCCAAGCAATTGCACCGGAACTTTGTCCACGCCGAAGTCTTTTGCCATAGGGGCCAATTGAGCAGTGGCCATCAAGCCGCCGGTTGCTACCATCGCCATCATCCCGTACATCAGCCAAAAGTGTGGCGTCGAGGCCATCTCACCCGGCTTGAAGTCCACGGGGCTCTGGCGAACTTTTACCTCTGGGCTGCCCTTAAGCCTCCACGTCTTCGGCAACCATCCCTGTGGAGGCGCCTTTAGGAACAGTGCCGCGATCACCACCACTGCTCCCTGGATAATTCCCCAGACGATAAATGCATGTTGATAACCCGAGCCAGGGGGCTGCCCAGGGGGATTGATCATATTTGCGATAGGCGCAACAGTGAAGGCGGACCCAGCTCCGAATCCCGCGGCGGTGAGACCTGCGGCGAGTCCGCGATGGTCGGGGAACCACTTCAGCGCGCTGCCAATGGCCGTGCCATACACGATGCCAGCGCCGAGTCCTGCGATCGCGTAAGAGAGGTAAAGTGAGGTCAGAGTGTCCGCTTTGCCGGCTCCATACCAGCCAATTGCTGCCAGCACTCCTCCGAGCATGACGAGAAGTCTCGGTCCGAACTTGTCCACAAGCCAGCCTTCAAACGGGACAAGCCATGTTTCGAGAAGCACAAAAACCGTGAAGGTCACCTGGATCAGCGCCTGCTCCACTCCCAGGTGCTTTTGCAGCGGGGTGACGAACAACGTCCAACCGTATTGGAGATTCGCCACCGCCACCATGCTGAGGACGCTGAAGAAGAGAATAACCCAACGGTTGTCGACGAGAGCTTGGAACCCTGCGCTTCGTTCGGAAGGGGTTTCGGTCATGCGTGCATCTCCTTACCGGTTCCCGGAATTTCTCTCCATACCAAAAAACAGAAGCTATTGATCATCTCGGCCCGGCCAGCTCGCAACAAGTGGGGAAGTGTGGAACGGAACAACAGGGTCTCGGGATGCGGCCACAGAGATACCACCAGTATGCGCGCTATACGTCAAGAGCACGCTGTCAGATCCGCCTTCTTCACAGTCGTATTACTTCTGTAAATTGGACAAATCCAAATTTCCGAGCGAACCCCCACTGGTCCGCTAAGCGAACCTCTAACACCCTATCAACTACCTGTCAAGAGCTTAGTAGCGCCGTCTGCGAGAAACCCCGGCGGGCAGCCTCCAAAAAGTGTTGGCGATGTAGTCAACTTCGCGCAATTCCCTTGACAGGCTCGCGAGCGATATGGTAGACGCTCCCCTGCCTTGTCAGAAAACTTTCTGCGGAGAGGGTAAACATGCGCTCGCCTAAACTTCGGGGTGTGCTTCTAGCCTCGCTTTTCGTCGTTTCCGGTCCGCTCGCCTTTGCTCAGAGCGCCAAGCCCACCGCCGATCCCGCACCCCAGAAGGCTGCGACCGAGGAAGAAGTACAACAATTGCGCCGCGAGGTAGCCGAACTCAAAGCGCAAATCCAGCAGCTCGTCCAGACGACCGCTCGGCCCCAAGCCGGAGGCGCTCACCTTGTCCAAACCAACGCAGTCGTCGATCCCGCACCGTCGGATTCCACGGCGACGCCCCCTCCTGCCACGACGGAAGACATCGACGCTCTCCAAAAAGAGATCGATCTCCTTCAGAAGAAGTCCAACGACGCTCCTGCAGTCACTGCCGGGTGGAATGGCGAACACTTTTTCCTGAAGAGCTCCGATGGCAACTTCCAGCTCATGCCCGTCGGATATTTGAACGCCCAGTATAATTTCTACAAAGGCGACGGCGCTCCCTCAGACACGTTTTCCATCAGACGCGCCCGTTTCGGCGTTCAGGGCTACTACGGCAAACAACTCGACTACGCATTCCTGTTCGAGACGGCCTCCACCGCCACCCCGACAATTGCTGTTCGTGACGCCTACATCGACTTCAAGCCCTGGAATGCATTCAAGATCATGGGCGGCCAATACAAGGTCCCCTTCTCCATGGAAGTCGGCACCGGCGACACCAATGTCGAGTTCGCCGAGCGTTCGATCACTTCTGTGCTATACCCCGATGCTGCTGGAACTTTCCGTGCTCCCGGCATTGACGCCCACGGCGATTTGTTCGGCGAGCGGATGCAATACTGGGTCGGCGTCTTCAATGGCAAGGGACTCTTGGCCAACAACACCACCAACGAAGTCGAAGTCGTCGGCAGAGTCCGCTTCGCTCCTTGGAAACAGTCCGACAATCCCTGGCTAAGCGGGCTATCCTTCGGCGGTTCTGCCCAGCACGGTCGCTCCAAGGCCCTCGCAAGCGAGTTAAGCTTCAGCGGCGTCCTCAACGACCAGACCTATACTTTCTTTCCGCAGTTCCGAATCAATGGTGGAATCTCGCGATATAACGGTTTCGCTGCCTTCTTCAGAGGACCGCTGGGTATTCGTGCTGAATACACTCAGCTCCTCGAAAAGCGCAGTGGCATCGGATCTTTCGTCCCCAGCGGTGTCGGATTCAACACACTTCCCGGCGTAGTCGGCAAGGGCGCTTACATCTCTGCAACCTACTTGCTAACCGGCGAGAAGGAGCCGGAGAACGCCATCCCGCGCGTTAAGCACCCTGTGATCGGCCCCAATTCACCCGGAGAAACAGGCGGCCCTGGTTGGGGCGCTTGGGCCCTCAAGGCTCGCTACTCCTGGCTACAGGGCCGAGCTGGCGGCATCACGTGCGATGCCACCACCACTCCAGCCTGCCCGATTACACCAGGCGTGGTCCCGACCTTCAGCGACCACACCGCCCAGTGGACCGTGGGCTTCAACTGGTATCTCAACTACTGGGTTCTCGTGAAGACGGACTTCAACATCAACCAGCTCAAGGACCCGAGCGTTCAGGGCATTCTGCCCCGCAATTACTTTGTGTTTATTGAGGGGATTCAGTTCCGGTTCTAATCGAGGTCTTGAGCGCCTCGGATAAGCCCGTTCGCTGGTTACTACGGGGGCCGGCACGAGAGTCCGAACGCGCTCAGGGTCGAGACAGCTTATTGAAAGCGTAGTCGGGCCCCCGCAAACATCGTTGGAGGAGATTCGATGAGATCGAAAATGTTGCCTCTGCTAGCTTTCGCGATTGTGCTCACTTCCACTTTGATCTCAAACAATTGCGGAGGCCCCGCGAACTGTCCCACCTGCGGCACGGACAAGAAAGGTACCGTCGGCTTGATCGACGTCATGCTGGTGCCCGAGCACAACGGCAACGGCGAGCCCGGCGGCCCCTTCAACATATTCGATATCAGCTGGGTCGATCCCACGAATCGCCTCTACTACGTTTCGGATCGCATTGGCCTCGATGTGCCCGTGTTTAACACCGTCACCAACATCGCCCTCGCTGCAATCGGTGGAGATAACTCGGTCGCCGAGGCCGGCAACAATGCCAGCGTCTGCTTCGTGGATGCGGAGTCCGGTATCACAATTCCCCCGATCACCACTCCTCTCGGTAACTACACTCGCTTCGGCTGCAAGACAGGGAACTTCCGCATACCTGGATTCTTTGGCCCGAACGGCCATTTCGGTGGATTTGATGGGGGCCAGTGCTGCGCCTCGCGCTCCAATAACTTGAACCCATTATCCGGTCCCAATGGTCTCGAAGCCACACCAGACGGACATTTCCTTTTCGTCGGAAATGGTAGCGCGAGCGTGGCCGTATTCGACATGAGCGCCACGATTGCAAGCCCGTCCGTACCGCCCACCGTGGTTGCAACGATCGTGGCAGGTTCATCTCCGGACTTTGACGGTCTTCCCAATGGCATCACCGGTTGCCAGGCATCCGCAAATGGAAGAGCCTTCTCTGATCCGAGTTGCGGTGACCTGCGATCCGACGAGATCTCCACAACTGGCGGCTTGGTCACAGCTCCCGACGGAAGTCAGCGCTACTTGTTACTCATTGCCAATGGCGATCCGGGTCTTCCATTCATCTCCATCGCCGACGTTACCGGAATCGTCACCGGAACCGGAACTCTGCAACAACAGCACTGCCTGCCCTACAGCCAAACCAAGGAGTACAGCCCGGGCGGTCCGATGACGCCTTTCCCGGCAAACTTCTCCTCCTGCATCCTCGGCCAGATCTACTACGATGCAGCGGCGCAAAACGACCCCAACACAATTATCGACGACGCTGGCGCCAATGGCGATGCGGGTATTCCCTGCCCAGATCCTTCGCTTGAATTCGCCTTTCCTCCCGGCGGCACGAGAGTATCTGTCCCCACTGGAGCATCCGGCCATGCATTTGGTTTCAACCCTGATGTTCCTTGCCATCACGGGCCAATGCTCACCGCCACCACTGCCACACAAGCCGGAGGGGTCTTTTGTGCAGCGGGCCCTGGTACGCCGGCGGGTTGTGTTGGCGCGGTAGCTCTCGCTGGTATTGGTGGGTCGGCGTTCAACCCTAGTACCGGCCACTTCCTTGTCACCAATTCGAATTCAATCGGCGGCGATGTCACGGTTGGAAGCGTCGACGAAGTTGATCCCTTTCACACCTTTCCTGGCGGCCCGGTTAACGGAGTGCCAGCGGTGATCAATAGCTTCCCCGTGCCTAACTGTCAGCCCAGCGGCGTAAGCATCGGACCCGGCACCGATGTCTTGGTGGCTTGCGCCGGACACGATGGCAGACAGTTCGCCCCTCTCACATACATCATGAACGGCACCACCGGCGCTATCCTCGCCACCATCAACTTTGTCGGAGGCGCGGACCAGTCATGGTTTAACCCCGGCGACGGTAAGTATTACTTGGCTTCGAGAGACATGATCCCTGGCCCTGTCCTCGGTGTGATCGACGCCCGTACTCGGCAGTGGCTGCAGAACGTTCCTACGAATGGCAATGCGCACAGCGTCGCGGCTGATCCGATCAATAACCACATCTTCGTGCCCTTGCCTGCGGGCGGGAATTGCCAATCGCAAGCTGCCGACGGCTGCGTAGGCGTATACGCGTCCGAGTAGTTAAGTGGCAATTTGTTCGGAGTGGAGGCCCGGATTCACAGCCTTGGATTCGGGCCTCCGCGTTTTGAGGGAGCGAAACTATCGGACGACTGTTTCTTGATACCGCATCATTTTCCAGTCGCCGTCACGATTCGTCCAAAGTTCGCCGATGAAAACCCTCCGGAAGAGTGTGGCTGAGCCTCTTGGGAATCGCATGGTGCATTCATAGGTAACGAAAGCGTAGTGCGGTCCAAGTTGTTGCACCTGGAAAAGCTGAAGCGAATATTCCACAAACATGCTGTGCTCCACTTCCCGAACCGTTTTAGTCTTGGAGCGTTCGCCGTCGCCATCCGCTTCCACTGCCTGGAAATCGTCGGTCAAAAATGCGGCATAGGCATCTTTGTCTTTTTTCTTGAACGCCGCCCACGCTGCTTTTACTTTCGCCTCCAGCATCTCCGCCAGCTTGGACTGAGCGCCGGTGTCCTTGGATGGTGATGATGGTGTCGGCGCGTTCGCGGAAGCTTTGTCCGTCGCAGCCGGTTGCTGTGCGAATGCATAGCCCGGCAATGCCAGCGCCATACATGCGCAAAAAAACCAATTTCGCATCTGCATCTCCTCAAATCCGAAGCGCCGCGCATCTTACAGTTCTGGTGCCATGCAGTCAAAGCGGAGTTCGCCATGCGAGCGACGGGCTAGGGAATTGAGGCATCGAGATACGGGCTTACAGCCGATTGCCGTGCGGATTGCTCTTAGCTAGTATGAATTTGTTGGGATTTCGAACGCACATAAGCAAAGGGAGATGAAACCATGAGATCAACCACGCTACTCGCGCTTGTTCCGCTGCTATGGGCGTCTCTCGCATTTCCGGCAAGAGCTCAGCAACAATCCTCATCATCAGCCCAAGCCTGGCGCCAAACTCAAGTGACAGACGGAACCGCCTCCACTCGATTCTCGCTGACCGGCAAATTCCTGAAACGGCCTGCGGGTGACGTGTCGAATCCCCCCGTATTGGCCATAGATTGTGGGAGGGGGCGTGGCTCCAAGGGCAGGCTCATAAACGGGAACCTCCAGGTCGGCGTGCCCCTCAAGATTAATTACGTGGAACCCTCGGAGATTCACGGCACTTCCTATTACCCGAAAGTGTTTGTTCAAGTCCGCGTGGACGACGAGGCAAAAAAAGACAAACGACAGTGGACGCCGGGAAAAGACAAAACCTCCGCTGTGTTTGCCAAATATTCCCTGAAGAAAATGCTCAGCGCTCACACCGTGGAAATCACCACCCAGGATGACGCTGGTAACGACGTCGTCATGCAGTTTGACGTGCCCTCCGACTCAAAGGCTGTCGAAGCAGCCTGCGATGTCGACACCAGGAAGTAGGAACTGAACCTCACGGCTCCGTCGGACACTGAATCAGCTGAGCTGTGTCTTCACCGGCACTGAGCTACCGAGTTTTCTTCCGATTCCGAAGTGCAGAACGGCAACCGGTGTGTCATGAAGTGCTTTACGATCCATAATCCCTCACCGTTCGTCACATAAATCAAGTGCCGCCCGTCCTCGGAGAATACGCTCGTAACGCCGGTAAACGTCTTCACTGTGCGTGGATTTTTCGGATCGCTCATAATCCATTAGCTTTACGGTCTGCGTCGGCACAGTGCCTTCCCCCGATTGATCCGATGAAACTGCGATGGCGAGCCCGGCCCCGACATCGGTTAACTTCCCTCCGGACGCTACGCGATCAACAATCTGCGGTTTGTCCGAGTCGGTTACATCCACCACTGTGAAATGAACGTGTTGCTGCAAATAGATGTACCGTTTGCCGTTCTCCTCTTGAAAAAGGATTTGCCGCACCGCTGAACCTGGCACAGGAATATGAGCCACCACTTTGGTCATCTCTTTTCCGTTATTCTTCGAGTCTTGAGTGGTAGCCTGAGTGTTAACCGGTAGGAAAGTTGATGATGCTGGAATCAGCGCAAGGCCCAGGCATATCCGCAAAGCTCTGTAGCGAGACATATTTTTCCCTTCTTTGGCGCACTTCCTTTTAGACGTGGTTGACGCTTTGACGCCTCTTGTCCCTGGGGTTCTGGCCCACCCAAGAGATTGCGAGGAATTACCTTTAGAAGGGAATACAGTTGAATATGTATACTCCTACTCGCGAGCGAGTGGAAACAAGCGTTTCGGCCAATGAAATGAGTGCATTTCCTTTATCCTCGAGAGGGTGACCGCCCGATGAGTTCCGCCGCACAGGAATTCCTTCGCAGCGCCGCTATAAAATCTGCGGACCTCATGCACCGCCAGATCATCCGCCGCGGCATCGATCAGTACAGCGCTGCCAATGATAAGGGTCGCTCGCGCTTTGCCGATTGGGAAGCAGCCCGCCAGCGTTGCCATGAAATCAAGTGGGAAGCGCTCAACAATCTCGATCGCTATCTCCTCGAATTCGAACAGCGCGTGAAAGAACGCGGCGGTCACGTCTTCTGGGCCGCGGATTCTGCCGAAGCCTGCCGCTACATCACCGAACTCGCCGTCAGCCGCGGCGTCCACAAAATGGTGAAATCGAAATCAATGGTGGCGGAAGAGATTCATCTCTCCCCCGCCCTTGAAAAAGCAGGCATCCAGGCGATTGAGACCGATCTCGGCGAATACATTGTGCAGTTGCGCAATGAGCCGCCGTATCACATCGTCACGCCGGCCATGCACCTCACGCGCAAGGACATCGCCGATCTTTTCAAAGAGAAATTGGGCGACGTGGATACCGACGATCCCGTCGAACTGGTCGCTGCCGCTCGTCGCGCGTTGCGCCGCGATTTTTTCTCAGCTGAAATGGGAATCAGCGGCGCCAATTTCCTCGTTGCCGATGCGGGCATGATTGCCCTCACCACCAACGAAGGCAATGGCCGCCTCTGCACCAGCGTCCCCCGCATTCATGTTGCGCTCGCGGGAATCGAAAAAGTGATTCCGCGCCTACAGGACCTCGCGCTGTTTTGGCCCGTGCTTGCCACGGCGGGCACCGGCCAGCCCATCACTTGCTACAACACATTAATCGGTGGCCCGCGCAAGCCTAATGAGGTCGACGGGCCCGAGGAGTTCCACGTCGTACTCCTCGACAATGGCAGGAGCGAATTGCTCGCAGACCTCGAGCAGCGCGACGTGCTGCATTGCATTCGCTGCGGCGCCTGCCTCAACGTGTGTCCTGTGTTTCGCACCGTCGGCGGCCACACCTACGGAACCACCTACCCGGGCCCAATCGGTAGCGTTCTCACTCCGCATCTGCGCGGGATTGACGAGTTTCACCACCTTTCTTACGCCTCATCCCTCTGCGGCGCGTGCACCGATGCTTGCCCCGTGAAAATCGATCTGCACCATCACCTTCTCGAAAATCGCCGCAATGCCGTCAATCACTCCGCTCGCCCCTGGGCCGAGCGGATGGGCTTCAAAATCTGGCAGTGGACCATGCAGAGTGCTTCGCGTTTCCGTCTTGTGGGTGGTCTGGCGCGAATGGCATTGCGCGTTACGCATGGCCTCCGTTTGGGCGGCACGGCGCTCGATCCGATGGGTCCATGGTCGAGGAATCACGCGGCTCCGCGCGTCCCTCAGAAATCATTTCGTGCGCTCTGGGGGAAAAATGCCGGAAACTGAAAACGCAAGCCGCGACCAAATCCTCGCTCGCATCCGCACCGCGCTGCGCGAGCCCGCCCCGCGTCACGAACCCGTCAAAGCAGGCCCAATCTTCGCTCCCGTCACCGATCTGCTCGATCGCTTCCAGAAAGAGTGCGCAATTAATATTACGGAATTTGTCGCCGTTCCCAATTGGCGCGCCAGTGCCGCGGCCATAAAAGAAATCCTCGCGGCCCTTCCGCCGGGAGAAATTTTTGTTCAAGATTCCTCCGATTTGCGCGAACTCGCGGCAGAATGGGACGACAGCCGCACGATTCAGTGGTCCAGCGAAGGCGGACCAAAGGAATCCGCGCAAGCCACGATTTCCGCGTGCGAAGCGCTCGTGGCGCAAACCGGTTCCGTGCTCGTCTCCGCCGCATGCGGAGGTCGCGGTGCCTCGGTCATCGCGCCCGTCCACATCGTTGTCGCAACGATCAATCAACTCCTGCCCGATATCGATGCCGCTCTGGCGCGCGTTCAGGAGCGCGGCATCGTCGCCCAGAATTCGTTTCTATGCCTCATCACTGGATCGAGCCGTACCGCCGACATAGAAAAAATTCTCGTCATGGGCGCGCACGGCCCTCGCCGTTTGATTGTTGTCCTGGCAATGAGCTGATTTTCCGGCGCCACTCTAACGCAATCGCTGCGCTTGCCGAGACGCACCGGAAACTGCGAAAATGAGCTGGAATTGTGAAGTAACTAAAGGGTTCGTCTTGCTTACCAGTTCGTCCAGCCGCCGTCAGTAGAAGAGAACTACGTCACGAACAAATATCCGGGCGCCGCAAATGCGGCCAACAGAGCGGAAGGAGTCGTTAATGAGCGGAGTGCGAGTTTTGGTCGGCACGCGCAAGGGCGCGTTCATCCTGACGGCAGATGGCAAACGCGAAAAATGGGACATCACCGGCCCGCACTTTGCCGGCTGGGAAATGTATCATCTCAAAGCGTCGCCCGTGGATCCGAACCGGATCTACGCGTCGCAATCCACCGGCTGGTTCGGCCAGCTGATTCAGCGCTCCAACGACGGCGGCAAAACATGGGAACCCGTCGGCAACAAATTCGATTACGCCACAGTTCCCGGCACTCATCAGTGGTACGACGGCACGCCGCATCCCTGGAAATTCGCGCGCGTCTGGCACCTTGAACCTTCGCTCACCGATCCCGACACCGTTTATGCGGGAGTGGAAGACGCCGCGCTGTTTCGTTCGACCGATGGCGCGCAAACCTGGCATGAGCTTCCCGGTTTGCGGGAGCATGGTTCGGGACCGAACTGGAACCCGGGCGCCGGCGGCTTGTGTCTGCACACAATCATCCTCGATGAGAAAAACCCGAATCGAATCGTCATCGCAATTTCAGCAGCGGGCGCGTTTCGCTCGGACGATGCCGGAAAAACGTGGCAGCCGATCAATCGCGGATTGAAATCCGAGGGGATTCCGAATCCGACCGCCGAAGTGGGCCACTGCGTTCATCACATCGCGATGCACCGCTCGCGTCCCAACTCTTTGTTCATGCAGAAGCACTGGGACGTGATGCGCAGCGACAATGCCGGCGACTCTTGGGAGGAAGTGAGCGGCAATCTCCCCACGGATTTCGGTTTTGCGATTGACGTTCACGCACACGAGCCGGAAACGATTTACGTGGTCCCGATCAAAAGCGATTCCGAACATTTCGTCCCCGATGGGAAACTGCGCGTTTTTCGCAGCCGAACGGGCGGCAATGAATGGGAACCGTTGACAAAGGGTCTTCCGCAGCGCGATTGTTATGTGAACGTGCTGCGCGACGCTATGTCGGTAGATTCGCTCGATTCGTGCGGCATTTATTTCGGCACGAGCGGCGGCCAAGTCTACGCGTCAGCCGACGCGGGAAATAGTTGGAACGCGATCGTGCGCGACTTGCCGGCTGTGCTTTCCGTGGAGGTTCAGACGCTGCAATGATTCGCGTGATACTTCCGGCGCATCTGCGAACGCTCGCGCGCGTGAACGGCGAAGTGAGCGTCGAGATTTCCGGTGAGCCGACGCTGCTCTCGGTGCTGAATGCGCTCGAGACGCAATATCCGGTTCTGCGCGGCACGATTCGAGATCAGGTGACGCATGAGCGCCGCCCGTTCGTAAGATTCTTCGCCTGCGAAGAGGATTACTCGCACGAGCCCGCTGAAACCGCTCTGCCTTCCGCGGTCGTAGCAGGGAAAGAACCGTTTTTAATCGTCGGAGCAATGTCCGGCGGCTGATTTTCCCCGGCTCAATGAAACATCACCGGTTCGTGCGCGCGAACCGGATTTGAATCAGACACAGGAGGCAACATGCAATTGGATCCGTATCTTCATTTCAACGGCAACTGCGAGGAAGCATTTAAATTCTACGAGAAAGCTCTCGGCGGCAAGATCGCCTTCAAGACAACATACGGCGAAGCACCGCCAGCGGCACAATCGTCACCCGACTTTCGCAACAAGATCATGCACATGCGCATGGACTTGAACGGAAGAGTTTTGATGGGCAGCGATGTTCCCGCCGATCGTTACCAGGCGCCGCAAGGATTTTCGCTTTCGCTCAGCGCAAAAGATCCGGCGGAAGCGGATCGCCTGTTCAACGAAGTAAGCAAGGGTGGAAACATCATCATGCCGATCCAGCAGACTTTCTGGTCGCCTCGCTTCGGCATGTGCACCGACCGGTTCGGTATTCCGTGGATGGTGAACACGGACCAGCCGGCTTCACAGCAGGCGGCGCACGGAAACTAGCGCGGAGCGCTGCAAGCGTTTCAAGAACGTGACGCATTAACGTGACGAATTAGCGTGACGAATTAATGTGACGACGATGCGGGGGCCGCGGCTCTCTCGCGGACTGGCTGAACGTTGTTCATCAGCGCTCGGACGCGGCCCGCATCCACTTCGTTTTGCATTACACCATCTTTCTTCAGGCTCGTTCCCACAATGATGCCATCGGCGTGCTCGAGAAATGCGGCGACGTTGTCCGCGCTCGTGCCGCTGCCGATTAAAATCGGGCGTTTCGCGAAAGATTTTGCTTCGCGCACTTTCTCGACGTCCGGCGCGCTGCCTGTGAACCGCCCGGAAACAATCAGAGCGTCAGCTCCATAAAATTCCGTCCACTCGATGTGCGTGCGCAGATCGATTCCTGGGAACGGCACCGAGTGCTTTTTGTCCACGTCCGCAAAAATGTGAATTCCTTCGGCGTGCAGCTCTTTCCGTTTGCGCATCAGTTCGGCGGCGCAGCCGTGGTCGAATTCGCCCGTGTCCCACACGCGCGCGCCGGTGAGAATGCAAACGCGAATCCAGCGCGCGCCCGCTGCCAAGGCGATCGAGAGGCAGACGGTGCCGCCGTTGTGAATCACGTTAATGCCGACTGGTATCGGAAAATTCTTCACGACTTCTGCGGCCGCGACGGCGTGCGCCGTCATCGCTTCGGGCTTCACGTCGTTGCCAACGTAGTAGGGGAGGTCCCACATGTTTTCGACTGCGAGCCCGTCGACGCCGCCTTGCACCAACGCTTCAGCGTCGCGCAGAGCGTGGTCGATAATTTTCTGCATTCCGTAGCCTGTGTAGCCGGGCGCGCCGGGAAGCGGCCAGAGATGCACCATGCCGATTACAGGCTTCGGGACGGGAAACAGATCGACGAGCGATTTCATTCGCGGGCGGTCGAGCTCCTTTTTCCATTCGGGCAATTGATTGCGATCCGGCTGTGGCGTCATGAGTGCCTCTCTGGCCTCAAATTGCGATTTTGAAGGCGGGCGAGCGCGCTGCGGCGCACCGCGTCCCATTTTCCGCGCAGGCGCTGCGACCGCATCAGTGCAGCGACTTCACGCGAACCCGGCAGCGCTTCTCCAGCGCCGACGAACGATACGGCGGCCGCGCCGCCGGCGGTTGCCGCGATAGCGGCTTCTTCCGGGGACCAGCCGCGCAGACGCGCTTGCAGAAATCCGGCGACGAACGCGTCACCCGCCCCGGTGGAATCCACCATTTTCACAGCGAATGATGGGACATGCTGCGGCCCACCGTTAAGTGAAATCAGGCAGCCGCTTTTCCCCAGTTTCAGGACCACTTCGCGAGCGCCCGCTTTTTCGAGTGCTGCAAACGCTCGACGCGGATCGCGCGCGCCGGTGAGCAGCGTTGCTTCGTCCGTGCTGAGAAGAAGGATATCCACGCTCGGAATGATTTGCAAAATTTTCCTCGGGATTTGCTGAGCGGGTGCCATTCCGACGTCGAGTGAGACCCAGCCGCCGCCAGCGTGAATTTCGCGCGCGATTTGTTTTGCAGCACGCGCGGGACCGGGGTTGAGAAAATTGTAGCCGACGAGATGCGCGGCTGCAGCTCCTTTGCATAGCGACCGCACGCCGCGCAGATGTTTTACGTGGCCATTCGCAGCGCGGCTGCCGAAGAAGGTGCGTTCGCCGTCGGGCGTGATGTTGATGTAGAAAAAGCCGGTCATCGCGTTGCTTGTGCGCTGGACCCAGCGGGTGTTCACGCCGCCTTCGGCGAGATGCTCGAGAACGTAGTCGCCGAAGCGGTCGCGACCGACGCAGCCGGCGAGGCGGGCGTCAACGCCCCAGCGGGCGAGAGCCAGTGCGGAGTTCGCGCCCACTCCGCCGCAGTGCATTTCGAGTTGCGGCGCGAGGCAATCTTGACCTGGCTTCGGCCAGGATTTCACGCGGCCGAGCATGTCGACGTTGATATCGCCAATTGTGACGATCGCCGGCTCTGGGCGAGCTTGGCTACGCTTGGTCATTTTTGATCTTCGATCAATCTTTAGTCTACTGCGCCCGGAGCGTCGGGTGTCTGCCCGAAACCCTTCGGCGCGGCGCTCGAAAGGCCCCGTTTACCGCCGATTAGAAATTTTTATACTGCATCTTTTCAAGGCGTTACGCGGAGTTTTAATCGCGCCACCGTAGATTAGAACTACCTGAGTTGGGGAACAAGTGATTCGCGGTACTGACGAGGAATTGTTCGCAAAAACCGGGCTGCTACCCAGAAGGGCGGCGCCCCGGCAAGCCGGGGCGTAACAAAGCGGCAGCCCAAATTTTCACGACTTTTCGAGATCTCAGATGGGACGCAAGGTCAGGGACATGCCCGACAGAATATGGCGGGAGCCACTGCAGAGTTATGGCGAAAAGGAATATGTCCATTTTACCGCGAAGCGGGTTTCGCGGACTTGCGGAGGGTTCGCGGGGGCGATACTGGCGAATTGGGTTCCAACGTTGTAGATAATGTAGAGATTGCTGTCAGGCCGGTAGTTGTACCTGAGGCGAACATTGGCGCTGACCGCCTGAGTGTTCGACGTGTCCATCTGAATCAGACTTGTGAAAGTTAAGAACCGATTGAAAGAGTAATTGGCCTGCAAGCTTGCCAGCACAACGGAAAAATTTCCATTCGGAAGCGGCAAGCGAAAGCGATCCCAAGTTTCGGAAGCGGAGATCGAAAATTTCGCAGTAGGGCGATAGTTGACCCGCACACGGAATTCATTCAGCGTTCCTGCGTAGTATCCGCCCCAACGCTCGAAGAAGTTGTAAGTGAACCGATGATTCTGTCCTGATCCGTATGTGAGCTGATGACGGGTGAAATGGTAGAGACCGTTCGGAATGAACACATTCTTGTAGATGTGAAATGGCGTGGTGATCCGCTGAGTAAACACGTCTGCGATATCGTCGTCGCTGTAAGCACCGTTATTGAACTCAGCGCGGAAAGTGCCCTGCCACTCCTGTGTAGAGACTTGGTTATGAGTATCCGGTGCGTGGAGGATGAATCCTTCGAATTGCAACTCGCGTACGCCCCTGATCTTGGGTCTGATCTTGAAAGTCAGATCTCCGTATGTTTCGTTTGAATCGGTCCTCTCAATGAAGCCCACTTCCGGATTAAAGTTGGGTCCGATTTTTCTTCGCTCGACGATTCCATCGAGCCAATTCGAGCGGTAGGAGAGAGAGGCGCCAACGTCCGTAGCGCTGCCGCTTGCGCCACTAATGTTGACGGGAGAATTCGTTCCGGCCGCGTGGGCGTCCACGATCCAGTCCTTGAAAAATACGAGACGGGTATCGACGCCTCCGGTTTGATTAAAGCTGTCTTGCGGATTGCCTGATCGCTTATCGATTCCCATCACCCCGATGTAGGAGCCAGACCACAGTGATTCTTTCAGCCGCACAACGGCATAGTTTGCATAGGGATTGGGACCGCTGGAGCGGGTATCGACATCCATGATGCCCAACTCCGTTCGGCCAATCGTGCCCGTGAGCCTAGCCCCGCCGTTAATGGGTACCTGTTGCCCGGTCACCGGGTCGATTCCGATTTGACGGCTGAAAAACAACTGGTCCTGGTCGCCGATGTCGAAGTTGAACACTCCTGCATTCTCCAAGAAGAATTGACGCTTCTCCGGTATGAATACTTTGAAGGGGGTGAGGTTGAACGGCTCAAGATCAACTTCGGTATCAGCAAAATCCGTATTTCCCGTAAGGTTCAAGACCAGGTTCGAATTGATGCCATACTTAATGTCGAGCCCACCGGTCAGCGGGAATTTTGGGTCCTGCCCCGTTTGCTTGTCGTACTGGACCAGACCGTATGGCTTGACGATGAAGAGCCTTCCACTTCCGATTTCGGTTATTCCCGTCAGCTCTCCTGCCTGTGAGACCTTCGTAATTCCGAAAGTTCTTCGGTAGGCGCTCCAAAGATCCTCTTCATTCTTTCTGCGAATGAATCGCTTCAAATTCAGACCCCAAATCACAGAGTTTGATTTAGTGAAGTTAAGGGTCGTAAACGGAATTTCGATTGTTGCAGTCCATCCGTCAGCAGTGATGCGTGCCTCGGACGTCCATACCCCGTCCCAACCTCGATCGAAGTCGCCTCCGTCCGTCGCCCCTTGCTCCTCTACTATCAGGCCGTCGCTTTGCGTTCCTAGAGGATTGATTTCGAAAACATAGCCACCACGACGGTTGTGGTTGGAATCGATCAAAATCTCGAAGTGATCATCCAAATCTTGGCTGACGTCACGGCGCAGTTCGGTTGCAACGATCCGAGAAGGTTCAGAATCGTAGCAGTGAATCCCGAAGTAAGCACCCTTCTGGGTGTAGAGAATGCGGACTTCCGTTTTCTCCGTTGGTGGCTGTCCGTCGTAAGGCTCTTTCTGTCGAAAGTCGGTTATAGGAGATCGGAGTTGCCAGAGCGGGTCGTCAAGGGTGCCGTCAAGCTTTGGAGCGTGGTCAACGCGTGCTGCCTCCGCCACGCGCACCTCGGTCTCAGAGGAGGAAGCTAAAACGTAAGGAGGAGGTTCGGAGTCACCGCAGCCCGGTGGAGACAGTGCGGCCACAAGAAGTGTGCCACATAAAACGGAGCGGAAATGAACACGATGTTCTTTCACCACGTCAGTCAGCCATCACGCAGTGCAAAGCGTCCCCTCCATCCGAGTCGAGGAGGAAATGACTCCAGTCTTCAAGCGTTGGCAGCGTCTTCAGTACGTCGATCGCCCTCGGCCGATTGAGCACAGGATTATCGTTGAGGATCGTGCCGTCGCGGAAAGCGAGGACACCTCCGAATAAGAAGAAAATCTATTCCTAAAACCTGAAATCCACCTGAAAGGGACTCTCCAGTGGAGTCAACTCTACTTATTGTTCTTCGACACCCTTTGATGCCGTTCCTCGATGGGCTGGATCCCTACGAATTCTTTGTAAAGCAAGAGATCGTAGAGAATTTTTAGGGCGCCGGCGAGGAAAAACGGCACGTTTATCCAGGAACTCCGCGCGAACATATATCCGACGAACAAAGGGCTGATAGCGGCTCCGGTGGTCCGGGCCATGCCGGTGATTCCGGCAGCCGCGGATCGCTCGTCGCTTCTCACGACCGCCATGACGTAGGATTGCCGCGTGGGAACATCCATCTGGCTGATACTGAATCGCAGGAGAAGCACTAGAACCGCGAGCGATAGATTGGGCATCAGTGGAACAAGAATGAGCAGAATGTTGGAAGGAAGATGCGTGAGGACCATGGTGTTGACCAGGCCCCAACGCGCAGCCAGACGGGCTGCCAGAAGCGCTGAAATGCCCGCAAAGATATTTGCCCAGAAGAAAATAACTCCAAGGGTTGCCGGGTGAACTCCGAAACGCAAGTAGAACCAATACGCCGCGAAGCTCTGTACAACAAAACCACCCGCGAACGAGTCCAAGGCGAACAGACTGGAAAGCTTGACGATCACGCGGTGGGATTGCGCAATGCCGAAAAAGCGTTTCAGCGTCGCCGGCAAGGCTGACCCGTCTCCGGAAGAATGCACTTCTGTCGCGGACGAAAGCCGAAGAAACGAGACCGCCAAGAAAGCGCCCAGAACAGCGTACAGGATGACTACCACACGGTACGCCGCGACGGGCGGCAGTGTGGTTCTCTGCAGTACACCCGTGATCGCGCCCGCAAAGAGTGCACCGCTTGCGGTGGCCACTGACCCGGCCAGGCTATACCAGGCAAATACGTCCGTCCTCGATTGATCGGGAACCACGTGCGCAAGCGCCGCTTGTTCTATGGACAGAAACGGGCCGACTTCATTGCCGCTGGGACTGATCACACCAATCGTTCCGGCGATCAGCAAGAACAAGAAGTTGCTGGTGCAAGCGAAGGCCAGACCCGCTGCCGCCATCAGAATGGATCCGACAATGAGCATTCGCCGGCGTCCCATCCTGTCGGCGCGTGTCGTGAGACAGAGTGAGATCACGGTATCGCCGACGAGAGTTAGAGTCAGCAGGATTCCGGTCTGAGATTCTCGGAGGCCCAGCCCGATCAGATAGAAGACCAAGACAACGGATAATGAACCGTACGCGAATAAACGGATGAATCGCGAGAGAAATAGTAAGCGCGCATCGCGCGTCAGAAGTTCCATCGAGCGGGGCAGCAACGAACGGATGGACATCGGAAGCGCGCACCTGCTCTCTGAATTTTGATACAAACAGCCGCGGATGATGTTACGGTCGCTTCCACAATACCTAAAATCCGGAAAGAAATAGAAGAGACTGCGCTGACAACCCTCAGCCTGACCGTGCTGCCTAATTTGTTTCGCGGCTGTGGGATGGGCGGGTGGAAAGAAGATTTCAAGTTGAAAATTTAGAATCTCAATTTGAAGGCAAAGGCGGCGAGAGACAAGGTCAAAAGCGCGGCGAGACGCCGGGGGTTCACAGGCAAGGCACCAGCTCTGAAGAGGTAGCTACATGGATCTTAGCCAACAATTACTGACGCTATCGACTCGTTAGTGGGTTACCTGTCCGAGTTCGTATTTTCCTTGTTGTGGATCGACGAGGGTGACGCCGCCGTGGCCCTTCCAGAAGCCGACTAGAATATCGACGCGCACGTAGTAGGTTTCTCCGGGTTTCACTTCGAGATCTATTCCCGTGGACTTATCTGTTGAATAGATGCGATGTTTTCCAGGCTTGAGCGCGAATTTGAGGCTGTCGCCGTTGTGCAGATTGCCCACGGCAGCGTCGTCAACAAAAACCGAAGGCTTGAGAGCGGAGCCTTGAAACCGTTTTGCGCGATAGAAGTAGACAGTGGCGGGGCTGTCTGAATCAGAGGCCGCCGCGGGCGCGGGTTGAGCCGGCGGAGCAGATGGCTGAGCCGGCGCAGTGGGCGGTGTCGAGGGCTGGGCCGGTGTCGGGGGAGTCTGTGAAACTGGCCGGCGCGCGAGGGTGCCGAAAATTGTCTCGTCTGGATTGACGAAGCCACCTGAGTCGGAAAGATTGCGGCACGTCCATTTCGATGGATCCGGCTTTTGAGCGGCGGCGGCCGTGGAGAAAAGCAACAGGGAAAGTACCGCGGTGTATATTTTCATCGCTCCTCTTTTCGACAGAGTTATTTGTGCAGTGGTCCCCGCGACAATTTAAGAGTGGCAAGTGCCGCAAATTCGAGCCATGGTACTTTCTCGAATCATTTAATGCGGTTTTTGTGACGCGGTGGGGGCGGGGAGAACGGCCCACGACGAGAGAGCATCGTCGTGGCCACCCGGAATTGGCCGGGCTGCGGCGAGAAATTTCAATTGGAAATTTCGAATTTCAGATAAAGTCGAAAGCAAAAACAAAAACGTAAAAACAGCTGCCCTGAAGGGCGGCGCTACAGAGGCTTGGGCTGATCTAGTTAGTTGGATTCGTGATATGACCGACGCGGGATCACAGGGAGGTTTGATTTGGACAAGAGGATTTTTGTTCACGAGGAAGTGGCGGCGGCGCTGATTGATTGCAAGCCGGTGGTGGCGCTGGAGTCGACAGTGATTTCGCATGGGTTGCCGCGTCCTCACAATCTTGAGACGGCGCGGGGGATGGAGGCGGCGATTCGGGCGGGCGGGGCGGTGCCGGCGACGATCGCGGTGCTTGGTGGAAAACTTGTGGTGGGAGTGTCGGCTGGGGAGCTGGCGTTTTTGGCGGAGTCGAAGGATGTGGCGAAGGTGAGCCGGGCGGATTTGGCGTCGGTGGTGGCGTCGGGGAGGGCGGGGGCGACGACGGTCGCGACGACGGCGTGGATTGCGGCGCGGGCGGGGATTCGGGTATTTGCGACGGGCGGGATTGGGGGCGTGCATCGCGGGGTCGAGGAGACGCTGGATATTTCTGCTGATCTTACGGAGTTGGCGCGAACGCCGGTGG
>Ga0210401_10001622_pt1 | contig 25702 bp, 28 predicted proteins | sample IncBWH32MmetaG_FD_150866 | JGI IMG/M metagenome (GOLD analysis project Ga0210401, IMG submission 150866) | Forest soil microbial communities from Barre Woods Harvard Forest LTER site, Petersham, Massachusetts, United States - Inc-BW-H-32-M | ecosystem: Environmental > Terrestrial > Soil >...
GCCGGCGTTGCGTCGATCGTCAAGAACGCGAACGGGACTTTCTGCCCGGTATACCAGGCTCAGGGGCTCGCGGGCTACGACATCATGTCGATCAACGATCGGGCGCTGGCCTTCGATTTCCACAGTTCGGGAAAGCTGGATCACCTCGTCTTTTATCGCCCCGGAACTGGCATCGCACGGGTGATCCGCCTCCGATAAAGGGTGGCGGCTGATTTTGGCCGCCGCACCCGGCTTCACGATCCCATCGTCACGCATTGTCGGGAATACCCGGTCGAGCTTCGCGGTCTCGTATTCTTGTTGTTCATCATATCGCGCCGACGCCAGCGGCGGGCTCGGCTTGTCGAGATCATGCTCGTCAAAAAGGCGCGAAACCACAAGAGGATGCGGGTTCATTGCCGAACCATTTACTGCGTGTGCCGTCGCCGTTACCCCACAACGATCCGCAATCGAAGCGGGCGGATTTTTGAGCCAAGGCGCGCCGCAGGTGCGGCGTGGCAGTCTCGATGCAGGAGGGAGTTTTCGTGATGCGGGACAGTATACGGTCTGTTCTTGCCGGCCTGGGCCTTTCCCTGGGCTTGTCCACCGGCTTTCAAGTCCTGACGGCCACGGCCGCTCCCCCGATAGCGAAAAACGGAGCGGAAGGGTAACGACGATGCGGGCAGGTTTCTTGCGGCTGCTCACGGGGGCTTGTGCGGCCTTGTCGCTCGCCGGCGCCGCCGGAGCGGCGGCGGCCGCAGAGCGCTCCATCTGGCTCGCCGGGGTCGACCCGGTCGCCGGGGCCGCCCAGCACAAGGGCCCGGCCGACTACATGCAGTTGTTCGATCCCGGCGCCCCGTGGAAGTCGGCGGCGTCCAAGACCGAGATCTTCAAGATCTCAACGCAGATCGCCTTGCACGGGAGCGACGCGCAACTGAATGCGATCATCGACGGGCTCAAGACGCGACACATCAAGCTCGCGGTTGAGATGGGGCTCGTCAGCGTCTCTGGCCAGGCCGGGACCTGCGGATTTGGCGTCGAGGGCTATAGCCCGCCGCAAAGTCCCGGAAACGCCGCACGACGGATCAAGGCGCTGGGCGGCCAGATCGACTACATCGCAATGGACGGGCCGGTCTGGTTCGGCCACGCCGCCGCGGGGTTGAGCGGCGGTAGAGAGGGATGTCGCTTCTCGCTCGAGGAGATGGTTGATCTAGTGAGTCATCAGATTGAGGTGATGCGCCAGTATTTCCCCGACGTGCGCGTCGGCGAGATCGAACCGATCAGCACGAGTGCGCACGCGATCTCACAAGATCCACACTTTGTCGAAGACGTGATCGCCTTCGCCGACCTGCTGGAGAAGAAGAGCGGCAGGAAGCTCGCCTTCCTTCACGCCGACGTCGGGTGGGCGTGGCCCTGGAAGACGGCCATGGAAAACATGGCGCGCCAGGCTCACGCGCGAGGGATCCGCTTCGGCGTGATCTGTGACGGCGACGCCAACGCCAGCGACGACGCAGCCTGGGTGCGCCAGGCCGTTGGGCGGTGCTTGGACGTGATATCCGACCGGGCGACCTTCCTCGACGACCTGATCGTGCAGTCATGGGAGCCGTTGTGCCGACCAAGATGCTACCGGAAACCGATCCAGGGTCGCTTACCTTTGAGGCCAATGCCGTATCGAAGTTGTTCTGAAATACCGACGGACGGCATCGCCTCTTCGAATATGGCCGCACGTATGAACGTGGCTAGAAAAGGATGATAGCAGCTGTGAAAACTATGCACCCTGGGCCCGCGTCTATCCTAAACCCTCTCGCTATCCTTCGCGCAGCCGGTTTGATGCTTTGCCTTGTGTTCGCTACCAGCCCCGTAGCGGCCCAGCAGGTCTGGTTCGCGCCGCCTGACAACCTGGACCGCGGCGCTCGCACGTTTAATCACGATTTTCCGCAGCTGTTTGACGCAAAACCCGCCTGGAACCCGAAGATCGATGTATTCAAGATCTCGCCGAAAATGGGCTCGACGGTCAGTCCCGCCAAGCAGCTCAACCGCATCAATGCCTTCCTGAAGGACCGGCATATCGCGCTCGCCGTGAGCATCGGCGCCATGCTGCTGGATAACCGCGACCCGGTCCCGGGCGAGTGCGGCTTCGGGGTCGAGGGGTCGAATCGCCCGGGGCGCAACACCATCGAGTTCCAGCGCCTGAAGCAGCTCGGAATCGAGGTCCGGTACGTGGCGATGGACGAGCCGCTGACCTTCGGCCACTACTACAACAAGAAGAATGCCTGCCGCTATTCGATCGACGACGTCGCGCGACGAGTCGCGGCCGCCATCGCAGAGATCAAGCAAATCTATCCCGACGTCCGCGTCGTCGACGAAGAGGCGCCGCCGATCACGACGACGGCGCAGTGGAACGCGGACTTCCCGAAATGGCTGGAAGCCTATCGACGAGCCACCGGCGCGCCGCTCGATGCGATCGTCTTCGACCTGGACTGGCGCCAGCCCTGGCAAGAGATCGTCGTCCCCGGCGTACGCGTCGCGCATCAGGCTGGCGTGAGAGCCGGAATCTTTCTCGATGGCACGGGACCGGGGGAGTCAGATGCCGACGCCGTTGCGGCCTACAAGAGAAATATGGCTTCCGTCGCCGCACTGCATGCGCCGTTCGATTTCGTCGAGATCGCGAACTGGACAGCGCATCCTGCGAACGATCTGCCGCAGTCGGACCCCAATTCACTCACCGGCGTGCTGCACTACTACTATTCCGCATATCAACCGTTTGCCCACAACTAAGCCGTCACACATGACTCCACAACATTCGCTGATCATCGCCTCTCTTCTGGCGAGCCCTTGCGCTGCGTCCGGCGCCGGCCCGGCGGCGGCTCAACAAGTCTGGCTCGCGCCGGATTCTGAGACGCCTGACCTCGTCGAGATGTTCCAGCACCCGGAACTGTGGGCACAGAGCCGATCGCGTGTCAGCGTGATCAAATTGGGCCCACAGCAAGTGAGAGCAACCGGAAAGCCTGCCGAGAACTCGATCGACGGCCTGGTTAAAGTCGGCGCTTTCGAAAAACTCGCGGCCTGGCACATCGACGTCGCCATCGAAGCCCCCGCGATCAAGCCGTGGGATTGCACGGCGGTGCACGCCCGACAGATGACAATCGTCTATATCCGCAGCGTCAATGCCGTGGGCGGCAAGGTCCGCTACATTGCTATGGACGAGCCATTGGCCGCCGGCGTTCGGCAGTGTCACGACAGCTTCGAAGGCGCACGCGACAAGACTGCTGACTACATCAAGGAGTTATCCAGAGATTCGGGCCTGGCCGCTCAGGGCCTGACGCCTGAGATCGGCGACATCGAGGCCTATCCTTTCTTTGGTGCCACCGACATCGAGCGCTGGGTCCGTGGCCTCGAGCAGCGTGGCGCCAAGCCGAGGTTTCTGCACCTCGACGTCAACATTCATCGGGTGGACGTCGACCGTTCCGTTAACGCCCCACGCGATCTCGCCGAGCTCACTCGCTTTCTGCGCGGCGAGAACATCCCTTTCGGCATCATCTTATGGCCGGGCTACAACCCCGTGCCGAGTGATCGCGCCTTCCACGATCTGACTGTGTCGTGGGCCCGCCGCGTGCACCAGGCTATTGGTCAGTCCGATGAAGTCATCGTGCAGAGTTGGGTGGTGCGCGGCGGCGCCGCTTGTTCGATGAGCGATCCCGCTTGCGACATGACCCACCCCCATTGCGCAGCCAGCGATGCGGCCGGGTGCGGCAAACACACCGTGCCGCTGAACCTGCCGGAGAGTGGCGCGTTCACGCTGACTCGAACGCTCCTGGATTCTCTGAGGATTCTGCAATGAAGATCAACTCCATTCTCGCCCTTGCGATCCGGCGCTCGCTGATCACAGTCTACCTTCTCGCAATGCCTTTTCTTGCGTTCGCCGCCGGCCCCGCAGCGGCCCAACAAATCTGGTTCAATCTGACGAATTACAACATGCCGGGGGGCGTAGATGGCCCGCAGGGCTGGAGGAAACTGTTCGGCGAAGCGGACGCGCCGTGGCCCGATTTCATGAACCGCGTTCACGTTGTCGCTGCAGCGGGCATCATGCAGGTCCCCGACGATGTCCTTGCAAAGATGTTTGTCAAACTGAAGCAAAAACACCTCACCTTCGCCATCGAGAGCCTCGCCCAGAGTTGGGTTCATGAGCCTGAATGCGGACATGGGGTGGAGAGCTATTACGATCCTCCGGGAGCGCGAAAAGTCGCCGAGAAGATCAAGGCGGCCGGTGGTCAGATCGACATCGTCGCCATGGACGAGCCGCTGTACTTCGGCCGCTACTATAGCGGTCGCGATGCGTGTCACAGCTCGATTGAAAATGTCGCCGAGCGCGCCGCCGCCATCATGCGCGAGTATCAGCAGGTCTCTCCAAACGTGGTGATCGGCGACATAGAGCCTTTTCCCGCCATAACCAGCCAGCCAAATTGGCAAAATGAGTACGCAGCATGGATGCAGGCATTCTCGGCTGCGAGCGGGCAGAAGCTGGCCTTCTTGCATGTCGATATCAACTGGCGAGGAGGGACTGGGGGACAGCGCCCCGCCGACTGGCAGCAAAGCCTTCGCGAAATAACGAGCTTTGCCGAAACCCACCGGCTGTCGATCGGCATCATCTATAATGCCAACATGACACCCGCCATTTCCTCAGACAAGGCGTGGCTGGACAATGCCGCACAGAACATCGCTCAAGTCGAAGGCAAGATGGGAATCATACCTGCCAAGGGGGCCTTCCATTCCTGGGACAAGTTTCCTCGCCGATCAATCACGGATGAGGCAGGGCTGGGTGAGGATTATCTCGTCAAATACTACCTCACGCAGCATGGGCCTCGATAGGAAATGCTCAAGATGGCTCCAAATGCTGGCCTTCTATCGAGGCTTCTTTTTTGCCTGTTGGCATTAACACTGCCGTCCAGCGCTCACGCTCAACAGCTTTGGTTCAGCTCCGGTGATGATCTTGAAGTCAAGGGCGTAGTATCGCACCCGGACTTCATGCGCTTGTTCGATTCACCGTCGCCCTGGCCGACGGGCTTGGGTCGCGTAAGCGTGATGCAGTTGCGACCACCTTGGTTTTTGCGCATGCCGCCTGAAACAGATCAGAGAGTGGTGGATTTTCTGAAGCAACACAACATTGCCTTGGCCGTTCCATTTGGGTTCGTCAACAGCGAGACTTGCGGCCAAGGGATCGAAGGGCTTGGTTCAGCGCGAGAGCATAACGTCTATCCGCGGGAAATGAAAAAGCGTGGCGTTCCACTCGACTACGCCGTCATGGATGAGCCCTTGTATTACGTACATGACTATAGCGGCAAAAATGCCTGTCAGTTTTCAATTTCCCAGGTTGCAGCGTCTGTAGTCGATAACGCCAAGATGATCCGAGCCTACTATCCGGACATCAAGTTCGTTTGGGTCGAGCCGCCACAGGGACTCGCTGGCGGCCCTCCGGAACTGGCGGAAGCCCTGGACGACTACAAGACCGCCATGGGTGAATATCCGGTGTCGGTGCGGTTCGACATCGCCTGGGGAAAAGTCGACAAATGGACCAGCGAGTGGCATGCGAATCTAGCTGGATTTATTCGGGTCCTCAATACGCGTGGGATCGGGTACGGCATCATCTATGGCGCCGGCCACATCAATGGCCGTATTCCGCTGACGGACCAGGAGTGGATATCGTCTGCCAAAGCCAATGTTGCCGATTGGAAACGGACGATAGCTGACGCACCCAATCAAGTCATCATTCAGACTTGGACTCCGAACCCTGTGCGAATTGTTCCGGAAAGCGATCCATCCACCATGACCGGCTACCTGAAATGGTTCGTCGAACAAGCGAACCACTAGCAGCGCGCCCAAAGACCTTAGGCAGGATGGGCGAGCAGAACTTAAGAAAGAGACATGAAACCGAAGTCGCCGGCGCGCTCCGCGCGGCGCACATCCCCAAGAGGATTTCCTCCCGATTCCAACCGGAGACCAAGCCTGGGACTCTCACGTCGGTCGTAGTCCAAACAGTGGGACTCGGGCGGAAATGAGGTTTGCTTGTCGTTCTTCAAGCGTCAGGCGACGTCCTCACCCTCGCCGAACCTGAAGCCTCGAATTAAAGAGCGCCACGCCAACGCATAGGCACATGACACATGAAGAATAGATTTGCCATCCTGAAGATAGGTGCCGTTGCCGCAGTTTGCGCTACGTTTGCTGCCAACGGCGGAGCAGCAGCGGGTTCGGCCCAGATCTGGCTCGGAGGCGTCGATCCGATCGTTCTCGCATCAATGGAGCCGAATGGTACGTCGGATTTCATGGATCTTTTTGCGCCGCAAGCGCCGTGGAGCCGAGCGGCGTCGCAGGTCAAAGTGTTCCAAGCCTCCACGCAGTTCTTCAGCAAGGCACCCGACCAGATGCTGACGCGGATGTTCGAGGACCTGAAGCGACGCCATATCGCACTGAGCTTGAGCGCGCTGATTCTCTCCGGTGATGGCCAGTGTGGGGAGGGAGTCGAAGGGTACAGCGCGCCAAGACAGATGCTTGCGATAGCGAATCGCATCAAAAAGCTTGGGGGCACGCTGAGCTACGTCGCGATGGATGGTCCGTTCATGGGCGGCCATTTTTACTCCGGACCGCGGGCCTGCCACTCGTCGGTGGAGGCAATCGCCAAGGACGTCGCCGAGAAGGTAAAGCAGATGCGAGCCGTCTTCCCGGACCTTCAAGTGGGCGATATCGAGCCGGTGGGGGTGACGGAGCCGGCCGGCTGGGCAAACAGTTTGATCGAGTGGACCCGTGCCTACAAGGTGGCCGTTGGCGAGCCGCTCGCCTTCGTGCATTGCGATATGCAATGGCGCGGACCGTGGCAGGCGCAGCTTCATATGTTGGAGACGCAGCTGCGTGCGGATGGGACGCGCATCGGCGTGATCTACAATGGGTTCGCTGCCGACAAGACCGACGAGGAATGGGTGCAGCACGCCGAGAACCACTTTAACACGCTCGAGCGCGATGAGCCACTCGTGCCGGACGATGCGGTCATTCAGACCTGGAATCGGCACCCGTCACGTTTCCTTCCGGAGACACAGCCGGGAACACTTACTTACCTGGTCAACCGCTACGGTTCGGGACACCGATGATCACAAAAGGGGGTTGGATGCCGTCGTACGCTGCAACTTCAGGGATTTCATCAGTGTCTTCTGACGATTTGCAGCGGCTTGCTGCTGGTCACTGGCATCGCAGCCGCATCGGCGCAAGAGGTGTGGTTCGCGCCGCCCGATAATCTGGATCGCGGGCCTCGCACTTTTAATCACGATTTTTCGCAGCTGTCTCCGCGAGCTTGCGCGCGAAGCGGCCAACGAATCGCGCTTGGCATCGCCCGTGGGCTTGCCTTCGCGAATGTTCTTGAGCTCGTCCGGCTTCAATCCGCAAGCTTGCCGAGCAGACTATACGCAGCCTCGCAGTAGTCGCAGCCGGCAACGCCGCTGACGATCAGCTTGATGGTTTCCTGGTCGCGCTTGCTGAGAGAGCCAGATGCGAGCACGGCATCAGCAGCGAGGACCGACTTGAGCGCAGCCGGACCGTGAGCCGCGATGGCCGCAAAGGTGTTCGGTACGCTGCCGATCGCCTTCTTGATCTGCGCGTAGACTTGGCCAGACGGGCCGGCGTCGGATTGGAGATTCGGGACGGAAAGACGGGACATGATGGCACTCCCTTGTTGGGGTAAACGATTGCGGAGTGGCAGTATGAGCGTTGGGCGAGACGTTGAATGTCGCAAATGCTCTATTATATGCTCTATCGTCTCAGATTTGGCTCGTTCGGGAGGTCGCCATGGATTGGCTCAGTCGCTTGTTCGAGATGATGCCGGTACGCGGGCGGCTCGATCTGCGCTGCTCCTATGGCGCACCGTGGCGGATCGATCAGGGGCCGGGTGAGGCGAACGAAATTCCATATCACGTGATCATCAGTGGCTCGGCCCTGTTGGAAGATCCGGCTGGCGGCAAGCCGCTGCAGCTGAAGACGGGCGACATCCTTCTGCTCCCGGGAAATACTCGGCACGTCATGCACGACGGCAGCGGCGCGCGAGCGAAGCGGGCGCAAAATCGCCAACACCTCAACCTTGTGATCAGCGAGAACGCCGGCAGCGGCGAGCGGCTCGATCTGCTCTGCGGCCACTTTGCGATTGCGCCCCCGCACGACCGCCTGCTGCGCAGCTATCTGGCGCCTCGCTTGGTCGTGCATGCCCGCGTCCACGATGGAGGCGAGAACGCTGCACAGCTCGCCGGCCTCGTCGCCCTGATGCGCAGCGAGTCGGCGGATGATCACCTGGGTGGTCGCGCGATGCTGAACGCACTGTCGACGGCGATGTTCGCGCTCGTGCTGCGGCTTGCCAGCGAGACGGAAGATGCGCCGCGCGGTCTCCTTGCGCTGGCCGGTCACCCTCGATTGGCGCCGGCGGTGGCCGCCATGTTCAACGAGCCGGCGCGTGCATGGTCACTGCCCGATCTCGCGCAGCTTTGCAACATGTCACGCGCCACGCTGGCGCGGCAATTCCAAGAGAAACTTGGACGATCAGCGAGCGCTCTCCTGACCGACATCCGCATGACGCTCGCAGCGAACGAACTGAGGAGATCGTCCTTGTCGACGGGCGCCGTGGCGGAGGAGGTGGGGTACCAATCCGAAGCCGCCTTCCAGCGCGCTTTCAAGAGCCACATGGAGGTCACTCCGGCACAGTGGCGCAAGATGCAGGAGCCGTCGGGTTGGGACATCCTCGCAAGGCCGGCTGCTCCCGCCGATGCGAACCCGGCGAAGGTCGCTGAAGGTGATGCGATTGACGAGCGTAGGCCGGCGAAGCGCGGCGATGCGCCCTCGCTGGCCTACAGGTGAGTGAAGCTTGCCAAGTTTCAGGCGGCGGCCGCAGCCTCGGCGACCGGGTAGTCCGTGTAGCCTCGCGCGTCGCCGCCGTAGAAAGTCGACCGGTCGTAGCGGGTGAGCGGCAACCCCTACCGAATGCGCTCAGGCAGATCCGGATTGGCGATGAAGTGGCGGCCGAAGGCGACGAGATCGGCATCGTCGAAGGTGGCGATGGCTTCTGCTGAAGCTGGGGTGAAGCCGCCAGCGGCGATCAAAGTCCGTGAGAACTTCTTCCGCAAATGCTGAGTGCCGACGGCAGCCTCGCCGTGCGCGACGTCCTCGGTGCCCTTGATGCGCGGCTCGACGACGTGGAGATAGGCGATCCCCAGGCGATCGAGTTCGGTGGTCACGTACCCGAAGGTCGCCTGCGGATCGCTGTCCGACATTGATCCGTAGGTGCTGCTCGGCGCTATGCGCACGCCGACCCGATCGGCTCCCCAGATGGAGATCGCGGCTTGAGTGATCTCCAGCAGGAAGCGCGCGCGGCTTTCGATCGGGCCGCCGTATTCATCCGTGCGCTTGTTGGTGCCGTCTTGGAGAAACTGATCGGGCAGATAGCCGTTCGCACCGTGAATCTCGACACCATCGAAGCCCGCCCGCAGCGCCCGCTCGGCGCCCGACCGGAACTCCTCGATGATTGCTGGAATCTCATCCAGCTTAAGGGCGCGCGGCATCGAGAAGGGCGCTTCGCCGCGTTTGGTGTACGCGTAGCCCTCGGCCGCAATCGCGGACGGCGCGACCGGCGCATCTCCGTTCGGCTGCAAGTCGACATGTGACTGCCGGCCGACGTGCCACAACTGCTGGAAGATGCGGCCGCCCTTGGAATGGACTGCGTCGGTGACGCGTTGCCATCCTGCGATCTGGGTGTCCGAGTAGACGCCAGGCGTACCGGCAAATCCATAGCCGCGGATCGAGACTGGCGTCGCCTCGGAGATGATCATGCCGCCATTGGACGCGCGCTGGGTGTAGTATTCGACCATCCGGTCGCTCGGAATGTCGCCCGGATCAGAGCGCATCCGCGTCAGCGGTGCCATCACGACGCGATGGGACAATTTGTAGGGACCGACCTGGGTCGGCGTGAACAGCTTCAACAATTGGAATGTTCCTTTCGGTTGCTTGAGTGGAAGGACAGCGGCCGATGGTCGTTGCGTCCCACCGGCCACCTCATGCCCCGTCACGCCTTGACCGCGGCCGCCTGCTGCAGGACCGGGACCATGTCTTCAGGCTCGGGCCGGCGGGTGTAGTCGGGATTCACTTCGGAATAGAGGATCACGCCGTTCTGTCCGATGACGTAGCGGGCCGGCATCGGCAGGGTCCAACTCGGGTCGTCGTTGAACGTCGGAAGATCGTTCTTGAGCTGCTTGTAGAGTTCGACCAGATAGTCGGGCAGGTCAAAGCGCAGGCCGAACGCGGCGCCGACCTCGCCCTTCACGTCCGACAGGATCGGGAACGAGAGCTTATTCTGGCGCACCGACTTGCGGCTGTTGGGGGCGGTCTGCGGGGAGATCGCGACCAGCAAGGCGCCGTACCTGTCGAACTCCGGCTTGGCGGCTTCGAGCGCCTGGAGCTCCATGTTGCAGTAGGGGCACCAGACGCCACGGTAGAAGCTGAGCACCAGCGGACCACGCTTGAGGAGGTCGGCCGAGTTGACGAGGTTGCCCTCCGGATCCTTCAGCGAGAAGGACGGGACGACATCGCCTGCCTTCTTGGCGCGCCGGGCGGCGCCCGACTCGATCAGTTCGGCGGTAGCGCGGTGCATCGTCTCGATGACCGAGTAGGGAACGTTGTAGGGCGGATTTCCGGCTTCGAAATCGGCTTTGAAGGCGTCGAGTTTGGCTTGAAGCGACATGACGGTTCTCCTTTGGCGTCTGCATGGAGGACGGCGGCGCCGCCCGTTTCGCTGAACTCACGCGCAGAAACCTAAAGGAGACCGCCCTACGAGGTAGCGGGCTCGTCGGACTAGAGCTTATTCCGGCCGGGAATGATGGCCGTACAGCGGTTCAGCACCCCCTGCAGATGATCAGCTTACGGTCCAGTTCCTGATCGAACTGCTGTTGCTGGTGCTCCCATGCCGAGATGGCTTCGTGCTGGGGGACGTCTGCCCGATGCGGTTGCCGATGGCCGACCGGAGCAAGCCAGGGCATGCGCGAGGCCAACGCGATCGGCGCACGATCTGCGGGCGCGGTCGTCGACAGATCGGGGAAAACCGCGATGGGATCTTGCCGGTAGGTTGCGGTTGCCGGCGAGAGCAAGGCGGAAAAGATGGCAACCGCAGCCGCTGCGCGTAGTGAACGATTGAGGATCGAGGTGCGGGACATGGTGACACTCTCTTGTAGGAGGCTCGGGATGAGCAGCTCCGTCGCGTGCCACCTTACTCACCGGCCTGAGACGTTGAATGCCGGGTTGGCTCGAAGAAATGCTCATTCGTCTCATGAGCTTGCGAGATGCGCCTCCGGCGGCGGTCGCTCGCTGCGCGGTCGTCGGGCGCTTGTGGTTGTTGACGCGGTGCGCGACCGCTGCATCGCGATCCGCGTCCGGCCGACGTTCGACAGTAAGGTCCGATCTTCCCAGGACTTAAGCGTTAAACGTACGTTCGAAGAAATCGACGAAGGCGCGCGCCTTGGCGGTCGCCGCGCGGCCAGTCGGAAGCACCGCCCATAGGTCGAGTGGCGGTAGACTCCATTCCGACAGGATCGCACGGACGGCCCCCGATCGCAGCTCAGGGCTGAACATCCACTCCGACGCGATGGTCAGTCCTGCATGGGCGAGCACGGCGGCTCTCACGCCTTCCGCGGCGGTTACCCGCAATCGGCTTTGAACCGTAACGGCCAATTCCGTACTTTCGCGTCGAAACGACCACACACTGCCTTCGCCCTGAAGATAAACGACGGCCTGGTGTTTGCTCAGTTCGCTCGGCGTCGAGGGCGTGCCCGCCCGATCGAAGTAGGTCGGTGTCCCGAGCACAAGCCGCTTGCACCTCGCGACGCGGCGAGCGGTGAGTGTCGAATCCATCATCTTCCCCATCCGGAGGGCCACATCGATGCCCTCCTGGACGAAATCGATTTGACGATCGTCCAAAACCACCTCGAGATCCAGTTCTGGATGCTGCGCCATGAACTGCGGCAACATCGGAATGAGATGGATCCGTGCGAACGTTACGGCGGCGCAGACGCGCAATCGTCCTTTGAGACCTGCTCCCGCTCCGCGAGCGGCGAGCTCGGCCTCGGCCGCTTCTTCCAGCGCCCGCCTAGCGCGCTCGAGATAGCCAAGCCCGGCCTCGGTGGGTGTTAGTCCTCGTGTCGACCGCGTCAGCAGTTTGACCCCGAGATATTCTTCCAGTTGCGCGACCGATTTCGAGACGGCTGGTTGTCCTACTCGAAGCTGTCGGGCCGCTCCAGAAAAGGACCCCGTCTCGACGACCCGCACGAACGTCTCCATCGAAGCCAGACGATCCATCCTATTCTCCGCAGGAATGAGCGATATCACACCGCCCTATCTGCCATGCCGGGCGAGAATTGGCCATCTCAGTGCGTGTCAGAGTCAGATCCCGCCAGGAGAGAAGCAATGAACGCCTACGAAGACCAGATCGCGATGCCGGTCGGAGCCGCCATCGCCAATTCTGGAAAATTGACGCACGGGGAACGCGTGCGCACCTACTTGTCGTGCAGGGGAGGATTTCGGGAGAGCCGCCTTCGCAATAACGCTTATTCCCACGCGGAATATTTGGTCGGTGGTTTGCGCTAAGGTCGTCCCGTCAATAGGTAAGGATCATCCCACGGTCGGTCTTCGATCTTCGACCTATGCTATGCCATTGTTGCTGTTTGACTTTCGGTCCGTCGTGGAGTGTGCTCGGATATTATCGATGCGCTGGCAGGCGACTGGCCCGGACCATGCATCGCGCGGCAGAATTGCAGCGGGTTCCGGGCGGGCAGCTTCCAGTAGAGGTTCGCGATGCGGGCCAACAGCGCGGAATGCTTGTATGAGCGGTCATGGTAATGTTCGGCCCGGGGACGTGCTTTCCTTTGGTCCCTTCAGTCTCTTCGTGGGAAGCAGACTGCTCAAGAGGGCCGATGAGACGATACCGCTTGGCGGACGCGCCCTCGACGTCCTGATCGCGCTGACGGAGCGAGCCGGCGAGGTCGTCAGCTACAGCGAACTGATCTCGCTCGCGTGGCCAAGTGTGACAGTAGACGAGGCCAATCTCCGCGTTCAGATCGCTGCCTTACGGAAAGCCCTCGGGGAAGAGAAAGGGGCTCGCTACATATCGAACGTTGCCGGTCGCGGTTATTGTTTTGTTGCGCCTGTGTCGCGTTCGATGACGCGTGCGAATGTCGCGGAAGGAGTTGCGGACGGCGAGCAGCCCAGGAAACTGCCGCCCCGACTGGCGCGCATGGTCGGTCGAGATGAAGCTGTTCGAGCTGTATCGGAACAGCTCGCCACGGGGCGGTTCGTCAGCATCGTCGGCCCCGGCGGCATAGGCAAGACGACCGTCGCCATTTCGGTCGCACATGCGCTACTGAACGGCTTCCGCGGCGCGGTCTCGTTTGTCGATTTGAGCGCATTGACCAATCCGCAGCTTGTCCCAACGGCGGTCGCCTCGGCGCTCGGGTTCATGATTCAGACCCACGACCCGCTTGGCAGCCTTGTCGCGTTTCTCGGCGATAAGAAAATCCTCTTGATTCTCGATAGTTGCGAGCACGTAATCGACTCGGCAGCTGTTCTGGCCGAACGGCTGGTCAGCGAGGCACCACAAGGGCACATCCTTGCGACCAGCCGCGAAGCGCTACGCGTCGAAGGTGAACGCGTGCACTTTTTGTATTCACTTGATTGTCCGCCTGAGCATGATGATCTCACCGCCGCGGAAGTGCTTGGATATCCGGCTGCTCAGCTCTTCATGGAGCGGGTCGCAGCCAGTGGCTATCGAGCCGCATTGAGCGACGGTGAAGCGCCGACCGTCGCCTGGATCTGTCGTCGACTCGACGGCATTGCCCTTGCCATTGAACTCGCAGCCAGCCGAGCCGGCGCGCTTGGGATTCGCGGCACGGCAGAGCTGCTCGACAATCGCTTCGGGTTGCTCTGGCACGGACGTCGCACGGCCTTGCCGCGACACCAGACCTTGAATGCTATGCTCGATTGGAGTTACGGCCTGCTCTCGCAGCACGAAAAGGAGGTCCTTTGCAGGCTATCGGTCTTCGTCGGTGACTTCACGCTTCAGGCTATCTGCTCGATTGCATCCAACGCGGAGTCCGACGAATCCGATGTTGCCACCAGCGTAGTGAGCCTGGCAGCGAAGTCCTTGGTATCAACCAACGTTGTCAACGGATCGACCCATTATCGGCTGCTCGACATAACGCGCGCCTATGCAGCCGCCAAGCTCGCCGACCGCGGCGAAAATGAGCGTTATTCTCGGCAGCATGCCATCTTTTTTGCCGAGTTCCTCCAACGGGACGAGATAGTTCAATCGAGATTTGGCGAGCACGATCTTTCGGAATATGCTCCACACATCGGTAATGTCCGGGCCGCACTTGAATGGGCGCTGTCTGACCACGGCGATGTCAACGTCGGCGTGAACCTTGCCGCCTCGGCGGCCCCGCTTTTCATCGGATTGTCGCTGCTGAACGAATGCCGAACCTGGTGCGAACGGGCGTTGGCGGTAATCAACGACGCTGGCCGGGACACCAGACTGGAAATGATCCTTCAGGAGGCGTTGGCGCTTTCGTCAATGTACACACGCGGACATAGTGAGCAGATTCGTGCGGCGATTGAACGCGCACTTGTGCTCGCGGAGACACTCGACGACCGCCCGCATCAACTTCGGCTCTTAGCCGGTCTCAATCTCTTTCTTAACCGACTTGGCGATCTTCGTGGCTCCCTTGCGGCTGCAGAGAGGGGTAGCACCATAGCGCGTGAGACGGCCGACGCTGACGGCCTCATCTGGGCAGAGTGGATGCTGGGCATCTCTCACTACTTGGAGGGGCATCAAGCCTCGGCGCAGCTCCATTGCGTACGCGGCTTGACGCTGGCATCGGAACGCAGTGGATTTAATGGGAATTACTTCGGCTGCGACCATCGCATCCGAGCTCTTGTCGCCCTTGCTCGAGTCTTATGGCTGCGCGGATTCTCGGATCGGGCACTCGTAACCGCGCAACGGGTGATCGACGAAGCGTCTAGCCAAAAACAGCCGATCTCGATCTGCGTCTCGTTGATGTACTGTACGTCGGTGTTTCTCTGGACCGGTGACCTGACAAGCGCTGCTGATTTCATCGAGAAACTGATCGCATATTCCGGGCGATACTCAATGGAGCCCTACCGAGCCGCCGGTATTGCGCTACAAGGCGAGCTTGCCGTTGCGCGCGGTACTGCGCCGACCGGCGTCCAGTTGCTAAAGCGCGCTCTCGAAATCATGCGCGCCGAGCAGTACCAGGTGGTGGTCACGACCTTTATCGGCGCGCTGGCGGAGGGGCTTCGGGTGTCAGGGCAGCTCGAAGAGGCCCTTTTCACGATCGGTCGTGCCATCGCGCAGGCGACAAGTACGGGGGCAAGATTTGAGTTGCCGGAACTGCTGCGGATCAAAGCGCTAATTCATACGGCCCAGCATGATCGGGAGCTGGCGATCAGTTCATTGAGGGAAGCGCTTGCTGTTGCGCGAGAGCAATCCGCGCTTGCATTGGAGTTGAGGGCCGCAATGGCCTTGGCCCGCCTCCTCTCCGAACGTGGTCAGCCGGAGCGGGCCCGCCATGATCTTGCTTTCGTCTTCAATCGCTTCACAGAGGGGTTTCAAACCAAAGATCTCAAGGAGGCGCGAGCGCTCCTCGCAAGTTTGTGCCCATGAATGTCCGCTGGCGGAGGGCCTTCAGTAGTGCGCTCACAAGGCGGCCCGCGTTACCGAAGAGGATATTTTGAGAACCGTGGTATGTCGGCCGCGACTATGGACCACTTTGAGAAGGATAAGCCGAGGAAGCCAACCGCCGTTGCGGGTGGCCGTTATCCGATGGTGCATATCGACTACAACGTGCTCTCCAAAGAGTTTCTCGTAGACTACCTCGTGCGGGGTGTTGTTCACGCGCACGGCATCCGAGAGGAGCTGAACGCGAGCCGGCTTTTCATCAGCGTTACCAACCTACCGCCTGCGCGCACCGTGTGGATTGGTACGAACGTACAGATGCCGAGTTTAATGCCGCCTCTGAGAAGATCGAGGCGTGCGTCGTGTCTTCTCATGTCTCAAGCGCTAATCGAGAAAGTTCAACCACTTGGGCGGCTCCGCGGTATAGATCCTCGCCTCCATCGACATGCCAGGTGATATCCAGCGAAGCGCCTCTCCTGGCTTGTCGAACGTAATCTTGACGGGTACGCGTTGCACGACCTTGACGAAATTACCTGTCGCGTTCTCGGGCGGGAGCAGAGCGAACTGCGATCCTGTGCCGCGCTGGAGGCTGTCGACATGTCCTTCGAGTCGAAGGTCAGGGAAAGCGTCGACCCGGATGGTTGCACGCTGGCCGGGCCGCACGTTCGTCAACTGGGTCTCCTTGAAGTTGGCGGTGATATAGAGCCTCTCCGGAACGATCGATAACAATGTCTGCCCTGGCTGCACGTAGTTGCCTGCTTCTACCGTCTTGTTCGCGACACTGCCGGCCTCCGTTGCTCGGATTTGGGTGTAGGACAGGTTGAGTCGCGCCTGCGCCAAAGCGGCCTGCTGACGTTCGATTGTGGCCTTTGCCTGAACCAGCTGGGTCCGAAGTACGACCTGATGGGCGCGAGCGGCATCGAGCGCCGCGAGGTCGTGTTGCCAGGCGGCCCTGCGTTGGCCCACGTCGGATTCCGCCTGTTGCAGGCGTTCCACCGTTCCGGAGCCCGTCGTCGCGAGCGACTTGTAGCGGTCGAGCTGCTGCTGCGCGAAATCGAGCACGGCCTGATCACCGTCGACAGCCGATTGGCTTTCCGTGACGATGGCCTGTTGCTCTTCGATCTGTGCTTCTATGTTCGATGAATTTGCCTGCGCGCTCTTCAAGTCGGCATTGGCCATATCCACGGCAACCGTGAAGTCTCTTTGATCGAGCTCGATAAGTAAATCATCGCGGGTGACATTCGAATTGTCGTCAACATGCAATATGGAGACATAGGCGGCAACCTTTGGCACGATCGAAACTACGTGAGCATTCACATACGCGTCGTCCGTGCTGACCTGCCAGAAGCCTGGTACGTAGAAGTAAAGTCCGATAGCGGCGACCAGGAAGAGAATGGCGCCCGTGACAAGGGATCTTCGGCTCGACTGGACGTCATGTGATGGCGGCGCCTTGCCGCCGGCGACGGACGGCACTGGCGGCTCGGATGTTCCCCTGAGGACGGTTTGATCGGTCATCGCGGTCTATCTCCGCTCCAGGCTGAGCAACTCACTTCTTTGCTACAGGCGTCGGTGGAATGATGGGCACAAGGCAGAGCGTAGTGACCCCGATCAGCGCCATGAAGAGAAAAGCGTCCGCATAGGCCAGCGTCGCGGCCTCGCGGCCGCCGACCTCGGCAAGGAGCTTGGTCGCGACGTCATGGCTCTTCAGGGCCGAGTAGCCGCCGCGCGCAACGACCATGTTCGACGCCGTTGTCATCCAATCCTGCACGACTTGGCTCGATGCCCGCAGATGGTCAAACAGGCGCGCGGAATGCAGCGTCTCGCGCCGCTCGACCAGGATCGTGATCACGGCGATGCCGAGCGCTGCGCCAAACTGACGGAACGTCATGTAAAGTGAAACGCCATCGAGAAGCTTTTGCTGCTCGATCCGGGCAACGGTCCCGCTGCCGACGGATGGCAGCAGCGACGAGAGGCATAAGGCATAGAGAACCAGCGGCAGATAGAAATAGTAGGCCGGCGTGTTCGTGGTCATAAATCGATTGATCAGCAGCATCGACGTGATCAGGCAGACGAGCGCCCCGCAAATTGTCTTGCGCTGACCGTGGCGCGCAACGACGCTCACGACCAACGGGCGCACCGCGGCGGCAGTCAAGGCATAGACCGCCATGACCCGACCGGTTTGTGTGGCGCTCAGTGGTTGCGAGACGACGTTGCGAAGAAACTCGGGAAGCATATAGAGGCTGCCGGAGAGGATCGTTCCGGTAAAGATTCCGATCAAGGCGGAGGACAATACATAACGGTCAAGCAGGAGATCAAGGTGAAGCAAGGGCGCACGGTTGCGCGGGCTTGTCTGCCAGATCGCAAACAGGACAAGCGCGGTCGCGCCGAGCCAGGCAAGCATGCGGATGCGCGGCGATCCGAACCAATCGTCGATCTGGCCGCGGCTGAGAATGACCTGCAACGAGACCAGCGTGACGACGATCAGGATGATGCCCAGCCAATCGGTCGGCCGCTCCGACCGTTGCACCGATATGTCGGGAAAATAGCGCAGCAACAGCCAGATAGCCACGGCTGCGTAAGCAAGGTTTGGAACACAAATCAACCGCCAGCTGACGTGATCGGTAATGTATCCGCTGAACAGCATCCCGAAGGCACTGGACAGATAAAGCATGGTGGAGACACGCATCAGCGATACGCTGCGCATAGGCTTCGGCAAAAGCATGTAGACGGTGCCGCGCCACCAGACCACGAGGCCCGCGCCCGCAAACCCTTGGAAGGCGCGCGCAACTAGCATGGTGTCAAAGCTGTACGCCGTCGCGCTGACGACCGACGAGGCGGCAAACAGCACGACCGAGCCGATCAGATAGCTCTTGTGGCCGATATAGCCGGCAAGCCAAACACAGACCGGCACGCCCATGAACAGCGCCGAGCTGTAGACGGTGAGACTCCAGCTCGCTTCGTCACCCGACACGCCGAAGCTGCCGGTGATATCGGTCAGACAGAGGTTGATGCTGTCGGCAGTGTAGAATTCCATGCCGGTCGTAAAGCCCAGCCCCAGCAACAGCATGTTAAGGTGCCGCGGAGAAAAGGCCGGCATTGCCGGGGCGTCAGGCGAGGCGTCAATTGCTGTTGATTGGGTCAGCTCGGCCATCGCACGACGTCTCATCCATGCAAATCGTACCAGGCCACCAGAATGAATGCACCAACGAGGCCAAGATGCTCGAAGAACGAATTCTCGGTCGCATATCGTTTCGGCAGTGGAGCATCCCAGAAGCGGTTCGCCACAAACGTCGCGGCCAAGGTGAAAGCTCCGAGCATCAGCGCGCCAGCCCACCGGAAGAGGCCGCTCAGCACCAGCAGCGATGCTCCAATCTCCATCGCGATCACCATGATGGCAAGCGGGGTCAGCGGCCTCAAGCCGAATTGCTTCATTTCGTCGAGCGCAGCGCGGAAGTCGAGGCTTTTGGTGAACCCACCTTGCAGATAGGCGCTGCACAGAAACAGCAGAGCGATCGAGTGCGTCGCCTCCGTGCAGAACGTCGGCGCCAGCCGGGAGGTGATTGTTGCGTTGAGCGCATAGAGCCAACTCATTCAACCTCCGTGAACCTTTATTCTCGGGCAACCACGACCACGACCTCCCATTTGCAACGGCAGATCAACTTCCGGCTACTGCGGTCGTCAATCAGCTGATCGGAACGGTGAACCGCAATTTCGTACCTTCGGTTTGACAGCCTCACCCAATTCGTCAGGCGCCGGTGACGTTATTCAAGCGGATCACCGGGAAGCAAGTTGAAGCACGGATCGAATGGATATGGACACAACCGAGAGGGTCGCGATCGACGCCAGATAGAGACCCACGAACCAAAGCCAGTTCCTTCTCCGCCTGCTCATGATTCCCATCCCTGCTCCGGCGTCTTGCCGCGGAACACATGATATGCGAATGCGGAGTACGCGAGCACAATTGGCGTAACCACGGCAGCGCCCGCCAGCATGAACACGTGACTCAACTCGCCGACGCAGCGTCCCAGGCGGTTCCCAATGAGACAGTGCGTCGTCCGAACTCAACATGCTGACCGCGGAGGAGATACCACGCGCCTACTCCCGCAACCAGGAAGGATCCAGTGATATAGGCGGCGGCCAGCATGTGCGAGAGACGATACAACCAGGAAGGATTAATAATAACACGAAGCCAATCGGTAACTACCATCCTTCCGTTCTCGATGCTGACCCCATCGGGTGACTGCATCCAGCTATTGGCCGACAAAATCCACGATGCCGACAGCAAGGTGCCCAGGGCCACCATGCATGTCGCAAAAAAGTGCAACTTCGGGCTCACGCGGTTGAGGCCGAACAACATGATGCCTAAGAAGCCGGCTTCGAGAAAAAATGCGGTTAGTACTTCCAGTGCGATCAAAGGTCCTATGACCGGACCAGCGATCTGACCGAACTTGGCAAAGCCCAGGCCGAATTCGAACGACAGCACAATCCCCGTGACGACGCCGACGCCAAATCCCATCGCAAAGATGCCGAGCCAAAACCGGTAGATCTGGAGATAGAGCGGATCCCTGGTTTTGAGCCACAGACCCTCGACAATGGCCAGGAATGCCGCAAGCCCGATCGAGATCGTCGGAAAGATGATGTGAAAGCTGACGGTGAACGCGAATTGAATGCGCGCCAGAAGCTCCGAATCAGTCGTCATCGTTCTGCATCCGGGAGTTGTTTGGAGTTTGCAAAAATCCAGATTCCTGCGGCGATGAACGCCGCCAGCGAGGTAACGGATGCGGACAGGCCGAATACGCCGACGATCGCGAAGAAAAATCCGACACCGACCAGCGTTACAAGGCTATTCTTGAGCAGCCCCACTTGTTTCGCTCCGCTTCCATTACTCCTATTGGGCTGCGCCATCGCCGGGCGCCAGTCACACCGCCCAGCAGGCGCACCCGAGTGCCCCCCAGAAGCTTTTCAGATCAGAGGTCGGTAGCCGGCTCGACGATGCCCGCGCGTGTTCATGACCATGTATCCCGCAGACGTTATTGCACCCGCACATCTGCATGGCGTACGCCTTGATGGCCTGCGCCTTGCCGTCGGAACCGATCCAGTTACCGTAACCACCGAAGCTTCGCACCGGCGACCAGTCAGGCATTGCCGGCGGGAGCGTCGATGTGTCGAGCGATTTGAAATCTCCGGCGCCAAAGACGATCCGCCCGCCTACAATCGTCAGGTCGCTTGTGATATCGGCGATTTCGTTTTCCGCACATGAGAAGAAGTCGCGATCCGGAACGATCAAATCGGCGAATTGCCCGACTTCGATGCACCCTTTTTTGCCCTCCTCGTTGGAGAACCAGGTGACATTCTCGGTCCACATCCTGAGCGCCGTTTCGCGGTCGAGGCAGTTGTGCTGCGAATAGAGGCGAAGACCGCCGACCGTCTTGCCGGTCACCAGCCAGGCGAGCGATATCCAGGGATTGTAGGATGCGACACGGGTGGCGTCGGTGCCGGCCGAGACCTTCACGCCCCTGTCGATGATCTTCTTGATCGGCGGAGTCGCCTCCGCGGCTCCGAAGCCGTAGCGCTCGACGAAATATTCGCCCTGATACGCCATGCGGTGCTGAATGGCGATACCTCCGCCAAGCGCTGCAATCCGCTCTATGGATTGATCCGAGATCGTCTCTGCATGGTCGAAGAACCAGTGTAGACCGCTCAGCGGCGTATCCTGATTGACCTTCTCGAAGACGTCCAGCGCTCGCGAGATCGTCTCGTCATACGTCGCGTGCATTCGCCAGGGCCACTGATTCTGGACGAGGATGCGGACGACTTCCTCAAGTTCACGCTCCATCTCCGCCGGCATGTCAGGGCGCGACACCCGAAAATCCTCGAAATCGGCCGCCGAAAACACCAGCATCTCGCCGGCTCCGTTGTGGCGAAAGTAGTCGGTGCCCTGCTTATAGCGCGATGTGCTGGTCCAGTTCAGGAAGTCGGCCTTCTCGCCCTTCGGTTTTTGGGTAAAGAGATTGTAGGCGAGGCGGATCGTCAGCTGATCTTCGTCGCTGAGCTTCTCTATGACCGCGTAGTCCTCCGGATAGTTCTGGGACCCGCCGCCAGCGTCGATGGCGCCCGTTACGCCGAGCCGATTCAATTCGCGCATAAAATGTCTGGTCGAATTGATCTGGTACTCGAACGGGAGCTTCGGTCCCTTGGCGAGCGCGGCATAGAGGATATTTGCGTTGGGCTTGGCCAGCAAAAGGCCGGTCGGATTGCCGTTCACGTCGCGCACTATCTCCCCGCCTGGCGGCTGCGGCGTATCTTTTGTGTACCCTACCGCACGAAGGGCAGCGCCGTTCAACATGGCGCGATCGTAGAGATGCAGGATGAAGATCGGCGTGTCGGGCGCCACCGCATTCAATTCTTCGATCGTGGGCAGGCGTTTCTCGACGAACTGATGCTCGGTGAACCCACCGACCACTCGAACCCACTGCGGAGGTGGGGTGATCGCTACCTGCTTCTTCAGCATAGCCATCGCGTCGGCCAGCGACCACACTCCGTCCCACCGCAGCTCCATATTGAAATTCAGGCCGCCGCGGATGATGTGGAGATGGTTATCGATCAGGCCCGGCAATACACGGCGCCCTTTGAGGTCGATGACCTTGGCGCCGGCGCCGGCAAGAGCGAAGACTTCGCGGTCGGAGCCGACGGCGACGAACTTTCCGTCCTTGATCGCCACCGCGCTGGCCGACGGATTGGAACGGTTCAGCGTTGCGATAAGTCCGTTATGCAATACCACGTCTGATGGCACGAAAGTCATGAGGGCTTCCTTTCGTCCGCGTCGGCGACGGTAACGAGCCTTGCACTCCTACCGCCCCGAAAGTACGCCGGAGAGGTAATTGATCATCTGGCATACCGCGCGAGCGCGGCGAAACGACTTTCCCGAGAGAAGCCGCCCTTCTGATCGGAGTCACTTCGCCCGCCAAGATGCTCTCAATCCGATTAGAGCTAGCAATGGCGGTGACGGTGAGGATTCCGACGAGAACACTTTCATGACATGCGTCTCGGCAGCCGCCACGGAGCGAGAGCAGAGCTACGGATCACCAGATGAAGCGAGCTTGTCGTAGGCGAAATCCTAATCGGCCTTGATCTTGTCGAGCAGCGCGTTGTCTTTCACGCGGCTCCTCGCCGGGTTTGGTCCGATTCGCTGGCCATGCTTGACGCGCTCCGGTGCCTTGTGCACGTGCGTATATGCGTAGTCCACGCCCATGCCGTATGCTCCTGAATGCTCCCTCACGATGCTCATCACCGCATCGTATGTCTCTCGGCGCGCCCAATCGCGTTGCCACTCCAGAAGTACCTGCTGCCAGGTCATCGGTACGATGCCGGCCTGAATCATCCGATCCATCGCGAACTTTTGCGCCTCCACCGAAGTGCCACCTGACGCGTCCGCGACTATGTAGATTTCGTAATCAGTGTCATGCAGGCAACTAAGGGCAAACGTGTTAACGCACACTTCCGTCCAGAGGCCCGCAGCGACGATCTTCTTGCGGCCGCCAGCCGCGTGCTTGGCTAACGCGTCGCGGACGTTCTGATCGTCCCAGGAATTCATTGAGCTTCGTTCGAGAATCTGATTCTCGGGAAACACCGCAAGCAATTCGGGAAAGGTATTGCCGGAGAAGGAGTCGGATTCGACCGTCGTGATGGTCGTAGGGATCCGAAAGACCTTCGCAGCTTTCGCCAGACCGACGACATTGTTCTTCAACGTCTGTCGATCGATGGATTGCACGCCAAACGCCATCTGAGGCTGTTGGTCGATGAAAAGTACCTGACAGTTTTGAGGCGTCAGCACTTCGAGATATTTCGACATCACGTTCTCCCTTGAGGTCTTGACGCTAAAGAGATGACATTTCGGCGCGTGTTCATCCACTTGCACCGGAGCGCCTCGCAGCCTGACTATGCGCGACGGCGGCGGCGGTTATCCCTTCTAGCGCCAGCCCGTAGCCGGTTCCTTCGTCAATAAGCCGTCGGAGCCTCTGTGTAAGAGCGATGCGAGTATAGCTGCTGGTGAGCGGTGGCATCTTCGCGATGCCTTCGGCTATCTCGTGCGCGCGAGCAAGCAAGTCGGCTGCTGGCACGATCTCGTTAACTACGCCCCACTCTTTCGCGGTCTTGGCGTCGAGCTTCTGCCGAGTCAGAAGGAAATAGCGACCTCGGACCGAGCCAATCACTTCCGGCCAGAGAAGGTGCATTCCGTCTCCCGGGGTGATGCCAAACTCCGGATGCGGAAAGTCCTGGAACACAGTTTCGGGGGTCGCAATTACGATGTCGGTGAGAAGGGCATATTCACTGTGAAGCAGGACCGGCCCGTTGAGGGCTGTGATCATTGGGACTTCGATATCCAGAATGTTCATGAGGACCTTCTTGCCCTCGCGATAGATCTTGTCGTAGCCCATGGGCGTGAAGAAGTCGAAGCCGTCTTGGGTGATTGTATCCATGAACGCGTCGCCGGCTCCCGTCAGGATCACGACCCGGTTTCCTCTGTCCTCTCCGATCGCGTGGAACAGGTCCACAAATTGTTCGTGCGTGAAACCGTTGAAGACGAGCTTGTCTCCATTCGTATGGAGCATGACCTCTATTACACCGGCAGCCGAACGTGTGAGGCGCGCGTTCGGAAAGGATTTGCGGTAATCTTCAAAGCGTGACATTTGAGGCTCTCCAGCATGGTACGAACCGACCCGCTTATTCGACGACGGGTGGAGGTCGGATCGAATTTCGTTGTGATTGCGGAGCTCAACTCAAGTTCCGCAAATATTGCGATTCGGAGATTGTTCAGACACCAAGTCTAACGTGTTCGTGCACGCCCGAGATGACTTGGACTGGCTGGCGAAGGTCGCGGTCTGCGAGGGCGCGCAGACCCGCCTTGAAGTTCGTGGCGCTCTGCTGCCTAGCGGTGGCCGTCAGACTTCACGATACGGGCGCGCACCAGCGGACGCCCGAAAATTCGCGTTAAGTAGTTCCGTCCCGATATGGTCAACCACGTTGCCCGTGCGCGTTCTTCCTGAGAGGAGTAGTCTCGAAAGATTGCAACGCGAGGCTAGAGTGGTCGGCGCGCGGAAGCGAGTTAAACGTTCTAAAACGTTGTTAATCGTGATGCACGGTACACAAAGAGCATGCGTGCGCTTACGATTGACAAACGGAGCAGCCAAGCAATCAGAAAGATCGTCGCATATCGCAGCAACTGCACGGGATGATCAACCGAACAATGAATTCGCGATGCTGCGTAAAACGGAAAGTCGGGATATTATGTCGGCCTCGGATCTTCGACCCATGCTATGCCGTCATTTCTGTTTGACTTTCGGTCCCGTGATGGAGTGTGCTCGGATGTCGTCGATGCGCTTGGCAACCGGCTGGCCGGACCATGCATCGCGCAGGAGAATTGCAGCGGGTTCCGGGCGGGCAGCTTCCAGTAGAGGTTCGCGATGCGGGCCAACAGCGCGGAATGCTTGTATGAGCGGTCATCGTAATGTTCAGCCCGGGAACGTGCTTTCCTTTGGTCCCTTCAGTCTGTTCGTGGGAAGCAGACTGCTCAAGAGGGCCGATGAGACGATACCGCTTGGCGGACGCGCGCTCGACGTCCTGATCGCGCTGACGGAGCGAGCCGGCGAGGTCGTCGGCTACAGCGAGCTGATCTCGCTCGCGTGGCCAAGTGTGACGGTGGACGAGGCCAATCTCCGGGTTCAGATTGCAGCCTTACGGAAAACTCTCGGGGAAGAGAAGGGGGCTCGCTACATATCGAACGTTGCCGGTCGCGGTTATTGTTTTGTCGCGCCTGTGTCGCGTTCGATGACGCGTCCGGCTGTCGCGGAAGGAGTTGCGGACGGCGAGCAGCCCAGGAAACTGCCGCCCCGACTGGCGCGCATGGTCGGTCGAGATGAAGCTGTTCGAGCTGTATCGGAACAGCTCGCCACGGGGCGGTTCGTCAGC
>Ga0210401_10001623_pt1 | contig 25699 bp, 21 predicted proteins | sample IncBWH32MmetaG_FD_150866 | JGI IMG/M metagenome (GOLD analysis project Ga0210401, IMG submission 150866) | Forest soil microbial communities from Barre Woods Harvard Forest LTER site, Petersham, Massachusetts, United States - Inc-BW-H-32-M | ecosystem: Environmental > Terrestrial > Soil >...
GGCTAACACCGCGCCATCCATGGGAGCCAGCGCGACGGCCGTCTCCAAGTGGGCAATGGCTTTCGAGGGTTCTTGAAGCTTAGCACAGACGATCCCGAGGCTGGACTGGATAGTGGAGTCTTGCGGATGTAATTTCACTGCATCTTCCAGCAAGGGGAGGGCGCGGCGGAAGCCAGCGACCGCGTCATTGGTCCGATCCAGCCACGTGTAAGCGTTCGCCAAATTGATCCAGACGCGATAATCTTTGGCGTTGAATGCCAGCGCTTTTTCATATTGCTGAGCCGATTCGGTGTAGCGGTGCTGCTGATAGAACACATTGCCGAGATTCGTGTGAGCCGGATAAGACGGGCTGATCTGGATACTTTTCTGGAGAGCGGCCGTGGCCTCGGCAAGCTTCCCACGGCCGCGCAGTGCGGCAGCCAGGTTGAGCCAGGCGATCGAATTATCGGGTGTCAGCTCCACAACCTTGTGCAGTTGAACGGCGGCCTCTTCTAAGCGGCGCTGCCGGTAATAGAACAGCCCGAGCCTGTTGAGATTGTCCCAATAGTCGGGGCGAAGAGCGACTGCGCGAACTAGCGTCTGTTCGGCATCTTTCAAACGTGCCTGCGCCTCATACACGCTCGCGAGACCGAATAGAGCATCGGCGCTGCGTGGATCCAGGTGCAGCGCGTGCTGGAACTCCTGCAGCGCCAGATCGGTCTTACCGGTCTCGTTGTGAATGCGGCCCAGCGTCACGTAAACCGGAGCGAGCTGATCGTCGATCTGAACGGCGCGCTCGCAGGCGGCGGAGGCCTGGTCGATCCAGCGCAGATTCTGATCCGTCCTGTATCGCACCAAATAGGCTTCACCCAATCCGGCGTATGCCAAAGCGAAGCGCGGATCGATCTTGACGGCGTCCTCAAATGCCGTTGCCGCTTGGTCCAGGTTGCCGGGTTTGTCGTAACGCCGAAGAAGACCTAGTGCTTTCAGATATAGTTCATACGCGGCGGGCGCCGCGGCGCCGCCGGTCGACCGAAACATCTCGCTCGGGACCGTGACGTTCATCAATTTGGCGAGCTTCGCAACCGCGGAATTTTGCAGCATTGCAAAGTCGCCGGTTCGATCCTCTACTTCTTCCGAGCCGAGCTGGCGTACATGTTTGGCGTCGATCAGATTCACAACCAGGCGAATGTCTGAGCCGGTCCGTTCCACCGTTCCGGTTACCACCAGTGTTGCGCCGAACTCTTTTTGGGCGCCGGCTGCATCGGCCACCTTCCGGCGGCGCACCTCACTGGCTGGCACCACCCAAAGAGATTGGTTGCCGAGCTCGAGGTTGGACAGCCTGCCGGTGAGGCTTTCCATCAAGCCGTCGGCCAGTACATCGTTGCCGGCTGTGCTTCCGATCACGCTGAACGGCAGCACTGCAATATGTTTTTCGCTTGGACCCAAGACGGCGGCTACGATGCGCTGCCGCGCGGCGGGAATGAGCAACAAGATCGCGGCGAGAACCGGGACCACTAAAAATGCAGCCACCCAACGGCGCCGCGGTCCGCGGGCGGCAACTGGAGGCGCGAACGCCGACTGCGCCGCCGATTCGACATACTGCTTAAGTTCGGATCTGGCCAGCGTTCGAGTGTGCGCCCGGTCCACGCCGGTTTCCAGTCTTTCGAGGTCAGCCAACATCTCGGCGACAGTCTGATATCGGCGCGCCGGATCCTTGGCCAAGGCATGGTACACGATCTCTTGCAATTCGACGGGCATGTCTTCCATAGGCGCGGGCGCTGAGTTCACCACAGCCATAAGCATCCCGGGCATCGTGTCGCCTTGGAAGGGCAAACGTCCGGTGAGCATCTCATAGAGAACCACACCCAGCGACCACAGATCCGTACGCTGATCCAGCGGTTTGCCGAGGGCTTGCTCCGGCGACATGTACGCCGCGCTGCCCGAGATTTCGGTGCTCAATGTGGCGCTAGCCGATTGGATGGCACGAGCCAGTCCGAAATCAACGATCTTCACCACGCCCTGCCGGGTGATGATCGCGTTGGAGGCTTTGATATCACGGTGAATGATGTGGTGGGAGTGCGCTTCGGCAAGCCCGCGCGCCATTTGGAGTGCAATGGATATTGCTTGGGCTGGAGGCAGCGCGCCGCGCTTGATTCTCTGGGCGAGCGTCTCACCGTCATAGTAGGCCATGACGATGAAAGAGATGCCCTCGGCTGTCTCCTCGATCGCGTGGATAGTGCCGACATTGGCATGATCCATGGCGGATGCCGCCCGCGCCTCCCGCAGGAACTGGCTGCGAGTTTTTTCGTCGGCGTCGATCTCCGGAGGGAGGAACTTAAGCGCTACTGTGCGATTTAGCTTGGTGTCCAGAGCCCTGTAGACGACGCCCATCCCGCCGGCGCCCAACTTATCGACGATCTGATAACTATTGACGGTCCGCACCGCGCCGGATGCGGGACTAGATGGGTCCACGAATTAGCCTCTGGAGCGCGGACATGAAAAACCCAACAGTAGTATACAGCAGGGCCAGTCGCGCTGGTTCGTCTATTCGAGATTCGATTCCTCGATGTTCGCATTGTGCGAGTATCAATTGCGGTGGATTTAAAGCAGCTGGGAACGCGATTTGGCGGACTTATCGCCGTCTTATTGATCACGGCTTACTTTTTGGCTCTGGCAGGGCAGGGCCTCAGCGCAGGGTTCACGACCGATGATGTGGAGAACTTGACCACGTATTGGAATCAATCTCCGGCGGCGCTGCTCAAGGCCGTAGTTTTCTACTTTTCACCGTCTTACCGGCCTTTAGGCGGCCTTTTCTTCTATCGTCCGCTATTCGCGTTCGCGGGATTTCATCCTTTGCCTTACCGGCTTTTGTGTTTCGCGCTTCTGCTCGTCAATCTGGGGTTGCTGTATCTCGCAATCCGGTCGGTCACGGCCTCGTCTGAGATTGCGGCGTTGACCACGTTGATCGGCGCCTTTCATCCGCGGCTCGTCGACCTTTATTGGAAAAACGGGACCGTCTACGACATCCTATGCTTCACCTTCTATTTCGGGGCATTGGCCTACTATGCCCGGGCTCGGCTGACTGGCCCCATCGTGGATCTGCGGAAGATGGCCGTGTTCCTGGGCCTCTTATGTACTAGCTTTAGATGCTAAAGAGATGGCCGTAACTCTGCCGCTGCTGTTAATATTCTACGAACTGATATACTTCTCGCCCGTTAGTTTCAGCACTCGGCAAATCGGCAAGTGGATGGTCACCAACTGCCGTTTGGCAGCCATAGCCGGAGTCATGACCGTCCCCTACATCTGGGGCAAAATGCTTGCGCAAAGCCCATTCAGCCAGTTGCTTTCCTACCACTTCGATATCACGCCCAGCCAGTTTCTGATCTCGTACGGGGCGTACCTCGACTCTCTTTTCTTTCGTGATCATTGGTTCGGCGAAGCGCAGGCCGCTCTAACCTTGGCGGCCATGTTAGTGATCGCATTATTGCTGGGGTCTAGGCACCTGGTCTTCGCCTGGTCCATCATGCTCATCAGCTTTTTGCCGATAGCATTCATTCCTGTCAGGGCCGCCTACGTCCTCTATATTCCCCTCGTTGGCTGGAGTTTGTATGCAGCGGCATTGCTCGTATCGTTGCGGGACGCAATCATTTGATCCCCCAAGTCAATCGGAGCCGTCCAAATGCGCCACGTGGCGCTCTTTGTGCTGGTTCTGGTTTCGCTGCTGCGCGCCTATCGCGTTCAGCGGCTGCGGATGTATGGCGAGTTGACGCTCGCGCAGCCGGTGATCCGGTCTGTGTTGGGGGAGCTCGATCGGCTGCATCCAAGCCTTCCTCGAGGCACGCGCCTGCTAGCCATCCACGACCCGCTTCCGCACCGCTACGAGCTGCTCCTGCTGCTCCGCTTGTATTTCCGCGACAGCACGCTAGAAGTAGATCAGGGAAACGCAAATGACGGCCGGCACGCGTGTGTGATGATATGGTGCGGGACGACGCTATACCTATTCAGTACGGCGAAGCCGGAAGTCGCGCCCTGCTTGGTTGCAAGCAGTTAATACGATATCGTATATTACGATAATGAGATATACGATAATGTGCATATCACTATTGCTGGCGCAGTTAAGCCAGCCTCAGACACGCGTCCATGCCGAGGCCACCATAACGATTGATCTTGAAGCGCCGCCTGCTGTGGTGTTGCCTCTCTTTGGTCCCATCCGCGAGGCCGAATGGGCTCAGCTGGAACCCGGTCATGCTTTACCTCAACGATGGCCGGCAACTGGCAGGCAGCGTCTTCACCACCGATGACAAGAATACAGACGTGGTCTGGATCATGACCCGTTTTGGCGAGCGCGCTTTCGAAGTCGACTATGCGCAAGTCCTACCGAAAGTGTGGGCCGGCGAAATCCTCATTCGATTGAAAGAGAGCGGCACCGGGCGCACCCAGGCCACGGTCACCTACCGGCGCACCGCGCTGTCACCGGAAGCCAACCATGGCGTAGAAAACTTTGGCCGGCATTTTCCTCAGCAGCGCGAGCATTGGCAGAACGCTATCAATCAGCGGCTGCGGGACATCGCGGAATAACATGGCCAAACAAAACTGAGCTGACCGACCTGGAATTCGTTCGGAAGTTCGAGGCCTGCGAACTCACCAACGATAGCTTCCATCACCGGGATCACATCCGGCTGGCTTTTGTTTACCTGCAACGCTACCGCGAGTTGGAAGCCCGGGAACACATCGCCGGGGCCATCCGCAAATTCGCCGCGCACCATGGCCAGACGGACAAGTATCACGAGACACTCACGGTGGCCTGGCTACGGCTGGTTGGAAGCGCCATGGCGCGAGTGCCACGGGATGCCAGCTTCGACGAGTTAACCATCGCCGCGCCCGACTTGCTCGATAAGCGAACTATCGAGAAATTCTATTCGAGCGCGGCCTTGTCGGCGGAGGACGCTCGCACGTTTTGGGTGGAACCCGATCTTCAGCCGCTGCCTTGAGGTGTGTAACGATGAGAGGTGCGCATGGCGCTGCTCCTCATTCCCCAGATTCATCGGACCACTCATCAGATCGGACTGTATATCGAGCGCTCCGGGCTAGGACTCAATCAGGGTGAAGCGCATATCATGGCGCACCTGGCCAGCGCCGGCGACAGTACCGTCGGGCAGTTGCATCAGGCTTTCGCGCATAAACGCTCGACACTCACCAGCTATCTGGACCGCTTGGCGGAGCGCCGCCTCATCCGTCGCGAGGTCCGCTCGCAGGATCGCCGCACGTTCGTCATTAGTCTCACCCCTGCCGGCAAGCTGATGGCGCGAAAGATTCACCGGCATCTGGAAACACTCGAAAAGGCGGCGCTTCGTGGAGCCAAACCCGGTAAGACCAAAGCATTCACCGACGTGATCGGGGCCGTGGAAGCAGCCGCAACACGACTCTGAACAGCCGCTATGCCCAAGCCCGATTACGGTCTCGACGCACCCAAGTTGGTTCGGCGTTTTGCAATTCGCGGCGCATTGTTCATAGCCTTCGCGGGCGTTCTCTATTACTCCAACCGCAACATCAGTCCCGGAGCGGCCCTGGCCATCGCAGGCATATTGCTCGTGGTCGGGATCGCGTTCGCCGCCGTAGCCATTGTCATGGTCTGGAGCAGCCGTGTCGCTAAACCCAAGGCGGTTCATCGCATCCTGGACAACATTCCGTGGCGCGGCGATGAGAACGTTCTCGATGTCGGATGCGGGCGCGGATTATTCCTGATCTCAGCCGCCAAACGGCTCAAGAGCGGCAAAGCTACCGGCGTGGACATCTGGCGATCAGAGGATCTCTCCGGAAACACCGCAGAGGCGGCCATGAGCAACGCCAAAGCGGAGGGAGTGGCTAATCGCATCAAAATCGAAAATACCGACGCCCGCAAGCTGCCGTTCGGCGCCAATACCTTCGATGTGGTCGTTTCCAGCCTGGCGATCCACAATATCGACGGGAGTACAGAGCGGGCCAAGGCCCTGCGCGAGATCGCGCGAGTGCTCAAACCTGGCGGCTATCTGGCCATCCTCGACATATTACACACCGGCGAGTATGCCAAGCTACTCCGCCAGTTGGGCTTGAGCGATGTACAGCTTTCGCCGCTCACATTCCTTTGGGGCGTTCCCACCCGTACGTTGACCGCCCGGAAGCCGTCCTAGGAAACGTGGCGCTGGGCCGGGAGTCCTATCTTTCGGAAGGCGTGTGCGTCCCAAGAAACGTACACTATTGAAAATGTTTGAATATCGTGTTATGTCTATATAGATCTGGAGATTATCGCCATGGCCACTACAGTCTGGAAGGGGCATCTCACTTTCGGTCTCGTTTCCTTTCCCGTGAAGCTGTTCACCGCCGCGCGCGCGGACGGGATCAGTTTTAATCAGCTCCACAAAACAGATAATTCACGCATCAAGCAGGTGATCTATTGCCAGGCGGAAGACAAGCCCATTCCGCGCAGCGAAATCGTTAAAGGCTACGAGTATGAGAAGGACCGCTACGTCGTAATCGATGACGAGGATATTAAGAAGATGGCTCCCTCGACGGCCAAGGTCATGGAGATCCTGGAGTTCGTGAAGTCCACTGAAGTCGATCCGATTTATTTTGAAAGCTCATTCTACATGGCGCCGGATGCAGCGGGTGAGAAGCCCTACGCATTGCTTTTCGACACGCTGAAACGCACCGGCTATGTCGGAGTCGCGAAGATCGCGATGCATAATCGCGAGCACATCGCCATTTTCCGGCCGGGTGCGAACGGCCTGCTGATGCATACCATGTACTTTGCTCACGAAGTGCGGAAGGTGGAAGAATTCCGCACCGATACAAGCCTGGTGAAGGAACAGGAAGTAAAGCTGGCCGAGAGCCTCGTAATGTCGTTAGCTGCTCCCTTCGAGCCGGAGAAATACAAAGACACCTATAAAGAAAACCTCGAGGCGATGATCGACGCCAAAGTGAAAGGTCAGGAAGTGGTGACCCCGCCGGCGGCCGAGCCTGCCAAGGTGATTGACATCATGGAAGCTCTGAAGAGGAGTCTGGCCATCGCCAAAAAGCCGGCCGCTTCAGTCGAAGCTCTGGAAGCGGAGGCGCCTAAGCAAAAATCTCCCGGGAAGAAGAAGGCTGCCAGAGGTTAGGGAAGCCCGGTTAGGTAGGCCCGGCCGCCTGCTCTGGGAATCGCTTGAGCAGCTCTTCGGCGTACAACGCTCCCGCTGGCGTGTCTTCATGCTTGAAAAACACGTAAACGTCGCGCCCCTGTCCCAGTAACTGCTCCACGCGCTCGGCGATCTCTTTACGGTCTTCCGGCGAATACTCCGGCATCCGCAGACGCGAGTAGACGAAATTCGCCGTGACAACTTCCGGAATCACCAGTTTCTCCGATTCCGCCAGGCAAAGAGCCACGCCATATTTTTCCAGCAATTGATAGACCGGGGGCGCGAGCCACGACGGGTGCCGGAACTCGAACGCGCAGCGGATATCGCGTGGGAGCGTGGCTAGGAAATCAGCCAGCACGTCCTCATCGCACTTCAGCGCCGGCGGGAGTTGAAAGAGCACGGGGCCCAGGCGCCGGGCCGTCCGCAGAGGCTCGATGGCTCGAAAGAATACCTCAGTGAATTCCGACGGCTTCAGCCTCTGAATATGAGTAATACGCATGTGAGCTTTTAAGGGAAACACGAAGCCCGCCCGTGTCTGGTTCACCCAGTTTTCAAGTGTCGACGCCGAGGGAAGCCGGCGGAAGGTGTAATTGACCTCCACCGCGTTCAGCCGCTCGGAGTAATAAGAGAGGAACTTCTTGGAGGGCAGTTTGTCCGGATAAAAGTCCGGCTTCCAACTCGGATAGGCAAAACCTGAGGTTCCTGCGTAAAGATTCGGCATGACTTATCTCGGCATCCAACGGTGATAGGGGCGCATCAAATACAATAGTCTAAACCGTTGTGAACCCGAAAACGTCTAAAAAGAGCTCCTCGGAGCGCTTGCGCGAGCTGTGGCCCGACATCCGCGAGATGATGCGCCCGCGTCGCCGTATCCTGGCCGTGGGCTTCGTGCTGATGATAATCAGCCGCATTTGCAGTCTGGTGCTGCCAACTTCCACCAAATACCTCGTCGACAATGTCATCGGGAAGAAGCAGCTCAACCTGCTTACGCCGCTGGTGCTGGCCGTACTCGCTGCCACCGTCATCCAAGGAATCACCTCTTTCTCCATAACTCAGCTCGTCTCCAAAGCCGCGCAACGGTTGATCGCTGAGATGCGCCGCAAAGTGCAGGCACACATCGGCCATCTGCCAGTATCCTATTACGACGCTAACAAGAGCGGGACGCTGGTGGCTCGCATCATGACCGATGTGGACGGCATTCGCAACCTTCTGGGCACGGGTTTGATCGAATTCGTGGGGGGCCTGCTCACTGCCGTCCTGGTTCTCGGATTCCTGCTCCGGATCAGTGCTCTGCTTACTGGGATCGCGCTGGTGATTGTCGTCGCATTCGTGTTTGTGCTTCGAAAAGCCTTCATCACCATCCGTCCCATTTTCCGGGAGCGAGGCAAGATCAATGCCGAAGTCACCGGCCGTCTTACGGAATCCCTGGGCGGAGTGCGCGTCATCAAGGGCTATCACGCCGAAGCGCGCGAAGAGGAAGTCTTTGCCACGGGCGTTCAAAGATTGCTCGACAATATACTTAAGTCCCTCACAGCGACTTCCTTCATGAGCCTTTCGGCCTCCGTGTTGATGGGCGTAGTGGGAGCCATCATCATGTACGTCGGCGCACGCCAGATCACGGCCGTTCCGCCCGTCATGACGCTTGGGGATTTCATGACATTCTCCGCGCTGCTGGCCTTCCTGATTGCCCCCATGTTTCAAATCGTCAATATCGGAACGCAACTGACCGAAGCTCTGGCAGGCCTGGAACGCACGCGCGAAGTGTTGCGCGAAAAGCCTGAAGATCAGGATCCGCGCCGGAGTGTGTCGCTGCCGCTCATCACCGGCCATGTGGTCTTCGATCACGTCAACTTTGCTTATGACACCGGCAAGACCGTGCTCCACGACGTGTCATTTTGCGCCGAACCGGATACGGTGACCGCGCTGGTCGGTTCGTCTGGCTCCGGTAAGTCGACCATCATCGGCTTGATCACGGCCTTTCATACGCCAGAAACCGGTGCCGTTTTGGTGGACGGCATTGACCTTTCGACCGTCCGGCTGGATTCGTTCCGAACCCAACTGGGAGTGGTCCTGCAAGAGACCTTCCTGTTCGACGGCACCATCCGGGAGAACATCGCGTTCGCGCGGCCGGAGGCAACCGACGAGCAGATCATGAAGGCGTGCCGGATCGCTCGAGTCGACGAGTTTGCGGAAGGGTTCGAAAAGAAGTACGACACCATCGTCGGCGAGCGTGGCGTGAAGCTCTCCGGTGGCCAACGGCAGCGGGTTTCGATCGCGCGCGCCATTCTGGCGGACCCGCGCATTCTGATTTTGGATGAAGCCACCTCCAGTCTCGACTCCGAGTCCGAAGCCCTGATCCAGGAAGGGTTGAGATACCTGATGCAGGGGCGCACCACGTTCGTGATCGCGCACCGGCTATCCACCATCCGGCGCGCGGATCAGATTCTGGTGGTGGAGTCGGGCCGCATCCTCGAGCGAGGTACTCACGAAAACCTCTACGCCGCGCGGGGCCGGTATTACGATCTATACACTAAGCAGCACGGCATGGAAGCAAATCTGTTTCTGGCGCCTGGGGAAGGCGACGAGCAACCGGCCGCGGATGATGCGTCGCGAGCCGCCGGCGCTGCTCAAGCGGGCAATGACCTGACGGCCGCTGTGCGGTTGTTGCGCGGCTAAGCACTGTGGCGCGGCGCACGCAAAAGTGCGTGCTCGAGTTCCCGCGGACGGCGCCTACTCTCCACTTTGCTGCAGTAACTTTGCCACTAGCGCCGTCCAGCCGGTCTGATGACTGGCGCCCATGCCGGCCCCATTATCGCCGTTGAAGAATTCATAGAAAAGGACGTGGTCGCGAAAGTGCGGATCGGTCTGGAATTTGTCGGAACCGCCAAACACCGGCCGGCGGCCGTGCTCGTCCCTTAGGAAAAGGCGCGACAACCGGCGCGACAAATAGGCCGCGACACCCGCGAGGTTCATCATCACACCCGAGCCTTTCGGGCATTCCACCTGAAAGTCGTCGCCGAAATAGTGATGATACCGTTGCAGCGATTCGATCATCAGAAAGTTCACCGGAAACCAAACTGGGCCGCGCCAATTCGAATTTCCGCCGAAGATCCCCGTCGTCGATTCCGCGGGTTCGTAGTCGACCCGGTATTCCTGCCCGTCGGCGCGCAGAACAAAAGGGTGATCCCGATGATAGCGTGAAACGCCCCGGATGCCGTGTGGCGAAAGGAACTCGTCTTCATCCAGCATCGTTTCGAGCACCCGGCGGAGACGCGAGGGGTGCATCATCGAGAGCAGCAAGCGTTCTTCGATCCCGGGCCGGGTGATGGAAGCGATATTGCCGCACAAATCCGGCCGATGCTTCACGAACCAGTTCATGCGCCGCTTGAAGCCCTGCATCTTGTCGATCGCGTGGGCATCCAAGGTTGTAACAGCGAACAACGGAATTAGCCCCACTAACGACCTCACCCGCAGTGGAATCTTGCGTCCGTCGGGCAGCCGTAGCCAGTCATAAAAGAAGCCATCCTCTTCATCCCAGAGCCCGCCGTCACCCATGCGGTTCATAGCGCTCGCGATATAAAGAAAGTGCTCGAAGAACTTGCTGGCGATGTCTTCGTATGCCGGATCATGCGGCGTCAATTCGATCGCGATTCTTAACATGTTGAGACTGAACATAGCCATCCAAGCGGTGCCGTCGGCTTGCTCAATGAAACCGCCAGTGGGCAGCGGCTTGCTTCGATCGAAAACGCCGATATTGTCGAGGCCCAGAAATCCGCCCTCGAAGATATTGTTGCCTTGCGAGTCCTTGCGGTTGACCCACCAGGTAAAAGTCATTAACAGCTTGTGAAAGGCCGATTCGAGAAAATGATAATCAGGTTTGCCGGTCAGCTTCTTGTCGATTTTGAAAACACGGAAGCAAGCCCAAGGGTGAACGGGCGGGTTGACATCGCTGAACTCCCATTCATAGGCGGGCAATTGTCCATTGGGCGACTGGTACCACTCGCGTAGTAGCAGTGAAAGCTGGCGTTTGGCGAAATCCGGATCGATAAGCGAAAACGGGATCATATGGAAAGCCAGGTCCCAGGCGGCGAACCATGGATATTCCCACTTGTCAGGCATCGACAGGACATCGTCGTTGTACACCTGAATCCAAGTCCGGTTGCGCCCCAGCCGGCGCTGGGGAGGTGGCGGAGGCATGGCGGGATCGCCTTTGAGCCATTCCTCCACGACGTAGTGATAGAATTGCTTGCTCCACAGTAGTCCCGCAAACGCTTGCCGCTGGACCATCCGGGCGTCGTCCGATAGTCGCGCCGGCGCGAAACCGTAGAACTCGTTCGCCTCCTCTATTCGGTCCGCAAAGACCTGCTCGAAATCCAGTTGAAGGCCTTCTCCGGAATATAAGCGGACGTGGAACACTTTACTAGCGCCGGGCTGCAGCTCGATTTGATAGACTCCAGCGGCCTTGGTGCCGGTCTCATCCGGATTAACGGCGTCCTTTTCTCCATTGACAACGTAGCGGTGGAAGGCATCCTTGGTGTATCGCTCCGCGCCACGCCAGCCCCATAATCGCTCCGTATTGCTTTCGTTTTGGGTGAACAGCAGCGGAGGACCATCTTCCAGCCACAGCTTAAACTGTCCTAAAGACTGTTCATTGATGACGATGGTATTGGAATCCAAACGCGACAATTCGGGGCGCGGCACGCCATAGCCCCAGCTCCAGGTATTGCGGTACCAGACCGTCGGAAGCAGGTGAAGTTTCGCGGCCTCAGGTCCTCGGTTGATCACCGTCACGCGAGCCAGGATGTCGTCGACGCCATTCTTGGCGTATTCGACCAGTATGTCGAAATACCGGTCTTCATCGAAAACGCCGGTATCGATCAGTTCATATTCGAACTCCGATCTTGAACGCCGGCGGTTTACCTCTACCAGCTGGGAATAGGGGAACTGCGACTGCGGATATTTATAGAGGCACTTCATGTAGGAGTGAGTCGGCGTGGAATCGAGGTAGTAATAATACTCCTTGACGTCCTCGCCGTGATTACCTTCCGTGCCTCCCAGGCCGAACAGGCGCTCCTTCAAGATCGGATCGCGGCCATTCCAAAAAGCAAAGGCAAAACAAAGCCGCTGGTGATTGTCGCAGATACCGGCGATGCCATCTTCGGTCCAGCGATAAGTACGCGAGCGGGCATGATCATGTGTAAAGTAATCCCAGGCCGTTCCATCCGCGCTATAGTCTTCCCGCGGATTGCCCCAGGAACGTTCGGCCAGATATGGCCCCCAACGCCTCCAGTATCTTTTTCTGCTGTTCGACTCCAGAATGCGATCACGCTCAGCGTGCATACTTATCTATGGAAACACAAGCGGGCCAGGCGATTCGCACGCCGCATCATTGCTGGATCTTGGCCAGGCTGGATTGGATGTCCTTCCGCAATTCGTCGGGCGGGCTTTCTCGCAGAGCAGCCTCGAGTTCGGTCTTGGCCTTCGTCTTTTGGCCCTTCTGAGTCAACGTCAGAGCGTAATGATAACGAAACACAGGGTTGTCGGGAAATCGTTGAGTCAGGCCGCTAAACACCTGTAAGGCGCTATCGGCTAGATTCTTCTTTAGGTACACCATGCCGAGAGTATCGGCGAAATTCGGACTCCGCGGTGACTTTTGCAGGGCCCGTTCCGCGAGTTTCTGCGCCTCATCGTCCGAGCCGCCGGTGTCCAGGAGCGCGTACGCAAGATTGTTCAACGCATTCGCGTTCTCGGGATCTAATGCCAATACGTTGCGATAACTTGCCACCGCCTCGCCGTTGCGCCCGGCCATGCGAAACGCGTCTGCCAAAGCGGCTGCGACGAGCGTATCACGGGGCGCCAGTTCCCTAGCCTGCTGGAAGCTGACGATGGCTTTTGGTAAGTCGCCCTTTAGTTGATAGACCAGGCCGATCCGCAGTTCCATTTGCGCGGATCGGGGAAGTAGAATCTCCAGTTGCCGATATTGGTCAAGAGCTACATCGTACTTCTGGGCTCGCAGCGCCGTGTCAGCCAGCAAGGAGTGCAGGGGAACGGTGTCGGGCGACTTTCCCAGCTCCACCCTCAGCCGAGACAAGGCTTTATCGAGTTGGCCCTGCAGGCGATAGACTTCCGCCAAACCGGCGAGCGCTCGATACTTATCTTTCTGGTAGAGCTGTTCGAGGCGTGACTCCGCCTGAAGATATTTTTTCTCGGACAGGTCCACAGCCGCCAGCTGAAATTGAACTTCGGCGTTTTGAGGAAAATCAGTTGCCAGAGCCGTCAATTCAGGGCGGGCTTCCGCGTACTTTTGCGTTGCCAGAAGCGTGGCCGTGCGAACTAGTCGCGCCTCAGCGAGTTTCGGATTCACCGCCATGGCATTGCTCGCGTATTGAAGCGCCTGGACGTAGTCTTTCTTGGACAAGTTAAGCTGAGCCAACGCCACAATAGACGGAAGGTATCCCGGACGTTGTTTGAGTGATTCTCGAAATTGACTAGCTGCCTCATTCTGATCGCCTTTGGCCAGCAGCGCCTGGCCGAGAGCGAATCGCAGAAGAGGATTGTCAGGCTTCTTCTTGACCAAGTTTTCAAAATCATTTACGGCGGCTTGCACCTTTTCAGGCTTACGGGTCTTCAACAGCAACGAGGCGTTCACCGCTTTCGCGCTGTCGTCGTTGGGGCTCTCCTTGAGAATGTCGGCTATCACATTCGCAGCCTGATCTCCTTTGCCTTGAGCGAGCCAGGCGTCGGAAATGCGCTTCAGATAGGCGATCTTCGCTTTCGGATCGGTCTTGGCGCCTTCCTCGTATTGCCGCAAGGCCTCCGGCCAGTCATGAAGAGCGCCGTAGAAATCGCCCACTCGCAGACGGGCATCTGGGAATCTCTTTGGATCATCCAGGACGCGCTGCAATGTTGCGGTCATCTGGTCCCGCTTGCCCGCGGCGGCGTAGAACATCGCCAACTCTAGCGCATCGTTGATATTGTCCGGATTGTTGCTTGCTTTCTTGCGCAGGATGCTCTCGGCATCGATGGGGCGGTTCTCCGATTGGTAATAGCTGTACAAGAGGTCGTACATCGATCCCGCATCCCGGTGCGCTTCAATCAATTGCAAAGCTAGCCGTTCGGCCTCCGGAGACTGTCCATCCCGGAACAGGACCTCGACCCACATCAGAATCAGGCCTGGCTGCAAAGGCTTTTGGGCGTTTGCTTTTTGAAAGAACGCTTCTGCCTCTTTGAGTCGCCCGTCGGTCCAGGCGAGAGCGCCTTTGATACGAAGCCCGTCGTAAGAATTTGGATCTTTCGCGATGAAGTCCTCGCTTAGTTTGGTTAACTGTGTGTAGAGCGTTGTCGGCCGGTTCTTGTTTCCCAGGTAGCTTAACAGCAAGAAGTCTGCCAGCGTCAATTTGACATCGGCGCGGTCCGGCGACAGAGCATTGGCGGTGTTTAGGGCCGCGTAGGCGTCGCGGCTCTTGCCAATCTTCAGTTGCGCCAAGCCCAGCCGATAGAATCCCTCGCCCAATTTTGGATCTCTCTGGATGGCCTTCTTGTAATTGATTATTGCGTCGTCATACTTGCCAGCCGTGAAAAAGCTATTGCCTTTAGCGACATATGCCTGCGGGCTCTGCCGGCAAGAAACGATAATTCCAGCCGCCGCGATAAAACCGGCAGTGAGGAAGACAGTTCGTGACATGCTGGGTTTGTCAATTATACTGCAACGATCTCATTCAAGCGCTCCCTTTCTTGACACCCAGGAGGTTTACGAGGGTTCGCGATACGGAAATCTGTTTTAGTACTAGTACGGATCGAAATTCTTACGAATCTCCATTGACCTAATCCGACAAAAGTGGTACAAAGGTCACTTCCGAACACTGAGATTTTAAAGGAGGGAGAATGTCCCCCGCTCCCGCCCTCGCGCCAAAAGTTAGATTTTTTGAGCCACATCCCGTCGATCAAAGATCGAACCGAAGATATCCGATCGTGTTGGAAATCGAGTATAAGCTGCTCCGCAAAGGCCGGGTGGAACGCCTCGGGCTGGGAAAGACGCTCAACGTCAGCAGCGGCGGTGTTCTGTTTGAAGCCAATGAGTCATTACCCGCCGGCAGCTCTATTGAGTTATTGATGCAATGGCCCTTTCTGCTGGAGGGTGTTTGTCCTTTGAAGCTGGTGATCCACGGAAGTGTGGTTCGCAGCGATAACAAAGGCGTTGCCGTCCGCACCAAGCAGCATGAATTCCGCACGGCAGGCGCTCGCTCGTCTAAGTCCAGCAACAAGGTGCGGAGTCTGATGAGGTGAGCCAGCCGCCAGCCCCGACGACGGTCTGGATCGTTGATGACGATCTTGGGTTCGTTTGGTGGCTTGGCGAGATTTTCACTGAACTTGGATGTCTCGCCCTGCCGGCCCTTAGCTGTGAGCAAGCCGTCTCACTGACCAAGGCGCTCAATGTGGGGATCGATTTGTTGGTGTTGAATCCCCGCCTTCCGGGTGCCCTCGGAATGTTGCAAATCCTTAGTGGCGTATACCCTACCTTCAAGACTGTCCTGATTGGCAAAGCTTCCCCGGCGCAAACAGCTGCAATTCGTCCCTTGGCTCACCTGGAACGACCCTCCAGTTCCGATTCCATTTCACGCTCCGAGTGGCTCAAGAAGGTACGAAGGGTATTGACGCAAGTAGCCGCCGCGACCGCGGTTTGAACCGTATCCCCCCAAACGGCTGGAACTGATAGTACAAAACTGGTCGCCTGGTACTTGTGGGTTTCTCATAACGGTGAGATGTTGACTAGGACCGAAACTTTCTACCGTGATGGCAACAACACAACGACAACTGAAACTCCTGGCCGCTACAGTCTTACTGCTGGGATCAGCGCCATCCGCGCGCGCTGATTATAACTTCACCTTCGACAAGATTGGTGCGATAACTGGGCTAACCCCATCCGCTACGCAGTCAGACCAATCCAGCAATATCGCAAACTATATGGACCTAATACTCGGGTGCCCCATTGGCGCCAACGGCTGCGTTACGGTAAGCGGTTTGAACCTTGTCAACGGGACGTATGTCCCCGGGGGTGGAGTAGCCGTCGACCAGACGTACACTGGGGATGGCCATGTAGTTGGTCCAAACGGCAAGTCACTTACTCTCGGTAATTCCACCGGAGCGACGAATAACGCGTTTATACCGAGCAGCATCCTTGACAGCTTTATCTCCAACACGGCCGACCCCACTTCCACAAAAGGCCCGCTCCAACTGTCCCAGGGGATAGTCATCACGTTCTCGCATGGAGTGTCACTCACCGGTAAGTTTAGTTTCGACTATGAGATTTTTCCGGACGCGAGCTGCTCCAGTAGCTGCGGAAGTCCGCCTGACCTGGAATTCGTAGTCAACGGTACCACTGTGCACACTTTTTACGGTGTGGCACCCTCGAATCCGGGAGTGGACGGTAACTCAACGAGCTCTCCTGCAATGACGACTGAGACGGCACCACAGTTGATTGGCACCTATTCCGTAAACCTGACGGGCGCCACGTCACTCGAATTCATCGACTGGCCTGCCACCATCGGTGTTGACAATATGACGCTCACTCCAGAACCCAAAGGCGAAGTGTTCGTTCTGGGACTCTTGGCATTGGTCGCTATTGCGAGCGCCAAGCCGCGACGGACGCCGGCGAAGTCCTGAGCCACAGGCTCCGTCCGTTCCTGTTGCTTCTACTGGTTTCCTACGGCAGAGTAGCGGTCAATGAATTCGACGTTCCCACTTCGTTGCTGGCCGTCGCCGAAATGGACGCGATGGTCTGTAACAGCGTCTGCCCCGTAGGAACCGTGCCTTGGATGGTGAGCGGCAAGGTCACCTCAAACTGGCCGCCGAAGGCCTGCGAGGCAGTGCTTTGGAACCAGAATGTCGCGGCTGGCTGAATATTAATCGTCACTTGAGATGTCCCCAAAGTCTTGCCGGCAGCCGCGGTGATTTGCAGTGTCACCGAAGTGAGTGTGCGCGTGGTCGAGTATCCGATGAGGTTCAGGACGAAACTGTTGGCAGTTTCATTCGCGGGCGCAACCGAGATCAGGACCGGAGCCGCCGGGGCGACCGTGAACTGCAGCGTGGTGGGAGAGCTCGGCGTGACGTTGATGCCGCCAGCCTGCGTCGCAAATGACGGCGTCAACGTGATTGTGCTGGCGACGGTACCGGTTTGCAAATGTAGCTGAGGTCCTTGATTGGCAAAGTTCGCATCGGTGCTGTTGGCGGGAATGACAAACTGAACGGTTTGGAGGCCGGTTGAGAACTGCACGGCGGGATCGCTTACGAGATTGCCGGACGTACTCAGCGTGAGGATGCCGGTCAACGCTAAGGGGTAAGGGCTGGCTAATTTGAGGCTGACGACGGTTTGGGATTGAGCAGCCACGTTTCCGCTTGGTCCCTGGATCGTGTACGCAGGCAAGGGGGGCGGCGGCGTTCCTGAGCCGATCAACTGAATAACCGTCGCATCGACTCGCAATGTCCCGTTGGCGGGGCCCACTGTGGTGGGCGCAAAATTGATATTGAACGGAACCGTCTGACCTGGAGCCAGACTGGTAGGCAGATTTGGAAGTCCCGAGACCGAGAAGGGACTGTTTGCTTCACCGATTCCTATGTTAGATACGTTGGCCGTAGTCGTACCCATATTGCTGATCATGAACGTAAGCTGGCTGGTCTGGCTTACCTGAGTGGGACTGAATATCACTGAGCCGTTGGGGGCGAGTGTGGTCGTCGTTCCCCCGGAAACATACGAGAACACGATATTCGGGCCCAGGCCGTTCCCATTGACCGTAAATAGGTCGCTGCCGATCAGTAACTGACCGGTCTGGTTTCCCGGCTGCGTGGGCGTAAACGTCAACGTGAATGTGAAGCTTCCGTTGGGCATCAAAACCTGCGGAAATACGGATTGGTAGGTAATCTGAAATGGCCCAGTTACAGTCGGAGGAGAATTGATCGTCCCGGTGCTATTGCCTGTGTTCTGGACTTGAATTACAACGCTGCTGCTACTGCCGACGTTTGTATCCGGCAGAGAAAGGGGGCCCGGAGGCGTTACCGGCGTAGTCTGACCTCCCTGAATCACGTTGTACGAGAACATCGGCGACACGCCTGAGCCTTGAAGGTTGACGGTGACTGATGTGCCAGAATCGAAGCTCAGTTGAATCTGTCCCGAATCGGAACCTACTACGGTTGGCTTATAAGTGACACCCAATTGAAGTTGCAGCCCGGAGTTGACGGTGATCGGCGGAAGCGGCACGCCGACCAATTTAAAGGCCGGTGAGCCGGTTAAAGTAACGGATGTGACCTGTCCGGAGCCGCTCCCGACGTTCGTTATATCTAGGTTCGCCTGGGAAGTTGTATTGATCAGCGTGGGAGGGAAAGGGATGGTTCCTCCCGGCTGCAGTGGTACCACATTCAGGTCCGCCTGCAGGATGTAGCTCAACACGAACGAATCGGCCGTCCCCTGCAAATTCAAACTGATCTGGTTTTGCGAGACAGTGGGCGGATTGGTAATTGACGTCGTTTCGCTGAACGGAAGGTTGAATTGCGCATTCGCACCGCTTGCCGTGGTGGGGTGGAACTGAATATCCACGATCAAATTCTCGCCGGGACTCAGAGTTAACGGCGGAGTGCCTGAAAGAGTGGCGGTGAAATCCGGCGAACCAAAAATCTGCGGACTTTGCGGCACTGTTACCTTTCCGCTCCCGTCGTATGTTGCAGTCAAGCGGATCGTTTGACTCTGGCCAAGCGAGGTTGAAAATCCAATGGTCGAGTTATTCGGCACGACCGCCGCAGTGCTGGTTGAGGTCACACGGAGCTGAAATGGAAAAGTCTGCGCCGATCCCCAACCGGCGACTAATACGAGCAGCAACGCAGCTCGTTCCGCCAACGCCGATTGCTTCAATTCAAGCCTCCGCCGCTGGCCGGCGTCGCGGGAACGAAATAAACAGCCGGTTGCGGCACACTGGCGAAAAGCCACAACGGGTCGCTCGGTCGCGAAGGCGCGTAGATGACAAAGCTGTTCGGTCCGAAGGCAGCGATTCCAGTGGGTTGGAAATAGAGCGGAAGACTCACCAGGACTTGCTGAGTGGCGGGGTCGTAGGCCTGAAAAACCTGGTCACTGGCGCCCGCCACATACACAATCGGACGGCCTTGGCTATCGAGACTGGATGCGATCGCAGTCGGATGTTGAAGACCGTTGAGCGCGAAGCTCTGAGAACTATGGCTATTGACCGAAAAGACGTTTAACTGAAGAGCGCCGCCATCCAGAATGTAAAGATTGGCGCCATCGCCGGAGAATGCGAGACCGGTCGGATTTGCCATCGGTACCGCGGAAACGAAATTTTCACCATCGCTCGACAGAAACACTCCACTACCGTTGCCCTGAATCGTGAGGTTGCCCTGACTCCCAACCGCTATCCTCTTGCCCTGCTGGTCGATTGCGACTGCGGAAAGTGTTCCGCCCAAAAAGGAAAGATCCACCAAGGCGCCGGCCCGTGGGGCGCTGGGAAGTCCGCTCAGCACTTGTAACCAGGCGCCACTGCGAGAATACAGGACTGCAACTGAACCGTCGCCGGACCATGCGATGCCATCGGGCTGGCCGGAAAGGCCGGTAATCCTGGTCGAGATTGGAGTGGAATCCAACCTCGTTACCAGAAAGCAAGTGTAGATCGCCGCATCGCCAGCCGGGACGCGCCCAACCGTCAGTTCCCGGAGTCTCCTGGTGCCCGGCCGAAAGCCGACAGCATAATTATGGTGCGGCGCGACCGAACCCGCCTCGAAACCGGTTGCCAAGGCCGGCCCGAAGGATGCTGAGCCTGGCAATCCTATCACCGCCCGAAAACTTTGACTGGGTAGATCAAATGTATAGCCCTGGAGAGGGCCGGTGAGGGAGGTCTGTTGCGAACAAACAGGCCCGATCGACAAAGCGATTCCCAGGGGAAGTGCCCAAAGACGGCGCATCGACTAGTGCGGACCTCCCACGGTGGGCGATCCGGGCGTAATGGTGACGGTGGACGTGGAACTAGAGCTTCCTCCGCCGCCGCGCGTGGCCAGGACAATGCCCGCTACCGCCGCAGCACCGCCTGCAATCAGCGCGATTTTCACCCATTTGGATGAGTACCACTTAGCATGCTTCTGGCCGCCCTTTTCGGCTTCCACGATTCTCGTCACGTTGGTCATCGAAACGGTGGTCTCACCCAATTGATTGCCGTAGGCGGCTGTGACGTGGATATCAAAAGTACCGACCTGATTGTTGGCTGTCCAGTTCACGGCAGCCGCTTGGCCTTGTCCGTTGGTCCGCACCGTTTGCGAAGTATTTCCTCCTCGAAAAGTGGCGCTCGGGCCGTTCAATGGAAATCGAAACACCACCTCAGCGCCTTCCACGGGGCGATCATTTTGATCCAATACCTGGATCACAAACGGGGTCATCAGACCCCGTTCCAAGTCGTTCATTGCCTTGTTTCCTGCTAGCGCGGTCACCTTAAGGCTCCGCACCATCGGCAGAGGTGCCATCGGCGTGGCGGGAGCAGGCTGGGCGAGCTGAGGGCTCGGCGCAGCCTGTTGGGCGGCGGGGGGTTGCTCAGCCTGAACCGGTCCTGCAGCGACCATAATCGCGAGCACCTGAGGCAGCCAGCAACGCACGGACATACTTCGATTGGCGCGGTCACGCATGGTGAAGCATCAGTATATCATTCCGAATTTGTAACGGGCGCTATTCACTTAACGAAGAATAAGCGTAATCAGCGTAACGGGAAGAGTCTGCAATGCGAGTGCCCCAAGGGTGGTCCAGACTGCCCGCTTATAGGAATGGGACACATACAGCAGATCATTTGGTAACAATGGAAAGTCGTTGTCTTTGCCTTCGAGGACGCGTTTGAGGTTGATATCAATCTCGGCGCGTCGATTGGTGTTTTCGATCGGACGCAACACTCGGACTTCATTTCTGTTAGCATCCCTTGTCACACCTCCCGACAGCGTCAAAGCTTGTGTGATCGAGATGGAATCCCGCTCACCGAGTTCCAGGCCGCTCACTCTGCCGACTTCGCCATTGATATAGATCATTTCGGCCCGTTCCACCGAAATCACGTCGTAGGGTTGCAAGAGTATATCTTCGGCAGGATTTACGTTCTCTCTCAGACTTCCCATGCTGATTTCGACGGTACTGATTTTTTTTTCGGGATCATCAATGGCGTTCGGCAGCGGGATGGTGCCATATTCGGCCCGTCGCGTTACTTTTATGTGCCGGCTGGCATTGGGCTGGAGTCCGCCCAAAGCCGTAAGCATTTCCACCAGCGTTCGTCGCCCCTGCAGAGGATAGATTCCAGGATTTTTGAAAGCTCCAACGAAGAAGACCGGCTCGCTACGAAACTGGACTACGGTGATGATAACCTGGGGCTCGCGAATGTACTCGCGCAACCGGCGAACCAGATCCGCCTCCAGCTCCTGAACCGTCATGCCTCCTGCGCGCACGCGGCCAAGTAACGGGAGATTGATGTTGCCTTCCGCGTCAATCCGGAAGGGCTTCTCGTTTATCTCCTCTGCCTCAGGCGCGCGAATCAGGACCTGGTCGTTGGGCCCAAGCACGTAGTTGGGGCGGATGGCATCTTGCGGCAGTTCACGCGGAATGGTTGGAGTTTGCTGGCCGGGATTGGCGTTGTCGGCCGGCCGCTGGGGATTCTGCCCTTGCGCCGGCGTGGGTTGCCCTGGCTGTTGAGGCGCTTGGGCCTGAACGAAAAACGTCGCGCCAATCAGAAGGAAGAGAGTACGAATACACCTGTTGGAGGTCATTGGAAGCATCCTATTCTTTTCCCCCCGGCATCAATGCTAGAGGGTTGCCATGCGATTGGATGCTTTGACCGGACGCACCCAATGTCGATCCACTTCCGCGCAAACGGAACGGCGGAGGAGATTGATCGATACAATAAGGCGGCATTTCCCCTTCACCTCTTCGAGAATGCCTTCAACCCCGGTCAAGGGTCCATGTTCGATCAGGACAGTCTGACCCAGCTCCAAGAAAGGCCAAGGCGTGACTAGTAATCCCGATTGTATCATCGTACGAATTCGCTCAATCTCATGCTCGGGGATCGGCGTCGGAACTCTTCCGCAGCCCACCAAGCCTACCACTCCGGGCGCGCTTAGTACCGGCAATCGGTTATCCGGATTGATGCGGCAAAACACATAGCCCGGAAAAAGGAACTGCTCAACCTCCTTCTTACGGTCGGACCAGCGCCGCTCAGTCTTGTAGGAGGGCATAAACTGCTCGTAGCCGCGCTCCTCCAGGTGCACGCCCGAAATGCGTTCATGGTTGGAGCGGACCCGAACCGCAAACCAGGAATGACCTACCGGAGCGAGTGTAGTTTCAACGAGATAAGATTCAGCGTGAGAGATCATACTACCGGCAACAATACTAGGTTGACCGACCATATGACATTTGTCAACTTACTGCAGTTCTAGTACTTTTCGTGCGTGACCTACCGGGACCCAGACAGTATTATGCTGTGTGGAGTGGGTACTATGCGAAGGATTCGGTTTGCTTTTCGCAGCTTAGCGAAAGCGCCCGTACTCAGCTTGGTGGTCGTCCTTTCGTTGGGTCTCGGTATCGGCGTCAACACAGCTATTTTTTCATTGCTCCATCAGGTAGTGCTGAGCGCGCTCCCGATTCCACATCCGGAGCAACTGGTGCTGCTCACGGCGCCCGGTGAGTTCAAGAATGGTCGGACCTCGGACAACGATTCCGGCGGTATGGACTACATTTTCAACTGGCGGACCCTCCGGGAACTCGAAAAACACACGGAAGCAGCGACAGTGGCAGGCTTTCGGACGTTTACTAGCAACATAGGCTTCTCACGCCAGACAGTTAGCGGATCGATGATGTTGATCTCGGGCCGGTATTTCTCGGTCCTGGACGTACAACCATTCATCGGCCGGCTCATCGGGCCGGAAGACGACACTCCAGGCGCTGGCAATCCAATCGCTGTGCTCGATTATCGTTTCTGGCGCGACAAACTCGGCGGCGACATAGCTATTCTCAACCAGACCATCAAGGTAAACGGGCAGCCATTCACGGTCGTCGGCATCGCGCCCCCAAGCTTCATCGGAACTACGGTGGGCAACGAAGCGAGTGTTTTCTTGCCGATTTCCTTCAAACCGCGCCTGACCCCGACCTGGGACGGAACGGATAAACTGGCGGACTACTGGGTGTACCTGATGGCGCGGTTGAAGCCGGGCGTCACACGGCAACAAGCCGAAGCGGCGCTGAGTGGGCCATATCAGGCCATCGTCGACGAAATGGCCGCGACCATCCCGATGCCGGTGGAGAGATCGCCGCGCTTCCGTCAACAGAAGTTATCATTGCGGAATGGCAGCCAGGGTAACAGCGGCTTTCGCGACGATTATCGATCGGCGCTGACGATCCTCATGCTGGCCACGGGCTTGGTGCTGCTGATCGCCATGGCCAATGCTGCGAACCTGTTGTTGGTACGCTCGGCGGAACGGCGGAAAGAATTGGCAATCCGCGCCGCCATGGGCGCCAGCCGCGGGGAATTAATGGGCCAGTTTCTTACCGAAGCGCTGCTCCTGGCGACGGCTGGTGCTGCAGCGGGTCTTGCGATCGCCGGTACGACGCTGAAGCTTCTGCTCATCTCGTGGGGAGCAGAAGCCTACGAATCCTTCGCCAGCACGGACCTGAACTGGCCGGTGCTGTGGTTCAGTTTGGGGCTCTCGCTGGCCACGGGCCTTCTGGTTGGGCTCTATCCGGCTTGGGACGCCGCGCGTACTTCGTTGGCCACCACGTTAAACGATGAATCGGCCAAGACATCTTCTTCGCGAGGCGCAGTGCGGATGCGCAAGGGTCTGGTCTGCGCACAAGTCACCATTTCGATCGTCCTGTTAGTTCCGACTGGCCTGTTCCTCAAGAGCCTGGTGAATTTGTTGCATGTGGACCTTGGAATTCGCACGGCCAACGTGATTGGCTTCCGGATCGCAACCCAGTCGAACGGCTACACGCCTACGCAAAGCAGTGCAATTTTTGAACGCGCGGAGGCCGAGCTGGCCGCGATCCCAGGCGTGCGCAGCGCGGTTGGCTCTCTGGTGCCGCTCCTCGGGAATAACAACTGGGGTACCAGCTTCAGCATGGAGGGTAAGGTCTCCGATGCACGCCGGCCCAATTCTAAATTCAATGGGGTGGGGCCGGAATTCTTCAGCAAAGCTGGGATTCCGCTAATCGCGGGGCGCGAGATTCGCGAGACCGACACCGCCACGGCGCCGAAAATTGTCGTCGTGAATGAAGCGTTCGTCAAGGAGTTCTTCGGCGGCCGCAATCCCATTGGCCATCGCATCGGATTCGGTAAGGGCGGCAATCTGGACACGGAGATCGTCGGGGTAGTGAAGGATAGCCACTACTCCAGTGTTCGACAGCAGCCTCCGCCATTATTTTTCCGCCCTTGGCGGCAAGATGAAAACCTCGGATCTATCTCTTTTTACGTAAGGTCGGAATTGCCGCCCAAACAGATCATCCCCCAGATCCGTAGCGTCATGCGTTCCATCGACCCGAACCTCCCTCTCGAGGACGTGCGCACTCTGGAAGAGCAGGTGCATTCTAATCTTCGATCCGACGAGCTAATCATGCGGCTGGCCGCGGCGTTCGCGCTGCTGGCGACCATACTGGCGATGCTGGGCTTGTATGGCGTCATGGCGCAGGGCGTCGCCCAGCGCACGCGCGAGATCGGCATCCGCATGGCGCTCGGCGCCGCTCCGGCCAGAATCCGCGCCATGGTGATGCGCGAGTTAGTTTGGATTCTCGCTTTCGGATTGGGCATTGGAATCCCGGCCTCTCTTGCATCCACGCGATTGGTCGAGAGCCGGCTCTTCGGCGTGCAGAGAAAAGATGCGGCCGTCGTCGCGTGCGCGACGTTGCTACTAGTAATTACAGCTTCCGCCGCGGCCTATTGGCCCGCCCGCCGTGCGTCACGCGTCGACCCCCTGGATGCATTGCGGTGTGAATGATGGAACGCCGGTTGGGGTCTATGGTCGGGTGCTGGCCGTTGTGGGCTCCCGTCGCAGGAATTCCAGTCGGGAAACTCGATCGTCAACCCACATGACGAGATCCCGACTTTCGAGACTTGGGATCATCTGACGTACTTCTCGCTGGGCGAAGTCGGATGGCCGATGCGCCCGGCCGGCCAAAAACTGGCGGCTATCCCACACGCTGAAGACGACTTACACTTCGGTACGATCCCGACTTAAGTCGGTATATGTCTATGAACCCTTGGGCGTGAGCGCCATCCACCAGCCGGACAAGCACGTACTCTCGCTCGGATTCATCAACTTCGCCGATCCGCGACGACAGGTACTCTACCACCTGTTGGATGGTCCGATTCCCATCACAGGCCATAAGCAGCCAACCGACCCAGTTCGAAACCCGATGCAACCGCTCCACACCGGGAGAGAACTCACGAGTAGCATAGAAGTGCTGTCCCCGTTTCCAACAGGGGACGTCCCGTTTTTTCAAAGCTTCGACAACAAGCTGGAGATCACAAGCGAGTTCGAGCACGCGTGTGTTTTTT
>Ga0210401_10001624_pt1 | contig 25668 bp, 25 predicted proteins | sample IncBWH32MmetaG_FD_150866 | JGI IMG/M metagenome (GOLD analysis project Ga0210401, IMG submission 150866) | Forest soil microbial communities from Barre Woods Harvard Forest LTER site, Petersham, Massachusetts, United States - Inc-BW-H-32-M | ecosystem: Environmental > Terrestrial > Soil >...
TACAGCGTCAGCCTGTTCACCGACTGGAAGCAACAGCGATTCAACGAGGTCTGGTTGAAGAACCGCGTGGAAGAGGGCAAGGCGATGTATGCTCCGGAAGAATTTTACGGGGCCAAACGCGCGACCAGGAATCTGCACCCGATCGCGGAACTCTCCGCGGAGAATTGCACCGAGCAGATGGGCGTGCCAGGTCCGTGGTACGAACGGCTGCCGCATTTTAAAATGGGCTTTACGCCCAGTGCCGGCAAAGAGCTGCAGTCGGAGTATTTCGTGCCGCGCCCAAATGCGGTCGAAGCGGTGATGGCGGTGGAGCAGCTGCACGAAAAGATCAGCCCGCACCTGTTGATTTCGGAAATCCGGACGATCGCGGCGGATGATTTGTGGATGAGTCCTTGCTACAAGCAACCTTGCGTCACCATTCACTTCACCTGGAAACAGGATTGGCCCGCGGTGGAAAAGCTGCTCCCGGTGATCGAAAGAAATTTGGCGCCGTTTGGAGCGCGCCCCCACTGGGGAAAGCTGTTCACCATACCTCCAGCCCAGCTTCATCCGAATTACGAAAAGCTGCCCAAGTTTGTGGCGTTATGCAAGAAATTCGATCCGCAGGGAAAATTCCGCAACGAATTCCTGAATGCCAATATTTTCAGTGCGGCTTAACTGCGACGCGCCACGATTGTTGTAGGTGCCCGGCACTGCTCTACCCTGAGGTTGGTAGTGGATCATCTTCCGATAGTGAAATTCAATCGATAAACACAAGCGCGTTTGTGAGGACTAATCGGGTTTCGGCGCCCTTGAATGAGTGCTAACCCTGTTCTCGCCATCTGAGCCTGCCGTTGCTTACGCTGTCATTCAATCCAGCCAAAGGGATCAAACGCGCCTCCTGCGAAGGGATTCACCGACGAGTCCGTTCGCTTGTCGGCACGTTTTCCGCTCGCAATGAAGCGAAAGGAGGAGACCCGACACCGGGATGTCGGGTCATCGGACGCTTATGCCTCGTGGCTCTTGTTTGCCACGAGCTTTGCAATTACCGACGTCAGGCTAATCGTGCCTATGACGTGCTCAGTGCCAGGGACACCGAAGTGAATCCAGCCTGAATTGAACCCATCAACCATCTCGGCGCGAGGTTCTGTCCGGCCCTCAGGCATGCCTTGGCTAACAAAGAATTCCGTCCACCTCTCGCGTGGGACGGCAACCGCTTCGATTCTGCGTCCAAGAGCGTTGCTCAATGCTCGCGCAATATCGTTGGGGGAATACTGCTCGGGACCGGCAACCTCAATATATCGGGTTCCTGTCCATTCCTGCCGCAAGACATCCGCCCCGGCCTTGCCGATGTCAGCCGTAGCTACCAGCGAGAATTTGCGATCCAAAGGAAAAAGATTCGAGAAGACCCTTCCTTCTGACTGTGCGGTAGTAGTGTCCCAGGTGTGATTTTCCATGAACCAGCCAGCCCTCAGGAATGCTTGCGCGATGGGCAACTCTCTGAGTGTTTGCTCCAGGAGATGCAAACTCGTGATGAGACCCAACCCGCTGGTCTGCTCCGCTCCGATCGAAGAAAGGTATACCGCCTTCTTCGGCAGGGCCTTTGCGAGAGCTGCATGAAAGGACGCCAGAGTCTTGCGCGTTTCCGGAAAGTCAGGAGCCGGCGCAAAGTTCGGTGGGATCATGAGAAACACGCCATCCATTCCTTCGAATGCGGATACAAGGGCGCTCGGATCGTCGACGTCTGCTACAGCAATTTCTGCTCCACAGTCCTTCCAACGTGCGGCTTTTTCGGGATTTCGCACGATCGCGCGAATCTGCTCTCCCTGCGCCAATAGGTTCTCGGCAATGGCGCTTCCAACTCTTCCAGTGATGCCCATAATTGCGTACATTTTGTTTCTCCTTATATTGCCAATCGAATGATTCGAGTGACCGATTACGGGGGTTAATTCTCAGAGCGTTGCTTGAGGGTGCTCAGCCAGAGATCATGTCCCTCATGCATAGCGTCGGGCTGCTTCTGGCGGAATTCGACTGCACCGGGCCCCTTCACAACTTCCTCGGTCACGATGTGGCAGCCTTCGTCCGTCTTCAACAGAAGGAACGTGTGATATGCATTCATCCCAGTACCATCGCCAAACCAGCCAATACGGCTGCCTGGAACGAACTCATGCACGCGGCTCTCAATGTGGACACCAAAAGTGTCCCAAGAAAACCGCGCCCCCTCATGGAGCTTTTCGTCCGGGCTGTTCAGCACCTTGACATTGTGGGAGTTCGGATACCACGACGGCCACGCCTGAGCATCGACGATATTGGCGAAGACCTTCTCGCAAGATGCGTGAACCACAATTTCGTTGTGAGCAAACAGGTCTGCCTGCTCCGGGCGAAAGCCATCCGGCCAATGTATGTCCTTGGAGCGCTGCGCCCCGTCTCCGTTGACAGTAAGAGCCTCGTTGACTGGCTTCGATCTCGCCGTTTGAGCGCGCCCCGGAACAATGGCTCCCGTCACCATCACGCATAAAACTACGACTCTCCATACCTTCCAAGTTGACACTTCGTTTCCTCTCTTCCTTCCCGCTAACAGAAGAGCGCTTTGAATGAGTGCTGCGATCTCCAATACATCTGATTCAACCAGCAATGAGGAAGCGACAAGACTCTACGCATTTTGCTCATGACCAATTATCATGAATCGATGAGATTCGATGATCGAGTCCTCAATGGACTAGGTGTTCTGACCGCCGTCGTGAGAAGCGGAAGCTTCGCTGTAGCAGGCAAATCATTGAACATGTCACAGTCGGGAGTGAGCCGTGCAATCGCGCGCTTAGAGGCGCGCCTCGGCGTACGTCTGCTCGAGCGGACAACCCGCACCGTCATATTGAGCGAACAAGGGCGCAGGCTCTATGAACAGATCGTTCCGCTGCTCGCGGGATTGGAAGAAGCAGCGGCTTCGGTAGCAACCTCTAAAGACACCATTCGGGGAACCCTGCGAGTCAATATGGACCCGTTCATCTCGCAACTTATTCTTGGGCCACAACTGAGTCGATTTCTAAAACAGTTTCCAGCACTCAAGCTCGAACTGATTACACGTGATCGGCTGGGCGATTTGGTTGCAGAAGGCTTTGATCTTGCCATCCGTTTCGGCGAGCCGCGTCCATCAGCACTTGTAGCGCGAAAACTCCTCGACACACGGGTCATTACGGTAGCTTCACCAGCCTATCTGAAGAAAGCAGGACGCCCAAATCATCCCTCCGAGCTTGAGGAAGACAATCATCGTCTGATTGATTTTCGGGACCCTGAAACCGGGCGCGCCTACGAATGGGCTTTCCGGCAGGGCCGCAAGGAAATCGAGATCAACTCGAACGCGCAGATGCTGCTCAGCGATGTTGCGACCATTCACGCAGTCTGCCTCGCTGGTTACGGTATTGCACAGCTCCTGGAACTTGGAATCGAATCGTTGATTGAGAGTGGACGCCTGGAGGTTATCTTTCCTGATTGGCTTGATGAGCGATTTCCTCTCTATGCGCTGCATCCGTCTCGTAATTATCCTCCCCCGAAGACGCGCGCGTTTCTCGACTTTGTCATTGCGACGGTGAAGTCGCGGACCTGAATCCTCAGTCTTGCAATAAACGACGTCTTCCGAGCAAAACGGCCAAGTTGAATGGCTTCATGAGGAGTTGGGGCGGAGGTAACAAATCGGAACTCAACGAGTGTTAGATCTCCAATGCACGCATTGAGGTGCCATTAGTCCCCATAAGTCGGCTAGTGATGACTTTCGGGTGAAAAAGGATTTCCAGTATCGGACTCAAGTCCTGATAAACGCGGTGGTCTCAAATGTGTCGATGCAACACCTAGCTCGGTCCTACTTCCCGTGGAAACAAGGGCTAGAACGACACGCTAAGGTGTGTGTACTCTCAAACTCGCCGCGCCGCATAAGACAAATTGTTTGCCAAATGAACATCGAGCTGCATTCGAGCTCATTCGACCTATTGTTGCGGGACGAGCGGGGCGCCGGGCGGCGTATAGGGCTCGAGGTAGGTGTTGTCCGTGTCGGGAGTGACGAGCCAGATTTTGCGATCTTTGAAATAGGTCAGGAGCTTGGCGTCTTGTTCGGGGTTGATTTCTCGGGCCCATAAGACTTTTGCGTCGTCGATTTCGGCGCCGTTGAAGACCCATTCGTCATGGATGTTGTGATCCTCGGCATAGCGCACGATGATCAGATGTTTGCCTGGCGTTTGCTCTAATTTGTTGGCAATGGCTGTCCTGCGGGGATCGCCTTCGCAGGTCCAGAAGAGCGGATCGCAGACATGCCGAACGACGTTGATTCCCGTGCCAACAAACAAAGACAGAACCATGGCTCGCGACAATGCCAGGCCTATCGGGCGCGAGCCGATACGTATCGTGCGCAAATGGCGAATGGTTTGTACCACAAGCAGATAGAGCACGCAGGTGATCGGCGCGGCATAGTGAGCGTTGGACCAAATGACGATGAAAACGCCGACCACTCCAATGACCGCGATGATCCACGGCAGACGCATTTTTCGATCGCGCAATACGAACGGCAGCGCTGGTAGAGCCAGCAACCAGCCCGGCCAGAAATAGGTGACGCCGCCGCGAAATAGTTTTTCCCACGAGACGCGAAGAATATCGGCGCGGGTTTGGTGATAATTTTCGCGTTCCCAGCCGTTGTAGAAATCCTCGAACTGCTGATTGCGGTAGTGCATTTCGGGCTTCGGCTGTTCCCACAGAAAAAGCGACGCGGTGTGATAAGTGCGCGTATTCAACACATGCGGCATCAGCAGCGCATTACCGGTCAAACGCCAGTTGTAGTAGCCCATCCACGCGGCGGTAAGAACCACAACGGTGGTGAGAGGAATGACAACTTTTGTGAGGCGAACACGCAGCACGTCCTTTGATTTGGTTCTGCCCATCAGCCACCACAAGAGCCACACGGCGATGGGAACACAAAAAAGAGTTCCTTCGTATGGGCGGCTGTTCGCGAGAATGGCAATGCCTAATCCAAGCAGAAGCGCGTCCCGAATACGCACGCGCTTGACGATTCTCGCGGCGCCACCCAGGACCAGCGCGCCGCCGATGGCCGCGACCGCACCTCCCCAGTAGCTGTTCATCCAGTAGCTGGCGACTCCCAACTTGAGTGCGACGATCGCCGCACCGAGCAAGGCCCAGCGCGCTGGGAGGCAAGCCTGCAGCATCCACAGGATCGCGGCGCACATGGCAGCATCGCTAAGCAGAACGCCGATCCAGGGATTTCCCAGGATTTGCCCGACCGCTAACGCGGCACCTTGCGCGGGCGGATACATTGAGGAGTAGGTGGGAAACCAGTTCACGTGGAATGTCTCGAAACTGATCCACATCGGATGCGTAGGATTTGTCAGCCGCCCGTGAGCGAAAGTGTCGGATAGGAGCAGGTAGCTGAATTCGTCGTGAATGCCGGGGACCGGGACGTGCAGTAGCGGGAGCGCCAGGAGACGAATGGCGATCACCGCGAGGAACAGGGCGACGATTGCGAGCGTACGGCGCTCGGAGAGCTTCGCGAGTGCGCGTTCAACGCGGTTGAACAGGTTTTGGCCGGCGCGCGGGAACAGGAGCGCGATCACGCCTAGCGCGAAGGCAACGTCCAATGAGAGTGCGAGGATGTGGAGAGTTCGGAGAGTTGTCGCGTCGTCAAGTCCGGTCATGAACGAGGAATTGTAGGCTGTTTTTGATGCAGGAATGCCTCAAATTTTCTTTCGCCTCTGTGATGCGCGCTGATGCCTGAAAAAATGTCGATGCCCCAAAAAATAACGACGTCGTTTAGGGCTCGACTTCGAGCTCGGTGGCTTGGCTTTCCCTGGGTCTTGGCGCGGCTGCTTTGGCTGCGCGAGGATTGTCGATAAAGTCGGCGAGTTCCAGGCGCATGTTGCCGGGATTGGTGGAGAAAGCCATACCGGTCTCGAAATCGATGGTGCCGTTGCGAATGAATTTCTCGATGACGCCGTCGAAGTGCTGCATGCCTTCGGTGTCACCGTCGCGCATGGCGTCGAGGAGCGTCTTGCCTTCACCTTCACCTTTTTCGACGTACTCGCGGGTGCGCATGGTGGCTTTGAGAATTTCGATGGCGGCGATGCGTCCCTTGCCGTCTTTTTTTGGAAGCAAGCGCTGCGAAACGATGTAGCGGAAGGCTTTTCCGAATCTCGTGCGGATGCCTTGCTGATCGCTCTGCGGAAAGACACCGATGATGCGTTCGACGGTTTTGGAGGCGTCGATGGTGTGCAGGGTGGAGAGCACCAAGTGACCGGTTTCCGCGGCTTCGAGGGCGATCTCAATGGTTTCGCGATCGCGCATTTCGCCTACGAGAATGACTTTGGGCGCTTGGCGAAGCGCGGCGCGCAGGGCCAGGGCGAAGGTCGGCGTGTCGCTGTGGAGCTCGCGCTGGTGGATGGTGGACTTCTTGTGGCGATGCAAAAATTCGATGGGGTCTTCGATGGTCAGAATGTGGAAGGCCTTGTCTTCGTTCATCTTGTCGATGATGGCGGCGAGCGTGGAGGATTTTCCCGATCCTGTGGGGCCGGTGACCAGGACAACGCCGTTGCGGAGGTGCACGATATCTTCGAGTTGTGACGGAAGGTTTAATTCCTGAAAACCGGGAATTACCATGGGAATCACGCGCATGACGATCGCGTAGGTGCCGCGCTGGCGGAAGATATTGACGCGGAAGCGAGCGATGCCGGGTAGTCCGTAGGAGAGATCGGCAGAGCCATCCTGCTCGAGTTTGCGGATGGGATGGTCGTTCTTGCCGATGATGTCGTAGGCGATGAAGCGGGTGTCATCCGGGCTCAGGGATTCCAGACCCTTGAACTTCAACTCGACCAGTTCACCGCTGACTTCGATTTGCGGAGCGCGTCCAGGCGAGAAAATCAGGTCGCTGACGTGGCTGTTGGACTTGAGCATCGCGGTGATGAGCTGGGCCGTGTGAATGGTGCGCTGAGAAGCCGGTGCTTGAGAAACGGGTGCCTGAGATGGTGGTGCCTGCGGAGTTGTTGCCATGGGTCGTTTGTATCTCCGTTGGTTCGACTCGAAATTAGCTGGGTCGCCTGAAGAGGGCCGATCGAGTGGCCGTCCGACGAAAGTAGTGTAGTCGAGGTCACTAGCCTGTTTGTGTTAAGTGTTCGGAGTTGGCGCGAGAAGATTACCCGTTACTGAAACGCGGCCATTCGGTGCGGCTAAGCTTGGCGACTCGTTCAGCGAGGCGGGCCTGAACAGTCCGTGTGGCGCGCACAGCCAAGGCGGCCATCCAGTAGTTATATCTTTAGCATTCCCCTCCCCTACCTTTTTCGTAAGTGTTCATTCTGGAGGGGGTTAAAGTCATTTGTTTTCATAGACTTTTGCAAGTGTTCATTCTTATGAGATGACTTGATGACTTCTAGTCGTGCTTTGCGGAGGAGTCGATGAATGCGGCGATGTCGGCTTTGAGCTTGGCTAGATCATCGTCGCGCAGGTACATCATGTGTCCGGCATCGTAATACTGGAGATGAATGTTTTTCTGGAGCTTTTCGGGCAAGCCGAGATGGTCCATGGTGTATTCGGTGGCGAAGAATGGGGTGGCCAGATCATACAAGCCGTTTTCGACTTCGACTTGCAGGTGCGGATTGGTGAGCAGGGCTTGAATCAGGTCGCCTTCGACGTTGGGGGAGCCGGGGAAGCCGAAATTATCGCCTCCTTTGTGTTTCCAATCCCAGGCAGGTTCGGCCTCTTCGGAAACGGTGAGATATTTTCTGTCCTGCAGACTGAATTTTAGCTCGTCGCGCAAGTAGTTGTTGAAGGCGGCGGTATAGGCTCCGGTGATGGCGTCGGATTGAGGATCGGACTGGGCGTATTCGCCGAGCAGATCGTAGGTGAAGCCGGAGAAGCGCGCGTCGAGGCGGCCGGTCGTGAGTCCGCGACTACGCTGGAGTTCTATCATGTATTGGGGGAGGTTGACGCGAAGGTTGGCTTTGATGAGGTAGTCTTCGCTCAGGCCGGTGAAGTGCGAGATTTTTTTGGCGATGTCGGCTTTTTCGGCGGGGCTGAGTTTGGAACCTTTTTGGAGCGCGGCGGCGTACTCGGTGACGGCAAACTGGCGGGTTTCCTCGATCAGGGTGTGGACATTGTCCGGGCGATTGGGAAGAACCTTGTGATACCAGGAGGTTGCGGCGTAGCTGGGCAGGTAAAAGATGTAGGGCTGATCGTCGCCGGGGCTGAATGAAATGGTGCCGAGATCGAGGACCGAAGAGATGAGCACAATGCCATTGAAATACATGCCGTTGTGGTTCTGGAGGTAGTTGGAGAGGGCGGCGGAGCGGAAGGTGCCGTAGCTTTCGCCGATGAGGAATTTGGGGGAGTTCCAGCGGTCGGTACGGCTGACGTAGATGTTGATGAATTCGGCGAGAGATTTGACGTCGGAATCGACGCCCCAGAAATCCTTGTTCTCGGCTTTGCCGACGGCGTGGCTGAAGCCAGTGCCCACGGGGTCGATGAAGACCAGGTCGGTTTTGTCGAGCAAAGAGCTGACGTTGTCGGCGAGCTTATAGGGCGGAGGCGGAGTGGGCTCGGCGTTGGCGGTGACCACGCGCTTAGGACCGAACGCGCCCATGTGCAGCCAGACGGAGGCGGAGCCGGGGCCGCCGTTGTAAACGAAGGAAACGGGACGCTGGGAGGTGTCCTTTGTGTCGGAGCGCGTGTAGGCGGTGTAGTAGATCAGAGCGGTGGGCTCTTCCTTTTCATTTTTGAGGAGGATGGTGGCAGCGGTGGCTTTGTAGGGGATCGTTTGTGCGCCGATTTTCAGGGTGTGATCGGTTACGGAAGAATCCTCTTTGGGAGCTGGCGGCGCGGGCTCGGCGGGCTTTTCTTTTTCGACGGTTTTCGTTTCCTTTTCGTGCGTTTCCTGGGCGCGGAGATTCGGCGACGCCATGGGAATCAGAAACAGACTGGTCAGAAAGATAGAGCGCGAGACTTTGGTCATGCTGGGCTCCCGTGAGAATGTGTGTTTGCGGGCGCGATTCTATACAGAGCGTGAACGCGAGTCAAAGTTTTGGAGATTCGGGTAGTGTCTCAGTTTCAAATTTCTAAGGTCGCACGATGCGAATCCCACCACGGCTAATAAGTGACGGTCGTTTACCAGCACAGTGCATTCTGATTCCGAAGTGACGATTTTCAATAAGTTCGGCGGCTTTCTCGATAGTTTTCACTCGGATCGCATTCTTCGATAAATGCCAGAAACGCTGTCCAAGGTTAGGGTCCCCAAGCTCAAACAGCCCCTCGCCAGCCTGGTAGGGATATTCGCCACTTGGGCAACGTGGTTTGATTCGCTCGATTCGCATAGACGGGAAAGCCTTTGCCAACGACACAATTTCCTCAAGGCTCCAAACGTGATCGGTCAGGCCAGCGGCCATAGCTGGCGTGACTCTCAGCGTCTTGTGAATCCGGCCAAAGAAACTGAGACATTACCGAGATTCGTCGTCGAAGAAAAAACCGAGATAGTGGTTGCCCGAAAGGGGAGCGAGCTTGACGGAAGCTAAGTCGTTGACGATCCAATCGGCGCCTGCCGCGGACAATAAGAGATCGACTTCGGTGGTGCGCAGGGCCAGGACGGAGGCGCCGGAGGCTTTGCCGGCGCGAATGCCGGCTGGCGCGTCTTCCACGACGAGGCAATCGGCGGGCGCGACTTTGAGCAGCTCCGCCCCTTTCAGGTAAGGATCGGGGTCGGGCTTGAAGCGCTGAACGTCCTCGGAGGTGACGAGATGTTTAGGCATGGGCAAACCGGCGACACGGATGCGGACCTCGGCCAGGGGGCGGGTGCAGGAGGTGACTATGGCCCAACGGTCGGCGGGCAGGGCTTGCAACAGGTTTATAACGCCGGGGAGCGGGATGACGCCGTCGGTGTCTTCGATCTCCCAGCGCTCCATCTGGCTATTTTCGGCTTCGAGATCGGCGTCGGAAAGGAGTTCGCGGAGCGTGGTGATGCTGGGGCGACCATGAGCGCGGCGGGTGACTTCGTCAGCCACAAAGCCGTGGAGGAGCGACCATTTCGCCCAGGTGCGAGCGACCGCGGGGGTGGAGTCCACCAGCACGCCGTCGAGATCGAACAGGACACCGAGAGTACGAATATTCATACGATTACCTTAAGCCTGACTCCAGGTTGACACGGCGTTAGATGTTGTCAGCATCCTCGAACGGTTCATCTTCTACCCGCGCATTGTGACGCGGGTCCAGCAGGCTGCGGGAAAATGCAACAAAACCAGGAAAAAGCTTCCTTCAGGGGCTGAAGCCCATTGAGAGCACGCAGTTTACGTCGGCGCTAAAGCACCGACCTCCTGAAGAAAAAGACTTTCCGCACCCTGCTAGCTTTCCAATGTAGCACGCACGGAGCTTTTGAGACTTTTCACGCACGCGCTTCGTAAGCGTATGTGCGGGAGGAATCGCGATGAGAGCCTCTTTGACCTTGCTGGTGGTTGTCCTGCTGGTGCTGGGCATTGTGGCTGGATGCGCGGCGGGCCCTAGCCAGTCGAAGGGAACGGCGAGCGAACACGGGGGAGTTGCGGGCTTCTGGATCGGTCTGTGGCAAGGGTTTATCGCGCCCTTTGTTTTTGTGGCCTCGCTGTTCAAAAGCGACCTCAATATCTACGAGGTTCACAATAACGGAGCCTGGTACAACTTCGGCTACCTGTTTGGCATAGCCTGTTTCTTCGGCGGCGGCGGCCACGGCTCGGCGAGGCGGCGGTAAGTCTAGCTGGAGTGACCGATGAGCCGGTCCTTGAACTGTTGACCGCGGCCTAGCCTTCCGACGGTTCGCAAATTCGGATCGTTGAGTGTTTTCTATTTACAGACAGTGGCACCCGAGAGACCACAACCCAAAGTAAGGAAACACCAAATCAGAATCCAACTCGTCGCCGGTTTCGTTCTAGATTCTTCATCGGGAGTTTTGTCACGCACGCGCCTGGGGCACCGCCTCCTCCCAACGTCCCTGCGCCTTCAGGATTAGTTCCACCACCTCGCGCGCGGTACCCCGCCCCGCAAGCCGGCGCGTGGTGAAGTGGCATATAGCCGCTAACTCAGGTGCCCCGTTGGCTACGCACACTGCCAGTCCGGCTCGCTGCGCCAGAGGGATGTCCGGTAGGTCATCACCCATATAAGCAACCTCGTCTTCGGTCACGCCTGCCTTTTGCACACACTCTTCGAAAGCCGCGGTCTTCTTCGCCTGTCCCAGATAAACAAAAGTGACCTTCAGCTCTTGAGCACGCTTAGCCACGGCCGGTGAATGCCGGCCGGTGATGAAGCCTGTCTGAATTCCCATGGTGTGGGCCAGCGATAGTCCCTGGCCGTCCTGGGAGTTGAACACTTTCATTTCGGAGACGATCGGTTCTCCCAAGCCGTCGGCGGTTGTGGCCGAGATCAGGCAGACGCCGCCATCGGTCAGTGTACCGTCTACGTCCATCAGAAAAAGTTTGATCTTGCGGGCACGGGCCAATACATCAGGCGAAGCGAGGCACGCAAGATCAGTGTCAGACACAGGCGACGCTCCCGATTCTTCTGCGACAGGTGTCATTTCTTATGCTCCTTCGGGCGTGCCAGCGGATAGAGCTGACTGGTCGATCTAGAAGAGAGCAAGCTGGAGTCCATTCGTAAGCGCCTGAAAATGGAACCCGATCACCGGAGGAACGGTGTCAATGGCCTAGCAAAAATGACAAACACTTGGCGGGAGATGTTGCGGTTTGGGATGAGTACACCACGCAGTCCAGCTATTTTGCGTACAGCGTACAATTTTGATCCTGGGATTCGGAATCGTCAGATAAATATGGAGTGGGAGACGGGGATTGAGCCCGCGACATTCGGGTGCTACAGATCGAGGGTTGCGGTGGGCAAAAGCAGGGGCCGAATGAATCGCAGATATTCCAGCCCGAATACAGCCGCGCAAAGGGACTGCCCGGCAATCTCTTGGGTTACAGCCGCCTGTTCCACTCCTTCATGTACCATGTCGTTTCTAAGCCTTCGGAGTTTGTTAATACGTAGACGAATTTCTTCAGGGAGCGGTGGCAGCTTCGCTTCCTTGCAGAGAATAGGAAGCAGAACGTTCAGAGCAGATGAAGAACTGAAGGACTTTTCGCCCTTGAAATCCTGTAAAACTTTGTTGGTTTACATGCTTCCCTAGCGCGTTCAGAACTAGAGGCGACAGACCGATTTCGAAGGCCGCGTATGCTGGCAGAATGACTCCTCGCCATCTATGTGAGGCCATTGCTTCGAATGCGTCCAAAAGGTATGACCAGCTTACGTTGTCTTCGCCTTTTTGAACCCAAGCTACGGTCGCTTCGACGTATCCTTTCAGATCGTCGCCCTCGCCGGTTCCGAATCCGTAGACATTGAATTGAATAGGCAACGACCGCAACGAAACCCGATGGGAATGGAGCAACTGAGCGACACAGTTTGTGCCGTAAGACGTGAAAGAAATATCCAACAGTGTCGCGTCCAATGGTATACCGTACGTCGTCAGGTCTATTGGAGCTATATCACCTGCCCACAGTGGGAAATCAAAGGTCGTTTCATGTGCTCCAACCGAAACTAAGAGAAGCGTCGGAATACCTTCGCCGCCGATGAAGTCCAACGTCGCCTTCCAGTAGTCAATCGGCTCCTTGCATTCAATATTTCTACAATTGATAGTTTGACCTTGAAAGTAGGCCGAGGAAACCGCAGTCAGGGGTGGTTGCGTATGCTTGCATTTCGGACATATCGCACCGAAGGACAGGTGATGTGCTTGGGGTTCCGCATCCGACATGCGCTTCCTCCTCTAGGAAGCTAAACTACGATTTTGTCGCGTTGGATTAAGCATTAAAAAAGCTGAAGGTCAGATTAGCTCGACTCTATCAGCTCGACAAATTCTGCGCCTCCAGCATCGTAAGAGTGGAATAGGGCGGCGGGTTAGCTCAAGTAGTGACCTGCCCCAAGGTCTGCCTCACGTGAGTACGAAGGGTGTGGTGGCAGTCCCCAATCAGCATCCGGTATGCATCAAAGATCAGCGATGGCTCTACTACTCGTTGCCGTGCTAACCACCTTCTTCACCGTCGTTGTCCATTCGCTTCTTCCGGGAGTGGTCGTCAGGGGAGTCCTCCATCATATTGCGCGCGGCCGGGCCGGTAACTGGCTCTGGGACGTGATCCTTGTTACTAAATTCACGCTGTTGGCGCTCGCTGCCCACTTCGTCGAGATCGCGCTCTGGGCGTTATCGTTCGTTCTGTGCGGCGAGTTTTCAAACTTCGCTTTCGCCCTCTACCATTCGGGGGTCACCTACACGACACTCGGAGATAGCACCACAGTATTATCGGCACGGTGGAGACTGCTGGAACCCATTGAAGCAGCGAATGGAATGCTCATGTTCGGCGTTACAACCGCCATAATCTTTGCGGTAATCGTTCGATTGATAGAAGCAAAATTCGGCCTGCAACGCGACCCACCACCCACTATATGAAAGGTACGATTGAAAGCAAGAAATCGGCACAGAATCATTCTATCCACGATGTCATCATTTCGGGCGCAGGGCCCGTAGGTCTATTCCTGGCCTGTGAACTGGCCTTGGCCAAAATGTCCCGTCCTGATACTGGAAAAGGCGGATAATCCTCAGTCGCCATTGAAGCAACTTCCTTTCGGGATACGGGGACTTTCGGCGCCTACGATAGAGGCGCTCTACCGTCGTGACTTGCTCAAAGAACTTGAGCTGCATAAGCGTCTTAAGAACCCTCACAAAAACTCCGGAGAAGGGTCACGTCGTCAGGTTGGACACTTCGCCGGCATTCCATTTCATGATGGCGATGTTGACACCTCACAGTGGAAAACTCGCCTGCCAAGCTCGACCGACACCAGTTTGATTTCTGAAATGGAGGAGCTTGAAGCGGTGCTGTCTCGCCGCGCAGAAGCCTTGGGTGTAGAAATCAAGCGCGGGCTTGCCTTGACTGACTTTCAGCAAGCCAAGGACGGAGTCATTGTTCAGTCCGATGACCAATCGTTTCAAAGTAAATGGCTCGTGGGTTGCGATGGAGCCCGTAGCGTTGTTCGCAAGATCGGCGGTTTTGAATTCGCAGGTACGGAGCCAGAATTCACCGGCTATTCGACGCAAGTTGATATTGCCGACCCGGAGAAGCTCAGTCCAGGCCGAAACGGGACACCAACTGGCATGTACCTCCAATCCCAGCCAGGTTACCTAATCATGCAGGATTTTGATGGCGGAGCCTTTCATATTTCAGAAAAGCCAATCACGCTTGAACACGTGCAGGAAGTTCTACGCCGGGTCTCGCAGACGCGGAGGTGAGGACTTGGAGTTGCAGAACACCTATTTTCAGACCCTGGCCAAAGTTCTGGCGATTGAGTCCCGGATTTGTCAGGGTGCCGCGCTGCATGGGTTGGGCCATCTTCATCATCCAGACACCACCGCCCTAATTAGCCGATATATCGACGAGCACCCTTCACTAACCAAAGAACAGGTCGTCTATGCTCAAGCTGCGGCTAAGTTTGAGGTGTTGTGAAGCGGCTGGTGTTCTAAGACAATCGCTCAATAGCTCGACTCCCGATTAGTCGGATAACCGGACATCTGAAAACCACTTGTCTGGTTTGCACCTTAGCCTGGAAGGATGAGCCTTTTTACCATTGCCGCGAAACGTGCCTGATCTTCGGTGCGAACAGTCTTGAATTTGAGACCCAGTCCACTCCCAGCCTTAACGTACCGGACCGTGGCATCGGCCGTGATTTCTCCGTCCTCTACAAGAAAATGAAGTTTAACCGTCGCGTCGGCAGGGCATACCTTCAAAGTTTCGATAAACAGACCACCCACACTCAGATCTCTAACTCGCGACGTATCTTCATTCCGGCCGCATCGCCAGACGACCCACACGCCCTGAGGCGTTTCAACTCGCCCGTGTTTCCTTCTTGAATGAAGAACTTGCTTTTTCAAGATGCGCTCGCTCGTGCGCGTAACTCCTGTCATGTGCGGGCCGGGAACAGGAATCGCTGGGTCGGTCCGCCAGGAACGCTATGCACTATTACACCCAAGAGTGACAGGGAGATGCTTACTCTCGCCAGCTTTTCATGAAGAACAGTTGACACGGAGTGCACAAACAGTGCTGAGGTTAACCCATAGGGTGCCGAGGTAGTCGTGTTCCCCCGCGATTCGGGGCTCACTCCCAGTTAGTCTGGTTACTGGACAAGTTCAGCCCCCGTACTTCAAGTTTCCGATTACCGCGGTGGTCTCAATGGGTCGACGCAACACTTAGCTCGAACCCACCTTGCATTGAAAACAAAAGCTAAAATCGCTCGCTAGATTAAATCAGCAGGAACGTTGGCCTGGCTAGGTTTTGACCGGTACAGCCAAATAGATCGGTTCTCCATGGGAAGTAGTGTCGGATCAACTGATTAGATGGTGTTGCATCGACCGGTTGAGCTGGCAGCGGAAACCGGACATGTGGCCCCAATGTCCGGTGGAAGTACCTACCCCGATGAGGTCCCACGGCAAACCCTGAAATTTACGGTTGGCAGTCGGTATACGCTAAGGCGATTCTGGAAACAGATGATTTGCTGATTACCGGGCGAATCTATGACGCTATCGCCGCAATCGAACAAAGGCGTCGCGTGCAACTCAGTTATTTGACTGGTTTCATCCCCGTGCCGATTCTTCCTGAATTGCGACAACGTAAGCTTGAACTCGCGAGTACACAAACGAACGATCCTCATTGAGAAGCTGGCGACTACAATCCTCTCGAAGCCGGATTTTTGCGGCGAGGCTTCGTTGGACTTCGCGCGGGACCACCAGGTTCCTGAAGCAAAGCCTGGCTCCGGGCCTCGCCGTTCGAGCAACCTCCTGGAAGGTGAGCGCCGTATCCTCAGGGCTCATTAGCTCGCAGATGTTCGACAAACTAAAAGCGTCGATGGAAGCCGTCTGCTGATCCGTGAGCCAGCCTTTCGCATCAGCAGTGATGATTTGGATCCGGTCGAGCCTGTCGCGAATCACAGGTAAATTTTCTCTTCGCAGGAAGTCTGGAACGGCATCGGGCGTCAAGTACCGGCCAAGCAGGTATTGCGCGACAAAATAGTTTGATGCGATCGGGATCTCCTGAAGAGCCCGTCTAGAGCGGTGAAAGAAACTTTCAGCGAAAGACGAAGACCCGTCATCGAATCGAAAGTAGTCGGCGGAGAGTCCTCGCTTTGCCAGGACCGTCTTATTAAACGCGAGACGGAAGAGCATCCGCCATTGCGTTGTGTTCCAGACCCGATCGAAATAGTCTTTCTGCTCTTCGAGCGATCGGCACTCGAACAACCTCTCGATTCGGCGGGTACCCTGAACGAGGCCGAGTAAGCGGCGGAAATGATGTAGGAACCTTTCATACCGGCCTTGGTATACGACACCGGCCCGGATCATCGGGCGCCGTCGCCGCCAGAATTCGAGTGCCGGTTTGCTGAGATACTTGCTAAGAGAATCGAAGACTTCAAGTCGAACTTTCGACGGCTCGAGTCCCAGAAACGCGCAGAGATCGCCGCATTCCAAATGTCGTATTGCGGCGCACTTCAATTCCAACAGATACGACTGGCAACCATTGATGTCCACCGCAAAAATCTTGCCGGGATTTTCCAGCAGAAAGCTCAGCGTGTTACAACCGCCCGAAGTAATGGTGAAAAGGGTGTCACCAGGCTGGATCTGTAGGGCACGCCGATCCGAGATGGGATCTTCCCAGCTCATTCCGAAGAGGAAGTCCGACAGCTCGACTTGGGCTTTTTGATCCGATTTCATGGACGCACTGCCGCTGACAGACTCGAAATTCGATCTTCTGCTGGTCCTTCGGCATTAAATAAGGGGGCAAGCACGATTCCATGCTTCTGTGCGATACTCCAAATTTCCTCCACTCGGGATGGCGTGATCAGGCCTCGGCCGCGAGAAAAGGGCTCGAAACGACCTTCCAGTGCAAGCGCCATCCCTTCGAGCAAACAGCCATGTGCAACATTTGGAAATGGGTGGGGATTGAGTATTTCCCCCAAGTCCGGATCATATGAAATTCCGCCTCTTACTTGACCGAGACCACCGAAGAACACTGCGCCCTGTGCCGTCCGACAGGCTGGATGCAGGTTCTTCGGATACCCGGCATCGCAAAGGATAGGAACTCCGGCGAGCCCCTCCGGGAAAAACGTCGGAGCAGCCAAGCTTGCTGCACAGATTATAAAATCAGCCTTCGCCGCGAGCTGTTGCACATGTGTTCCCACTTCGATTTCGGCTCCATGGCCAATCAATTCAGTCGCGAATTTCTGCACTCGAGCTCCATTCCGCGCGCAGAGCAGCAGTCTCTTCACTCTGGGTGCGAAGCAGCGGGCGCAACCCGAACCGACATCACCACTCGCCCCAATAATTAGCAAGCTGGCATCCTGCAAACTTCGGCCAGTGAGCTCTACGGCCCTTTCCATCCCTCGAATTATCAGTGCGACGGTTAGAGTGTTGCCGGTCGTGAAGGCCGTTGCCGGGTGCTGAGGTACCAAGTCGAGCTTCCCTTCTAAGAGAATCGAACTGAATCCACCCAACGTGACAATCCTTGCCCCTTCACGAATCGCGTACTCAGCGGCCTCACGAACCCGGTTTAGGTTCTCACGCAGAAAGCATGCCTCAAGCCGATCAGGCGGAATAAAAGCATCAACATAAACGCCACGGGCTTCACTCCCGTTCGAGGAGCCAATAGTGATGCGACATACCGTCCGCGGAGGAAGCCACGGAAAGATCTCCTCGAGATCCCGCAGCGCTATCGATGGCTGCCGTCCACGCAGCGCCGAGAGCACCGCCACCGCCGTACTCCAACTCTCTAGATGGCCGATCAGCGCAAAATCAGCGGCCGACACCATTAGCTCAGCTCCTCCTCAAATCGGTAATTGCGCCACCCAAATAAGTGTTGTTTCGCCCGGTAATCCAATAGCATCGAGAGTTTTCAGATAGTGTCGCAACGACGCGCCCCGAATATTACCGAGACTTAGGCCGACGCCGGGGAGCGCTGGTTTCACACAGCTCCCTTGGCACAGTCCGCAGTGCCCGCCTTGGTCTTCCCGCATCACCATTTCGGCGAAGGTCGTCATGACTTCCTCGTGTAGCATGTAGACTTTCGCGTCAAACACTTCGGGGTTGCGGGTGCGTTCATCCCGCAGCATCCCCACCGCGTGGTCGATGTGCTCGGCCTCTTCGGTTGCGATAGCCGCGAAAGTCCTGCCGAGCTTCCCCGGCGCTACTTCCGCGATCTGCTGATAGGATGCGACGGCAAAAGACTCCAGCATTACTTCCTGCACGAGTAGGCAGCCGACGAAGTCAACGCCCCGAACACGAGACATAAAAGCGGATCGCATCCGTTTCCAATAGAGTGCATAAACATCGGCGGACACTTCAATGCCAAGATCCCGACCAGCGGCGATGAACCTGGACGCATGGCCTTTTTCGCTCTCCGCGTGCTCAAGCGCTTCGGCCTTCTCGTCGAGCTCGGCGCAGATCCCGGCCAGCGCTTCGTAGTTCAAGGCCGCCACTAGCTCTCCCGTCACAGCCTGCGCCAAGACATCGCGCCATACGTGGGAGGTCTGCTCGTTCGTTAAACTTTCTGGTGCGGAAGACTTCTGTAAGCTGGCTTCTTCCATAGACTTCCTCCCTAAACGTACATCAGACGAGGGCATAATCTTCGAACGGAATGCCCGTAGTTATTGAATCAAAACGATCTGGCTTCGTCGTGGCGAATGCGAGCGACGAAAACGTAAACCGGGGGATTCCTCGGACGAGGCTGCGTAAGGGATCCCGTTCGTGTAGCCCAATTACAAGGAATGTGTATCGTTGGCGGAAGGCCTCGGCACGCGCCACTGAGACGAGCGCCTTGAGTGCCTGCTGATGTCCTTCGTCGCAGGCGACAAACCGCACGTAAAGAACTCTGAGGGAATCTCCGATGCGGGGAATACGGAAACCAGGGAACGGAGCACCGACCACCCGGAGCAAGGCCAGTGCGCTTCGCAGTGCCGGAGAAGCGTCAAGAAGTACGTTGCGCTTGACCTCCCGCGTGTCGTGGAGGCAGAGGGTTGCCACAATTTTTCCAGCAACGCGCGCGACAACTACCTGGGAAAGAGGTTCCTCTCGCTCCGCAGAGAGCGTCTTGGCAAGATCGTCTTGGGTCAACTGTGGAGCGAATTGCCGCGAACGGTGGAAGCGATCGAGCAGAATTGTTATTGCTGGAAGGTCAGCCGCCTCGGCGGTTCCAATGCTGTACGCTCGCGAGCGTTCTTTGAATGGCGCTGGTATCAGCTCGCATACGAGAAACCGTCCGAGGTAAGCCCATCGAGGCATGCCAAGTCGCCCTTCAAACAGCGGCATGGCACGGTGGTTGCCGTCCGCCACGACGCTGAAGCAATAACTGATGTCGATGGACCTCAGGTAAGCCTCAAGGGCTTGGATCAGGCGGAGCGCGACCCGAGTTCCAGAAAACTGAGGATGAACCTTCATGTCTCCGATATAGGCTATAGTCTCCGGAACGCCCGATATGTACGCCGTCCGCAGCGCCGTAGAAATGCAGCCAATCACTTCACGGCCCCGGACCGCAACGAAAACTTTTCCTTCTCCACGGAGACGGATCAATGCGAAGAAATCTGGATCACGGTCGATTCGAAGCGAGACTTGACCTGCCATGGGTGTAACCCGGGTAAGGGCCAGCACTGCCTGATTGTCGGTTTCGTCGGCTTCGCGAATTTCAACGGGTTGGCGTGAAACGGCCGGGGCCGAGATCGGTGGAGCGGCGCGATCCGGAGTTTTGATATCGCAACCACTCATCGGCCCCTCCCATTCATTTGCAAGGCCACCGCGCCACGAAGCCCCCAGGGCCACCAATTCCAGTCCCCGGCAAGATGGAGCAATGCCGGTCCGATAACCATTCGGACAAGGGTAACGTCAATTAGAACGGCCACAGTCAAAGTGAAACCTAGCATCTTGATCACAAGGAAGCCGCCCAGGGTGAAGGCCGCAAAAACCACGATCATAATCGCGGCAGCACTGGTGATTAAACCTGCCGTCCTTGCCAGCCCGTCAACGATGGCTTCGTTTTCGGTGAGGCCGCTCCTCCTAGCTTCGAGTACTCGCGCCACTAGAAAGACCTCGTAGTCCATGCTGAGACCAAACACAATCGCGAAAACCAAGATGGGTACAATGGGGAAGACACTGCCTGTTCCTCCGAGCACACCAAAAAACCTGCTGCCATGGCCGTCCTGAAAGACCAGAACCAGTGCGCCGAACGCCGCCACCACCGACAACAGGTTCAGTGCGACCGCCTTCACCGCAGCGAAGACGGAACGGAACCCGACAACCAGTACTAGGAATGCCCCTCCTACGACAAGCGCTATCACGGACGGTAGACGATCCCGAACGACACCGTCGTAATCCGCGTTTATCGCGGGAATTCCGCCGACTCGGACGGTCGCGCCGGCCAAGCCCACCAGCTTACCCACATCCATTCTTCGGATCTCTCGCACCCACTGAACTTGCTCGTTCGGCGTGACCGACGATGCAGGTAGGACCTGAATGAGCGTTGCGCGTCGATCGCCTCGCAGAAAGCTCCTGCGCAATTCGTCAGTCATAAAGGAAACAGAAGCCGGGCTGCTGCCTTTGCCCGCCAATGTCGAAAGCGAGATGACGCGCTCAGTACGTCTGTCGCCTGCCAGAACATCTGAAATGCGACCCATTGCGGCCCATCCCGCCGCGGTCCGCACGGTCGTTCCGCCGGGAAGTTCCAAGATCACTTGGAGTGATTGGACGATGCCCACACGATCCATTTCTTGGAGTGAGTGCAATGCTCGCACTGATTCTGCTTTCGGTGGCAACCAGTCGCCTTGGGGAAGGCCGGGCGCAAGCCGGGCGGCTTGCGACGCAAGAAGCAACAGCGGAACGCCGGCCAACAGGAGGGCTGTCCAGGAATTTTCCGTCACCTTGAGGCCCCATTGTCTCCATCGATCCTGACCAGTGTTGAAGAAGCTCCACCTGAACTTGCTTGGAAGCACCAAGCGGCCAGCATCAATGTGCTTGCCAATTAGCGCGAGGACGCCCGGGAGAAGCAGGGTGGCAAGCGCAACGCTGGCTGCAGTCACGAGCAATCCCGACACGCCGATGGAGCGTATGTCGCTAACCGGAACCGTAAGGAGCACGGCGAACCCAATGGCTACCGTGGCGGAAGAGACAAGCAGGGTATGCCCCGCTCGACGGCCAGCGATGTCTGCCGAATCCGACACACCATGACCTGTCGCCAGATTTTCGCGGAACTGACTCACCATCAAGAGCGCGTAGTCGATACCGAGACCAAGTCCCACCATGGTAGCCACGTTTTGGATGAGAATTGACAGTTGCCATCGCGCAGCGAGAAGGGCAGAAGCTCCAAGAGTCATCGAAATGGCCAACAGGCCGACGCCAAGTGGGAGCACGCTTGCCACGACGCTTCGAAACGCGACGAGCAGAAGCAAAAGCGTGATCGGAAGTACCAGTCTTTCGGCATCGCGCACTTCGTCCGAGCTGGTTTTCCGCAAATCGAAATTGAGCGGCGTCTCGCCGGTTATTTCCAACTTTGCAACAGGATAGCTGCGCTGCGTCTCACTCCGAAGGTTATCCACTCGCTCTCTAAGCTTGGGGATAACCGCCTCAACCGAAGGTCTGGCTTCGGCGAGCCCAATGATGATGAACGTTCCGCCGTCCTTTCCCAGGAAAATCGGATCGGTCCAATTGAGATAGGACACGACACCAGATACACCAGGCTCTTTCCGCACTTCTGCCACAATCCTCGTTAACGCTCGCTGTCCTTCGTCGGAATCCGGCTGGGGCACTCCCCTGATTACGAGGACTACACTGTGGACCAAAGGCGACTGGAACTGCTCAACAAGTTCTCGGGAGACGCGGTCTGCTTCGCTACCCTTTATATGCGCCTCAGTTTGAAGGCTGTGCTCCACGCGGTACGAATACGGAATGAGCGCCACGATGGCAGCACAGACCACAACGGCTTGCCAGAATCGGCGTGGGACCGATCTGCCTTCGTTGGCGTCTGGCTTGTTGTTCATGCGGTTTGCTAACTACGGCTCTCTTTCGTGGAGCAAAGGCAGAGGGCCCGAGGCCTGGAAGCGCGGGGGCCACGCTTTCTCCAGCGGTTGCGGCGGACGCCACTGTTCGATGTAAGCAGTCAAAAAACCGCGGTTCGGCTGCTGTGCTGCGATCTTCGGGAGATAGATCCAGGGAACCCAAGCGGCGACATGGTGGGTCAAGTGATAGTTGAAATGCAGATAGAGGAGTCCCAACGGACGCCAAAGACGGAGATCAAAAGCTCCCAGCACCGCGTGGCGCGGAGTACGCACGTGATAGATGTACTGTTGGCTCGCCCAGGAAAATGCGAACAACCCGTAGCAAACGGCAAGAGCGGAAAGTCTAAAGTGCAAAAACATCGCCGCCACTGTCCAAATCGCTCCAGTTGCCAACAGGTCTCGACGAATTCGCCAGCGATTCACGCCGTTAAGAAACTGCAGGTACCGTGAAAGAGATCCGGCATCTTCTCCTCGCGCCTGAATCTGAATTGTGCTTGGCGTCATCGCAAGGACGACAAATGCCAGGGGAGTTAAAATCCAGAACATTCCACAGAGGATCAGGTAGTAACTGACGCGCTTCAGCCAAGGGATCTCCGATGGAAGAACATAGTCTTCCAGCTCGGCGTCGGAACGATTTCTTCGGTGGTGAGTAAGGTGGGCCATTTCAAATAAGTGGTAGCTACCAGGAAACAGGGTGAACAGGAGAATCCCGAGACCCTCATTCACATTCGACCTGGCGTGCAGCTTGCCGTGCGCCGCCTCATGCGCCAGGCAAAAGCCGAGCTGCATGACGAAGGAGAACGCGACGGCAAGCAATACGGTCACCCAGAGACTCTTTGAATGAGAGGCTGCACCGAGGAGGGCCAAAGCAGCGCTGATCTGAAATGCGGCCAAAGTTGCATTCAGTTTAGTGGGAATCGGGTACCGATCCGAGTCCGATTGACGTATAAAATATCCTTGAGCTACCGCGTCGCGCCAGCCGAGTGGATCTTCGCCGCTCGTAGCTTCTTGGCTGCGAGCAATCGAGTTTTTGAACATATGATTCTCCTACAATTGAGCCCACGGCTATTTGATGATATGACGCCGCTCAGACAGCCAAGACCAAGAGAACGAATTCGTTGCACAATTTGCATCGCGGCACGCCATCGTTTTCAGAACGGGCGACATTCGGAAGGCTTTTGGTTCGTGACACGACGCAACGTACTCGTGTGACTGCGCTAGCTGAAGGGTATACTGTCCGCTTGCCAATTTGTCAAAACTTCTTTCTCTTAGAAAGCTGGTGTTCGTTATCATCACATTTACGTACCATTATTGGTAACTTACACTTCAACAAAGAATGAAGCTGTAAGCTCACCAAACAGAGTTGACACGGTTTTTGTTCGATCTCAGACCCTGCCTGGCATGCAAAGGCCGCGCACGAAGTTTGCATGTCCTGAAAGTGCGCGTAGCAGTCGAAAGAGAATATTTATGACCAAGCCGCTCAAATACACACTCGCTACGCTGATCATCGTCCTCCTAGGGAGCATCGCCGGCACGGCGTTGCCTCAGAAGTCCAAGGCTCACCGAAATGCGAGCGGCGCTTGGAGGCTTGACGTAACTAAATCGGAATTCGGTGACGCCCCGAAACCTAAATCCGCCAATCTCACTATCGCTGTAAAGGGTAAGAAACTATCTTGGACAAGCGATGTGGTGAGATCGGACGGGAACCGCGTTAGAACCTTTTTTGATGGCGCGGTTGATGGTAAAGAGTATCCAGTACGGAGCGAGCCGGACACGGGTACCGTCAATGTGATTTACACACTGTATAAAGACGGAACGACTCATGCGACGTTTACATCCTCCACAGGCAAACTAGAAATGACTATTGCCGTCTCCCGTGACGCTCAGGTTTTAATTATTAAGAACGAATTGTTAGATAATGACGGTGAAAGAGTAGTCTGGTCCGAGTTGTGGCGACGAATGTAGCCACTCGGAGGCGTTGAGGCCAAGGATTTTCTGGCATACATCTGGCCTACCCAGCGACGAATCTGTAGAATTCCTAGAATCTATAGCCCATGAAATCTGTAAGTTACAGACTCTAAAGGGCACTTAAGCGTCTAGAATGAATACTTACAAAAAACCAAGGGGGAGGTGGGCCGCGATAGGCGCTCTGCTGTGCGCTCGCTGCGTCGGCGCAGCAGCTCCGTCAACGCTGGCGATGACGACCAAGGGCTTTCGCAGCAATGCCACGAACCCATTTCCGCGCGGCCCTGCGCTTCGGCAGCGTTAAACTCGATGTTACACTGTCACTCCGAGTAAGCGGCTTGTGGGCGTATCTTTCAATTTCGTGACCGAACGTATTGCCGTTGGCGGAGAAATCCTGTCCAAGGCCGACGTTGATGAGATCGTGGGAGCCGGCATCACCAACGTCATCGACATGCGTGCGGAATTTGATGACGACACGCTGAATGATAATCGCATCACGATTCTCTGGCTCCCGCAGGTGGACGACGGCACGATGCGCCCTCTAGGACAATACCGAAAAGGAATTCAATTTGCGCTCCCAGCGTTGTCGCTGGCGAACACCAAATTGTTTCTGCATTGCTCCGCTGGGTTAAATCGCGGACCTACGATGTGTTACGCGCTCTTGCGGGCGTTCGGACTCTCGCAAGCCGAGGCTATTTCCAGAATTCGAGCGGCGCGTCCCGAAGTGGTGTTTTATGTAGTCCAAAACTATCTGGATTCCGTGGAAAGAGACTTAGCAACCTGATGGCATGGCGGTATCTCTTTCACTTCAACGCAATCTGGGGGACCCTCCTTGCTGTTCTGAATCAGCGTGCAGCTGAGTTCAGCTTTTCTACACCAAGCGCTCCGCCCTTGACGTATACATTCAAACTAATCAGGACTTGACGACCAAGACGATTGCGTCAGGCTCCGGCACTGGAGCTCCTAGCACCAATGTTGTACTTCTTGAGAGTAAACTGAAAAGTCGTGCCTGGTTCACTATTCGCCACCACCCATAGCCGGCCCCCGTGATTCTGGACGATGGAGCGGCTAATCGAGAGCCCTATCCCCATACCCCCGCGCTTCGTGGTGTAGAAAGCATCAAAAATTCGTTCCATGCTCTGAGGGTCAAGACCAACCCCCGAGTCTTGGACCGTTACCCGCACCTGGTCGGCCTCTTGGTTTTGCGTTCTGATGACCAGCTCTCGCGGCCGCTCTCCAACACTGCTCATGGCTTCGGTCCCGTTCATGACCAGATTAAATATCACCTGCTGAAGCTGCACTCGGTCGCCCAGTACAGGCGAGAGATCAGCCGCTAATTCCGTCCGTACGGTCACGCCGCTTCTCCGCAGCTCGCCCCGGGTGAGAGCAATGACCTCCTGAACTGCCTCGTTCATGTCCAACGGTCCCTTTGTTGTGGCAGTTTTTGTCGCCATAGTCCGAATGCGAGCGATCACATCCCCAGCCCGCTTCCCGTCGCGGACGATGCGATGGGCAGCCTCCCGGGCTTCGTCAAGATTGGGCGAATCTCCCGCCAGCCAACGCAGGCAAGCATTGCCGTTGACCACTACGCCCGAAAGCGGC
>Ga0210401_10001625_pt1 | contig 25663 bp, 23 predicted proteins | sample IncBWH32MmetaG_FD_150866 | JGI IMG/M metagenome (GOLD analysis project Ga0210401, IMG submission 150866) | Forest soil microbial communities from Barre Woods Harvard Forest LTER site, Petersham, Massachusetts, United States - Inc-BW-H-32-M | ecosystem: Environmental > Terrestrial > Soil >...
ACGTGCTGGAATACCAGGGGCGGCCGGATCTTGAGCACGTTTCCGGCCGGGCCGGTTGCGCTGAGCAGGATTCCCCGCTCGCGCATCGCCTCGGTCACTTTGCCTGCGTTCCCGGCCGCTGGCCCGCCCTCCTCATCGATCAGTTCGACGCCGAGCAGGAGTCCTTCGCCCCGGACGTCCCCGATCAGGGGGTGGCGTTCCGCGAGTGTCAGCAGGCCCTGCCGGAGGTAGGAGCCGACTTTCGCGGCGTTGGCCACCAGGCCCTCATCGTCGATGACGTCCATGACCGCGAGCGCGGCCGCGCAGGCTACCGGGTTACCGCCGAAAGTGCTGAACAGCTCGACCTCCTCGGGCACGGCTTCTAGCAGCTGGGACTTGACCACCAGGGCGGCGACCGGGAAGCCGTTGCCCATCGGCTTGCCCAGCACCACCATGTCAGGCGCGATCCCGGAGGCCTGGAAGCTCCACAGGTGCGTCCCGGACCGGCCGTGGCCGGCTTGCACTTCGTCGGCGACCACGAGCCCTCCCAGGGCATGCGCTCGCCGGGCTGCTTCCCGCAGGTAGCTGGGAGGGGGCGACAGGATGCCGTCCGAGGTGAAGGCCGGATCCAGGTAGATGGCGGCGAAGCCGCGGTCGCCGAGCGCTCGGGCCGCGTCATCGATGTGGGCGGCGTACCGCTGCACCCACCCGTCGTCTCCCCGGCGGTACCGGCCGCGGTACCCGTCAGGTGCGGGGATCGTGGCGACGTGGGCAGGCTGCTCCCCCCTGGCCCATTCCTCCGGGGACAGGGCGTGGGTGGCCTCGGTCAGCCCGTGGTAGGCGGATGCGGTCACGACCGCGCCGGCCCGCCCGGTGGCCGCGCGGGCGATCCGCCAGGCGAGGTCGTTGGCCTCGCTGCCGGAGTTCACCACCATGACGGCGTCCAGCTCCGGCGGCAGGGTGGCTTGCAGCCGTTCGGCGAGCTCGACGATCGCCTCGTGCAGATAGCGGCTGTGGGTCGCGAGCAGTTGCTGCTGTTGCGTTATCGCCTGCACGACCCGTGGGTGGCTGTGCCCGACCACGGGCACGTTGTTGTAGCAGTCGAGGTACCGCCGGTCGTCGGGGTCGAACAGCCAGACACCCTCGCCGCGAACGAGGTGCACCGGGCAGGAGTAGAACAGTGGCGACCGGGGCAGCACCCGACGGCGGCGCTCGAGCAGATCACTGGTGGCAGACCTTTGGTAGGGGAGCCGACGGCAGGCCTCGCGGAAACGCCGCGCGACAGCGTCTATCCCCATCGCCTCGATGGCATCGAGGAAGGCGCGGGCCCCCGGCTCGCCGCTCGCGGCGTACGCGGCGTTGCCCGGGTAGAGCCCGCGCCGCCAGGCGGTGACCGTGATCTCCGTGGCAAGCCTGGCCGCCACCAGATCCGCGAGCAGCCCGGCTTCGTCGTCTTCGAGCGGCGTCACCGAGACATAGCCGCCGATCATCGCGTCGGCCGCCTCGATGGCATCGTTACGGCCGTGCAGCACATCGGCGACCGCGACAGCGAGATCGCAGACCAGCGGCGCATGGGTCATGTCCCCGAAGTCCACGATCCCGCTGACCCGAAGGTCGTCGCCGAACAGCACGTTGTCCAGGCTCAGATCGCCGTGGATCACCTGTGCGCGAAGCCCGGGCAGCGCCGGCCCGACCTGGGCCTCGAACCGGTCCAGAATCCGTTCCACCTGAGCCCGGCGCGGGCCCTCAGAGACGTGGGTGAGCAGCGGGCGGAGCTCGGGCAGGTGGGTGATATCCCACAAGATCTCGTAGTCGGCCGCGGGGTGGAAAAAGCCACGCAGCGCCCGCCCCAGCCGGGCCGAGATCTGCCCATGGGACCAGATCGCCTCAGTGGTGAGCGCCGTGTTCGCGGTCACCTGCCCGGGCAGGAACGTGAAAAGCCGGGCAGGGTAGGTCCGGCCATCGGGCCCTGGCACGTCGACCCAGGATTTCCCCGCTGCGGTCGGCAGGGCACGCATCACCGGCAGGCCCGGATCCACCTGCTCGATGTGGCGGAGAGCGGCGGCCTGCATGGCCAGGATGGGGCCTTCATCCACCGGATTAGAGATCTTGAACAAGAAGCGCTGCCCGCCGGCCGTGTCCACCCGGAAGTTCTGGTCCCGTTCGCCGGAGAGGGGCCGGAGGGACGACGATTCGACGCCGAAGCCTTCCCTCAGGATCTGCCTGGCGGCAACCTCACCGAAGGCAGGCGGCGTGCTCGTCAAGGGGTCAGGGCGCTTCACCATAGGCCCGAAGGCTATCTTGCGGCCCACCGGCCGGCCACCGCCCGGCCGCGCTGCCGCCTTCCCGCGGGCCGGGATCTGGCCTCCAGCCCTACTAGGATCGGACAATGCCCATTCCAGCGGCGTTTGACCTGTCCGGCCGGGTGGCCGTGGTCACCGGGGCGGGCAGTCCCGACGGCATCGGTTTCGCCACCGCCAGGCTGCTCGCCGAACTCGGTGCCGCAGTGATGATCAGCGCCACCACGGCCCGCATCCAGGACCGGGTCAGCGAACTGCGCAGCGCTGGTTTCGACGCGGCGGGGATCATCGGCGATCTCACCGATGCCGACGTGGCGTCTGAGCTCGTGTCGGCTGCGCTGGCGCAATGGGCCCGGCTGGACATCGTGGTCAACAACGCCGGCATGATCTCCGCCGCTGACCCCGTGTTCGAGTCCGGCACGGTGGAGTCCATGGACCTGACGACCTGGCAGGCTGCCCTCGCCCGGAACCTGACCTCCGCCTTCCTGGTCACCAAGGCGGCGCTGCCGGCCATGACCAGCCGCGGCTGGGGGCGGATCATCATGGTGGCCAGCCTGACCGGCCCGGTGATGGCAATCCGCTCGGACGTCGGTTACGCCGCCGCCAAGGCGGGCATGGTCGGTCTCACCCGCGCAGCCGCCGTCGACACCGCGGGGCACGGAATCACCGTCAACGCGGTCGCCCCCGGCTGGATAGCAACCGGCTCGCAAACCCCGGAAGAGCGCGGCCATGGGCAGGCCACGCCGGCCGGCCGGAGCGGCTCACCTGACGAGGTCGCCGCCGCCATTGCCTGGCTGGCCAGCCCCGGCGCGTCCTACATCACCGGGCAATGCCTGGTCGTGGACGGTGGCAACTCGATCGCCGAGGAGCGCGCCGCACCAGCGTGACCGGTTCGCGGCCGCCTGGCATACGTGGACCGGCGCTTTGGAAGCAGCGCGGACGGCCAGCCAGCCGACCTCCAATCATTCATAACGCCGGTTCCCGCCTGGCCGGGCGGTGGCGTGCGGTGACGTCGGCATCGCCATGCGCTGCTGTACCGGAATCCCCGGCGATGGCGCCGCGTTGACGTGAGATCAGAGAGGACCATGACTTGTTTAAGCTCAGGAACCGGAATACCGCCACCCGCCCGGCGCTGGCGCCGCCGTTCGAGGGCCACGGCCCGGATGGAGCCGAGCGCGCGACATTCGCGGCCGGGTGCTTCTGGGGTGTCGAGTCGGCCTTCCGCCAGGTCCACGGGGTGCTGCAGACCGCTGTCGGCTACACCGGCGGCCACGTCCCGGATCCGAGCTACGAGCGGGTCTGCAGGCACCGCACCGGCCACGCTGAGGCGGTCGAGGTGTGGTTCGACCCGGCCCTGGTCAGTTACGCCCAGCTGCTCGAGACGTTCTGGCGTACCCACAATCCGACCACCCGCAACCGCCAGGGCCTCGATTTCGGCAGCCAGTACCGCTCGGCGATCTTTTACCATGACGCTGGCCAGCAGGAAGCCGCGATCGCATCACGCGACGCCGAGCAGCAGTCGGTAAAGCGGCCGATCGTCACGCAGATCACTCCTGCGTCTGCGTTTTACCGGGCTGAGGAGTACCACCAGCGCTACCTCGAGAAGCATGGCCGTCCCGGCTGTGCGGTCACCATCCAGCCGCCCGCCTCCCGGCCCTGGCCAGCGTCATCTGGCACAACTGGCGCGCCCGTCGCAGGCGATTCCTGAAGTTCTATCCACCAGCGACGGGCCGGGCGAGCTTAAGGCACGACCGCGAGGGGCACCGGCGAGCGGCGGGCGAGGCTCACGGCGGCCGAGCCGACCACACGGTGCATGGCATGCGATGAGCTCCCGACCACGATCATCACGTTGTCGCCGGGGTGGGTGTCCCGGATGTCCGCAGCGGCGGCGATCAGCTCGTCCGGGATCAGGCCCTGACGCCACTCGAACCGCCAGCGCTCCTCGCGGTCGCGCAACTGCTCGCTGGCCGCGGTCTGCACCTCCCGCGCGACATCGTCGAAGCTGGCTTCCGTTTCGGCTACGGCACCTGGCGACAACGCGTCGATACTGGGCAGGTGAGCGACGTACACCACCTCAATGCTGCCACTCCGGCCGGACAGGAGCCTGACCGCCGCGTCGAGCGCCCGGATGGCCGGAGGCGAGCTGTCATACCCGACTACGAGGTACAGGTTCCCGGCGGGCGGCGCGGTAGCGTTCATCGCGGCTAAGGCTATTCGGTTCCGTGGTGCGTCGTCCCGGCATCCGGCATCGACGTAAGGACGGGGCGATGACAATTCCTGTGCTGATGGTGGTCGACGATGATCCGGAGGGCCTCGGCATACTCGATGGCACGTTGCGCCGCCGGTACGGCCAGGATTACCTGATCAGGGGGTCACGACTTCAGCTGGGCGATCTGGTCGCGAGCGGCCGTGACCAGCTCGGCGTTGGTGTTGGCGTGGCCTTGCAGGCCCCAGCCTCCGTCGGGGGCTTCGGTCAGCAGGACCCAGGTGCGGGCGGCCAGGCCGGGCTCGGCGGCGGCGCTGGCGACGAGGTCGGTGAGCTCGCGGACCACAGTCAGTTGCTTGTCCCGGTCCAGCGCGCCGGCGTTGGTGAGCACCTGGACCCGGACGTAATTGCTGTCGCCGTCGACGTTGGACAGGCAGCTGGCCGGGAGCTCGTGCACGAAGGCTGCGGTGTTCTGGCGGAACATCGGGATGTCGGGTACTTGTTCGACGTGCATCACGGTGCGGGCCGCGTCGGCGGCGAGTTGGTGCGTGTCGGCGAAGGTGCCGGCAGCGGCGTAGATGTCGATCATCGGCATGGTCTGACCTCCGGTGTCACGAGTCCAGGAACTTGAGTACGTCGCTGGCGAATTCTTCCGCGTGCTGGAAAAGGAAGCCGTGGGCGGCGTCCGGGTACAGCTTGACGAAGGCACCGGGTATCAGGCTCGCCACCAGGTGGGAGTACCACGGCAGGATCATCCGGTCGTCGTCGCCATTCGCGATGAATACCGGCTGCGTTATGGTGTTCAGTCGCTGCAGCAGGCCGTAGTTCGGTGTTCCCCACTTCAGGACCGCGTCGTACTGCGCGTTCCGGGTCTGCCAGGTGGTGTCCTTATCCCGGCCCTGCGTTCGGCTGTAGATCCGGCCCAGGAACTCCGCACCTGCGGCTCTGCTCGCGGCCGAGTCGGTGAAGAAGCCATGCAGGAATCCCTCGGCGTCCGTGGTGGGCTCGCCGATGGCCTGGATGATGTCTGGTGCCCAGCCGTGCATCCCGGGCGCGCCCTGGGGGGCGGTCGACGCCAGGATCAGCTTGCCGACCAGCGCCGTCCTGGTGAGGACGATCTCCTGCCCGATGAAACTGCCGATGGAGAACCCGAGCAGGTCGATCTGGTCCAGGCCGAGTGCCTCGAGGAAGACGATCGCGTCGTCCGCCATCTGCGCGAATGTCGTGGGAGTGGCCCCTGTGGTCGCGCCCACGCCGGTGTTGTCGAAGACGACCACGTCGCGCGACGACGACAGGACATCGATGAGGGCGGGATCCCAGTTTTCCAGATTCCCGCGGAAGTGCTGCAGCAGGACCAGTGGGCGCGCACCGGCCGGGCCGAGGCGCCGGTAGGCGTAGCTGACTCCGTTCGCGCCGTCCGCTGTCAGCGTCTCGGCGTCTAGGTATTTAGTCATCTGCTCCATCACTGTCCCCTCCGCTCCGCTCCGAGGCTAGCTGTCCCGGTCCTCCGGTTGTCTCACCTATTCGGGTGAGAGGCCTGCGGTAGGGATCAATCCGGTCCTGCCGTCATAACCTGGGCTTATGCCGTTGACGTTGCGGGAGTCGGGCCTGGTCCGCGGCCGCGACATCGAACTCGCGGCCTTGCGCCTGCACCTTGACCGGGTCATTTCCGGGGCAGGAACCGTGGCCCTGGTGGAGGGTGGGGCGGGCATGGGTAAGAGCCGGCTCCTGGCGGAGGTGGCTGTGCTGGCGCGCCAGCTGGCGATCAGAGTTGGCGTCGGCGTGGCTGATCCCGGCGACAGTGTGGTCCAGCTGTCCGCGCTGATGGAAGCCTTGTTCGCCGGTCCGTCGCCGATTCTCGGGCGTGCCGGTCTACCCGACACGCACTCTTCGCCCGAGCAGAGATACTGGCTGCTCCAGGACCTCGAGACGTTGCTTGAGCGGGCCGCCCTCGAGGCGCCGTTGCTGGTGTGCCTGGACGACCTTCAGTGGGCCGATAGCGGAACAGCGGCTGCCCTGCGGACGCTGCCGGCCCGCCTGGCCACGGTGCCGGTGGGCTGGGTGATCGCCTCGCGCCCGAGTAAGGGATCACCCGAGATCCGCAGCGCGATGGACCGGCTGGAGCGCGAGGGTGCCCAGAAGATCGTTCTAGGCCCACTGGACCAGGCCGGTGTGGCCCAGCTCGCGGCCGACATCCTGCACGCGGAACCGGGCCGCGCGGTGCTGAAGATGGCGGAACGCGCGGGAGGGAGCCCGTTCCTGCTCGTCGAGCTTCTGTCGGGCCTGCGCGAGGAGAAGCTGGTCAGAATTGAGTCGGGACGGGCCGAATTGGTGGAGTCCCGGCTGCCGCATCGGGTGAGCGAGAGTATGCGCCGGCGGCTTGAGCGGCTGTCCGACCAGGCCCGCCAGGTCGCGACCGTGGCCGCTGCCCTCGGCCGGAGGTTCTCACTCAGTGACCTGGCGGCCATGCTGGATGTCTCACCGTCAGCGTTGCTGGTTTCCGTCGAGGAGCTGATTCACGCCGACCTCCTGGTCGAACGCGACGACAAGCTCAGCTTTGGGCACGACCTGCTGTTCGAGGCGGTGCGTACCAGCGTGCCGCAGTCAGTGCGCCGGGCGCTCGACCGGCAGGCGGCGGCGGTGCTGCTGGCTGCGGGGGCGCTTCCTGTCGAGGTAGCGGCGCAGCTGGCGGCCAGCGCCGAGCCGGGGGATGAGGCTGCCATCACGATCCTCTTCAAGGCGGCCGAGGCTCTCGCGACCACCGATCCAGGCGCCGCCGCCGACCTAAGCCAGCGCGCGCTGGAACTCGCGCCCCGGCAGCATCCGCTGCGCGGGCCCATGGTGGCCCAGACCGCGCTCTGGCTGCACGCCGCGGCTCGTCGTGGCGAGGAGGCCAAGGCGTTCGCCGACACGGCGCTGCGTGACGTGCTCCCCACGGCGCAGGAGGCGGAGGTCCGGCTGAGCATCGCCGGAATGTTCGCGATATCTCCTGACCTGCGCGCTGAAAGCGGCCGACGTGCGCTGGCCCTGCCAGGTCTGCCGGAAGAGCTGCGGACCCGGCACCTTGCGTTCCTCTTTCACAATCTGGTCACCGCCGGCCGGCTGACGGAGGCGCGCGCCCTGCGCGCAGAGGTGAGGACGGCGGTTCAGGATGGCCATGACGCCGCCGGGCGCTTCGTCCTCGAGCTGGCCGAATCAGGCCTCATGTATGCCGACGGACGGTTCGGGCCTGCGCTGGACCTGGTGGAGGCGGCTCTCCGCAGCAGCCTGGCCGTCGCCGATGACACCCGCGGACATCTCGCCCGCCAGTGGCGTTGTGACGTTCTCACGGCACTCGACCGGTTCGACGAGTCGTTCCAGATGGCGACGGAAAACGTCGCCGCCGCCCAGCGGGACCGGCAGGGCTGGGCGCTGGCGGTCTTCGAGACCGGGCGCAGCAGGCAGCTGTTCCAGATGGGTCGCTTGACGGATGCTGCCGCCGCTCTTGAGGAGCACTTCACGCCGGACGCTGCGCACCAGGTAGTCAGCGTCCTCGATGCGGCGGGGGTCGCGGCACTCGGGCGCGTGGCCCTGCACACGGGCGACCGGAGCCTAGCCCGGCAAGCCACCGAGATCGCGCACGTGATGCTTGATCAGGGCGTCCCCAGCGTCCGGGCCCATGCGGTCTGGGCGCTCGCCTTGCAGGCCATCGGAGATGGTGATCCAGCTGCCGCGCACCAGCGGCTCTGCGCACTGGGCGAGGACGAGCGCATGTCGGTTCTGCCCCTGTTTCCGATGGACCTCGCCGATGATGCCCTGCTGGTTCGCATCGCGCTCGCCGTGGGGGATCTTGAACTCGCAGTCCATACGGTTACCGCCGCGCAGCGCCGTTCCGCTCTCAATCCCGATGTCCGTTCCCTGCGCGCGAGTGCTGCGCACGCTGATGGACTGCTGCGTCGCAGCCAGCAGGCCCTGGCCGATGCGGTGGAACTCTTCGAGGAAGGGCTCCGTCCGCTGGCGCTGGCCACCGCCCTGGAGGACCTAGCGACGGTAACGGCCGAGAATGGCGACACCCAGCATGCTGCGGACGGCTTCAGCCGCGCTCTGGAACTCCATGTCCACACGGGTGCGGCCTGGGACGCCGGCCGGGTACGGGGCCGGCTGAGGGCCCTGGGTGTGCATCGCCGCCTGGTATCGGCCCGGCGGCCGGGGCGAGGCTGGGCGTCGATGACCGACTCGGAACTGGCTGTGGCGCGGCTGGTTGCCCACGGATTGAGCAACCGCGAGGTGGCGGAGCGGCTGTTCCTCTCGCCACACACCGTGAGCAGCCATCTTCGGCACGTTTTCGGCAAGCTCGGCGTGAACTCACGCGTCGAGTTGTCTCGCCTCGCAGTTCGGCACGACCCGAATCCCTGAACCCGCCGACGCGGTGGCTCCGGCAGCTAGATATGACGCAACCATGCGTTGTGGTGGTTGCGCCCGCCGGGGACAGTGGCGGAATGGATGCTGACACAGTCTCATTTGAGCCGGAGTTCACCCTCTATGACGGCCTGAGAATTCGATATGTGGCGAGTCCCAAGCCGGCGGCGGAGTCGGTGATGTTGCTCAGCCCGTGGCCGGAAAGCATTTATGCCTTCATCCGGATGTGGCCGCGCCTGTCGGAGGAGTTCTCGCTCGCCGCCGTGGACCTGCCTGGTTTTGGCCAGTCGGACGGGCGCGCGGATCTGATGTCACCGCGCCGGATGGGGGAGTTCGTCGTGGAAATCGCGGACGAACTGGGTCTTGGCCAGCCCCATGCGGTGGGCCCCGACGTCGGTACCGGCGCGCTCCTGTTCGCGGCCGCGACGCATCCGCGGGCATTCCGGAGCCTCATCGTGGGGGCTGGGGCAGCCACCTTCCCGCTGCACGTGGATGGTGCGCTGAAGGCCTTCATCGACGCGCCCAGTATCGATGACTTCAGAGCGGCCGACCCGGGCGCAATCGTCCGCAGTGCCATCGCCTCGATCCGCAACTACGACGTGCCGGACGCCGTGTCCGACGACTATGTCGAGTCCTACTCCGGCGAGCGATTTCTCGACTCCATCGCCTATGTGCGCAGCTACCCGGCCGATCTGGGCGATCTCTCGTCCCGCCTGGCCCGCATATCGACCCCCGTTCAGATCATTGTCGGGCGGGATGACCCGTACGGACTGGCCGCCGACGGCCAGCTGCTGCACGAGCAGTTGCCGCACAGCCGGCTCGATGTCTTCGACTGCGGGCATAACGCCTGGGAAGAAGACCCGGTCCGCTATAGCAGCGTCGTCACCAGCTGGATCAAGGGCGGATTTCAGGGCACCTGACTCGTCTCTCAACTCTGCTGGCGCGTTCCGGCTGCCTAGATATCGCATGACCATGCGTTGTGCGCCGGCCCGGACGGCCGGCAGGGTGCGAGGAGGTGCTGGGGCTTCAGGAGGGCTCACCCATGGTGGCGACGAAGACAGCGACGAGGCGGGTAGTACCGGTAGCCAGGACCGTGTTGCGGGGACGCTCTGCGGCCATGGCCACGGCGCTCAGCATGATGCGCCGGGTCCAGGCCCATGGGCGGAGTGGGGTGCTCGTGCTGGCGGGCGAACCGGGGATCGGCAAGTCGGCGGTGTTCGCGGCGATCGTCGAGCAGGCGGCCGCGGCGAAGTTCGTGTGCGGGGTGAGCAAGGCCGATCAGATCGGCCGGATATCACCCGCCGCACCGCTGCTGCTCGCGTTGCGCTCCGGCTCGCGGCCTGTCCTGACGGCGGCGGAACTTGCCGACCTGGCCACCCGGACAGCCGAACCGCTGCTGCTGCTCGAGGACGTCACCGGTCTGCTCGAGCGAGTGGCGAGTGCGAGCCCGCTCCTGATCGGAATCGACGACACGCATTGGGTGGATCCGGTAAGCCGGTTCGTCGTCCGGTCCTTGCCGTCCCGCCTGGCCGGCTACCCGATCCTGTGGCTGTTCGCCAGCCGGAATTCCGGGGAAGGCCTGGTTGAGGACCTCAAACGGCCGAGTTTCGTCGAGTCCCGGGTCGAGGTCGTCGAGCTTGGCCCGCTCAGCGCGGCCGATATCGCGGCCATGGCCGAGGACCGGCTCAACCGGACGCCGCCTGCCCGTCTTACCCGCATGCTGGACGGTGTCGGCGGTAACCCGTTCTTCGCGACGCAGATCCTGGAGGGCGTGGTTCGGGCCGGCACGCAGGACGCCCCCGACCTCGACATCCCGGCTGAATTCATGCTCGGTGTGCGTCGTCGTCTCGCCGAACTCGGCCCGGCGACGGCTGAGCTCATGACCATCGCCGCAGTCTTTGGTCAGGCGCTCGCCGCCGAGGACGTGCCAGCTCTGCTGCCCCAGCATCCGGCCGCCGAGATGACCGTCAGCGTCGGCGAGGCAGTCCGCTCCGGCCTCCTCGAACACGACCGGGCCGGCCGGCTGGCGTTCAGGCACGGTCTGATCCGCGAAGCGATCTACGCCGACCTGACCGAACGAACCCGCCGGGCCCTGCACCAGCGTTGCGCGCGGTACCTGCGCCACGTGGCGGGGGAGCCCCTGACCATCGCGGCTCATGCTCGGGCGGGCATCAGCCCGGGCGATGAGGCGACCGCGGCTCTCCTGGCGGACGCGGCCAATCAGGCGGCCGGGGTCATGCCTGAGGCGGCTAGCGAGCTGATTCTCGCGGCGTTCCACTCGGTGCGGCCTGACCAAGACTCCTGGGCCGCGCTCGGCCAGCGGTGCGTGGAGGTGCTAAGCCTGGTCCAGCGTTGCGCCGAGGCCATTGACATTGCCGATGTCCTGCTGGCTCATCTTGATGACGACGAGCCCGCCGGGCGTATCGAGATCGCCGTGGCTCGCGCGTTGTGGCTTACCGGTCAGTGGCAGGCTTCGGTAGATCGCAGCACGAGGGCGCTCGCCCGTCCGAACATTTCGGCTGCGCTCCGGGTACGTCTAGCCGCTGCGCGAGCGCTGGCCCTGTCCCGGGTGGAATCGGCGGCGGCCGCCGCGCCCGTCGCCGCGGACGCGCTGCGCGAGGCCGACCAACTGGATGATGATGACGCCAGGGTCCTCGCCTGGCACGCCCTGGCCGAAGTCGCGCGTAACCGCGCCGATCATGAGGGATCGCTGCGGCACTACCGGGCCTTGCGGGCAGCGTCAGGCCCGGCCTACATCGCCCAGGAAATCCAGGGACTCCAGCATCTCGACCGCTTCCACGACGCCGAGGTGATGCTGGCGAAGGCGCGCCGTGACATGGGCCTCGACAAGGGCATGCTGTTCTTGTCCCTGATCTACTCCCAGATCTGGTGGGACTACAGCCTGGGCCGTCTCGATGAGGCCGAGGCGGGCGCTCAGACTCTGCTGGCCCTGGCGCTCGAGCGGGGCAGCTATACCTGCGGGATCGACGCTGCTTCATTGCTGAGCCTGGTGGCGCTTCAGCGCGGTGACGTAGCCGGGGCGCGGCAGAGCCTGACCCGGGGATTCGGCCCGGCCGGCCTGGCGGACGAGCGCCGCGTACCGTCGCTGCTGCTGGTCCGGGGCTGGGTCACCGCGGCCGAAGGCGACGTGGACGAGGCCGTTTCCTTGCTCTCGCCGTTGGTGCTGGCGGGACGTGAAGAGAGGGACCCGTGGCCGTGGAAGCCCGGCTGGTTGCGGATGCTCGCCCAGCTCGGAATGGCCGCCGGGGCAAGCGGTTTCACCGAGGAAGTCGTCGCGCTGGCCGAGATCGGGTCAGCGCGGAATCCCGGTGTGCCCAGCCTGGCGGGGACGGCCCTGCAGCTTCGGGGGATGACCCGCAGCGACCTCGGACTGCTGCACCGTGCCGCCGACGTCCTGGCGGGCAGCCCGCGCCCGCTGCTGCGGGCCGGCGGGTATGAAGACCTGGGGTTCGAGCTCGTGGCCCGGGACCGCAGACGTGAGGGAGCCGCTCTCCTCGATCAGTCCTGGGACATCTACCGCGCGGCGGGAGCAGCGGGCCCGATGATGACGCTGCAGGACAGGATGCGGAAGGCTGGGTTCCGGCGCGCACAGTGGCAATGCGCCGAGCCTCGCCCGGAGTCAGGCTGGCAGGCCCTGACGCAGGCCGAGATGAGAGTCGCCCGCCTCATCGGATCCGGGTACACCAACCGGGCCGCGAGCGAGGCGCTCGGCATCTCGGTCAACACGACTGGCACGCATCTGCGATCGGTGTTTAAGAAACTTGGCGTACGTTCCCGGGTTCAGCTCAGCAACGTGATGCACGAGGAGGACCCGGCTGAGTACCTCCGGGCTCACCAGACACGCCGCTCCGCCTGATTGCCCGGGCCAGGGTGGCCCGGTGCGGGGGCAGGCTCAGGCGGCCACGTATTCGCGTATCCACGACGCGGCAAGCGTTGTCCAAGTCGCCGTGTCCCCTGCGCCTTCGGCCAAGCCGAGACTGTGCGGTCCGTGGGCGAACACATGGGTCGCATGCGGGACGCTGTTGGCGGCCAGTGCGGCCGCGAAGCGGTAGGTGTGCTCCGGGGGGACGTAAATGTCCTCTGCGGTGTGCCACAGGAAGAACGGCGGCGACTGAGGCGTCACCAGCGCGTCCAGTGACGTCGACCGGCGCGCCTGGGGGGTGGCGTCCGCACCGAGCAGGATCAGCCGGGAGGGTCGGTACGTTTCGGTCTCCATCGACGTGATCGCGTAGCCGAGAACCGCGAACTGCACAGCATCCGCAGGGCCTGCCCCGGGCGCGAGGGCGGCGAGGCCGGCCAGGTGGCCGCCGGCCGAGAAGCCGATCAGGCCGATGCGGTCGGCTCCGCTCGCGCGACGGCGCCGGATCTCGCCGCGGAGGGCGTCGAGGGGGACCGGGTGACGGACGTTGAGCGGGTAGCGGAAAACGCTGGCCTGGATCCCGAGCCCGCAGAGCCAGTTGGCGATCGGCTCAGCTTCGTGCTCCGCATATGCGGCGTATCCCCCGCCCGGAAGGACGATCATGTGCGTGCCCGTCACTATCGGTCCCTCACGTTCGCGTCGATCAGATCGAATTCGTTGCCCTCGACGTCGGCGAAGGTGGTCCACCGGGTATCGAAGAGCGCGTAGTCGTACAGCCTGACGGCGCCGAGGGACAGCAGGCGGGCTCCTTCGCGGTCGAAGTCGTCCGCGACCAGATCCAGATGCGCGCGGTTCTTGAAGAACTTGCCCTCGGGGACCTTGCGGAACGCGAGCCTCAGCCGCCCCGCGTCCGCCCGGGCCTCCAGCACAGCCGTGTCCTTCGAGGCGCCGGGGTCTATCCGGCCGCCCAGCGTCTCGGACCAGAATTGCGCCACGGCAGACGCGTTCGCGCAGTCGAAAGTAATTCCGTGGACGCTGATCATGGCAGCATTTCCCTCCACCTGCACTTGGCTCAGGACATCACGGGATTCGTGACGGCTGCACCACGCGAATAGGTGATGTGCGCTTGGCCTGCGTGGGCCGCACCGGGGCCTTGACATCAGTCACTCCGTTAGGCAAAACTAACCGTTAGTGGATACTGACCGAGCAAGTGACGGCTGGAGTGTGCTGGCCGACGCCACCCGCCGCGCCATCGTCAGCCGCCTGGCCGGGGAGCCGCAGGCGGTGGGGCAACTGGCCGCGGAGCTGCCGGTCAGCCGGTCGGCGGTTTCCCAGCACCTAAAGGTGCTCAAGGACGCCGGCCTGGTCAGTGAACGAGCGGTCGGCACCAGACGTGTCTACCGGCTCAATCCGGCGGCGGTGGCCGCGTTGCGCGATCAGCTCGACACCTTCTGGCAACGGGCTCTGGCCAGCTATGTGGATGTTGCCGAACAAGCGACGGAGGAGAGCCCATGACCCGAACCGAGGTCCCCGTTGTCCGCAAGCAGGTGGTGGTCAACGCGCCGGCCGAGCAGGCCTTCACCGCGTTCACCGAGAGGTTCGGCGACTTCAAGCCGCCGGAGCACAACCTGCTCGCGGCCGCGATCGCCGAGACAGTCTTCGAGCCGCACGTCGGCGGACACATCTACGACCGCGCCGTCGACGGCAGCGAGTGCCGGTGGGCGCGGATCCTGGCTTACGAGCCGCCAGCTCGCGTGGTATTCAGCTGGGATATCGGCCCGCAATGGCAGGTCGAGACCGACCCGGAGCTGACCAGCGAGGTCGAGGTCCGGTTCGTGGCCGAGGGACCGGACCGCACCCGCGTCGAGCTGGAGCACCGCCACCTCGACCGGCACGGTCCCGGTTGGCAGTCGGTCAGCGACGGCGTCGACGGCGACCAGGGGTGGCCGCTCTACCTGGCCCGGTACGCCGCCCTGCTCGAGGGCCGCTGACATGGCACCGACCGTCGCCAGCACTGTGGTGGACCGGCCCGCAGCACAGGTGTTCGCCTATGCCACCGACCCCACGCGCTTCCCCGAATGGCAGCAGGGCGTCATCGACGGTCGCCTGGACCAGCCCGGCCCTGCGCAGGTGGGCTCGAGGTGCCTGACCACCCGGCGCATCGGCGGGGCCAGCCGGGCCGCCACCTCCGAGCTGACCCACGTCGACGCACCGAGGACATGGGGCGTACAGGGCATCGACGGACCCATCCGCGCCACCGTCGACGTCACCGTGGAACCCCTGACCGAAACCAGTTCCCGGCTGACCATCGCGGTGGACTTCGACGGGCACGGCATCGGCAAACTGCTCGTCCCGCTCGTCGTCCGTCGTCAAGCAGAAAAGGAAATGCCAGCCAACATCGAAGCCCTGAAGCGACGCGTCGAGGCCCAGCAGCCACAGCACCCGGCGTAAGACCAAGCCAACGAGGCCGCCCGGCCCAGGCAGCGCGGCGAAGCGAGTCCCGCCCACGCGAGCGATTGCTCATATGGTTAACATCTGCTCAACTCAGAGGAGGGCGGGTCCCTGGGCGGCCGACCACCGGGAGGGCCTCATGTGCGCTGCCGCGTCCACCGGTGCCAGCGGCATCATCGACCTCGGCCTGGCCGGGGCGGCCGTGGTGGTGACCGGCGCAGGCAGTGGGATCGGGGCGGCCACTGCCCGGCTGCTCGGCGCGGCGGGCGCGTCCGTGACCCTGGTAGGCCGGCGCCAGGCACTGCTCGAGCAGACCGCCGAGGCGGTCGAAAAGACCGGCGGCCGCGCCGTCACCATGCCGGCCGACCTGGCCGACCCGGCCACCCCGAGCCGGGTCATCGCCGCCGCCATGGCCGCCTTCGGCCGGATCGACGGTCTGGTCAACAACGCGGCCATGTGCCAGCACCGGCCGCTGGCCGGGTGGGACACCGCGGGATTCGATGAGCAGCTGGCGACCAACGTCCGGGCGCCGTACTTCCTCATCCAGGCCGCCCTGCCCGCGCTGCGGGAATCCCGGCTCAGGTCGGTGGTGAACATCAGCTCGTCCTCGGGGACACTGCGGGTGTCCGGGCAGTCGGTGTACGGGATGAGCAAGTGCGCGCTGGATTACCTGACCCAGTCCCTGGCTGGCGAGCTGGCCGCGGACCGGATCCGGGTCAATTGCATCGCGCCCGGACCGGTCGACACCCCCATCCACGCCACCTGGGCCGACGATCTGGATGAGGCTTACCGGTGGCTGCAGGGCCAGGTGCCGCTCGGCCGGATTGGTGACCCGGCCGACCTGGCCCGCTGGATCGCCCTGCTGCTCAGCCCGGTGTCGGCGTTCCTGACCGGGGTGGTGCTGCCGGTGGATGGGGGGCAGGTGATCCCGCGCTCCTGAGGTGGGGCCAGGTGGGACCGATCGGCCGCCGGTGGACGGCGGCGTGAGAAGCAAGGTGAGTGAGTGAAAACGGACCGAGGCGACGACGCCGGGCGGTGGAGTTCGGAGGAACTGCTGCTCCGGGCGGCCTGGTACTACTACAAGGACGAGCTCACCCAGGACGAGATCGCCCGGCGGCTGTCGATGTCCCGGGCGTCGGTGGGTCGGCTGCTCGACCGGGCCAGGAAGGTGGGGCTGGTCTCGATCAGCCTGAACACCGAGTATCTGGACGCCTTCGAGCTGAGCGGTGCGCTGCGCAAGACGTTCGGCCTGGCTGAGGCGCTGGTGGTGCCCGATCATGAGAAGGAGCCAGCGGACCACCACGCGCTGACCGCCCGGGTCGGCCTCGGCGGCGCCCAGTTCATGAGCACCCACCTGCGGCCGGGCGCCAGTCTTGGGGTCGGCTGGGGCGAGACGGTGTCCCGGGTGATCGCGGCGACCAACTTCGGCGCGGTCGGGCCGGTGAACATGGTGACGCTCACCGGCGGCGTGGAGGGCTACCTGCCGACGATCCTGTCGTCCAAGGGGGAGATGGCCAGCGAGTCAGCCGAGGTCACCTCGGCCACCGTCATCCCGAGCCCGATCATGGCGTCCACCCCGGAGCTAGCCGCCGCGCTGCGCGCGGAGCCGACCATCCAGCAGGTGCTCGAGCGGGCCGCCGAGGTGGAGCACGCCGTCGTCGGGGTGGGCACGCCGACCGCCGACGCGACGATCGTGCACCTCGGCTACCTGAACCCGGACGACGCCCGCGAGCTTCGGGAGCGCGGCGTAGTCGGGGACATCCTCGGCCAGTTCTTCGACGCCGGCGGCGACGTGGTGGAGCTGCCGATCCACGACCGCCGGATCGGTATCGAGCTGGCCCAGCTGCGGAACATCCCCAAGGTGGTCGGTGTGGCCGGCGGGACGCACAAGGCGGAGGCGATCCTGGGCGCGCTGCACGGCGGCTTCCTGGACGTGCTGATCACCAACGAGCTGGCCGCGATGCGGCTGCTGGAGCTGAACCGGGCCGGCGCGCCGGGCCGCCGGTGACCCAGGCCGGCCATCCCGTGGATCCGCTCCTTGCGGCATCGTCCTCACCTGGTCAATACTCGGGCTGAGCGGATGACCGTCAGCTGAGCAAAAGCTCCGGGGGAGGTCGAGGCCAGTGGTCAGCCAGCACCGTGGGGGCGCGATGAGCACCGCGCAGATCGCGCCCCGGCTCAGCGCCGGCGTGCTGACCGCCGACCTGACCCGGCTGGGCGACGAGCTGGCCATCCTGTGCGGGACCGGGTGCTGGGCGCACGTGGATGTGATGGACGGGTCGTTCTGCCCGCAGCTGACCGTCGGTCCCGGGTTTGTCGCCGGGGTGGCAGCGGCCGGCCTGCCGGTGGACGCCCACCTGCTGGTGGACGAGCCGCGCCGCCTGCTGCCGGACATCATGGCGGCCGGGCCTGCGGTGGTCACCGTGCACGCCGAGGCGACCCGGCACCTGCACCGGACCATGCAGGAACTCACCGCGCTGGCGGCGGAACGGCCCGCCCCGGTGCTGCGCGGCGTCGCGATCAGCCCGGGCACCCCGGTCGTCGCGGTCGAGCCGGTCCTGGAGCTCACCGACCTGGTGCTGGTGCTGGCCATCGACCCTGGGTGGCCGGGCCAGCCGCCGGCCGCCAACACCCGGCGCCGGGTGGCCGCGGTCCGCGACCTCGCGGCCGGCCTCGGCCGGCCGATTCTGGTCGGCATCGACGGCGGCGTGACCATGGCCAACGCCGCCGAGATGGTCGGCTGGGGGGCCGACGTCGTGGTCAGCGGGAGCGCTATCTACGACGGCACCGACCCGGCCGGCAATCTGGACCGCATGCTCACCCAGCTGGGCATGACCCCGGCCAGCACCAGCCCGCATTGAAAGGAGCACCGATGACCAGCAACGGCAAGATCGTGGCCCCGCCCACGCCCATGAAGATCACCCAGATCGCGGTCGTGGTCCGCGACATGGGATCGGCCCTGCGGAGCTACACGGAAACCATGGGCTGGGGCCCGTGGAGCGTGTTCGAGTACGGGCCGCCGCTGCTGCATGACACCTGGGTGCGTGGCGAGCCGGCCGAGTACCGGATGATCGGCGCCGAGACGTCGGTGGATGGGCTCGGCTTCGAGCTGATCCAGCCGGTCAGCGGGCCGAGCATCTACCAGGAGTTCCTCGACGCGCACGGCGAGGGCGTGCAGCACATCGCGTGCATGAAGCACAGCTTCGACGAGAGCACGCAGGTACGTGAGCACTGGCGGGACAACGGCGCCGAGGTCCTGATGAGCGGCCGGATCGGCGACACGATCGAGTTCTACTACCTGGACACCGCGCCGATGCTCAAGTTTGTCCTCGAATCAGGCAGTGGGCACGCCATCGACCTCAAGCCGACCTACGTCTACCCGTGACACACCCTGGCCCGCTGCGGGTCCTGGTCGTCGGGGACAGCTACATGCCGGCCAGCGTGTTCAGCGCGGCGCTGGCCGTCCTGGGGGACGCGGTCTCGGTGACCGAGCTCCAGCTCGACACGGCCGAGCCCGGGCCCGCGCGGACCGCGTCCGACCGGTCGCTCCGGGAGTACGCCGGAGACCCGGCCGACCTGGTGGCCGCGCTGCCCGGGCACGACGCGCTGCTGGTGCACGGCGCACCGGTCAGCGCGGAGGTGCTGGACGCGGCCCCGCTCCGGCTGGTCTGCTGCGCCCGCGGCGGCCCGGTCAACGTCGATGTGGCCGCGGCCAGCCTGCGCGGCATCCCGGTGACCAACGCCCCCGGGCGCAATGCCCTGGCCGTGGCCGAGCTGACGATCGCGTTCGCGCTGCTGCTGATCCGGGGCGTGCCCGCCGCCGCCCGGTACCTGACCTCCGGCGGGCAGCTGGCGGAGAGCACCTACGAGGGCAGCCAGTTCCTCGGCGGCGAGGCGGACGGGCTGACCCTCGGCCTGGTCGGCCTGGGCAACGTCGGCCGCGAGGTGGCCAGCCGGGCCCGCGGGCTGGGCTTCGCGCTGCTCGGCTACGACCCGGTCGCGCCGCCCGTGATCCCGCCGGGGGTGACCATGGTCGGGCTGGACGAGCTGCTCAGCCGGTCCCGGCTCATCTCGCTGCACGCCCGGGCCACGCCGGACAACCGGCACCTGGTCGGGCCGGACGCGTTCGCCCGGATGCCGCGCGGCGCGTACTTCATCAACACCGCCCGGGAGTCGCTGGTGGACGAGGATGCGCTGGCCGCCGCGCTGGCCACCGGCGGGCTGGCCGGGGCCGCCCTGGACGTGGTCGAGCGCCGCCCGCCCGGGGACCGGCACCCGCTGCTCGACCTGCCCAACGTGATCATCACCCCGCACATCGGCGGCGCTACCCACGAGACGCTGCGCCGCGGCGCGGAGATGGCCGCGGCGGCGGTGGCCGCGCTGGCCGCCGGAGAGGTCCCCGGCCACCTGGTGAACCCGGAGGTCCTGGCCCGCCGGGAGGTGGCGCCATGAGCACCGCCGGCCGGGGTGGGCCGTACCTGCTCGCGGTGGACGCCGGCACCGGAAGCTGCCGGGCGCTGCTGTTCACCGAGGCAGGTGAGCAGGTCGCGGTCTCGCTCCGGGAATGGTCGCACCGTGAGCCGCCCGGGGTGCCCGGTGGGCAGGACTTCGACGTCGAGGCGAACTGGCGGGCGATCACGGCCTGTATCCGGGACGCCCTCCGGCTGGCCGGCGCGACCGGCGACCAGGTCGCGGGGGTGGCGGCGACCAGCATGCGCGAGGGCATCGTGCTCTACCACGCCGACGGCACCGAGCTGTGGGCCTGCCCGAACGTGGACAGCCGGGCGGCCCGCGAGGCGGCGGAACTGATCGCGGAGGGCGCCGCCGACCGGATCTTCGCCGAGGCCGGCGACTGGGTGTCGATCACCTCCCCGGCCCGGCTGCGCTGGCTGGCCCGGCACCGCCCCGACCTGCTGCACCGGGCGGACAGCCTGGGCATGCTGAGCGACTGGATCGTCTGGCGGCTGGCCCGGGTGCACGTCACCGAGCCGTCGTGCGGGTCCAGCTCGGGCATGTTCAGCCTGGGCCGCCGGACCTGGTCGGCGGACATCGCGGAGATCTGCGGCCTGCCGCCGGAGGTGCTGCCCGAGGTGGCCGACCCGGGGACGGTGGTCGGCGCGGTCACCGCCGAGGCGGCCGCGCAGACCGGCCTGCGGCCCGGCACCCCGGTGGCGGCCGGCGGCGCCGACACCCAGCTCGGGCTGCTCGGCGCGGGCGTCCGGGCCGGCGAGTTCACCGTGCTGGCCGGCACGTTCTGGCAGAACACCATCCTGACCACCGAGCCGGTGATCGACCCGCAGGTCCGGCTGCGAACGCTGTGCCACGTCACGCCGGGCGAGTGGATGCTGGAGGGCATCGGGTTCTACTGCGGCATGGCCATGCGCTGGTACCGGGACGCGTTCTGCGCCGCCGAGGTCGCGGCGGCCCGGGAGCGCGGCGTGGACCCGTACGTCGTCATGGAGGAGCAGGCGGCCCGGATCCCGCCCGGGTCCAACGGGGTCTACGCCATCCTGTCCAACCTGATGGACGCGCGCCGCTGGGTGCATGCCAGCCCGTCATTCGTCGGGTTCGACCTGGCTGACCCCGCCGGGTCCGGCCGGGCGGCCGGGATCCGGGCGGTCGAGGAGGCCGCCGCCTATGTCGTCCGCGGGCACCTCGGCATCATCCGGGAGCTGACCGGGGCGCAGGTCAGCGAGCTGACGTTCTCCGGCGGGGCCGCCAAGGGGACGCTTTGGCCGCAGATCATCGCGGACGTGCTCGGCGTGCCGGTGCACGTGCCCGCGGTGACCGAGAGCAGCGCGCTGGGCGCCGCGCTGTGCGCGGGCACCGGGGCTGGGCTGTACGCCGGCCTCACCGACCTGGAAGGTGAGCTGCGCAAGCGGACGGCCACGTTCGAGCCCCAGCCGGCCGCGGTGGCCGCCTACGCCGAGCGGTACGAGCGGTGGCTCGAGCTCTACCCGCGGATGCTCGCCCTGTCCGAGGACGGGCTGCTCGACCCGCTGTGGCGGGCCGCGGGCGCCGCCCGGCCGGCTGACCTGGATCGCTGAAGGCCAAGATCGCTGGAGGCCAAGATCGCTGGAGGCCAAGATTGCTGGAGGAGAGCGCCATGCCCGACATCGACAGCCTGAGCAGCGGGGACCGGTTCGCCCCCGCCGTGCCGCCGCGCGCCGAGCCGTACCCGCTCAAAGGCTGCGCCGGGCTGGACTGGGGCATGCAGAGCCGGCTGGCCCGGGTGTTCCGGCCGGCCACCGGCCGGACCGTGATGCTGGCCATCGACCACGGGTACTTCCAGGGCCCGACGACCGGGCTGGAGCGGATCGACCTGTCCATCGTGCCGCTGCTGCCCTACGCAGACGCGCTGATGACCACCCGCGGCATCGTCCGGTCCACCATCCCGCCCGCCGGCAGCCCGCCGATCGTGCTGCGGGCCAGTGGCGGCCCGAGCATCCTGCGTGAGCTGTCCGACGAGCAGATCGCGGTCAGCATGGAGGACGCCGCGCGGCTCAACGCCGCCGCGGTGGCCGTGCAGGTATTCATCGGCGGCGAGCACGAGACCCAGTCGGTGTACAACATGACCCGCCTGGTCGACCAGGGCCAGCGGTACGGGGTCCCGGTGCTGGCCGTCACCGCGGTCGGCCGGGAGCTGACCCGCGACGCCCGCTACCTCCGGCTGGCCACCCGGATCTGCGCCGAGCTGGGCGCGCACGTGGTCAAGACGTACTACTGCGCGGAGGACTTCGACACGGTCACCGCCGGCTGCCCGGTGCCGGTGGTGATGGCCGGCGGCAAGAAGCTGCCCGAGCTGGAGGCGCTCAGCATGGCCTACCGGGCCATCGCCGAGGGCGCGGCCGGGGTGGACATGGGCCGCAACATCTTCCAGAGCGAGCACCCGGCGGCGATGATCCAGGCGGTCGGCGCGATCGTGCACCAGCTAGCCAAGCCGCAGACCGTCTACGACCAATACATAACGCCGGCCCGGGGCCAGCGGCTGCGAGAGGAGCAGAGATGAGCCGGGTCAGGACCGAACTGACGCCGCCTGCGGCGGTCACGCTGGCCGAGTTCGACGAGATCTTCCAGGCGGTCAAGAACTGGGGCCGGTGGGGGGACGAGGACGAGGTCGGCACGCTCAACTACATCACCCCGGACACGGTCCGGGCCGCCGCCGGGCTGGTCCGGTCCGGGCGCCGGGCCACCATGGCCATCCCGATGAGCACCGTGGCCGGCCCGGACAACCCCAGCCCGGTCACCCACCACGTGGTGCAGGGCCACGACATCGACATCGGCTCCAGCGGGGTGACGTTCGCCACCGACTACGTCGGGCTGGCCTTCCACGGCGACTGCCACACCCACATGGACGCGCTGTGCCACATCGCCTACCAGGGCCAGGTGTACAACGGGCGCCCGGCCCAGCAGGTGATGACCTCGCGGGGGGCCACCGCCCTGGACGTGACCAGCTATCACAATGGGCTGGTCGGCCGGGGTGTGCTGCTGGACGTGCCGCGCTACCGGGGCGTGCCGTGGCTGGAGCCGGGCGAGGCGGTCACCCGGGCCGAGCTGGAGGCGGTCGAGGCGGCCCAGGGGGTCCGGCTCGGCGAGGGGGACATCCTGGTATTCCGCACCGGGCACCACCGGCGCCGACTGGAGCTGGGCGCGTGGAGCAACGACTACCCGCCGGCCGGTACGGGCAAGGCCGGGCTGCACGTGGACACGATCCGGTGGATGCACGAGCGGCGGATCGCCGCGTTCCTGCCCGACGGCGACGGCGAGACGGTGCCGAGCAACGTGGCGGGCGTGCTGTACCCGATCCACCCGCTGCAGGTCACCGCGATGGGCATGCTGGCCGCGGACAGCCTGCAGCTGGAGGACGTGGCCCAAGCCTGCGAGCAGGAGGGCCGGTTCGAGTTCATGGTCGTCGGGCTGCCGCTCCGGCTGCCCGGCGGCACCGGCTCCCCGTGGAACCCGATCGCGATCTTCTAGGAGGCGGTTATGGAACGGCGCTTCGAGGGCAAGGTCGCGCTGGTCACCGGCGCGGCCACCGGGATCGGGCAGGCGGCTGCGGTGCGGCTGGCCGCCGAGGGCGCGCTGGTGGCGGTGAACCACCGGCCGGAGCAGGACCCGGCCGGGACGCTCGGGCAGATCGGCGAGACCGGCGGGAAGGGCTTCGGAGTGGCCACCGACATGCGTGACCCGGCGCAGGTCACCACGATGGTGGCCGAGGTGGCCGGCCGGGGCGGCCGGCTCGACTACGTGGTCTCCAACGCGGCCGTCAACCCGTTCATGGCCTGGGACCAGACGACCGTCAACGACTTCAACCTGCTGTTCGAGACCAACGTGCGGGGCACCTGGATGGTCTGCACCGAGGGCGCCAAGCAGATGATCCGGGAGGGGCACGGCGGGGCGATCTGCTGCGTCAGCTCGATCTCGGCCCACGTCGGCGCGCCCGGGCAGACCGCGTACTGCGGCACCAAAGGCGCCATCAGCATGCTGGCCAAGGCGCTCGGCCGGGACCTGGGCGAGCACGGCATCCGGGTCAACGCGGTGGAGCCGGGCTGGACCAAGACCGACATGGCCGCCCCGCTGACCGATGACCCGGCGGCGCTGCGCTACTACACCGAGCGGGTCGCGCTGCACCGCGGCGCCGAGCCCGCGGAACTGGCCGCCGCCATCGCCTGGCTGCTGTCGCCCGACGCCAGCTACGTCACCTCGGCCACCCTGCTGGTGGACGGGGGCTTCATCGTGAACGCCGAGCTGTGAGGAGATCGCCGGTGCCGGATCCAGCGCAGATACTGCAGGAGTCCTACGACCAGGTCCGGCGGGACTACGGCGCGGCCATCGGGCAGCGCCGGGAAGACCTGGTCACGCCCGCGCTGGTCCTGGACGCCGACGCGGCCCAGCGCAACATCGACCACATGGCCAGCGAGCTCAAGCAGATCGGCGCGGCCGTGATCCGCCCGCACTACAAGGCGCACAAGAACCCGGACATCGCCAGGCGGCAGGTAGCGGCGGGCGCGGGCGGGCTGTCCATGGCCACCGTGTGGGAGGCGGTGGTGCTGGCCGCGGCCGGGTTCGATGACCTGTTCGTGGTCAACACGGTGGCCCATCCGGCCAAGCTCCGGGTGCTGGCCGAACTGGCCCGGGAGCACCGGGTCCTGGTCGCGGTGGACGAGGCGGACAACGCCGCGGCCCTGTCCGCGGCCGCGGTCGCGGCCGGATCCACCCTCGGGATCATGATCGAGGTGGATACCGGGATGGACCGGTGCGGGGTGGACTCCGCGGCCGACTGCCTGACTCTGGCCCGCCAGGTGACCGGCCTGCCCGGGCTGCGCCTGGACGGCATCACCGGCTATGAAGGGCACTGCTCGCTGACCCCGGACAACGACCTGCGGCACGACCGGCAGCGCGAGGCGATGGCGTTCTTCATCGATGTCGCGGGGATGCTGGAAGCGGACGGGATCGCGTGCCCGATACGGTCCGCGGGCGGGATCGCCACCTGGAACTGGACCGCGGCCTTCCCCGGCATCACCGAGATCCAGGCCGGGACGTACGTGGTCATGGACAACTTCCACGGCGTGATGGTGCCGGACTTCGAGCACTCGCTCACCATCCAGGCCACGGTGATCAGCCGGCAGAGCGGCAAGGTCATCGTGGACGCGGGCAACAAGTCGGTGGCCGACCCGGCCGACGTGACGATCATCGGGCACGATCTCGCGGTGTTCCGGTTCGACGAGGAGCACGGCATCTTCGACGCATCCGGCGGCTCCGCGCTGCGGGTCGGCGACCCGGTGGCGCTGGTGCCCGGATATTCGCCGAGCACCGTCAACTGGTACGACGCCTACCACGTCGTGCAGGACGGCGTGGTGGTGGACATCTGGCCGGTCATCCCGCGCGGGCCCGGCTCGCATGGCCTGGGCTGAGCCCTTGCCAAGATCCCGCGGCCGGGTCGATACTCCTGTGAACGGATGACCAATCCGTGAGCGATTGCTCTGCACGCAAGTGAGCCTGTCTGGGTGGGTGGCAGGAAGGAGTCTCACGGTGGCAGTCGAGGCTGGTCAATCAGGTCAATCAAGTAAGGGCACTGTCCCGTCCGAACTGCGGGAGAACGCGGTCGGCCTGCCCGGCATCCTGATGCAGGGCATCGCGACGATCGGGCCGTCGTTCGCGATCCTCGCGTCGTTCGTGTTCATCGTGGGCTTCGCCGGGATCGTCACGCCCTGGGCGTTCCTGTTCGGCGGCATCCTGCTCGGCCTGCAGGCGCTGTCCGCGGCCCAGCTGGCCAAGGTGTTCCCGTCCGCGGGCGGCTGGTACACCTGGATCGCCCGGGCGTTCCACCCGCGCGCCGGGTTCTTCGCCGGCGTGCTGTTCTCCATCTGGCTGCCCCCAGTCGCCACCCTGACCATGTCGTACCTGGCCAAGACGGTGCTGGAACCGTCGATCAAGGCCGAATGGGGA
>Ga0210401_10001627_pt1 | contig 25660 bp, 22 predicted proteins | sample IncBWH32MmetaG_FD_150866 | JGI IMG/M metagenome (GOLD analysis project Ga0210401, IMG submission 150866) | Forest soil microbial communities from Barre Woods Harvard Forest LTER site, Petersham, Massachusetts, United States - Inc-BW-H-32-M | ecosystem: Environmental > Terrestrial > Soil >...
CTGCGACCGGAGAGATGGCTGGGAAACTGGCCGTCCAGGGAGCAGTTCCGCTGCAGTTTAACGCATACAAAATTCCGTTGATGAGAAATCTGGTAAAACGCGCGGTCGGAGGCGTGGAGGTGGCAACTTGGGCATAGTACAGTGGGCAACAAGTCCGTGGGGACAGGATGTCCCGATTCACATTGCATGGAGCTTGATCTATGTGTGCGCGATCGGCGGATTGCTGTTTCTGATCGTCCATGCGATTTATGTTCGGTATTTCGCGAAAGCCGAGGCCTTCGCGGGTGGAACTTCTCCTGAAGTCGCTGCCCGCGTACCGGCTCGTGTCCCCAGACATTCCCTGGCTGCGCGCCTGTTTCATTGGATCATGGCGGCGGCCATGTTAACGCTTCTCGTTACCGCATTCCTTCCGAAGGTCGGTGTCCAATTTGACTGGGTTACTTATCACTGGATTGCCGGCATCGTTCTCACCGCTTCGGTTATCTTCCACATTATCCACGCCTCGTTCTTTCTGGACTTCTGGTCCATCTGGCCGGATAAAGCCGACGTGCAAGATGCTTCGCACCGACTGAAGCGCTTCATGGGCCAGGACGCTCCGGCGCCTCGAAGATTCGCTAAATATCCGCTCGAAAATAAGATGTATCACGGCGTCATTGTATTGACGGGCCTGGCCGTCATCTTGACCGGCGTGTTCATGCTGTTCCGCGTGCGGACACCCATTTTCCCGCGCAATCCGTATCTGTTCGGCGACATGACTTGGGGTCTGATGTATGTGCTGCATGGTCTGGCCGGTGTGGGATTGATTGCGCTGATCATGGTTCACATTTACTTCGCGCTTCGGCCGGAAAAGTTCGTGATAACCAAGTCCATGGTATTTGGCGATATGCCGAAGGAATATTATCTCGAGCATCACGATCCGGAGCGATGGGCCGTGGAGACGAATGGGTCGGAGTCATCGTCCAAAAAAGCAAAGGCCTCAGCCTGAAGCATGGATGACGTCCGCGAACGCTGCAACGCGATCGAGGAGTGTTACGAGTTCATGCTGGCCTACGCCGCTCAGGGTCTTCCCAGCGACGAGGGCAGCGGATCGGGATCCCAGCTCCGGGAGTTCCTGGGACGCGCCGTTAAAGCTCTGTCCGGTCTGGCTGACGCCTACGCAATAGCGGTAAAGCAGGAAGGTCAGGCCGCTGAACCATATCGTGCGTTCCTGGCCGTGCTGGATCGTGACGCCAGCGATTCGATCGCCGCTATTGAAATGGTGCGGGCTCAGAGGGCGTTAAGCTCGCAATTGATCGATAACCTGAACGCGTCCATCCATATTCGCGCGCTGCTTACGGACTTGTTTCTCATCGACGAGACACTTAAGCTCCATCAAATTTCGGGGAAACCCGCGACAACCACATAAACTGCTTCCTATGAACAAACTCACTAAACTGTCCCTGACGGCTTGCTTGTTGCTTGTCGGGAGTTCCTCGCAGTCCATAAATGCCCAGTTGAAACAGGGGAAGAAGGCAGACTCGTCACTGGTCGAACGCGGCAAATACATCGTCGAGAACGTGGCGATGTGTGAGCGCTGCCATTCGCCACGTGACGAGAACGGCAACACCATACGGAGCCAGTGGCTCATGGGCGGTTCGGTGCAGCTGAAGCAAACCTATCCGACGCCGACCTGGGCGCAGAGAGAACCGCGCATCGCCGGCGCGCCTCCCGGCACGGATGAACAGTTCATCACCCTGCTGACTACGGGAATCTCGCGGACTGGCGCGCCGCCGCTGCTTCCGATGCCGCCTTTCCGCATGACTCGGCAGGATGCCGAAGCGGTCTTGGCGTATTTGAAATCTCTTCCCTAAGTATTTGAAATTTCTTCCCTAAGACGCTCAGTGCTTCTTCGACGTTCCCTCGGGTTCGCCGGCGCGGAAGCCGCTGAGCAGGTTCGGCAGAGCGTAATTGCCTTCGTGGCAGGCGTATTCGTAAATCGGGCCGGGCGTCCGCGCGATCGTCAGTTCGCCCTTCCATGGACGCGTAAAAGCGGTCGGGTCATCCACTTCAAAACGATAGAGAATCGTGTCGGCATCGAGAAAACTGAACCGTTCCACAACGTGGAGATTTCTGTCCCACCCGAACATGCCGCCGGCATCGCCGTAGAAACCGCCGGCGTCGTTGAAGTTCGTAGTATCCACGACGAGGGTTTTGCCTTCCCAATGACCGACCGAATCACCCAGCCAAAGCCTTACATCCGGTGGCAGGTGAGGACGGCCGTTCAGAGCAATAATTCTTGTATCGTGGATCATCTCCACGTTAATCATCAATTCATCCTTGGTCTGGATGAACTGGTAATTGCTGTTGTAGGAATACGGAGTCATCGGCGGCACGGCGGTTACAAAGATAAGGCACTGGTCCTGAAGACCCAGATTCTTCGCGCTGACCGGATGCCGAAGCAGTTCCTGGCGACGGCGCTTTTCGGCGGCAGCCGCGGGCGTTAGAGCGGGAATCCGGCCATCGGGAGGATCGGTGATGATGGAAGTCCGGAGAGTCTTCATCACATGGGCGCCAAATTCGCGGAACGCTGCATTGTAGGTGCCGACGTTCTTAGAGGAGGCCATGGGCGTATCCTCATTCTGGGCGGCCGTGATGCGTTCCCACTCCGCGGCTTCCTTAGGTGTGAAGAACTCCTTGTCTTTGAGCTGGGCGGGGCGCTCTAGAGGAGTGGCCGTGGCAGAGTTCCAGACGCCCGCGAAGTCGGGATGCACACCTGTAGACGGCAACGGTGCTTGCGCGGCGATCGGCCGGCCCAACGAAACCGCAACCAGCACCAGGAGGAAGGGCCTGACTCTATCGCCAAGAGAACGGGGCATATGAGCAATTTAGCTCAGTATGCACGCCTTGGCCAAGCCTCAGCCATTTCTATTGAACTTTAGAGAGCCGAAATGCGTCACCCCGTTCAGTGCTGAAGTCCTTGCGCTACGCTCTGCGGCTGTTGCTTAAGACGCTGGGATTCACGCTGGTGAGCATGTTCTCGCTGGCTATCGGGATCGGCGCCACTTCGGCGGTGTTCAGCTTTGGGGACGCGCTATTGTTGCGGCCGCTGCCGGTTCTGGAACCGCCTGCATAGCGTCTGTCACCACTTCCAGCGCCGACGTGTTGTCGAATACAGCGGTCTCCTAGACGGACTAGTCGGAGACCAGCGCCACATCGGAGACCGTGCGCCACTCAGATCTCACCGCGGCGCGCGGCTTGTTGGATGTGATCCGCGGTGCGATACGCCAGAGCCTGAATGGTCGCGGTCGGCTGCTGCCGGCCGCAGGTGACCAGGCTGCTGCCATCCACCAGGAAGAGATTGGGCACATCGTGCGCGCGATTCCAGCGGTTGACCACGCTCGAGTGCGGGTCGTCTCCCATACGGCAGGTTCCCATGAGATGACGCGAGTAGGTAGTCTCCGCCATGCTTTCCGGATCGATCCAGATTTTCTTCGCGCCGGCGGTTTCGAGGATCTCCTTTTGCCGCTCGGCGCAGAATTGAATCGCCCGCAAATCATCGGGATGGTTTTTAAACGTAACCCGCAGCGCCGGCAACCCCCAGGCATCTTTCACATTGTCATCCAGCGAAATGCTGTTCTGTTCGACAGCCAGGCAACTGGTATGCGCCAGCACCCCGTTCATGTGCGTGTAATATTGACCTACCGCGCGCTTCCATTCCGAGCCCCATTGCGGCATGTCCTTAGGCATCCCGCTCAAAGCGAATCCGGCCGGATAATTATCAAAACGTGAATCCAGGCCGCCACCGCCGTAGAATCCCCGTTTCGGATCGGTGCGATAGAAATCATGCAATACGCGCGTGACGACGATGCTCTTGTATTCATTCAAGGGATGCTCAAACAGGCCCACGGCAAGCGCGCCGTTATCGAACATCAGATACTTTCCCACGTTGCCGCTGGAATTCGCCAGACCGTGCGGAAAGGCTTTGGACTTCGACATCAGCAACAGGCGGGGCGTCTCGGCTCCGTTCGCGGAAACTACTACCGCTTTAGCGCGCTGGAAGATTTCCCGTCCCGCGTCGTCGAAATAGATGGCGCCCCGCACGCGGCCATCGTTGCCAACTTCGATCTTGCGCACATAGGAATTCGGTCGAATCTCGCAGCGGCCGCTTTTCACCGCCCCGGGAATCAGTGCTGCCAGAGTGCTCGACTTGGCGCCCATTTCGCAGCCGAAACTTTCGCAGAATCCGCAATGAACGCAGGCGGCTCGTCCGCGATAGGGCTGTGAAATAACCGCCACCGGCGCCGGAAACGGATGCAGTCCTAACTTTTTCGCGGCGCGCTCGAACAGCACGCCCGACGACTTGACCGGCATGGGTGGAAGCGGATACGGTTTCGAGCGCGGCCCATCGAAAGGATTCGACCCGCCCAAACCGGAGATCCCGAGTTCCCATTCGGCCTTGGTGTAATAGGGCTCCAGCTCGTCGTAAGTGATCGGCCAATCCTGGAGATCCGCGCTCGGGATGGAACCCAGAGCCGATCGCTCGCGAAAATCTTCCGGGTGGAATCGCCAATAGTTCGTCGTGAAATGGACCGAGCCACCGCCCACCATGCGCCCGTACTCGACGGCGGGTTGAGGCTTAGCGGGATCGCCGGACGTCTTGCGAAAAGTGTTGGGCTGTTTCCTGTGGTCGTTGGTCAGGCCGCTGCGGAACATGACGTTTACCTCGTCATGCGTGAAATCCTTTTCGTGCCGCCATGGACCTTGCTCGAGCACCACGACGCGGAAACCAGCGGTCGCGAGTTCCTTGGCCATCACGCCGCCGGCGGCCCCGGCTCCAACGACAATGAAGTCTACTGTATCGGTGGGACGATACTGGGCGCTCATTTCGCGGCGGCTCCGTCGTAATAGCCAAAGGGCGGCTCAAACCGCATGGCGTGTTCAACACCGATCAATTTCCAGCCAACCATGTCGCGATTTCCGCCATACATCGGATGTCCGAAGAACCCAAGAATAGTATGCAAGCGCACCTGCTGGAAGAATTCGGTCTTTTCAATCGCCTGGAGCAAGGCAACCTGCTGGTCCGCCGTGAGGCTCGCAGTACTCGCCGAGCCGGGAAAGAGTTGCTCGCGTTTCGCTTGCGTCTCAGCCAGCCCGCGCGTGTAGAGCTCACGCTTGTCCTGATCGTACCCGGCCAGCGCTCCGTCGATGAACCAGATCACACCAGCGCGGCCGGCGCCCGGTGTATCGTCGTCGGGAATAATCTGGCGCGCGATAGCTTCAATTTCCGCCGCCGAGACGGCATCGAGCCACGTGAACCGTTGCTGAGCCTGTGCGCGCGATGCGCCCGCCCAGCAGGAAAAAGCCAACACCCATTCACGCCTGGTGATGTTCATGATGTCTTCCGGTGATTAAGGATAACAGTCTTCGCTAGCTTAACGGCGTCCGGTAAGAGATCCCGCTGACGGATGCCGGCTGCTTGGAATCTTCTTTCTTGCGCGCACGCTCATCCCGCAGGTGTTTCCACTTTCTTCTCAGCGCCCGGTTCCAATACATGAGCGCCCCGGTGACCGTAAGTAGCGCAATTGCCAGGCCGGCCAGCGCCCAAAGAATTTTGACGCCGGTACCCCAATAGGTGCCGAAGTGCAGTGGGATCTGCAGCCAGATGAACCAATCGCCCAGAGTTTGATTGATCCCGTAACGCCAGATCGCCAGATACTTGCCATCATAGGGATCGAAAAAGAGATTGTCCGCGTACTCGTATCCAGGACCTGGCCGCCGGCGCATCAAAATTCGCAGCGGCGCTCTCCGGGTGGACGGGAATGCGATTCCCATGAGCCTGGTCCCACGATCGATGAGAGAAGCCCGCACAATTAGCGCTTGAAGATCAGGAGGAGCGGCATCCCGCTGTGGCTGCACCGAGACAAGCGGTGGCCTCACCGCCACGATGGGGGAAATCTTCTGGACAAAGGCAAACGTCTGCGCCGGCCACCCGAAATAGATGCCGGAAATTGCCCAAAACGACGAGATCGCTAATGTCCAAAAACCAACTGCGCGATGCAGGTCGAAGTTTACGCGCCGCCAGGTTCGCCGGAAATCGACCTTTAAGGCGCGCACCCAGGACTGAATGCCCGGCCACCAGACTACTAATCCAGTGATGTTCAACAAAAGTAGAAAGGCCGCACCGCAGCCATTCACGCGCCGTCCACCCGGTCCAATCAACAAGGTTTCGTGAAGACGCGTTACTACCCGCAGCCAGGAGTCATTTCTTGGAAATTCGCCAAGCACGGCGCCCGTGGTGGGGTGGGCAGCGACTCTAATTTCCGTTCTGCTCCAACCCAGACTTTGGACAAGCGCCACAAAAGCTGGCTCACCTTCGGTCGGTGTGAATACCGAGATGATCTGCCCCTTCGGGTAGAATGCTTTCACATTGTTGATGACCGCGGTGATGTCGGCGAATGGCTCCGTCGCTTTGATGCCGTTCCAGGGGTTCGAGCCGCTCAACGATTCCAACTCCGCTCGAAAAACCAGAATCGCTCCCGTCACCCCGATCACGATCATGTATAAGCTGAGAATGAGTCCCACCCACAGGTGCACCTGGAAGTTGAACTGACGCATCCACAGCCTCTGCGGCCGATGAACAAACTGGCGGAGGAAGTTCACAAGGTCATTGGCGCGAGAAAATCTGATGTGTATGAGTGGGTCCGCGGCCAGGCACATTCGCATCGGAATCGCAGATGAGCGTCTTGCCATCGGATGAGACCGCCATGGTGCCGACCGCGGTCGGCCGATTCTCGCCCTGCAGGACAACCTTGTAGAGTGATCCGGCGGCCTTGGAAACTTTGACGGTGCCGATTTTGGTCCCTTGCGAATTCTTTACTTCTGCTTCCGTCCCGTCCAGGCGGGGAGAGAAACTCATTGAAACGAACTGAATGTTGTTCACCGGGAGCGAGTATGCGAATTCAAATGTATTACCCTTTTGAGTAATCCGGAGTGTAAGCGGATCAGCGTCAGTTTGATTGCCGCCGACTTCCTGGCTCTTCAACAGCCATCGTCCCGCTAGCGGCTCTGCGCTCCAGGCCTGCGCAGCAGACAGCAGAAACATAAGAATCGCGGCGGGCACGAACGCTTTTGTCATCTTTTGTCCTTAGCCGAATGATAACAAGTGACGCGATTCTGGCGTCACCCAGGCTGGAACACGGGGCTACTATGGAGAATGCAGAGTGCCGGACGATCGGGTTGAATCATGAAAATCGCGATCATCGATAGCGGGATTCACGCCGGGCATCCGCATGTTGTTCCAGTCGCAGGCGGTGTCGGCGTTACTCCGAAGGGATTAAGCGGCGATTTCGTCGATCGCCTGGGGCATGGGACGGCGGTCGCGGGCGCGATTCGGGAGAAAGTCCCCGATGCCGAGCTGTATGCCGTCAAAGTGTTCGATCAGCGCCTTTCCACGAACATCGATTCGATTGTGCGCGCATTCGAATGGTGCATCGAGCATCGAATGGATGTCATCAATTTAAGTCTCGGCACGGCGAATGAGGCTCACCGGCAACGCTTTGAGCGGATTATTTCGCCGGCGATGCTGATCGTAGCCGCTGCCCACATACTGCCGGGGACCCTTCCGGGAGTGATCGCGGTCGCACCGGAAGAGGATTGTCCCCGCGATGTCTATCGCTACCGCGATGGGGTTTTCCACGCGTCGCCCTACCCGCGCGCAATTACCGGCGTGCCCGTGCAATTCAATTTACAAGGGGCCAGCTTTGCGGTGGCGAACATGACGGGATTCGCGGCCCGGGCGCTGGAGCGCACGTCCACGGAAACCATTCGGGACGCGCTGGTTGCACAGGCGGCGAGTCATTCTTGAGCGGATCGCTTGAGCTAACCGCGGAGCGCGCACTTCCCATGGTCTGGTACTCTTACTGGACGTATGCCTGACAATTCTAATTTCCACCTGTCCAATCCTCCGCAACTTCACAAGCCGACCGGGTATTCGCACATAGTGGAAATTACGGGCGGCAAAATGATATACATCGCCGGGCAAGTGGCGCTGGATGTCAAAGGAAATATCGTAGGCAAGGACGACTATCGCGCCCAGAGTCAGCAGGTATTCCGCAATCTGAAGACGGCGCTGGAGGCCGCCGGCGCGGGTTTCCAGAACGTGATCAAGCTCAACTACTACGTCGTCGATTCGGTGGACGCTTCTGAGGTTTTCGCGGTCCGGGAGGTGCGGGATCAGTATGTCGACACCGCGAACCCACCCATCTCCACGCTGTTGGTGATCCGAAGGCTGTTCCGTCCGGAATTCCTGATTGAAATCGAGGCGGTCGCCGTCGTCTAGTTGTGCAAGGACGCGCCGCGCACCAGAGGGTCTTCTTGATGGTTGGGCATGAACGTCAGATCGAGTTCGGCCCTACTATGCATCGCAATCGACTGGTTGCTTTTCGCCTTGGCGGGAATTGCGGCGGCGCAAACTCCGGATCCTGACCGTCGACGCTAAGGACTCCATTGTGGAAGGCAGTTGCCATCGCCAAGGGCAAGGCGCCCGCCCGCGACAGATCCAGCTGACCGCGCGCTTCACGTTCTAGCCGGGCAGGTCTCCGACCGTCTTTTCAGCCAGCTTTCCAAGGTGAGAGAATAGGCAGCTATGAAAGCGTCGCATCTGCTTGCGCTGACGGCTGCCTGTTTTTGCATCATTCCGGCGATTTCTATTCGTTCTTCCGCGGACACTACCGCCAAACCGGGCAACGTGACCGAGGCCCGAGTGATTGCCGAAGCGTCGGAGGGCAGCAACTGGCTGGTGGGCGGACGCACCTTCGACGAGCAACATTTCACTCCGCTCAAACAGGTCACCGACCAGAACATCGGTAACCTTGGCCTGGCATGGGCCACCGATATTGAGAGCGCTATGGGCCTCGCCACCGAGCCGATCGTCGTCGACGGCGTCATCTACATCAGCGCTCCGCAGTCGCGAGTTTACGCGGTCGACGCTCTTTCGGGAAAAGTCCTGTGGAAGTTCGACCCCCAGGTTCGGCTGGACAGGATGCGGAATTCGTGGGCCGCGCACAGTAATCGCGGATTGGCGGTCTGGGCAGGTAAGGTTTACGTCGGCACGGGCGATTGCCGTCTGGTGACCATCGATGCCGCCAGCGGAACGAAAACCTGGGAGTCGCCTGTCTGCGATGGAGCGCAAACCGGAATCACGGGAGCGCCGCACGTCGGCAATGGCAAAGTATTCATCGGCTACAACGGCTCGGATACGGGCGTGCGTGGATCGCTGGTTGCGTTCGATGCTTCAACCGGCAAGGAAGCCTGGCGCTTCTGGACTGTTCCCGGAAATCCGGCGAAGGGATTCGAATCCAAAGCGCTCGAAATGGCCGCCAAGACATGGTCGGGCGATGCTTGGTGGGAGATCGGCGGCGGCGATGTTTGGGACCCGATCACCTATGACCCGATGACCGGATTCGTAATTTTCGGTACGGCCGGGGCTGAACCGGAATCGCTTTTCGGCGACAAGGCCGACAGGAGAGTCGGTGGCGACAGACTCTTTTCGGGAAGCGTGATCGCGGTGAAAGCGTCCACTGGCGAATATGTTTGGCATTACCAGACCAGCGCGCCGGATCTCCATACCGAAAACATGCATATCCTGATTGCCGATGCGAGCATCGCCGGCGCGAAGCGGCGCGTAGCGATCACCGCGCCGAAAAACGGATTTGTCTACGTGCTCGACGTCAAGACCGGGCAATTGCTCGAAGCCAAGCCAATCGCCAAAGTGTCGTGGGCGAGTTCTATCGATCTCAAGACTGGCCGGGCAGTAGAAATACCTCGGCCGGCAACCGGCCGCCGTCCGCCAAGCGGCGGTCACAACTGGTGGCCTATGAGCTACAGTCCGCTCACCGGTCTGGTCTATCTTCCAACACATGATCCTAAGGAACATCCCTTGGCGCCGGACGAGTTTCCAGAAGAGGGGAAGCTGGTGGCCTGGGATCCGGCGGAGCAATCGATTCGCTGGACAGTAGAGGAGTCGATCGCCACCAACAGCGCTGTGCTGTCAACTGCCGGCAATCTGGTTTTTCAAGGCCAGGGCACCGGCGAATTTGCGGCCTACTCCGCCGACACGGGGCATAAGGTGTGGTCGATCAAGACCGGCTCGGCCATTCACTCGGTACCCGTCAGCTTTGCCGTCCGAGGCGAGCAGTATATTCTCGTCCCGGTTGGGTGGGGTTCTGGATCGAGACTGTTCAGCCGCGGTAGCTCCATGGCGACGCCCGAAGCGAAAAGAGGACCGGCGCGCCTGCTGGCTTTCAAACTGGGAGCGAAGACGCCCTTTCCGTTAGTCAGCGCCAGGATACCGCCGGTTCCGCGGCCACCCGATCAAACCTTTAGCAAGGAGACGATTCAGTTAGGCGCATCGCTTTTCAGCAAACACATCTGCTTCGATTGTCATGGCCCGGGCGCGGACGGTAGCGGCGCGTTTACAGAAGATGGGGCAATACCCGACCTGCGCTACTTGCCCACCGAGTCTCATCGCCTGTGGGATGCCACAGTCCTGGGTGGAAGTCATCAGAAGAATGGCATGCCGGGCTTTGGAAACCCACCGGGCTTTCCGATCGTAATGCGAAAAATGACGGCGCAGGAGTCCGAGGCGATCCACGCTTATGTGATCGAGCAATCCTGGAAGGCTTACAACGCGGAACAAAACAATGCTCATCAGTGACCGCTAAGGCCGCCTCTTTAAATGTAGGCCTTGAGCGGATGATGAGTCATGCTCTTGGTCTCGAGCGACGTCAGAATCATTCCCGGATGAATCGGCGTGCGCCGCAAATAGTCATGGCCGACAGCATCGGCGAGGGCGCAGAAAATCGCCGCCGCTCCAGCCGATACCGCCACTTCCCCAACACCTTTTGCTCCTACCGGCGTCTGCGGATCGGGTAGATTCACCGCGTCCCACTGCATGTCCAGCGGGATGTCGAGTATGGTCGGCGGCTTGGTGTGATGAAAGCGGCGCGCGACCGCTTGCCCGTATTGCGGATCGTAAATCAGACTCTGGGAGCGCACATGCCCCAGGCCCTGGATGGCGCCCCCATGCAACTGGCCGCCCAGCGCGCGAGGATGCATCACCGTGCCGACATCTCCGACAGCCAGGTAATCGAGCACGACGTATTTGCCGGTCTCGATATCCACTTCCACGTCCGCGAATCCAGCCACGAACGAAAAGGTCGTGCCTTTATGCGGGAATTCGTCCTTGGCGACGCCCACCAGTCCTTGCCCGGCCAGCGCCGCCGTCGACGCCTTGGTCATCGCGTTCACTTGTTTGGGCGCTTCGTGCCCATCGTACTTGCCACCCAACTGGATCGCATACTCGGCCGCCTTCCCCACCGCCATTCCGCCGCTCGGGTTGCCGCGAGGATAGACTCGCCCGTTGCCCACGTCATAATGCTCGGGTTGGCCGCCCAGCTTCTTAGCCGCGATTTCCTGGAGTTTCGCCTTGGCGTCCAGCGCCGCCGCATGGTTGGCCCGGCTATGTGCGTGAGTGGTCTGGCTGCCATCCTGCGTCGAGCTCCACGGCACACTCTTGGCCGTGCTGCCCCACACAACCTCGACCTGCTCCCATGGCATTCCCAATGCTTCGGCCGCGACTCGCGCCGTATCCGATACCGAATGAGTCCCCAGATTTCCGATGCCCTGATGCACATATAGCTTGCCATCCGGCTTGATCACCAGCAGACCGTCAAACCCGTTGCTGCCCGAGAAGAAAGCTCCAACAGCTACCGATACGCCACGTACCTTGGTGCCGCTGCGCTGGCCGCTGCGCTTCTTGCGCTCGTCCCACTTGAACAGTTCGGCGCCCCGGTCCAGAACCTCTCGCACCTTGGCGCTAGTAGCGGTGTCTTGCGGCTGGCCTTTCTTTTCCGGGAAACCCCAGGGCGAGTTGTCGACGGGCGCATTGATCTTCCGAATTTGCACCCGATCGATGCCAAGCTGCGCTGCCGCCTTGTCCATCAACGGCTCGAACATGGCCACCGCTTGCAAACCGCCCGGACACCGCTGCGACGTGCGCGGAGCGGTATTGGTCGCCACCGAAAGCGCACGCAGCCGGACCGCTTGCGGCTGATATAGCAGCGATGCGATCATGGACGCAATCTGCGCGTCGCCTTGCTGCGTGTAAGGGCCCGCATCCTCGATGATGAGCAGATCCATCGCGGTCATTCGACCATCTTTGCGAAATCCCAGCTTGGCGCGCGCTTGGAAACCCGGCCTCACCCGCCCGATGAAGGATTCCTCTTCCCGCGAAATCCGCATCATGACCGGCCGGTTGGTTTTCTTCGAAAGCAGCGCCGGAACGGCCATGATCTGCGAGCCAGTGATCTTGCCTCCGAATCCGCCGCCGCAATACTCACCTACGAAATTCACCTGCGATTCCGGTATTCCTACCCATCGCGCCACAGCCGCAACACTCTGGGCCAAACTTTGCGTCGACCCGTACAGGTACAGCTTTCCGTTCTGCCAATATGCCATCGCCGAGCGCGGCTCGAGCGGTGCATGGCTGGTGGACTGTTGGAACAGCGTCTCGTCCATGATGTAGTCGGCCGCTTTGAACGCGGCGTCGATGTCGCCAAAGGACGCTTCCTCGCCCACTTCCCCGCCCCACGGCAGCCGCCCCTTGCCGACTTCATCGAAGTCCTTAGCCGTCCACTTGATAGTTTTGATTTTCGTGTTCTGATAAAAGACGTTGCCGTCGGCACGGGCATTCCGCCCGTTTGGACGCAAGCTGTCCAGCGGATCGATGACGAAGGGGAGCGGCTCGAAATTCACTTCCACCTTCTCGATCGCCTCCGCCGCGGTCCATTCGTCCACGGCCGCGATGGCGAAAATCGGCTCACCAGCATACAGTGGTTCGTTGGTCAGAGCCAGTTCCGGCCGCCCGATCGGAGTTGGATCTTCCGGGCCAGGCTTAGCGTTGGGCACCTCGTCAGCCGTGAGGATCGCAACTACGCCCGGCATCGCAAGCGCCCTCGACGCATCGAGCCGGCGGATGCGCGCGTGCGGCATCGGACTCAGCGCCAGCTTGGCGAATAGCATCCCGTCCGCGCGAAAGTCCTCGGCGTATTTGGACTGCCCCAGCACTTTGGCCACGATGTCAGGCGTTTGATAATCGTGCCCGATCAGTTTGTAGTTGGAACCTTTGGTTGTAGACATGTTACACCTGCTCCATCGATTTGGTGGCCCGCAGCATGGATCGCAAAATCTTGTTGTAGTCGCAGCAGCGGCATAGATTGCCCGAAATCCCGTGCGCCAGTTCCGTGCGCGTCGGTTTCGGGTTGGTTTTAAGGTAGCCGACCGTCGCCATAATAAACCCCGACATGCAGAAGGCACACTGGAATCCCTGTTCATCCACCACCGCTTGTTGCACCGGATGCAGCTTGCCGTTTGGCTCCGCCAAGCCTTCGATGGTCGTCACTTTACTCTGCCGGACTGTATGTGTGAGGACGGAACATGAATATCTCGGCACGTCGTCGATCAGCACAGTGCACGCGCCGCACTCCGCGCGATCGCAGCCGAGTTTGGTTCCCGTGAGCCCCAGCTTGTAGCGCAGCGTCATCGCCAGACTTTCCTGCTTCAACACGTCCACTCGACGCATCTGCCCGTTTACATTTAGGGTCACCAGGCGCTCCACTGACCCGGCTGCCGGCGCCGCCCAGGAAGTTTCCCGAAACAAATAGCTGGCTGACGCCGCTACAGCGCCCCCAGCGATGATGCTCTTGATGAACTGCCGTCTGGCAAGCAAGCGCTGAGATTCCTGTTCCGGCATACCCTACCTCCTCTGCGTCAAAGATCTTTCAATATCGCAGGTTAGTTAATTGTATCCCCCGTTGGAGCACAGAGGCGTGGCGGTAGTGTCGGGCTTGTTGGCGTAGAGCCCCGGCTTGTTGGACGAAACTTTGCGATTTGGTGGACCTGGCCGGGTTCGAACCGACGACCTCTTCCATGCCATTTAGGAAATATCAATCACTTTCAGGCATTTCCACCAGAAACAAAAGACTTAGCACGAGGCCCCGTGGACTCCGGTGGACGCCACGGGGGCGGCTTTTCGGCGTCTGGACTCCAGGACTCCACAAGTGGCTGGCGTGCTTTCCTGCGCGCGCGGTTGCAGGCCGCTCTATTTGTTGTCTGCCGAAGGAGACAACAATCGGATTCCATATAAGGAGGATGCCCATGTGGGATGCAAGAGGCAGGAAACTCGAATCAATTCGGGGGAGACGAAGCAGTTGTGTGGCGCGGCGGTTCGATTTCTTTTACTGCACCACCGCTGTCTGCTTCTCGCCAACGCTGGCCAGGCGCTCCTGGATCAGTCGCGTGAGTTCTTCCTGGCGGGTCAGTTGGATCTTCGTGTATTCCTCGGTCATACGGACGGTGCTGTGGCCGGCGATCTTTGACGCCTCAATGCTCGACGTCCGCCCGCTTTAGAGCTTGCCGTACGCCGGAATCCCACAGCGGGAGGCCGCTGCCGTCCGTCCGGACGAGGACCCAGTTGTCCGCTTTCGCGTTATCCGCCACGGCCTTCGCGCGGTAGCGGTCGCCCAGGTATCCCAACGTGAGCGGTCGTTTGCTGGTCTTCGACTTCGGATCGTCTATGTCGCCGCGCCAATAGCGCTGCGCGATGCGTAGGATACCAGTCTGGAGATCCACGTGGCACCACTTGAGCCCCAGAATTTCGGAGATCGGCACCGGTGGCGATTGCGGTTTCAAGCACGAGCAGGTTCGGATCGCTCAGCCGCGCCAGCACCTTTACGGTCTCCTCTTCCGTCAGAATCCGTTCGGGCCTCACACTCCACTTCTCCCCGATCTTGACGCGGGAAATCGGATTGCGCCGTCTCTCGGGCCAGTAGCCCCATTCCTCGGCTTTGGTGTAAATGCCGGACATTATGCCGCGCAGGTCTTTCATCATGTGCCAGGAGTCGCAGGTCTTGAAAAGCCACTGCTGAACCTCATCGGGTTTGATCTCGCACAAACGCCGGTCGCCCCACTGTGGGACGATGCGCTGCTCGAGGTGGATGATGTACTTGTCGCGCGTCGGCTTCGCCAGCAGGAATCGCCCGGCGGCTTCCGCTTCAACGTGCGCGGCCCTGTATTTTTCGACCATCTTGCTGAACAGAGCCAATCCGTCAACGACCTTCTCCTGAATGGTGGGCCTGTTGATCGTCGCTACGAATTTGTCGCGCGCAACTTCCGCCTGCTTCTTCGAGAGCCTATCGTCGCCCTTGCTCGGGCCGACGTTGTGGAACTTCGAAACGACTCGGATCGATCTTCCAGACAAGGCATTACGCTGCTACGGGTAAAGCCGGCTTAACCAGGCTATACGAGGATCACGACTTAGATGACAGCTCGCGAGCTTCAACCCGGTAGCGGTATTTGTCAATGCGCAAGCTCTTGATCTTGTATTCCAGTGTCGTCCTCGGAACTCCCAGCCTCCTGGCAGCTCCATCCGGACCCGAAGTGCGGCCACGGGTTTCCGCAAGCGCTGCTTCTATGAGTTCTCGTTCCCGGCTAATCAGAGACGGCTGCAGGCCGATCAAAGGCTCAAGTTCCGGCTGCAACCACGCCTTTTCCACAAAAAACGTGTCCGAGTCGCAAAGGATCATGGCTCGTTCGATGACATTTTGAAGCTCCCGGACATTGCCAGGCCAGTGATAGCCCTCTAGAAGCTCCACTGTGCGCTTTTCTACCCTTCGAATCCTTTTGCCCTCTTTAGCAGCGTAGCGTTCGATGAAATACTTGGCGAGCAATATAATGTCTTCCGCGCGCTCGCGCAGAGGCGGGACATGGATTGGAAAGACGTTCAACCGATAGAACAGATCCAGACGAAACTTCCCGGAACGAACTGCCGCTGGCAGATCGCAGTTTGTAGCGGCAATTACCCGCACGTCGACTGGAATGCTTTGAGTGCCTCCAACGCGCTCGAACTCGCGTTCCTGAAGCACGCGCAACAAGGCAACCTGGGTTTCGCTCGGCATCTCTCCGATCTCATCGAGAAACATCGTCCCGTGGTTCGCCACTTCGAAGCGCCCGGCATGGCGCTGGTTGGCGCCGGTGAAGGCGCCTCTCTCGTAGCCGAAGAGCTCGGCCGCAATCAGCGACGGGGGAGTGACAGCGCAATTCATTTTTGTGAAAACCGACCGGGATCTGCGCGATCTCTTGTGAATCGCGCGAGCGATCAACTCTTTTCCCGTGCCACTCTCGCCGGTGATCAGAACAGTGGCATCGCAAGGACCAACTCTCATCACCTGCGTGGTCACGCGGCAGATCGCCTCGGAAGAACCGACCATCTCCTCGAACATGGACGTCGACAGAACTTCGTCGCGAAGGTCCAGCTTTCCCTCGTCCAGCTCCCAGATTTTCGCCAACGGCGCATCCTCGATTTCAATGGGTACGCTCTGGTTGACTGCGAGCGCTTCTCCTAGCCAGCTTGTGTGTGCCGCCATACCTGATTCCTTTCGTCCGCTATATTTTCGACGATCACGTGTCCAGAGCTCTGCTTGGATAACTTCCACGTTTTTGACTCGTGATCCCTCAAGCGGCTCGACCGAGCAGGTCGCCGCTTGGCGCTTGAATCTCTTCAAGATTGCCGTCTAAGGCTTCCTGGCACCGTATACAGAATTGAGCCCACGGCACGGCGGCAAGCCGTTTCGGGTGGATGTTTTCACCACACCCCTGGCATATCCCGAAGCTGCCGTGCTCGATAAGGCGAAGGGCCGCGCAAGCGTTTCGGAGTTGGTTAAATTCACGATCGAGGTTACAAACTGCGAGTGCGCGTTGTGAAGCCGCCTCGATCTCGTCCAGTTGATCGGCGCTCCGCTCAACCGCGATCCCCTCGCGGTGGCGAGTGAAGCGCTCCAGTTCAGCCACCTTTGCCGTTAGAATCCCTCGAAAGCGGTTCGCTTCAATCTTGGTCATTAGTCTCTCCTCTAACTCATGAACTGATTGTGGAACCTTTCCCGTCGGCCGCCAACCCGAATTCGAGCCGGACAGTTGCCTGCATAGTTAAGCGAAGAGTAACTCTTTAGGGGGAATTGAGCGTATCCCGAATCAGGCGGTTTCTTCCGATCAGGCGGGCATCGACGGAGAAAGCTCCAGGCCGGAGCATCGCCACGCGGCGCCAATTGTCCCGATTTAGACGGAGTCGTCGTGCGTTTCGCTGCGATCCCCGATATCGAAGACCTTTCTTCCGAAACGGCGAGCGTCAATCGACCATGCGCCGGGTCCGAGCATTGCCACGCTGGCGCTCAGCGCGGCTAATAGAATGTGGATCCACTGTTCACCGGTCGGCAAGCCGGCTGAGAAAGCGATCCACAGCTCGTAGATTGCAATCACCACTGCTGTAAACTGTGTCCACAACCCAGAAAGCAGGACCAACGCCGCCATTCCTGTGACCACGTCCGATAAAACTCCCGATAAAACGAAGGTGGCACCCGCGATCGAGCGATACAGGTCTGCTACTGCCCAATAGATTAAGGGCAAGCTCACGCTAGCACGTAGTAGCAAGAGACCGGAGCCCGGCCAGCCATCGGGAAAGGTTGAGAATCGACGCTGCAGAGGTTCCCTTTTTGATCGTACGCAGTCGCACGATGTTTCGGTACCCTGCAAAGATAATTCCGCACCCCTCTTTTGAGGCTAAAGGTCGCGAGGCTAAAGTCCGATGATTCCGCGCTTTAGCCCGATCGTCACGGCGTGCGTCCGGTCATTGGCGCCGAGCTTGGCCAGAATGCTTCTGACGTAGCTTTTGACACTCTCCTCGCTGACGGAAAGCTGAGCCGCGATTTCCTTGTTGGCGTTCCCGCCCGCAATCAGTGTCAGTACGCTGATTTCCTTTGGGCTCAACGCACTATCGGTGACATGTTCGGCGAGGGCCGCCCCAACTTCAGGGCTCAGGCGCTTTTGCCCGGCGTGTACCGCCCGAATCGTGTCCAGCAGCTCCTTTCGCAAGGAACCTTTCAGCAGATACGCCTGCGCGCCGGCCTTTAGCGCGCGGACCACTTGGGCGTCGCCCTCATAGGTCGTCAATACAATGATCCGCGCCTCTGGAAACTCTTCGCGAATCGAGCCGATCGCGTCGATGCCGTTCATGTTCGGCATCTGCAGGTCCATCAGCGTAACATCGGGCTGATGCTTGCGGTACTGTTCCACCGCCTCCTGCCCATCGGACGCTTCCGCGATCAGGTTCATATCAGGCTGCGTCGCGATCAGGCGAACGATACCGTCGCGGACAATCGGGTGGTCGTCTACGCTGAGGAGCCGGATCACAAGCTCACCCTGTCTTTCGGTGAAATAGCCGCCAGCCTGGCGCGCCGGATGTTTTATTGTAAGCAATCGAGCCTTTGACGCTCAATTCGATTTCGGTCCCGGCTTCCGGCACGCTCGAAATGGTCAACTGCGAGCCAATTTGCTTCGCACGCTCCCGCATACCCGTCAAACCGAAGTGTCCGGAGCGGCCTCCGTCCAGCACTTTCGGAGGGATCCCTGTGCCGTCATCTCGAATCCGCAAACGGAACAGCCGCTCGCCGAACGTGATTTCCGCTTCAATATGGATTGCGCCGGAGTGCGCGAAAGCGTTTCGCAGCGCCTCACGAGCAATGCGATAGATCTCATCTCGAATGATCGGCTGCAGCTCCCGCCCGGGGCCCTCTATCACCAAACGGAAGCTCGCGATATGACCGGTTGCCAACTCTTGCCCCAAGGCGCGCAATGCCCCCGCCAGGTCATTCATATTTGCGGTAGGCGAGCGTAAATCGTGCACGGCATTCCGCGCTTCCACGATCGTCTGGTCCCCGGTTTCCAGGGTCTCCTCCAGTTCTTGCTTTGCCTTTCCTGGAGGAAGCATCTCGTCTACTACCTGAAGACGGAGCATCAATCCCTGAAAACTCTGCAACAGCGTGTCATGCAGGTCGCGCGCGACACGCACGCGCTCATTGACACGCCCTTCCATGTGCGCGTTGAATTCCCGGGCGACCTGATAGAGCCGATACCGGTACAGCATCCAGAGCAATGCGAAAAAAGCCCCCACGCACGACAGCAAAAACCAGGTGGTCTGATAGTAGGCCGGAGCGATGGAGAAATCCAGGAAATCGCCAGCCTCATTCCACACACCGCTGTTATTCGAGGCCATGACGCGGAAACGATAGTTGCGGGGCTTGAGATTCGTATACTGCGCCTCGCGTTCATTGACCACCTCTTTCCAATCCGGGTCCTGGCCCTCCAGCTTGTAACGGAAATGGACTTTCTCCGGCGCGGCAAGGCTCAGCGCCGTGTAACGGATCGTGACATCGCGGACCAGAGCCGGCAGGCGCCATTCATGGGATGCATCCCAAAGCTTGCCATCCACCTTCATTTCCTCGATGTGCAAGGGCGGCGGGAGTTTGTTGAAGGGAAGGTGATGCGGATCGACGACTTGCACGCCGCCTCCCGATGTCACAAACCACAGTCTGCCATCAGTGGCCTTCGCGATCCGCGGACCGTAGCCGCTGATGCTTCCAGCACTGAGGCTCACTCCGTCGGAATTGTCGAAGAGATTCGCCTGCATCGTGCGGCTCGGGTCAGCAACCCATCGATCCCACTCGGCCCGCGCAACGCGCATTAGCCCGCACGCCGTGAACAACCAGAACGAATGTTCGTCGTCCTCCATCGTCCAGTGGACGGTATCGCAGGGCAATCCGTTCTTGCTGGTGAATGTAGTAACGCGCCGATCTTTAATGCGGCTGAGTCCGTGCTCGGTTGCGGCCCAAAGAGTACCGTCCGAATCGAGTTGAAGGCCTAAGATCATGCCGTCTCCCAGCCCATTACCGGCCGAGTACGATTCACGGGTCTGACCTCCCTCGAAATAGGCTACACCGCCACCACTGAAGCCGAATCCGAGCCACAGCCCGCCTTGTTCCCGGGCGGGAAGTAGATTTGTAACGATTTCCTTATGGCCCAACCGGGACCGCGGGATCTGCTCGACAACGCGCTCGTCACGCAAGTGCAGAAGACCCTGGTCCTCGGCAAGCCAGAGATTGCCGGCATGGTCCCCTGTGATGGAATGCACCTGTCCCCCAGTGACGGCACCTACGCGCGCAAATCTGCCTTCCTCGAAGTAGCTAAGTCCGCGACGTGTGAACGCCCAGACCCGCCCGCGATCATCCTGAAAAAGGGACTGCGGGGTGTCATCCGGGAGTCCGCTTCCCTTGCGAAAAGTCGTAATTTGCCCGTGTTTCCACCTATTCAAACCATCCCGGCTGCCAACCCAAACGCTTCCGTCCCTCGCCGCGATCACGGACCACGTAGCGTCGGTCGACAAACCTTGCTTTACAGAAACCGTAGAGACCGTGAAATCCCGGAAGCGGTCGAGTCCCCCGGCGGTGGCTACCCAAACATTGCCTTCGCGATCCTCGAACAGACCGTTAATGAGGTCACCCGAAAGGCCGTCGAATCGCGGAAAGACATCTGTCCGGCCCTGGTGTACGTGTAACAGCCCGCGGTCGAGCGTTCCAATCCACAGGCCGCCATCGCGATCCCGGAGCAGTCTTTGGGCTTTGATGGCCTTCCCATCGCCGCGTATGGGATAAGGCTCCGGTCTTCCCTTAACGAGCTTTCTGATTCCGCCACCCATCGCGATCAGCAGTTGTCCGTCTTCACTCTTATTCAGATCATTGACTTCCGCTAGCGGCATCGGATAACGCTTTGGCGGGCCAGGCCTCCAGCGCAATAGAACGGTGCCCGCGCCTGCCCAAAGATTTTCGTCTTCCTCATACAAAGATCCAACACCGAGGCCGAGGCTGCCATCCTGGCCGTAACACCGTGTTCCCCCTCCTCGGATCGCACAGAGCCGGCCAGTGGGAAATGCCGAACCGCCAGCCCATACCGTTCCCTCATGGTCCTCAATAAGCGACAACACATGCTGGGAACTAAGGTCCGGGTACCGGGTCAGCCTGGCGCCGTTCCAACTCACAAGCCCCGCATAAGTGCCGATCCAAAGAGTACCATCGCGTGCGGCGAGCAGCCTGCTAATCCGGCCACTAGGGAGCTTCTCAGCCCCCGGCGGCGCCCATTGAACAGCGCGAACGCCATCGAAGCGAAGCAAACCAAGTTCGGTGCCGAGCCAGAGGTAGCCGTCAGGCGTCTGGGCAATTGCGTTAATGGCCCCTTTGAAAAAGCCATCGCGGACCGTCCACGCGGTGTGCGCGTATTGATTGATGTCGAGTGAAGAGTTTAAGGCGAAAGCACAAGGGCAGGCCGCCAGGACGAGGCCTAGCGCGATAGCCGTGGATGGTTTACGGTCCGCTCTCTCCACGCAGGCACAATTATCTCTTACCCATTCAGTTTGCACCCGATTCGGCCCGGCGGCGTCCCTTTTCCAGTACCCGATCGATAGAAAAACCTCACTCTTTTGAGGCTACCTCTCAAATGCTTGCCGACGTTATAGTGCACCTAAGAGGCTCAACCGACTTGACCGCTCGCTGGCGAGTCCGTATAAACAAGTTTTTCACACTCGCCCCGCGCGCGGCCGAGAAAGGTGCTCCTATGCTCGCATTGAGAAACAGAGCCGCGACCGCCTGCTCGTGCTTCACCCGGGTTAGAAAGCGGTTGCTTGCCCTGACCCTCCTATCCGCAGCGCCCCTGCTGGCGCAGAACGCCGAACTCTCCGGCCTGATTACCGATCCCTCCGGCCTCGCGGTGTCGGGCGCAAGGGTAGTCGTGCAGAGTTCGGACACCGGCGCAACCCGCACCGTCTCCTCAAACCAGCGAGGTGAGTACAGCGTGCCAGCCCTGCTGCCGGGCCCATACAACATCACAGTAGAGGCAAACGGCTTTAAAACAGTCCAGCAGAATGGCCTCGTGGTCGAAGTGAACCAGCGGGCACGATTGGATTTTGCGCTCACCGTCGGCAGCACCACAGAAACCATCACGGTGCAGGGGAGCGCGCCGCTCCTCAACGCCTCAGATGCATCGGTGAGTACCTTGATCGCCAACCACTTCGTGGAAAACCTGCCATTAAACGGACGGAGCTTCAGCTCCCTCATCGACCTGACGCCGGGAGTAGTCCTGACGCCGTCCAATACCTTCGAGCAGGGCCAGTTCAGCGTGAACGGCCAGCATCCGGATGCAAATTACTTCCTGGTAGATGGAGTAAGCGCCAATTTGGGAACTGCAGGGAGCGGCATCACGTTGGGTCAGGGCGGAGCCGGCCAGCTTCCGGCCACCAGCGCGTTCGGAGGGACCAGCAACCTGGTGTCCCTGGATGCCCTGGAGGAGTTCCGGATTCAGACTTCGACCTTCGCGCCGGAATACGGTCGTACTCCGGGCGCTCAGATATCGGTGGTCACAAAATCCGGCACGAACGCCGTTCACGGTACCGCATTCGAGTACTTCCGCAATGACAAGCTGGATGCCAACGATTGGTTCGCTAACGCCAACGGTCTGGCGAGGCCCCAACTGCGGCAAAACGATTTCGGCGGCGTCCTGGGTGGGCCGATCGTCAAAGACAAACTGTTCTTCTTCGGTTCTTATGAGGGGCTGAGGGTGCGCCAGCCTAAGGTTGTGGACACGTTCGTGCCCTCCCTGGCCACGCGCCACAATGCGCCTGCAGCCGTTCAGCCGCTGCTCAATGCCTACCCCTTACCGAACGGACGTGACCTAGGCAACGGAACAGCCGCGTTATCGGCCAGCTACTCCGATCCGTCCACCCTGAATTCCTCCGGCATCCGCATCGATTATGTACCGTGGCGACGAGTAGCTATTTTCGGAAGGTATAGCGACGCCCCGTCGAGCCTCGATCTGCGTGCCCCTGGCGGTTATGAACCTAGCAACGTTTCGGATGTAAAGTACCGGACCCAGAGCTTGACAATTGGAAGCACCCAGTCCCTTACGCCCCGGCTGACTAACGAGTTCCACTTCAATTACAGCCGAAGTCGAGGGAGCGACCTCTTTACGCTTGACAGTTTCGAAGGGGCAGTGCCTCCTCCGGATTCAGTGCTCTATACAGCGTTTGCTTCTCCGCGGAACTCGAGTTTTGAATTCTATCCCGGTGCTGGACTTGAATTCCTCACCGGCAAGTTGGGGGACAACTTGCAGCAACAGATCAACGTGACGGACAACTTCTCCCGTATTATTGGCGCACACCAGATGAAGTTCGGGCTGGATTATCGCCGGTTGAGCCCGGACGCTGGTCTCGTGCCCTATCAGGTGCAATATATCTTCCGTTCATTGTCAAATGTTCTAGCCAACACGGTTCCGACCGCCTATGTCCTTTCGAGGACCGCCGACGTGCGACTGCTCTTCACAAACTGGAGCCTGTTCGCTCAGGACTCATGGAAGGCCACGCGCACATTGACGATCACTTATGGCCTGCGGTGGGAGTACAACGCCGCTCCCTCATCACCCAATGGCACTCTTCCGTTTACCGTCACGCAAGTGAATAATTTCGCCACTATGACATTGGGCCCACCGGGCACGCCCTTATGGCATGCACAAAAAGACGATTTCGCTCCGCGGCTCGGCATTGCCTGGCAGCCGCTCCCGAATCTGGTTCTGAGGGCCGGCGCCGGTATCTTTTATGACCTCGGATATTCCGCCGTGGCCGATGGGGCGAGCGCGTTCCCATTCGTTCAGTCGAAGAATATTTCCAATACCTCATTTCCGCTGAGCGCTGCCCAGACCGCGCCGCCCCCCTTCACGACGACTCCGCCTGTTAACTACCTTGCGGTGGTAGACCCAAATCACGTATTGCCGAGAACGTATGAATGGACTGCGGCGATGGAGAGGACTTTTGGAAACGCCGATGTCCTCTCCGTCACCTACCTCGGCGCTGCGGGCCGCAAGCTGATGCGGCAGGACGTTTACATAGCGCCGAATACCGAGTTCACCGGCGAGTTTGATTTGATGAGGAACGACGCGGACTCCAGCTATAACGCGTTCCAAGTTCAGTACCGCCATCGCCTCGCTCACGGACTACAGACATTGCTCTCATATACCTGGGCGCATTCGATCGACGATGCTTCCTCTGACGCCTATTTCGTGAATTTGCCTGGGAGCGACGCGCCTCTGTCTCAGGAGCGTGGTTCGTCCGACTATGACATCCGGCACACGTTCTCAGACGCCGTTTCGTATAACATACCCGCGCCAGGCGGTGGAATCTGGAAGGCGATCTTTGGAAACTGGTCGACGGATTCGATCGTGTACGCTCGATCTGCGCCCCCGGTGAATGTGGTCACCGGGCTAGACCCCTTCAATACCGAGGTCTTGTCAGGAGCCTGGGGCGCGACGCGCCCGAATCTGGTTTCCGGAGTGCCGCTCTGGATTTCAGATCCGAACGTAGCCGGCGGAAAAAGAATCAATAGGGCGGAGTTCACGGTACCGACCGGACCGGTCCAAGGAAATCTGGGACGCAACGCCCTGCGCGGATTCGGCACTACGCAGGTCGATTTGACCGTGCGCAGGCAGTTCAAACTCCACGAGCGGCTAGCTCTTCAGGCGCGCGCGGATTTTTTCAACATCTTCAACCACCCCAATTTCGGCAGCCCCATCAACTATCTGAGTTCTCCTCTATTCGGGCAATCGACGCAGATGCTGGGAGCATCGCTCGGAAGCGGCGGCCAGAACGGCGGCCTCAATCCGCTGTATCAAATCGGCGGCCCGCGCTCGGTGCAACTGGCGCTGAAGCTCCTGTTTTGAGCAGGCACGACGGAAAGGTCCCGTTTGAGGGTCAGTATGAACCGAACCTCGTCCCGGCTTAACGCTTTAGGTGAGACGACCCGAAGAACCGCGTGAGACTTCGACTCTTGGACTCTCGCATTTTGGTGACCGCAGCCGTGGCAGGCCCTCCGTCTGATCGCGGAGGAGAACCGCGCCGAGGTCAAGTTCGAACTGGTCGAGCGGCTCGCTGAGCGCGAAGAGAGGGACTGGACCTATGCCGCCGGCTTCGCCACGAGCGGGAGAAGAAGCTTAGAGATCCGCAAGATGTACTGATCGAGGCCGACCGCCTGTGGCAGCAGCTGCAGAAGTGCCGGGCACGGCGCCGCGGAACGCTGCAACAACAGTCCACCACTCGCCTTGCCCTCGCGAACTACGGGACCACTGCGAGGCTGATTTGCTCAGGGCAGGACTGGTTCCTCCGTTGACGCGCCGAAGGAAAAACAGCAAGTGAAATCTGCGGTGATTGTGCCTAGGCAGGCGAATGGCCCAGTGGCGTTAAGGGCAATTGGCGGGCGCGGGCCTTTCTTAGTAGGGCGACAAAATCAAGCCAGGAACCTCGTATCGACGCCTCAGGGCGCGATTTATCCAACAAAGCATGAAGCCTTATGGCTCTTTGAGTGTGAAGAGTCCGGAAGCGGCACGCTCTATGCTTTGGTTTACCCGTACATTTCGGGTTCGTGGTTTTGCCGGAGGCAACAACATGGATCAATACGCACACGCCACGGCCCACGACTGAAACATCTCCACCAATAAGGCGACAAAAGATGGCTGCTCAGTTGCCAGCAACTATAACACTTTCGCCTGGCGAGAGACTTGGCCCCTACGAAATCCTCCAACCGATCGGCGCGGGTGGAATGGGTGAGGTCTATCGCGCGCGGGACACGCGGCTCAATCGGGCAGTGGCTGTCAAAGTCCTGCCCGCCATACTCACCAACAACCTCGCCTGCCGCCAACGTCT
>Ga0210401_10001629_pt1 | contig 25654 bp, 24 predicted proteins | sample IncBWH32MmetaG_FD_150866 | JGI IMG/M metagenome (GOLD analysis project Ga0210401, IMG submission 150866) | Forest soil microbial communities from Barre Woods Harvard Forest LTER site, Petersham, Massachusetts, United States - Inc-BW-H-32-M | ecosystem: Environmental > Terrestrial > Soil >...
TTATCCTTTTGCCCCGCGAGGTGTCGTACAATCCGCCGCCGACTTTCACGTCGCCTCGTTGGCCCCGATGCGATAAAGTTCGGCGGCTGGCAGCGATTGAACGCCGAGTACGCCAAGCAGTTCGGTATTGAAAGCCCGAACTGGCCGCCTCAGGCGGGTCAAAAGTCTTGAATCGAGGGAATCGAAAACAATGCACCAACCATTGAAGAGCGATAAAAAGGAGTTGTCACGAGATCAACGTGAACAACTGCTGAGAAAATTGAAAGTCCGTTTTGAGAAAAACATGAACCGCCATCAAGGCCTTGAATGGGCTCAAGCACAAGCAAAGCTGGACGCGAATGCTGAAAAACTGTGGTCGCTCAGTGAAATGGAACGAACGGGCGGCGAACCGGAGGTCGTTGGTCATGACAAAAAGACCGGCGAATACATTTTCTGTGATTGCTCAGCGGAGAGCCCTAGTGGCCGGAGAAGTCTTTGTTACGACCGTGATGCGCTGGCGTCAAGGAAAGAAAATAAGCCAAAAGGTAGCGCTGTTGATATGGCATGTGCCATGGGCATCGAGCTTTTAACCGAAGAACAATATCGGGAGTTGCAGAAACTTGGGCATTTCGACACGAAAACGTCGAGCTGGGTGCAGACGCCATTTGAGATCAGAAAACTCGGCGGCGCCCTCTTCTGCGATCACCGCTTCAACACTGTTTTCGTGTATCACAACGGCGCGGAATCTTATTATGCCGCCAGGGGATTCCGGGGCGCGCTAAGGGTCTAGCGCGAACAATCATGTCTTACACGTTCGGCGGCCGCCGATCAACGAGGACAAATTAATCATGAAAGAGGCCACCAAACGTTCGATTTTTCGCTGGATTCACATTATCTTCGGCATTCCAATACTCGGTTACATTTATGATTCACCGACGGATACTCCAAACTATGCCTGGGCTATTCGGTGTGTCTTTTTGCCCGTATTGCTGATTTCAGGATTGTGGATGTGGAAAGGCCATGTGGTTCGTCGGCTTATTTCGAAGATATCGGCCAATAAAAATACTCGCATGAAAACCGGACAAGAATTCGAGGTATAGAGACCCAATGAATCCATCGGAACGTATTGACCAGGTTATAGAAGGACTCACAGACTGGCGTGGCAAAACGCTGGCCAGCATCCGCAAGACCATCCTTGAGGCCGACCGGGAGATAATCGAGGAATGGAAGTGGATGGGAAGCCCGGTGTGGTCTCGCGACGGAATAATCGCGGTCGGCAACGCCCACAAAGATAAAGTGAAGCTTACCTTTGCTCAGGGGGCGAGCCTCCCAGATCCTGACAAACTTTTCAACGCGGGCCTCGAAGGCAACAGATGGCGGGCCATCGATTTCTTTGAAGGCGACAAGATTAATGCGCGTGCTCTACAAAATCTCGTCCGTGCCGCCGTTGATTACAATCGAATCAAATTGAAGAGGAAAACCCCCGCGGGTACTCGAGCGAAACTGCATAAAAGTAAAAAGTGATGAAACTAGAGAATCTTCTCACTGGGTCGGGGTTTTCTCGGCGGTCGCTTTCTGCCTTTTCGGGGTGAGTTGTCTTACAACTCGTCGCCAACTCTCACCCCATGTGGCTACCCCCTAGATCTCTAATACTTCGCTAGACGCTTTCGCGCGATCCCGTTAGAGTTTGAACGCGCCGTTTTCCGCGCGCCTGGAGAAGACCGTGCAGACCGCAACCGTGAAATGGACTGGCGGAGAGGAATTTGTTGCGACGATGCCATCGGGCCATGCCGTGCCCTTCGATGCAGACCGAAAGCATAATGCCGCTCCCGGACCCATGGAGATGCTGCTGGGCGCGCTCGGAGCGTGCACGTCCGTGGACGTTGCGATCATTCTTGCCAAGAAGCGGCAGAAACTCGAATCGCTCGAGGTTAGCGTTTCCGGCGAACGCGCCAGCGTCCCACCGCAGGTCTGGACGAAAATAGAAATGGTCTACCGGCTCGGCGGAAACCTCGACGACAAAGCGGTTCGCGATGCTATCGAGTTGAGCCAGAGCAAGTATTGCTCCGTTGCAGCGATGCTGCGGAAAATGGCGGCGATTACCTACCGCTACGAAATCAATCTCATCCAGCGAAAATAGCGCTTTCCCTTGTCATTGGCGCGCGCGATTGCATACAATCGCGGGACTAATAGGGCAATTAACCATTTTCTTTTCTGCGATGTACGTGCCTCGAAAAGTATTCATTTGACAGGGAAGTATAATAAGCCTATACCCCAAAACAGAAGTGGAACATACACGGAGATTGTGTACGCTCCATCGGGTGCTAAACTTGCCCTAATGAGCGGCCAGAGCTTGACCGAGGCATTTGTGCCGCTGTCCGGTGGTTCCACGGCTGTCTATAATTCGAGCGGGCTTGTGTATTATCGCCATTCCGACCACCTCGGCAGTTCGCGCTTTGCTTCCACTCCCACTCGCACGATGTATTTACGATGGGGCGTATGCGCCGTTTGGTGAACCGTACGCGCAGACTGGCACAACTGATTTGTCTTTCACGGGTATGAATCAGGACACGGTCGCCAACCTTTACGATTTCCCCGCCCGCGAATACGGTACGCAAGGGCGCTGGCCCTTGCCCGACCCGTCAGGCATTTCGTCCGTAAGCCTCAGCAACCCACAGACTCTGAACCGCTATGCCTACGTTATGAACAATCCACTTAGCCTCGCGGATCCTTTAGGGCTGCATGCTGATGATTGCTGGTGGTATGGTACGTGCATGTCTGGGGGAGGAGGAGGTGGAGGTGGCGGTGCAGGCGGTGGTGGTGGCAATCCATTTGGAGGTGACTGCAGCTGGGATGGGTGTAGCAATCCTTCGCCTTGGCTTCCAACGTCGACTCAGAATATCCCCACTGACCCCACTACTCCGCTCCAGTCAGGGCAGTGCCCCGGCGGTGGCGTGCCCCAAGCCGACGGCACTTGTGCGCCCGGACCTCCCCTGCCACCGGGGACGGGATGCGATCCTTTATTCGGTTGCACCTCCACAGACGATCTTGTCACCGACGCACGGGTTATGAGAGACATCGGTACTGTCTTGGCCTTCGCCGGTGGGGCAGTTTGCGGGCCTGCATGCGCGTTGCCTGGAGGAGCAATCGCTGCGACCGGAGCACTTCTTGATCTCGGAATAGTCGTAGGCCCAACTCTGTATCCCAGCCCTGAGGAGTATGAGAACTTTCAGAACAGCACGACATGCGATCCCTGTGACTGAACTAACGAGGCGAACATGAACTCTACCGAAGTCCACCCCCGGCTTTTCAGTCCGGCCGTGCGAGCAGAGCTATTTGTGTCCGCAATTTATGCGGTTATCACTTGGATTTTGGTAGCTGTGAAGATTTCCACAAAATGGAAAGCGCTTCTAAGTCTTGGCTTTCTGACCGCACAAGGTACCGTCGCGTTTACGGCGCTGTTGACGGGTCTGGCGGTGGTTTTCTGGTATTTCTCGGAATCGCAAACATCTGCGGGAATTATCAGGCTACATCCAGAATTAGGAGAGCAGTTGGAAAAAGCTTTTCATAAGAGGACAGCTGTCCTGGTAGCAACCCTGTCTCTCATGAACACCCTCCCTGATCTCTTGCGGTGAGTCACATCGGCGGGTGGCGGAGCCTTTGGGCTCGTGAATTAGCTTCTTACCATCGACGTTATGGCCCTAGGGACAATGCCACACCGCCAGTTTATTCACGTGTCCACTGACATTAGAGGGTGGCCGACCCTTCGGGTTTTGAAGGGTCGGGGGTTTTCTCGGCGCTCACTCTTTCCCTGTTCTGCCTTTTGGGGGTGAGTTGTCTTACAACTCGCCGCCGACTCTCACGCCATGTGGCTACCCGCTAGACCTCTAATACTTCGCTAGACGCTTTCGGGCGATCTCGTTAGAGTTTGAACGCGCCATTCTTCTGTGCGACTTATCCAGTGAAAATAGCGCTTTTCCTTGTCACGTGCGCGCGCGATTGCATACAATCGCGGGACTATTAAGGCAATGAAACATACGTCAGGAGAAATTCATGGGTAGACGCATTGCCGCGAAGATTACCGGAGTAGCCGGATACACTCCGCCCCGCGTAGTCACAAACGCGGACCTCGAGAAGTTGATGGAGACAAACGATGAATGGATCCGCACTCGCACCGGAATTCGCGAGCGGCACTACGCGGACCCAGGGATCGCGACGTCGCATCTGGGCACGGAAGCGGCGAAAAAGCTTCTGGCCGCCAAAGGCGTGGCACCCGAAGAAATCGAAATGATTGTTTTGGCCACGGTCACGCCGGACATGCTCTTCCCCGCGACCGCGTGTCTGATTCAGGATCGGCTCGGCGCAAAAAAAGCGTGGGGATTCGACCTTTCGGCGGCGTGCTCGGGTTTTGCGTATGCACTCACCGTGGGCGCCCAGTTCGTGGGCTCCGGCGCGCACAAGAAGGTGCTTGTGATCGGCAGCGACGTGATGACCTCCATTCTCGATCCCAAGGACCGCTCGACGTATGTCCTGTTTGGCGACGGCGCCGGAGCTGTGCTGCTTGAACCGGCTACATCGGAATCCGAAGGGATCATCGACTTCGCGCACGACGTGGATGGTTCCGGCGGCGCCTACCTGTACATGCCGGGCGGCGGATCGTTGCACCCGGCTTCGCAACAGACCGTCGAGAAACGCATGCACTACGTGCATCAGGAGGGAGCGCAGGTATTCAAGTATGCGGTGCGGCGAATGAGCGAGCTAGCCTGCCAGATTCTCGAACGCAATGGGCTGACGAGCCGCGACCTCGCGCTGGTAATACCTCATCAAGCCAATCTGAGAATCATCCGCGCGATGCAGGAGCGGCTCGGCGTGGACGACTCGAAGGTGCTCGTTAATATCGATCGCTTCGGGAACACAACAGCGGGAACGATCCCGCTGGGAATGATGGATGCGCTCGAACAGAAGCGGCTGCACAAAGGCGACTTGGTGCTGCTGATCGCAGTCGGCGCGGGATTTACGACGGGCGCTGTGCTGATGCGCTGGGCCTATTAACCACCCAGTTCGCGGGTCGCACGTACCCCGGACCTGGAGGCGTTTGTGGTCCTATTCGATTGAGGAGGGACTGCTTAGTAGGAGCGGACTTCAGCGAGGAGAGCTTGGTTACGCCCCATGCGCTGCGACAGCGTCACGGCGGCGTACTGCGTGCAGAGTGCCATTTCACGATTCGTCCAGGCGTTCGCTGAAGGCATGAAGGCGGCACCGAGGTCGCTAACCGCTTGCATCAAATGGTAATAGAGTTGAACGGAGCGAAGCTTCGGAGCTGCACGGACGGTAAGTTCCGGGCACAGCTTCTGGTAAGCCGAGACATCTTCGAAGCTGTGTGATTTCAGCAAGTTACCAGCCGCGCCGGCAGAAACGGCGTGAATGAGGTTCGCGCGCCAACTGAACACGGCGAACTGGATGGTTGCCAGGACTGAAATCACAACGATGAAGGCTGCGATTAACATGGTTTTGACTCAATTAGTGTGTGTTTTTGCGTCGGTTAAGGCAATGGAACGAACGTACTAATAGAGAGAAACTTCGGGGACCGCAGCCGGGAAATGTGCCGGGCGTATTGCGCGAAGCGCAGGGCGATGGCCTTTTTTGAAGGCGAGCGTGCGGTTCGACTAACCGAAATATGGGAGGAAAGGGATGGCGCATCGGATGCAAACTACCGCCTGTTTTTTATTCTTCGCCGCGGTTGCAATTAGCCTATCCGGGCAACGAGTTCTCGCGAAGCTGCCATCGGGAGGCGGAATCAAGACCGCCGATGGAGAAATCCGCTCGCTGCTCGATCAACAGACGGAGGCTTGGAACCGGGGCGATATTGAAGCGTTCATGGCCGCGTATTGGAAATCGGACGAAACGGAATTTGTCGGCGCGAACGGTGTTTCACGCGGCTGGCAGGCGCTGCTGGAGCGATACCGGAAGAATTATCCGGATCGAAAGGCGATGGGCCAGCTTTCGTTTTCGAAGTTGGAAATTCACATGGTATGCGCGGATGCGGCCTATGCGATCGGGCAATTCAAGCTTGAGCGCGAGGACGACCGGCCGACGGGATTCTTCACACTGAACTTTCGCCGATTTGCGGAAGGCTGGCGGATTGTGGCAGACCACACCACGGGGTCGGCAGCGTTGCGGGCGAAGTCTCAGTGAAACAGAGCCACAGTTGGAATTGACCGCAGGCTGCGACCCGCAGCGCCGCCGTTTACCACTTTTCGTGGATAATAATTGACAGCCGCGAAGGTGCGGCAGCGACGCGGTCCGGGAAAACGGAGACCTAAAAATTGCGAGTAGTGATCACGGGAGGGGCCGGCTTTCTCGGTTCCCACCTCTGCGACTTACTGGTGGAGAAGGGCTGGGAGATTTTATGCCTGGACAACCTCGTCACCGGCGCGAATTCGAATATTTCGCATCTACTTCAGAACCCGCGATTTCAGTTCGTTCAGCGGGACGTGACGAAATACATCGAGGTTGCGGGAGGCGTGGATGCGGTGTTGCATTTTGCCTCGCCGGCAAGCCCGCCGGATTATCTTAAGATCCCGATCCAGACGCTGAAAGTGGGTTCGCTCGGAACGCACAATGCTTTGGGACTGGCGCTGGCGAAGAAAGCTAAATTCCTACTAGCGTCGACATCGGAATGCTACGGCGATCCGGACGTGAGTCCACAGCCAGAAAGTTACTGGGGGCACGTAAATCCCGTGGGACTGCGCGGCTGTTACGACGAAGCGAAGAGATTTGCGGAGGCGCTTACGATGGCGTATCACCGCTACCACGGCGTGGATACGCGGATCGTGCGCATCTTCAACACGTACGGACCGCGGATGCGGCTGAACGACGGCCGGGCGCTTCCGAACTTCCTTTATCAGGCGCTTAGCGGACGGCCGATCACGGTTTACGGCGACGGCAAGCAGACGCGCAGTTTTTGCTACGTTTCGGATCTGATCGACGGAATTTACCGCTTGCTTGAATCCGGCGAGCACGAACCGACGAACATCGGTAATCCGCAGGAAATCACGATTCTTGAATTTGCGGAGCGTGTGCGGAAACTTACCGGGGCGGATGTTCCGATCGAGCTCCATCCGCTGCCGCAGGACGACCCGAAACAGCGGTGTCCCGATATCACAAAGGCGAAGCGCATTCTCGGTTGGGAGCCAAAGATAAATCTGGAGCAGGGTTTGCGGCTGACTTACGATTATTTCCGGCAGAAAGTGGCGGAGTCGAGCGCGCCCCGGTAAGTTTCCTCGTGAACTACAGAGTGCGGAGTTCAATCCGCCCGCCCGACCGAATGGTATTCAAAACCGAGGACCTTCATTTGGCCGGGTACGAGCAAGTTTCGCCCATCGAGAATAAGGGGCCGCGCCATAGATTCGCGAATACGCTCCCAGTCCAGCTTGGCGAACTCGCTCCACTCGGTGGCAATGATCAGCGCTTCCGCATCACGCGCCGCTTCATAGGCTGACCCGGCGTATTTGATCTGAGGCAGCACCGCGCGCGCCTTCTCCATCGCTTGGGGGTCGAACGCGCAGACGTGGGCGCCTTCGGCGAGCAACTGTGTGATGAGATCAATCGCCGGCGCGAAACGGATGTCGTCCGTATTGGGCTTGAAAGCGAGGCCGAGCACGCCGATTTGTTTTTCCTTGACCACCCAAAGGGCGCGGCGAATCTTCTCAAGAAAATGGTCGATGCGCCTCCGGTTCACTTTTTCCGCTTCTTTCAGCAGGGTGAAATCCACGCCGGATCGCTCGGCCAGATGTATAAACGCCTGCAAGTCTTTCGGAAGGCAGAAGCCGCCGAAACCGATGCCTGCATTGAAGAAGCTGCGGCCGATGCGCGGATCGAGGCCCACGGCGCGAACAACTTCTTCGATATCGGCGCCCAGCTTTTCTGCCAGGTCGGCGACAATATTGGCGTAGGAAATCTTCAAGGCCAGAAACGAATTCGACGCGTGTTTGATCAGCTCGGCGCTGTTGATCGTGGTAGCAAGCCACACCGGCGGCGGCGACTGAGGACACGTTGGAACATGCACGGGGCAATTGAATTTCTGATCGAGAATTGGGCGATAGATTTCTTTCAGTTGCGTCTCCGCTTTTTCGTCATCCACTCCCACTACAACGCGATCTGGGTGCAGGAAATCTTCGACGGCCGTGCCTTCACGCAGGAATTCCGGGTTCGACGCTACTTGGAACGTTACGCCGTTTTTTCGTCCGTAGACAGACAGCGCGCGTTTCAGCTCCTGGCCGGTTTGGGCGGGGACGGTACTTTTTTCGACGACCAGCTTCGGAGAGCGCGACTCGTTGGCAATGAGCTTAGCGACACGATCGATCGCGCTGAGATCGGCGTCTCCATTTGGCAGGGGAGGCGTTCCGACACAAATGAAAATGGCGTCGGTCGAAGCGACCGCTTGGGCAGGGCTTTCGTGAAAGCTCAGCCGCCCTTCCTTGCGAACCTTGGCGATGACATCCTCGAGTCCTGGCTCGTAAATGGGCAAGCGTCCGGATGCCAGCGTTCGAACCTTTGCTGTGTCGCTATCGGTGCAGACGACGTCGTGTCCTATTTCGGCGAGACAGCCGCCGGTAACGAGACCTACGTACCCAGAGCCAATCACTGAAATCTTCACTCATGCCCCCGAACAAAACGCCCTGGCGAGATTCATTGAACAGAATAATCCATTTTGATACATACGTCTTGACCCGCCAAGGTGAATCTGTGGAGGCAAGCCATCAACGTGGAAGAACCGGGAATTTGGTAGTAAAATCCCGCGACGCCAGGAGCCGGGCCTTCGCCCGGGCGATTCCGGAAGGCAGGTGCAATGGATCTTCTGTGGCCGGCGCTGGGTATCTCAGTTGTCGTGGCATTTGTGTTTTACGTGCTCGCGAATCACTGGCAACGAATGCTGCGGCAACAGTCGTGGATGATCCGGCGTCTCACGGAACGGCTTCAAGATGTGGAGGAAATGTCGCACCCGGAGTTCTTGCGGCGTTTGAATGAAGCTGCGCCGTCTCCGCTCGAGCAGGTCTTCACGTTTTCCTTCCGACTCAGCGATTTCTTTTGGCGAGACGTCTTGAATATTCCGGAAGACGATTTGCGTTTTATTCGCGCGACGGGGAGCGTTCCGGGTTCGGTGAAAATCGAAAGGTGGCGAGGGCACTCGGTGGCGACTGTTACCGAAGTGCTGCCGGAAAGCAAGTCGGCGGGCTGGCAGACGCGCTCGCTCGATCTTTATTCGGAGGGCCCAAAGACCGGCGACGAAGTGATCCTCTGGGAGATTCCGTTGGCGCGCCCAGAAGGGACGGCTGAGCGACCTCCGAGTCTGGAGCTCGTGATCCGCGATAATTCGATCGAACTTTGCGGACATTTGTCGCCAGCCACACGGCATTCTGAGAACGGCGGCAACGGTGACATCGACAGTGGGCACAAAGACGAAATCGTATTCTTTCGAGTTCCTCTCGACGCCGCGCACCTCGCTGAGTTTCGAAGCCATGATCCGCTGTACGAGGCAACGAACGGGAATGGGAATTCCGGGGGCGATCAACTTAAGATAAATAGGGGTTCCTGGCAGGCATTTTATTCTTCCGAGGATGAGAATCAGGGCATTGAATGGCACCTTCGCGTTCGCGACCTGTGCAAGAAGGGCGAATGGGAACGGTGGAAGGTTCTGGAGTCCGGCTCGGTTTCGGTGTCGGGAGAAAAGAAGTAACGCTACAGTTGAACTCTACTTCTGTGGCTTAGAGTGCGGCCGCACCGGCAATCCTGCCCAAACATTCACGAGACCCAGAACCTCCCGCACAACACTGAACGAATCCCGCGTGTTATTCCACCAGTGGTTCCGATCGAATGGATCCTCCGGTGCGCCGTGCACCAGCGCGGCGGGGCTATCTCCCACTAGTCTGCGCCAAAGCGCTTTTACGCGGCGGGTGTGCTGGATGGAGGTGACGAAAATGACGCTGTGCTTTCCGGCGCGGCGCATTTCTCGCGAGACCTCTTCCACTTCCTGTTCGGTATCGATGATTTCATTCGGGAAGATATGAACCGCAGTTTCGGGGACGCCTTGGCGAATCAAGACATCCCGGTTGTATTCGTCTTCGCCGGTGTAGCGTACGCCGAGCTTCGCCAGTTCCGCGCCGGGGCCTTCGGGACGGCTGACCCATACCTCCGGCGCGTAACCCATCCTGAAAATCTGTCCCGCTTCTTCCGCGCGGTACGGCATGCTGCCGCTCAACACGACTATCACATCCGCGCGCGCGAGAGGATCTTCGCGGATCAGCCAGCGGCCCGCACCGCGAAGCACCAGCACCGCGGTGACGATGAGCACAAGCAGGATGAGGGAGAGAATCCAGCGTTTAGCCGCGTGCGTGCTTTTGAATTCGCTCGCCATCTAATCAGCGCTTCCTCAAAACGAAACTTTCGGCGACCAGAGCGTCCGTTCCGGAGCAGTAATAGCTTCGCACCGCATCGCGCGGCGTCACCACCAACGGCTCGCCAAACAAGTTGAAGGAGGTGTTAACGAGCATGGGCGCGGCCTCTCTTTCACCAAAGCGCTTTAACAGTTTCCAAAGCAGGGGATTGTCGTCGCGAGTAACAACATGAAGCCGGACGAGCCGGTTCTTCGAGACAAATCCCGGGGCGGACGAACCGAACAGGTTACATGCCTTGTCTTTCGCCTTAGCCATTGTGGTCATGTAACGGCCATTCTTCGAGCAGTCAAAGTATTCGGCGCAGTCATCTTCGGGAATCGCGAGCGCAAAAGGACGAAACGATTCACGGTGCTTAACGTAATCGTTCAAGTTTTCCGTTACGTAGGAAGCCCAGGGAGACGCGAGCAAACTGCGATTGCCGAGAGCGCGAGGTCCGAATTCAGCGGCACCTTGATACCACGCGACGATTTTTCTGGAACGAATGAGGTCCAGGGCGGCGTCGATCTTAAGATCCTCGGAATCGCACCACTGGTAAGCTGCTTTGCAGTTGTCGAGCACTTGCTTGACCTCTTCGTTCGAATAGGAAGGACCCCAATAGAGGCTCGACATCGGCTGTAAGCGGGGATGATTGAACGTTTGATGCCAGGCAAGCCATGCCGCACCGAGCGATGTACCTTCGTTTCCGGCAGCCGGCTGAATGAAAATTCGATCGAACCCCGTATTTGTTTCGACGGCAGCGACTAGGAGCGCATTCAGGAATAAGCCTCCTGAGAGGCACAGATTTTTCTCGTGTGTTTGGCATCGCAACGATTCCAGCCATTCGCTGACTAGGATGCCACATGCTTGCTGAAGGCCGGCGGCCACGTTCGCCCTCAGCGGATCTTCGAGGCGGGGAACGAGGCCCGGCCATGATTGGCGCGGCGCTCCGATCCGGCGGTAGAACTCATCGCTAAAAGAAAGCTCGCCGGTGAATCCGCGGTTGAAAAACTTCGCGTTAAGGTGAGGCGGGCCTTTCGGGCCGCTTCGCAGCATTTCGAGAAAGAGAGCAACGAAGCCCTGATCTCCGGCGAGGCTCAGCCATTGCGTCTTGTTTTCGTCTGCGTGCGGACGAAAACCGAGAAGCTGCGTCACTTGGGTGAACACCCACGCGAGCGAATGAGGAAATGCGAGGGAGGCGTGCTCGCGGATGTGCGCGCCCTCTCCAAACCCGACAAAACCAGCGCGGCCGTCGCCTCCTTCATCGAGAACCACGATCAAAGCGCGATCGAACGGCGAAGCATAGTAGGCGCTTGATGCGTGGCAAAGATGGTGGTCGAGCCCTTCGACGCGGGCCTCCGGCATTCCCGCCATTTGTTTGAGGATTCGGAAATTGTTCAGTTCGCGGCCCAGTTCGCCGAGACTCTTGTTGATAAAATAGCCGCTCGATATGGGGGAAAGGGGAGCAAGCCGCGCCCGGAGAGCGACCTTTCGATACGACGCGTGCCTCGGGCGGCTTGCAACTGCGACTCGGTCGACGTCGCGCCACGAGAGGCCCGCGCGATCCATGCAGAACCGGATAGCGGCGCGTGGAATTCCTTCGGCGGAGCGCGCTCGCGTCAGTTTTCCTTCCTCGATGGCGGCGATGACGCCCTGCTCGCCAACGATAGCCGCCGCCGGATCGTGTCCCATCGCCGAGAGGCCGAGAATGTGCATTTCTAGCGTGAATCCAATGGGTTGGGCATAGACAGAGGGATTATATCGCGCTCGCCGTGCGGGGAAAGGTTGCGAGAATGCGCCGAGGGCCGACGCCGCCAGCACTAAATGGGATTCCTCGGGAAGGAACGGCTTGCCAGCAATCCGCGCAAACCGAGCAGGAGAAGCCGGGGCTGGCGAAGGCAAACACGCCAAAGAATCTTCCAGGCTTCATCGCGCGAATACTCAGCCAGCGATTGCTTGGCGGGGTCGTTCAAAAGATCCACTAGCTCGCTATAGTCGGATTGCTGGAAATCGTGAAGCGAACGGCGGAGCAGCAGATGCAGATTTAATTCGCGGCGCAGACTGCGCAATTCCCGGCTCGCGCCGCCATTCAGGATCGCCTCCGCGACGCCGAGCGCGCCCCGGAATCCCGTGACGATTCCGCCGACCGTCGTCACCTTTACCTGGCCCGCCGCATCGCCGACCAAATAAACAGAGCCACGCCCGATGTTGCGCCTTACCGGAATCCACCGCGAGTAAACAGGAATGCGCGCACCCTGGAATTCGATAGCATCGAGGTTCCGTTTTTCGAGGAACTGTTCTAGATGGCGGCGCGTTTCTGGGCCTGTTTCACCGATCAGGCCGAGCGCGCCGCGCGTGGGAGATTCGGGAATGAGCCAATAAAAATAAGGAGTTTCCTGCGGCACGAACCAGACGCGCGCGGTGTCGGGTGGCATGTCTTTCGGAAGCGGAACGATCGCCTGCACGAGAGGGACGGTGTCCAAAGAGTCCCAACCCGCAGCTTTTGCAACGCGGCTAGAAGCGCCGTCGCCGCCGACGATTGTATCGGCGTGAACCTGTTCGCGAGTGCCGTCGCTGCATCGCTCAACCTCGAGCACCATTCCTTTCGAGTTGGGATGAAGCGAATGAAAGCGACGGCCCAGTTCCACAGCGACGCCGGCCTGCTGCGCTTCGGCTGCGAGGCCTTGAATTAAGGCGCGACGCTCGATGATGAGATCGGGATGCTTCAGAGTAATCGTGGCGGCGCGGCCGTCGGTGAAAAGCTCGAAACGGCGAATTTCGTTTACGACGCTACCTTCGGCGGCGCGGCCCAGGAGCGAGCGCATGCGCTGCGTAACAATCAGCGTGCGCGCGGCAGGTTCGAGCGTGTCGACGCGCTCGAAGACGCGGACGGAAACTCCCCGGCGAGCCAACAGGGAAGCGGTGAACAATCCTGCGGCGGAGCCACCAACAACCGCGACGCTCGGCGCGGCACGCTTGCCGGCGTTCAAACGAGGATTCGCCTCGCTTCGTTCAACTTGCATCTTCGTTTCCTGCAATTGGCCTCATTAAGACTCAACGGGGGGAAGTGTAGGTTAGCCGCTGGGCCGGACCGTCCCTGTCCGCGGTCCAGGGAGCCTTTCGAGCAGCTAACTTGCTCCAGGATGCTGGCAAAGAAGTATATCCCAGGCGGTGGGCTCCGCCCTAGTAGAAGGCGGTGCGAGACTGCTGCCATTCAGGAAGGGGACGAGGATTTCTGGAGCTTCGCCTGGCGTTCGTACGGCGCGCCTTCGAGCAAGAATATAGCTATCAGTGCACACACGGCCAATATCGCCAGTAGAGCGTATGCTGAGCCGGTTGAGAGCTGGGGGACCAAAACGGCTAGGGCACCTAACGATGCTGCCATGAAATAGAGAACGAGCACCGCACCACGCGGTCCGAGGCCCAGATTCGACAAGCGATGTGCGGTGTGGTCCTTGCCCGGAGACGTGAAAGGCAGGAGACCCCGGCGGGCGCGAGAGATTGATACCATCGTGGTGTCAAAAATGGGCACACCCAAAATCAAAATCGGGACGATCCAGGAAGCCGGGAATTGCGCTCCTTCCGGGCGGACTTTCAGGCCAAGGGTCGCCATCAGGAAGCCGAGAAACATTGCTCCGCCGTCGCCCATAAAGATTTTGGCGGGATTGAAATTCCAGCGCAGAAATCCGAGTGCCGCGCCCAGAGTCGCCGCGCCGAGCGTGCGCACCATGGTTTGGCCACTGAGGCCCGCCGAAATGGTGAAAAACATCGCAGCGACCGCAGCGATTCCGGCACAGAGCCCGTCCATGTGATCGAGAATGCTGAATGCCGCCGTGATTCCCATCACCCAGAAAATTGTGAAGCAGACATCAAGCACAGTCCCTGCAGTACCTGGCAGAAATTGAGAAAAGAGCTGAGCGCGAATTCCGGACGCGATCAGGAACAACGCCGCAACGGGCATGCCGATAAACAGCTTTACCTGGTGATGCAGCAGACCCCCATCGTCCAGGAATCCCACGATCGCAAGAAGCGTCGCACCAGCAAGGATGCCGAGGATTTGTTGCTGCGCCGCGGCATGAAGCGTCAGCAACACAGCCAGAACGAATCCAAAATAAATAGCGATTCCCCCCAACAAGGGAATCGGTTTTACGTGGACCTTGCGCGGGCCAGGATGGTCGACCATTCCGTAGCGCAACGCCAAATGCCGGATCGGGACTGTAAGCGCGAGCGACGCCAGCAGAGCGATGCCGAAGGTAAGCAGATCGGGAGGGATGGGCATTACGCGCAATACTCCGACGCTGTCGCAGTCGCAAGTGCCTTGCGCTGGGCGGCCCGAGCCTTCTTAAGATTCAAAATGACGCCCTCCAGCTTTCTCTTGATACGCTTCTTCGATGATACCGGTGAACTTGTTCAGTTCGTTCACTCTAGCATAATTTCCCGCGGCCTCCCGGGCCCGGGCGCTCATCGCAGAGAGCCTTGCTGAGTCGTTGCGCAATTCGCGAATCGTCGTGGCCACAGCGGCCGGATCATCCGGATCAGCAGCAACGCCGCAGCCCGATTCGCGCGAAATGCGTGCGGCATCAGTTTCCTCCGGCGCGACGGCGAGTACCGGCCGTCCGGCAGCAAGGATCGAATAAAGCTTGCTAGGGACGACCACGCCTTCCAGTCCGCGCCGCACGGTGACCACGTGCAAGTCGCCCGCTCTCATCACGTGCGGAATCTGCTCCACGGGCCGAAAAGGCAGGAAGCGAATATTCGGCAGGTTCGCCGCTTCAGCCTCGAGCGCCGCCCGGTTCGCTCCGTCGCCTACAAACACGAATCCCACGTTTTCGTTGCGCAAAATATCTGCGGCTTTGAGCAGAGTTCGCCACGCTCCATAGAAACCAAGATTGCCTGCGTGCAGCACGACGAAGGGAAATCCGCTGCGGATTTCCTGAACGATCGGATCATTCAACTCCGCGGTGTAAGCAGGCGGATACGTACCGTCGCGGACGATGACAACTCGTTCAGGCTCGACACCTTTAGACAGAATACGATCGCGCATATCGTTGCCTAGGACAATAACCCGCGCTGCGGAGCGAAGCGCACGACGGTGCATTTGTTCCCAGCGGTCGATCCAGCGGCTCGCTCGGACGATACCGCCGCCGAGGGCCATGTCCGGATACATGTCGCGAATGTTGTAGACGAACGGGCGGCGGCCAAGACCCGCAACGTAAAATCCGGCAATTCCCGCGATCGGCGGATCCGTCATTGCGAGGACCACATCCGCGTTAACCGCTAGGGCTCGGGGAATTGCCAAAGCGAGATACGACAGATAATTCGAGACGCGGCCGCGCATCTGGTGCCGCGAATAAATCGTCGAGCCTACGCGCTCGACAGTGACATTGTTGCAGACGTCGCGCCGAAGAAATGAGAACGGATAGTATTCATCGGGATCGTAGGAAGGGCGTCCTGCCACCACCGTCACGCGGTGGTGTTTCGCAAGCGTCTCCGCGACCAGAACCGCCATTTTTGCGGTCGCGGAAGTATCGGGCGGATAGTATTCGTTCAGCAGCAGGATGTGCATGAACCGTTTCCAATGCCGATGTCGCCGCAGGCTGGGAGACGAGAGCGCCGAACGAAAAGCCAGAAACAAAGCAATTTATTTTGCGCGCCGGACGAAGCTGGCCGCATCATCTTCGTCCACGGGAGCGGAAGCTGTTTTGGTAAGAATGAAATTTCCGATAGCCAGCACATCCATCTGCGTCCTACGGAAGCAGTCGAGGGCTTCTTCGGGCCTGCACACGATCGGCTCGTTGTCGTTGAATGAAGTATTCACCACCACGGGGACTCCTGTGATGTCGCCAAACGCGCGTATGAGCTTCCAATACAGCGGATTTGCACTGCGCATTACCGTTTGCAGGCGCGCAGTCCCATCGATGTGAGTCGGCGCGGGAATCACAGCTCGTTTTTCGGGGCGCACGGAATACGCAAACGTCATAAACGGAGAAGGATTTGTGCGCTCGAAATATTCGCCCACGGCTTCTTCGATGATCGAGGGCGCAAACGGGCGAAACGTCTCGCGGTGCTTGATACGCCGGTTGAGAATCTCCTTCATTTCGGGCCGCCGGGGATCGGCGAGGATGCTGCGGTTGCCCAGAGCGCGCGGACCCCATTCGACGCGCCCCTGAAACCAGCCAACCACTTTGCCGGTGGCGATGTGATTTGCGGTTGCTCGAAGCAGTTCCTCCTCACTGAGTTTCTCGATGCGCATTCCTTCGCTCGCACAGCCGGCGCCATCGATCGCGCTTCGAATCTGCTGCGCGGAAAATTCAGGTCCCCATCCCGCGTGTTCCATGACGAAATCGCGCGCCCGGCCCAGCACCTGATGATTCACGGCGAACGCAGCCCCCACGGAAAGGCCCGCGTCTCCCGCCGCCGGTTGCACGAAGACGCGCTCGAACGGTGTCCGATCGAAGATCCTCGCATTTGCAACGCAATTAAACGCCACGCCGCCCGCCAGGCACAGAGTTTTTTCGCCCGTTCTTTCGGCGAGGGCGTTCCAATGTGCAGTCAATACTTCTTCCAGCGCCGCCTGCATGCTTGCCGCGATATTGTAATGGCGCTTTTCGAGCGGCTGCTCCGGTTTGCGCGCCGGGCCCAGGCGTTTTTCAAGATGCGGCGAAAACAGGCGCCCGATCACCGGCGTACGATCCGCTTCGCGCCAAGTCATGTCCGGGCCCTGGCTTTGATGCTGAAAATACTTCAAACCCAGGCGAAACGACAACGGCGCGTCTGAACGCACGATGTTGCGAAATTCCTCGATGAATTCAGGCTCGCCGTACGCGGCCAATCCCATCACCTTGTACTCTTCGCCGAACTTCCAGAAACCGAGATACTGCGTCAGCGCGGTGTAATACATCCCCAGCGAATGCGGAAAGGTGATTTCCCCCAGAGCGCGCATCCGCGGGCCTTCGCCCACGGCCCACATCGCGCTGGCGAAATCGCCCAGTCCGTCCGCAGAGAGAACAGCGGCGCGCTCGAATGGTGAAACAAAATAGGCGCTACCCATATGCGCTGTGTGGTGCTCGATTCGATGAAACCGCCCGCGGATGCTCCCGGGCGCAATCTCGAGCGCCGACGCAAGATCGTCGCGGATTCCAGCGAAGCGCGCCATCACGCGTGCACGGTCAAAGGCAAAACGCGGCATGCGAACCGCGTAACGAAGTTTTGTACGCCAGCGCGCGCGAGGATCGCGTGGAATCGCAATGTGATCCACTTCGGAAAGTTTCACTCCCGCTTGATCGAGGCAATACCGGATGGCGCGCACCGGCAATCCCGCCGCGTACTTCACGCGATTCAGCCGCTCCTCTTCGACAGCGGCCAGCAAACGGCCGTCCGCGATAACCGCCGCCGAAGCGTTCGCGTGATACGCGTTAATTCCGAGAATGATCATTTTGCTTTTGTCAGTTGCTTTTATGCTGCTTCACAATCTTGGGGAATTCTCTCAAGCGATCGAAGCCGTAGCCGGTTTCCGCCGCTCGAAATGCTCCGCTGCCGGAACGCTCAAATTCCGCTTCGCCCATTCATTCAAAACGTAGAGACTCCACGGCCGCGACCAAGCGGTGCGCCCACCGATAAATTCCTTCCACACAATTAAGGCAGCGGCGCCCTGAATGTGAGGTTCAAGCGCCGGAGACCAACCGGCTAGGCCGCTGGCGACGCGCTCGCCGAATGGGCCGCGGAGCCAGCGCTCCCACGGAAATGTAAACGTACGCTTTGGCTGCGCGATGATTTCCTCGGGGAGCAGATCGCGCAGTGCTTCCACGAGCAGCGCTTTCTTCTGCGCGCCGCGCTGCTTTTGCGATCCGGGTAGCGCGAGAACGTAGTCGATCAGCGGTGCGTCCAGGAAGGGCACGCGCACTTCCAGCGAGTTGCGCATGCTCATCGCGTCCGTATCGCGGAGCAGTGTGCTTGCGAGATATGAACGCAGCTCGAGCCACGAGACAGCCGTGAAGTTGTCCATCGAGGCAGCTTCCTGCGCCGCACTGTGAAGCCACTGGGTCCAGGGCGAATCATCGGCCACGCCAGTTGTGCCACCGAGCAATGAGGCGACACGCTCGGGCGTGAAGAGCAATCGCGTAAAAAAGTACGGATGTGGAAGCGATGCGGGATCTTGCCAGGATGCCGCTGCTTTTCGTGTCGTGTCGGGAGAGAACCCTAAAAACCGTTTGTCAACGAACCGTCTCATCACCGACCTGCGAAAGGATGGAGGGAAGAAACGAGCCGCCTGTGCGAGGCGCGCGGCCTGCGACGTGTTCCCGAAAGACGAATATCCTCCAAAAAGTTCGTCGCTGCCCAAACCAGACAGCGCAACCTTCAATCCAGATCGCCGGGCCGCCCAGGAGACGAAATAAGTGTTCACACCGTCCATACTTGGCTGGTCGAATGCTTCGACGGCTTCGTCGAGACGCTCGGCCATTTCCTGTTCGGATAGCGTGAACTCCGTGTGGTCGGTGCCGAGCCTCTTTGCCGTTCGGCGAGCTATTTGCGCTTCACTGAACTCCTCTTCGGGAAATGCGACTGTGAAGGTATGGATTCCACCCTGGTCGCGGCTTGCGAGTGCCGCCAGCGCCGTCGAATCGAGTCCGCTGCTTAGAAACACGCCGACCGGAACATCGGCGATGAGGTGACTTCGCACCGCGTCTTCCAGCAAAGAGCGCACTTGTTGAGCCTGTTGCGCGGGTGTTGCTGCAGTCTCGTGCTTCTCTGCTGCAAATTCCGGCGACGCGCTCCAATAAGCTTCCGGTTTCCGAGCGCTTGCCGGATCATCGACGGGAACGCTGATCGAATGGCCGGGAGGAAGCGATGTGACGCCTTCGACCAAAGTGGCTGGTTCGCCAAGCGAGCCAAAGAGAAGGTACGACGGCAACGCCCCGGCTGAAATCTTGGGAGCGACGCGTCCGCTTGCAAGAAGAGCTCCTACCTCCGACGCAAAGAAAAATGCGCCACCGGCCCTAGCGTAATACAGTGGCTTGATGCCCAGCCGGTCGCGTGCGAGAAAAACGCGTGCAGGACGCCCGTTGCGCCCATGCGGCATGTCCACAATCGCGAACGCAAACATTCCGCGCAGGCGCTTCAGGCAGTCCCGGCCCCAATTTTCGTACGCGTGGACGACAACTTCGGTATCGGAATTCGTGCGAAAGATGTGGCCGCTCGCCTGAAGTTCCTTGCGAAGCTCGCGGAAATTGTAGATCTCGCCGTTGTAGACGATTGCGAGCGTGCCCGTTTCGTTCCAGATGGGCTGGCTGCCGCCGGGCAGATCGATGATGCTGAGGCGCCGCGAACCCAAAGCCGCCGAGGGAGAGAGCAGCAGGCCCTCTTCATCAGGCCCGCGGTGGACGATGGCGCGCATCATCCGCCGCACAACGGCCTCGCCCGCTTCCTTGGACTCGATCCCGATGACGCCGCAGATTCCGCACATGCGTCAGCTCGCGGTGTCCACGAATGCATGAGCCGCGCGCCGAACCTGATCCCGAATCCGGAAGGGACTCACTCCGAGGCGATTTTCGCCATACCAACGGAGGAAAACACGGATAAGAACCAGAAAGAATACCGCAAAAATCCCTGTAACCATCGCGGCAAACGATTCTCGTTCGACCAAAAGAGTCACCGTCATCGAATCTTCCCAACCCGGGAACACGCGATTGAGAACCGCGCGGAGCAGATGACCCACAGATTTCAGGCGTCCGAGCCGGATGTGCATGGTGCGGTCGAATGTGTACGACGGATCGTACTTCGGAATGTTCTGCGTCGCACGGACAAACGTCGCCGGATCGGCTAAGGCTTCGCGCGTCAGAGTCTTGCCGTTTTCTGAACGAAACAGCACGCGAAATGCAGCATCGGCGACAATCCAGCGGCCGTCGACCCACACTTCCGCGACCACATGTTTCGTCATTCCGTTTTCGTCTACGAGAAGCAATCGCCGGGCTTCGAGGCCACCGCTGTCAACCAGGTTGATAAATGCATTTGTGGCGGTACCGCAGACCTGCAACAGCGCATCGTAGTTCAACGTGTCGGTCGGATCGCGGTTAGGCACGAGTGCGCTGGGACCGTTGCGGAGGCGCGCGGGGCCGTTCGCCATCCAGTTGAGTATGGCCTCGATTTTTTCTTCTGCAGGGGACGTGGCCGGAACGATGGCATCGGAAAATCCTTTCAAATATCTCCGCGTGGAATACTCCCACCCGACGGAATAAATCGAAAATAGCACCGCCATCAGCAGCAAGGCGTTCGCGAGATACCACGCCGTCCGATAAACTGTCTGGCGACCCTTCGGAACCTTGCGACCCGACGGAAGCCACGCCGTAGATCGGCCCGCGGTTGTGCCATGTCCCCTTTGAAGTCCCGGCATAGCGTTTTGAGTGGACATGAGTGACCGCTCCATTTTCATGCGAAATCTTGCCTGTCGCCCGCCATAGCTCCGACGCCTGCGGGAACAACGGTCTCGCGCAAGGGTTCCGGGCGCGATTCTTTCTTCAAGAGAAAAGAATGAACGTTTAAGCCGCGATTCTCCTCGTATTGGACGATGCGGGCGCCTTGCCGGGCGCACCAATCCTCGATCGTCTGGCGCGGAAGGAACGCGACCCGCGGCGTGACGAAGTAATCGAAGAACAGATTTCGCGCGCCGGCCCAGGTACGCTTCCCTCTGGACCGGACGAAGTGAACCGCGAAGTAGGGAATCTGCGCTAGGAAAACCAGAGGCCGCGTCCAGGAGTGTCGAACACCGTGACGGATGAGCGCGCCCGGAAACTTGTAAAGCAGAGGATATCGTCCCGAGGGCTTGTAGACGGCGAGATACATTTGCCCGCCCGGCTTCAATACTCGGAAGTTTTCCAGAAAAGCCCCGAGCGGATCTTCTGTGTGATGAATTACACCGTCGGAAATCACCAGGTCCGCGCAGCCATCCACAAGTGGGAGATGCAAGTTGTCGCCCACGACCCCGGGCCGCCCGTAGCGTTTCACCGCGAGGTCGAGCGAAACGCGGCTACGATCGAGTCCGATGCATCGAATTCCGCGCTGTGCGAGAAAGCCGAGCACGCGACCCGGACCGCAACCCACATCGACGACCATTGCATTCGCATCCATCGTCTCAATCAGATCCGCGAGAGAAGGCGAAACGACGGAGCGAATGTCCGCCGAAGCGTCCGCAGGCGTCCAATCGAACGGATGCTGATCGTAAAACGTGATCGGTTCAGTGGATCCCATTTCTCGTTGCCAATGCCTGCGCGTAGACTCCTTCCATTCTCTCCGTTAGCTTACTCCAACTTAACTGTTCCGCAACGGCCTGGCATCCGTCTTTCAGCCGCGCGTAGAGTCCCTTGTCGGACAGCAGCCTGCAGAGCGCTTGGGCGAGACCGTCCTTGCTGGAGGAGATCACCAGCCCAGCGCGGTCGCTGACGAGCGATCGGATGCCGCAAGAGTCGGTGATGACGACGGGCACGCCACAGGCGATCGCTTCGGCTGCGGAATTGGCGAAATTTTCGTAGCGCGATGGAAGCGCGAAAATAGTTGCGTCGGCAAGAACCGCACGCTTTTCTTCGCCATACAAGGCGCCGGTGAACAGAACGCGTTCGGCGACGCCGGAGCGCTCGGCGCATTTTTGCAAGAGCGCGAGGTAACCCGGTTCACCTTCCGGGCCGGCAATCACCAGCCGCCCGGCTCCGGGGCAGGCCTGCGCGAACGCCTCGATCAATGCATCGGCTCCCTTACGGGGGATCAGACGCCCTAGAAACAAGATCAGGGGTTCTTCCGGCGGTATACTCCACTTCGCGCGGAAGCTCCCTCTCGTGGGCAGAGTTTCACGCAAGTTTCCTTCGACGCCGTTGTAACGGACCACGATCTTTTCAGTGGGAACGCCATCGTCCTCGAGCTCTCCTTGTTCCATTTCCGACGTCGCAACGATTCGGGCGGCATTCTTCCAGAAAGATCCTCCCAGATTCCGATGCCACAATCGTTTCAGCCGGAAACTTCGATCAATCGGGCGATACATTCCCATGGGCTCGATCACGTACGGAATTCCCTGACGCCTGCAAAAATAGCCCACGGCCGGCCCCAGGAGGTCATAGAGCCCGTAAAAATGCACCAGGTCGAATTGCCCGAGATTAGACCCGCAAAATCCGATCACGTTCGGATTTACCGTGAGAGCGCGATAGTGGCCCATCGTTGACAGGTAAATGGCCTCGACGCCATCCTCCTCAGCCCGCCATCCCCAGCGGCAGTGTTCAACCTTTGTCTGGAAACCGTTTTTCCCGCCGTGCTTGCCGAAGCCGAGATCGGCGGTCAGCACAGTTACGGCGTGCCCGCGTTGTGCAAGCCCGCGAGAGAGGGCGCGCACCTTTACGACTGGACCTCCACGATCTTCAAACGGAAAATAAGATTGCACGGTCTGGAGAACCTTCAGCGGCTTTCTGGCGTCACCGGACATACAGAACTCTTCTTTTCAGCCGTGGGCCGAGCCGCCCCAACGAGAGGGAAACGCCTAAAGATACTATGCCCGGGGGCGGGAATCCATACAGCATTCGTCGAGAATCCTTTCGAGATTGGCTTCAAAAGTCTCGAACCGATATTGGCGGCGCACGGTCTCTGCGCCGCAATGCCCGAGGCGAAGGCGGAGCGAATCGTCCGTGAGGAGGCGTCCGAGAGCCCGTGAGAGTTCGCTGGGGTTATCGGGCGCAACAAGCAATCCATTGGATCCATCGTGCACGAGGTCCGTTGATCCCCCGCAGGCAGCGGCAACGATCGGCGCGGCGAAAGCCATGGCTTCCAGGAACACCATGCCGTAACCCTCGCCAGTGCTCGGCAGCGCGAAAATATTTGCACGCGCGTAGCATGCGGCCAATTCTTCGCGCGATAAGCCGTCAAAGAAATGCACGCGGTCGGCAATGCAGAGTTCGGAGGCGAGCATTCGGAGACGCGGAAGATCGTCGCCCCCTCCCACGGCTACGAGATTCAAACCCGGAAACGTGGGACAAAGTTGCGCCACGGCGCGAATAAGTTCGTCGGCGCCTTTGTAGCGCTCGGACGCTGACCATCGGCCGACGGTCAAAACGATTTGGCCTTGCGGAAAGTGAGGAGGCTCTGGAAGTTCGGCGCGCGGGTCAGCGAGCGCGAGAAACCCTGGACTCAAAGGCCACGCAAGTTTCCGAATGTTTTCCATCGCGACACCTTGAATGGCCGCAAGCTTGCCAACCGTATCGCTGCTCGGCGCAACAACGCGATCCGCATGAGCCAGGGCGTTGCATCTAATCGGCGATAGCCGCTTCCAGACCTCCACGCCGTGCGAAATGACAATCGTCTTCAGTCGTCCTCGAGACGCAACCCTCATGCAGGCAGCGACCGGTGCCAGATGCGGATGCAGGGCAAGAACGATGTCGGCGCCTTTCGCCGCGACGCCGATCGCAGCCAGAATGAATTTCAACTTGGCGCGTCCGAAGCCCAGGAAGGGAATCCTGCTGCTGTCCGCTTGAAAAGACTGGGCCCCGGGAGTGTCGTTGAGACTTAGAAAACAGGTAGACCAGTTTTTTCGGAGCGCAATCCTTTCAAGGGCCGCGGCGGTCTGGCGCCCTGCTTCCTGAACACCCCCGACGCCACGCAAGTCTGGGAAGAGTCCAACGATGAGCTTTTTCTTTGACGTGGATTCAGGTGAGGTCATTTCTCCGGCGATGATTCCGGGCGGATCACGATTCCTGAGTCAATGTTTGCGGCTCCGGCCGGGCCTTGCGTCTCAGGACCTCGTGGAAAATTGCCGAGAGGTCGCGTCCATTGCGCTCCCAGGTAAATTGCGCGGCAGTTTGCGCGGCTCTTTCGGCCATTTGGGAGCGAAACTCCTTGTCATTGTAGAGGCGGCGAATCATGGACGCGAGCGCCGCGGCATCGTTTGGGTCGCGGAGGATCAGTCCATCCACGCCATCGGTAATGATTTCGAACGTTCCGTTTTCAATCGAAACTACGACAGGCAGGCCGCTGGCCATCGCTTCGGCGGGCGGAAGCGCGAACGTGTCTTCGAGCGAGGGACCGGCGTATGCATCCGCGGCGGCATAATAGAACTCCACGTCGCTGCGCGGAGGAAGAAAACTTACACGGTCATCGAGGCCCTTATCAAGAACCATGGCGCGGAAGGGGGCGGGATCCTCGCGTCCTACGACGAGCAAATCTATGGGCAGGTCCCGCAGGGATTGCATGGCGTCGAGGAGAACACGAATCCCCTTCTTGTGCCAGTCGTTCCCAACCATTAGAAGCGCGAATCGTTCGTCCGCGAGACTAAGTTCGTGGCGCGCGCGATCGCGCAAAGCGGCGCGCCGCGCCGGATGATAGGCGGCATGATCGAGTCCGAGGTATAGAACGATGCATCGATCGTGCCGCCGGTAAATTCGCTCCAGATCCTTAGCTGTTTTTTGCGCGATGAGAATCAGCACCGTTTCGGGATCTCTATACACGCGGCTTTCGAGCCAGATAATCAGTCGATAGTAAATCCTGCGGTGCAAAAGCTTCGGCCAAAACCGACCTGAGTTTCGTTTGAATTTCAGCTCGGAACGAACGCGCTGCAGAAACTCGGCAAAGACGATGTGCACGGAAATCACGTCGGCGTCCAAGCAATTTACGCCGGGACTGAATACGACATCGTGATGAAGTCCGCGAACCCGGCGGTCCCAACTCCTCCACAAGTGATTTGCCGCGAACCACCATAGAAAATTGAGGATGTGAGGTCCGGGGAGCTTGGGGATGCGATGCCAGACAACTTGCGAAAAATCGAGGTCTTTGACTTCCTGGCTATAAACGTGGATCTCAAATTCGCCGGCGAGCTGGGCGATCCATTCGATTACAATGCGCTCGGTTCCGTAACCCTTGTCGAGGAACGGCGAAACGACCGCCAGCCGCGGTTTTTGCTTGCCCTTATTCACGCATCCACACTCGCATTCGCATTATTCCACACGTGGAAAGCGGTAACGCAGTGAAAATTGGCGATCCAAAATTTTGTAGGGTCGTAGTGGGAGAAATCGCCGGAATCGCAATTCAGCGACGATTAGAATGTCGCGCTGTTCTTTGCTTTGAGTGACTTAGAGGGATTTCTAATCGGCATCCTCTGTCGATTTAAAAAAAACCATAGGCGGATTCGCACGGCACCCTACGCCACCGTATGGTGCGAGTCAACAAGCGATTTATCAAGCCAGATGGCTGTGATGTAATCTATCCTAGTCGAGTTT